>RRYU01004177.1_pt1 | contig 59049 bp, 46 predicted proteins | sample 2162651 | NCBI WGS metagenome assembly RRYU01 (sample SAMN10267283, study PRJNA491782) | microbial mat metagenome | isolation source: biomat in the production well | place: Japan: Minami-Kanto gas field, natural gas well KTG3 | collected 2017-06 | reverse complement strand
GACCTCCGTATGCCGGAGATGGATGGTCTCGAGGTTCTCCAGACGATCAGGGCAGAATCTCCAGACACTCCGATTGTCGTCGTTTCCGGAACCGGAATTATCGGTGATGCCATTGAGGCAATCCATCGCGGGGCATGGAACTATCTGCTTAAACCGATTCAGGACATGTCGGTTTTATTGCATGCCATCAATCAGGAACTTGAGCGCGCACGCCTGATCATTGAAAACCGCGCCTACCAGGAACACCTTGAAGAAGAAGTCACACGCCGCACCGCCGCTCTGCAAAAGGCTATCAACGACCTTAATGAATCGCATTTCAAGCTACGCAAGAGTGAAGAAACCTACCGCTCCATCTTTGAAAATTTACAGGATGTCTACATTGAATTCACCGGCAACGGTATAATTCTGGAAGTCAGCCCGTCTATCTCGGCAATTTCTGCGTTCACACGTGATGAATTAGTTGGCACTAAAATTGACAGACTCTTTCCCCTGGCAGAAGAACGTGACGAGTTATTCGATCTGCTCAATCAAACCGGACAGATTCGTGATTTCGAGATCCACCTGCGCGACAAAGACCAGCACGATATTCCCTGCTCCCTCAACGCCAGTTATCAGGGCAGCGGGAACGAAAATGCTAACAAAATCTGTGCTACGTTGCGCGACATCACCGAACGCAAACAAGCTGAGGAGCAGATTGAATACCTGGCTTATTATGATGCCTTGACAGAACTGCCGAATCGTCGCCTGTTGATCAATCGCCTTGAGCAGAACCTCTCTCGTGCCAGGCGCTATGGCCACTATGGTGCCATGCTCTTTCTGGATCTGGATCGTTTTAAAAATATCAATGATTCCCTTGGCCACCCGATCGGTGATGATCTCCTCAAGCAGGTCGCTGAACGACTGTCGACGGATATGCGCAGCGAGGATACCATCTCACGTCTGGGGGGAGATGAATTCGTCGTCCTCTTATCTGACCTTGGCACAGACTCAGGAGCTGCAGCGACGGCGGCTCAACACAAAGCGGAATCCATCAAGAAACGTCTGGCTGTACCCTATATCATACGTGACAATATTCTGCATATCACCCCGAGCATAGGGGTTGCCATGTTTCCGTCCGTTGACGGCGGCTACGAAACCGGCAGTGATATCCTGCGGTATGCTGATACCGCCATGTACCGGGCCAAGGATGACGGCCGCGACACCATTCGCTTCTTCCTGCCAAGCATGCAGGCGGCAGCTGACTATCGTCTCGCCCTGGAAAAAGAACTGCGCCATGCCATCGAACGCGACGAATTGTCACTCTATTTTCAACCGCAAGTTGATTATCATGGCAACATCCTTGGGGCCGAGGCTCTTATTCGCTGGATCCACCCAACCAAGGGCTTTATTTCTCCCGGCACTTTTATCCCTATTGCCGAAGCCAGTGGCTTGATCCTGTCAATTGGCGAATGGGTGTTGCGGACGGCCTGCCGCTATTTAAAGAAGTGGAACGATCAAGGGCTGGACCTGACTCATCTTGCCATTAACGTCAGCCCGCGGCAGTTCCGGCAACCTGAATTTGTCGGCCAGGTTCAGTCGATCCTGGATGAAACCGGAGTCGACCCGACCATGCTCTGTTTTGAACTGACGGAAGGCCTGGTGATTGACAATATTATCGACACGATTGAAAAAATGCAGGGGTTAAAAAAACTGGGGCTGCAACTTTCCATCGACGATTTTGGGACCGGCTATTCTTCCTTGACCTATCTGAAAAAAATGCCCCTGGACATTCTCAAAATTGACCAGTCCTTTGTCCGTGACATTGAAACCGATGCCAATGATGCCGCCATTGTTGCCACCATTATCGCCATGGCCGAACATCTTTATCTTAAGGTGATTGCCGAAGGCGTAGAAACCCGCCCTGAACTCGACTTTCTCAAACAGAACGGATGTAACCTTTTCCAGGGCTATCTATTCAGCCGTCCTATTCCAGATCACCAATTTGTTGATTTACTGACGAATGGTATCCATCAGACCGACAGTTAATCCATGCCAGGCCCTGATCACTGCAACAGGATGTTGCCCTGAACAATTATCTGACCAGGTTTTATTCTACAACAGCCATCCCACGATTTTACAGGAGAGGAAATATGAGCCAGCAACCAACGGTTATTATTGAAACCAGCAAAGGGCCGATCACCATTGCCCTGAATCAGGAAAAAGCCCCTGTCTCTACTGAAAATTTTCTTAATTATGTGCGCAACGGCTTTTATGATCAGACGATATTCCATCGCGTTATCCCCAACTTTATGATCCAGGGGGGTGGTTTTACTGCTGACATGAAACAAAAAGAAACCAACCAGCAGATTAAAAATGAGGCCGACAACGGTCTTAAAAATGTTCGCGGTTCTATTGCCATGGCACGCACCCAGGTGGTAGACAGTGCCACCAGTCAGTTTTTCATCAATCTGGTCGACAACAATTTCCTCGACCATCAGGGGAAAACTCCCAACGCTTATGGTTACGCCGTTTTTGCTCAGGTCACTGAAGGCATGGAGATTGTTGACGCTATTGCCAAGGTAGCAACCGGCAATTCCGGCCACCATCAGGACGTTCCCAAAGATGCCGTCTTGATCTTGAAGGCCACCATCGTCGAATAAAAAAAGGGGCGCTGTGAAGCCCCTTTTGCTTCGCAGCGCCCCCCACTACCCACTACCTATCAACCGCCAACGGCAAAACCACCCTGAAAACGCTCCCCTGCCCCGGACATGACTCAACCTGCAGACGACCACCAGCCTCATCAATGATCCGGTGACAGATCGTCAATCCCAGGCCAGTTCCTTCTCCCGGGGCCTTGGTGGTATAAAAAGGATCAAAAATCCGGGGGAGACTGCCTGCTGCAATACCACAGCCATCATCTTTGATCTGCAACCAGACATGGCCCTGTCCGCACCCGGCAGTCAGCTCAATCTCTCCCTTTTTTTCACAAGCATGAACAGCGTTGATCAACAAATTGATATAAACCTGATGAAGTTTCTGCCGATTGATCTGAACCATTGCAGAAACCTCGGTCAGTTGGTCAGTAACGCGCACTTCCTTGAACGTACCCTGGCGCGCAAGCAGGTCCCGACAGACACGCAATTCAGCGATACAGTCGACCTTGTCAATGCTGTTTTTATCCGCCGGTCGCGAAAAATCGAGAAGCTCACGCACCAGATAATCAATCCGCTGGGTTTCGGCCAGACACCGCAGCGCAACATCCTTGTCAGCCGCACTCAAGCGGGTTTTGAGCAATTCAAGATAGCCGATCAACGCTGCCAACGGGTTACCAAGCTCATGCGCCAGACCGGCGGCCAGCTGACCCACTGATGCCATTTTTTCACTGCGAATCAGCTCATCGCGAGCCTGCTGTAATTGTCGATTGGTCTTTTTCAGTTCTTCAATGTGAATACCCGTTTGCGCCTGACTCTTATTCAGGGCTATCACCATGTCATTGTAGGCGGTGGCCAGTTGAGCTAGTTCCGTCGGTCCGGCAATCGGCAGGCGGGTGTTTAAATCGCCACGGCCGACATCCAGGGTCGCTCGCAATAGCAATTTGGCCGGCTTGATAATATTGCGCTGAAGCAGATAATAACCGGCAGCGATCAGAACCAGACCATAGAGGGCCACATAGATCAGCAGTATCTTAAGCGCATCCCGCAGCTGAAGACGAATATCCTCGAGGCTGAAGTGCATTTCCAGCACTCCGGCAAAGCGCTGATCGGTATAGAGGGGAAGGGCCAGCTGAGCTCCGGCACTGGTTGAGCCAAACAGATTAAGCAGGGCAGGAAATTTGACCCGCAATTCCATATTTCCGCTGAGCTTAACCTGTTGACGGCGTGAGAGACTAAGTGGCTGTTGTCCGGCAGTGGTGAAGAATTCCACTGCATTGAGATCCAGATCAAACAGCCACCAGCCGTCGCAATGAGCGTTCTCACACAGCTTATCCAGCAAGCGTTGGCGTGACCGACCGGGATGAGACGAATCTGCTGAATTCTGCTGTTCCGATAAAGCGAACGCGACAAAACGGGCGGTTTCATCCAGGTGACGCAAGCGTTCCGCCAGCAAACGTTGCTCGGTCAGACGCAACATCAGCATCCCGCCCAACAGCAGGGCAGCAACCAGAAGAAACGTCAGAGTGACAAGGATTTCAGTGCGTAAACCGACATTTTTTTTCACAACAACAAGGCCCCACAGCGATAATAACAGTTCGTGTTCACTACCATATTTCAACGGGAAAATGAATCTTGTTTGTCAAAGTGCCCCCGAACAGGTAATAATAGACAGATCTGCCTGGTTCGAAACTTTCTTCAATCCATATCATCAAAGGATTTTCTTATGGCAAAAGTGCTTTATCTGGATGACGACATCTGTATCGGTTGTGAAACCTGCACCCGGATCTGTCCCAAGGTATTTCATATGGTGTCGGAACATAAAGCCGGCATTCTTGACCCAAAAGGCGATAGTATTGAAAAAATCGAGGAAGCGATGGACAACTGTCCGGTAGCCTGTATCACCTGGGAAGATGAATAACGTCTGCCTGTGATAGCAACAAGTTTGAAACCGGCCGATCTGATTGATCGCTATTATCTGCCCCACCCGCTGGCACGTACGATCCTGCTCGACCACAGCCGCCTGGTATCCCGACGGGCACTGGCGATTGCCCGATCTCTCTGCCAGCGTGGGCAGAACCCTGATCTGCAGTTTATTGCAGAAGCTGCCATGTTGCACGATATCGGCATGATCTTCACCAACGCACCTGAAATCGGCTGCCACGGTGAGGCACCATACCTGCAGCACGGCATCATCGGCGCCCGATTACTCAACGAACTGGGGCTACCGGACCATGCACGGGTTTGTGAACGTCATACCGGGATAGGGTTGACGGCGCTGGAAATTGAACAAGCCGATCTACCCTTGCCCAGGCGCGATCTGCTCCCCGAAACCCTGGAAGAGAAGATCATCTGCTATGCCGATCTCTTTTACTCCAAAAATCCGAACAGATTGAATCCGGTCAAAAGCATTGATAAGGTACGCAAGCAACTCAAGGGTTTCGGTCGTGAGAAGGTGGTTATTTTTGATCGTTGGCTGGCCGATTTTGAACCGGAATATTGTTGCTGATGGAATCCTGGATCCAGCACATTCTGATGTTTCTTCCTGCCGGCAGCAAGTATCATTTTCTACTCTTTTTCGTCGCCTTCGCAGAATCACTACCAGTTGCGGGTCTGCTCGTTCCTGGCAGCACCATCATCGTTCTGGCGGGTTTTCTCGTTGTTGCCGGCAAAGGCAGCCTGGCAACCCTGATCCTGATCGCTGGTCTTGGTGCTCTGTTCGGTGATCTGTTCAGCCTGTGGCTGGGAAAACGCTATGGGAACATTTTTTTGCGCATGCGCTTTTTTCGCCGGCGGCGAACGATGGTCCGCTATGCCCAGAAATTCTTTCTCACTCATGGGGGCAAGAGCTTGTTTTTTGCACGGTTTTTGGGCCCAATCCGCGGGATTGTTCCATTTATCGCCGGCATGTCGCAAATGCCCGGGCGTGCGGCAACCGGCTATATCCTGATCAGCTCGATCCTTTGGGGTATCTGTTATCCGGGACTCGGTTATCTTGGCGGCAGCAGTCTGCAGCAGGCACAGACCATGGGTGCCCGTTTCGGGCTGGTCGTCCTTTTGCTGCTGCTGATCGTCCTGATACATTACCAGGTTAAAAAGCTGTTCAAGTAAGTACTGCACAGTCCATAAAAGAGCCACTCTTGAATAGAGTGGCTCTTTTATGGACATATCTTGTCAGGTCAAGGGATCAGGCTCCGTAACCTTCCATCTCATCAAACTGTAGATACTGGTAAATCTGTGCTTCTTTAGGGGCAATGCGCTCCTTGTAGACCGCAAAATATTCAGCCGGAGCAGGCAACTTGCCGAGATTGGCAACAACCGCACCAAGCTCGGCCGATCCCAGATAAACCTGGGCCCCATCACCGATGCGATCATCAAAGTTCCGGGTACTGGTAGAGTACATATTGACCTTGTCCGGCACCCGTGCCTGGTTGCCCATGCACAACGAACAGCCGGCAATTTCAAGCCGGGCTCCTTTGGCGCTGAAGACGGAGAAAACCGCTTCTTCTTTGAGTTTTTCCTGATCCATTCGGGTCGGCGGGCAAACCCAGGTACGCACGTTGGGGTTAAACTTCTCACCACGCCAGATTTCGGCAGCGGCGCGGAAGTGACCGATATTGGTCATGCAGGAACCAATGAAAACGTCCTGAATTGAAGTCCCCTGAACTTCTGAAAGAAGCTTGACGTCATCGGGATCGTTCGGACAGGCGAGAATCGGTTCGGTGATCTCGGCCAGATCGATTTCGATAACAGCGGCATACTCAGCGTTGGAGTCGGCGCGAATCAATTTGGGGTCCTTGAGCCAGTCCCTGACGGCATTAATCCGGTGACGCAGGGTCTCTGCGTCCTGATAGCCATCCTTGATCATCTGCTCCATCAGCGCGATATTGGAACGCAGGTAAGCACAGACGCTCTCTTCCGACAGCTGGATACAACCGGCAGCCGCAGAACGCTCTGCCGCTGCATCCGTCAGTTCAAATGCCTGCTCGACGGACAGATCGGGAAGCCCTTCCATTTCAAGGATACGGCCGTTAAAGATATTAACTTTGTTCTTCTTGGGGACGGTCAACAGTCCTTGCTTGATCGCCCAGTAGGGGATCGCATTGACGGCGTCACGCAGGGTAATCCCCTCATTTAATTTTCCCTTGAAGCGTACCAGCACCGACTCCGGCATATCCAGAGGCATAAAGCCAAGAGCACCGGCAAAGGCAATCAGACCTGACCCAGCGGGGAAGCTGATACCGATTGGGAAGCGGGTGTGGGAATCACCGCCGGTGCCGACCGTATCGGGAACCAACAACCGGTTAAGCCAGCTATGGATAACACCGTCACCGGGACGCAAAGGAACACCGCCACGCTCGGCGATGAACTTCGGCAGGGTTTTGTGCATTTTAATATCTGCCGGTTTGGGATAGGCGGCAGTATGACAGAACGATTGCATCACCATCGGCGACTGGAAGCGTAGACAGGCAAGCTCCTTCCATTCGTCAGCGGTCATTGGTCCGGTCGTGTCCTGGGAACCAACCGTCGTCATTTTTGGTTCGCAGGAACTGCCGGGCAGCACTCCGGCAACACCGCAGGCACGACCAACCATCTTCTGTGCCTGGGTGTAACCCTGATCTGCCTTAGGCTCAGGATTCTGAACTTGCGCGAACAGGTCTGAAGCTCCCAGTCCCAGCGCCTTGCGCGCGACCCCGGTAAGGGCGCGGCCGATAATCAATGGCACCCGACCACCGGCTCGATACTCATCCGGAACCGTAGATGGTTTGATCTCAAAAGTGGTAATCACCTCACCGGCTGCGTTGGTGACCTCCCCTTTGGCGGTATTGATGGTGATAATGTCACCCATATTCAGATTACTGACGTCCATGCGTAACGGCAGGGCACCGGAATCCTGGGCGGTATTGAAAAAGATCGGGGCAATAACTCCTCCAATAATCACGCCGCCACGACGCTTGTTAGGTACGGCAGGGATGTCATCACCAATCCACCACAAAACGCTGTTACAAGCTGATTTACGCGAGGAACCGGTTCCGACAACATCACCGACAAAAGCCACCTGGTGCCCCTCAGCGCGCCACTTGGCAATCTCCTGAATACCTCCGGGGAAGCGGGTTTTGCCCATTGCCAGAGCGTGCAAGGGGATATCCGGGCGACTCCACGCATCGCCGGCAGGTGAGAAGTCATCGGTATTGATTTCGCCTTCTACCTTGAACACCTTGACTTTGATTTCTTCAGGCATCGCCGGCTTGCCGGTAAACCATTCAGCATCAGCCCAGCTTTGCACAACCGTCTTTGCTGCCGCATTGGTATTAGCCAACTCGATGACCTGCTCGGCGGCATCATATATATAGGTCATTGCCGACAACGCCTTAGCAGCTTCATCAGCTAGATCTTTATCTGTCAGGGCGTTGATCAGCGGATCGACATTATAGCCACCAATCATGGTTCCAAGAAGCCGGACAGCCTTGACCCGATCGATCAACGGTGACGTTTTGGCACCAGTAATCACATCTGCCAAAAATGCCGCCTTGACTTCAGCAGCAGGGTCCACCCCTGGCGAAACCCGCTCGGTCAGCAGGTGTAACAGAAACTCTTCCTGCCCCGCTGGAGGATTCTGCAGCAGATCACACAGACTTGACGTCTGTTCCGGGTTTAATGGTAGCGCAGGAATCCCCTGAGCCTTTCTTTCCTCTTCGTGCTTCAGATAAGCGTCAATCATCTCTCTCCTCCAGTTATCACGTTAGAAAATTATTTTTTTGATCCTGATTTATCACACTAAAAACTTGGTTAAACAAGCATTTTAGCATCCAGCAACTGCATACTGTATACGATTTTTTAAATCGAAGTCAACGTGCAGATCCTCTTTAAAACAAAACGTACAACGCTAATAGCTTCCCCATTGATTTAAATACAACAATACCGGCAACCCTGCCGGTGTGAATTATTGTGACACACTGAGGAACTATCTTGATGTCAGCAGGGTTAAGGTTTTGATCTGAAACCCAGAGAGGTAATTATCATGTTTGAAACATTACTGTTACTTGGCGCCGCCCTCATTCTCATCGGGCGTCTATTGCCCGATGAGAATGAATCGGAAGTGGACTAATGTACCTTCAGCAGTTCAACTTCAAAGATAAGAGCAGAACTTGGCGGGATGACAGGTGGCGCCCCCTGATCGGCATAGGCCAATTCAGCAGGTATGACAATCTCCCACTTATCCCCTTCCTTCATCAGTTGTAGCGCTTCGGTCCAGCCGGGGATCACGTTGCCAACCGGAAAGGTGGCGGGTTCCCCGCGGGAGTAGGAACTGTCGAACTCGGTTCCATCTACCAGGGTGCCACGATAGTGTACATCAACCGTTGAATCAGCTTTCGGCGAGGCCCCCTTACCTTGTGACAAGACGCGATATTGCAGACCGGTTTCTGTTGTCACAACGCCCTTCTTTTTGCTGTTCTCTTCGAGATATTTTTGCGAAGCAACCGCATTGACCGTTGCTTCAGCAGCCATCTTTTCCATATCGCGCGCCTGCATCTGCTGCTGGAAAGCCATCAGCGTCTGCGCCATCTGATCTTCATCCATCAAGGTTGGTTCGCCCTTAAAGGCGGCCACAAGGCCCGCTGCTACCTGCTCAGGGTCGATGTCCAGTTCCTGCATTTTCATATTCATGCCAATATTCATGCCGATGGCATAACCAACTTTCTGAGCTTCTGTTTCCAACGTTGCTGCATAACCGCCAGTCGCAACAACCATGGCAACAAATACTGCAATGACAAGCTTTTTCATCCTAAATAACCTTTCTATCAGAGTTTTTGGCAGATTCATCCTAAATGGATGCTTGTATCAAAGACTTTAACAAATCGACTCAATAAAAAAAAGCAAGGCCCGGTGTTATTACGCCGGGCCCTGCTTTATCTGTAACTGTCAAGCAAATTAACCAGCCAGAACTTCTTTCATTTTATCAAAACCAAGACTGTAGGCCTTTTTGTTCAGGTCCTTGAAGGCCTCCGGCACTTTCGCCAGAACAGCCTGCTCACCTGATTCACGCTTAACAACATCGGTCAAGGCAATCATCGCACCAAGGGCAATAACGTTGGCGACGATTTCACGGCCAACATCGACCTTTGCGGTCCGCATGATCGGCAGACTGTAGATCTTATAATCCCCTTGTGGAGGCCGTGGAACAAAGTCGGTGTCTACCAGCAGGACGCCACCTTTTTTGATACCAACAGCATATTTATCAGCTGCTTCCTGGGTCATCGCCAGGCAGGCATCAACAATTGTTGCCTTGGGATAATCGATCGGCCCCTCGCCAATGATAACTTCCGACTTGGAAGCCCCGCCACGGGCTTCCGGCCCATAACTTTGTGACTGAACGGCGTGACGTCCTTCAATGATCGAAGCGGCTTCAGCCAAAATAATTCCGGCAGTGATCAGACCCTGACCACCCGCACCGGAAAAGCGAATTTCATATCTTTCTGCCATGATTCTCGTCTCCTTATGGATGTGATCAGGCGCCTTGTACACGCGCAATGATTTTTGCGTAGGTTTCGCAGTATTCCGGACGGTCTTCCTTGTGCAGCACGCCGGTCAACGTCTTGCCTTCCAGTTGCTCCGGAGTCATCTTTGCCGCTGCAGTCACCGGAACCGCGATATCCTTCAGACGCTTCATCATATCCACCACACTACGGAACTTGTTACGACGACCGTAGGTTGTCGGACAATCATCAAGGACTTCGATCACCGCCATCCCCTTGTGCTTGATCCCTTCAGCGATCAATTTATCGATCTGGGTAGCATGGAAAGCTGTGGTTCGAGCAACAAATGTCGCCCCAGCGCCTATTGCCAATTTAGCCAGATCAAAAGCCGGATCAGGATTGCCGTAAGGTGTGGTTGAGGCCTTATCACCGGTTGGTGTCGACGAAGAGAACTGGCCACCGGTCATGCCGTAGATGTAGTTGTTGAGCAGGACGTAGGTCATATCAATGTTACGTCGGCAGGCATGAATAAAGTGGTTACCACCAATCGCAGCTCCGTCACCGTCGCCGCCACAGCAGATAACTGTCATCTCCGGCTTTGCCATCTTGACGCCGGTCGCAAAAGCAGCAGCACGACCATGGGCGGTATGCAGGGTATTAAAATCCAGGTAACCAGGCATCCGGCTGGCACAGCCGATACCGGAAACAATTGCCGTATTGTTTTTTTCAAGTCCGCAACTATCCATGGCCCGGATCAGACCCTTCATGACAATGCCATGACCACAACCGGGGCACCAGATGTGAGGCAGCTTACCCGGGCGGATTGATTTTTCGTAATCGTAAGCCATTTAGAGAACCTCCTTAACCTGGTCAATAATTTGGGTCGGGGTGAGCGGATCACCGTCGACGCGAGTAACCAGACCTAATTTACATGTATTTTTGACAATCCGCTCAACCTCGAAAACCATTTGACCAAGGTTCATTTCGGCAACAACCATCGCCTTGATCTGCTCACCCAGTTCGGCAACTCGCTTTTCCGGGAAAGGCCAGAGAGTAATAGGACGGAACAACCCGGCCTTAATGCCCTGCTCACGCAGTTCATTCACCGCATATCGGGCGGAACGAGCAGTCGAGCCGTAAGCGAAAACAACCACTTCAGCGTCTTCTGTCAGATACTCCTCGTTCAGTTCAATATCAGCGCGGGCTTCCGGACACTCAACCTTGCGGATCTGGCGGCGCTCTTCCGCATCTACCAGCTCAGCCTTGGTGGTCGGGAACCCATCCTCGGCCTTGTTCAATCCGGTCACATGGAAACGATAGTCTGAGCCAAAAGCTGCCAGCGGCGGAACATCACCGAAAGAGGTATCAAACGGCTTGTATTTTTCCGGAGAAACCGATGGCGCCGTGCGATCAATTACCTCGAGCTCGCCTGGTTCAGGGAATACAATACGCTCACGCATGTGACCAACGATCTCATCAAACAGAACCTGCACCGGCATGCGATATTTTTCTGCCAGATTAAAAGCACGTACGGTTTCAGAGAAGATTTCCTGACAGGAAGCCGGGCACAGAGCGATAGCAGCGTGATCACCGTGGGTTCCCCAACGGGCCTGCATTACATCTGATTGACCGGGACCGGTCGGCATACCGGTTGAAGGACCACCGCGCATAACGTTGATGATAACGCATGGAACCTCAGCGATACAGGCATAACCGATCAGTTCCTGTTTCAGAGAAACACCAGGGCCTGAGGTTGCGGTCAACGCTTTTGAGCCCGCGAGTGCCGCTCCGATAACCGATGCCATAGCACCGATTTCGTCTTCCATCTGAATAAATTTGCCACCGATTTTTGGCAATTCTCCTGCCATGACTTCGGCAACTTCGGTGGATGGAGTAATTGGGTAACCGCCGAAGAAGTTACATCCGGCATAAAGTGCGCCATGGGCGCAAGCCTCATTCCCCTGCAAAAGAGCAATTTTCTTTGCCACGAACCGACCTCCTCTAGCTATTACAGCTTGTGAACTTTAATGGCGAAGTCAGGGCAACGCAACTCACACTGATTACATGCAATGCAGGCATCAGCGTTAGCGACCTTGACAACAAATGCATCCATCTCCAGGACCTTTGTAGGGCAAAACTCTACGCAGATGCTGCACCCCTTACAATAGGCTTCGATGATTTCAATTTCCGCTTTCGCGCTCATGAACGTTTTTCTCCTTTACTATATAGTGACTGTCGACAAACAGCTTTTCAAAGCGGCGGAATGCTAACATAAGCGGCGACTCTACGCCAGTAAAAACATCCATGCCTTTAAGCACCCTGTACGTTGATGCTTTCCTTTATAAAAGCAGCGGTTTAGGCTCTACTCTGGAAATCGAATAAAAAATTTTCCAACCAAAAAAAAACACTGCAACAGGTGTTTACCGGCAACTGTTACTATGCCCGTAGTATCTCTAACCTGCTCGCAGAACCTCTGCGCCATCATTATTCAATTGTCAGAGGGGAGTCTAAAACAGAAGGGCAGCCGAACGACTGCCCTTCTGAATCAAGAGCAATAATCCGATTAGAGATTCATGCTGCCGACGAGCTCTTTGACTGCAGCAACCGAGTTGTCCATCAGTGCCTGCTCTTCTGCATCGAGCTTCATTTCAATGATCTTTTCGATACCACCGGCACCGATAACACAATGGACACCAACATAGAAGTTGTCGACACCGTACTGACCTTGCAGCAGGGCACAAGTTGGCAGAACGCGCTTCTGATCCTTCAAGAAAGACTCGGCCATCGCTACAGCTGACGAGGCCGGACTGTAGAAAGCACTACCGTTGCCGAGGAGCTTGACAACCTCGCCACCAGCACCCTTGGTGCGTTCTACCATAGCGGTCATCACTTCCTTGGCCTTGGCAGCATTACCGTACTTCTGCTCAAGCAGTTCCATCACCGGGATACCAGCAACATTGGCGTAACGTACGAGGGGAACCATGGTATCACCGTGGCCACCAAGGGTAATAGCGGTAACATCCTTGACGGAAACACCGAGTTCCCAGGCGATGAAAGCAGCAAAACGGGCAGAGTCAAGCACGCCGGCCTGACCACAAACACGCTCTGACGGGAAGCCGGTAATTTTCTGGCACAGGGTCACCATCGCATCGAGGGGGTTAGAAATGACAATAACAAAGGCGTTTGGAGCATTATCACGAATACCTTCAGCCACGCTGGTCATGATCTTTGAGTTAACACCAATCAGGTCATCACGACTCATGCCGGGCTTGCGCGGCAGACCGGCAGTGACGATAACAACGTCAGCACCAGCGATATCCTTGTAATCATTGGTACCGGTGACGCTGACATCAAAACCGTCAACCGGTGATGCTTCAGCGATATCAAGGGTTTTGCCCTGGGGCATATTCTCGACGATGTCGAACATCACCACATCACCCAGTTCACGCAGGGCGCAGAGTTGAGCCAGAACGCCACCAATCTGTCCGCCACCAATCAAAGCAATTTTGGGTCTCGCCATTTTCTCTCTCCTTGTTGTTGTAATATTATATTTAATTAAGCCGGGACGACCGTTCGCCCCGGCTCGGCTAATTGACTAAAAGGCAACTACATTTTATTGATTATAGCATTCAAGGTTGCGCTTGGACGCATTTCTTTTTCAGCCTTGGCCGGATCCGGGCGGAAATAACCACCAATGTCAACCGGGCGGCCCTGACAGTTGATCAGTTCAGCATCAATCTTGTCAGCATTATCGGTCATCTCCTTGGCAATTGGAGTGAAACGGGCCTTGAGATCCTGGTCCTGGTCCTGTGCTGCCAGCGCCTGGGCCCAGTAGAGGGTCAGGTAGAAAGTGCTGCCGCGGTTATCCAGTTCGTTGACTTTCCGTGACGGCAGCTTCTGGTTCTCAAGATAGGTGCCAATGGCGGTATCCAGCGTTTCAGCCAGCACTTTGGCCTTGCTGTTGTTGTAATTCTTTGCGACCAGCTCCAGCGACGGCACCAGTGCACAGTACTCACCCAAAGAGTCCCAACGGGTATGTCCTTCTTTCAGGAACTGTTGGACATGCTTGGGAGCAGATCCCCCGGCGCCAGTCTCAAACAGCCCACCACCGGCGAGCAGCGGCACGATGGACAGCATCCGTGCGCTGGTACCCAGTTCCAGAATCGGGAACAGGTCGGTCAGATAATCCCGCAGCACGTTTCCGGTTGCCGAAATCGTGTTAAGCCCTTTGCGGATCCGCTCCAGCGAAAACTTCATGGCGTCACGCGGAGCCATCACCTTGATCTCAAGCCCGGCGGTATCATGGTCAGGTAGATATTTGTTGACCTTGGCAATGATCTGCTGATCATGACCACGCTTTTCGTCAAGCCAGAATACCACCGGCTCACCCGACTCACGACTACGCTCAACCGCAAGACGAACCCAGTCTTTGATGGCAATATCCTTGGTCTGGCTGGAACGATAAACGTCACCTTTTTCGACCTTCTGTTCCATCAACACCTGACCGGCAGAATTAACCACCTGGAAAGATCCGTTGCTGGGAGCTTCAAAGGTTTTGTCATGGGAGCCGTACTCTTCGGCTTTCTGCGCCATCAAGCCCACATTGGCTACGCTGCCCATGGTGGCCGGGTCAAACTGGCCATTCTCGCGGGCATTATCAACGATTTCGGCATACATGGTCGCATAGCAGCGGTCCGGTACCATGGCGATCGTATCCTGCAATTGATCCTGCAGGTTCCACATCTTGCCACCGTCGCGCACAACATTCGGCATGGATGCATCGACGATCACGTCGTTGGGCACATGCAGATTGGTGATGTTCTTGCGGGAGTCAACCATCGCGAGCGCCGGGCCACTTTCGTAACACTTATTGATATCCGCTTCGATTTCAGCTTTTTTATCCGCCGGCAATTTGTCCAGCTTAGCCAGAATATCTCCCATACCGTAGTTAGGGCTGGCTCCGATCTCTTTGAGGGTCGCAGCATGCTTGTCAAGGGCATCCTTGAAATACACCGTGACACAGTGGCCAAACAGAATCGGATCAGAGATCTTCATCATGGTGGCCTTCAGGTGCAGTGACAAGAGCACGCCCTTTTCTTTTGCTTCGGCAGCGGTGGCAGCGTAGAACTCGCGCAGTTTGCGCACATTCATGGTAGAGCTGTCAAAAACCTCACCGGCCTGCAGCTTGACTTCTTTGAGGACCTTGACGTTTCCACCGTCATCAACAAATTGAATCTTGACGGTATCAGCAGCATCCATGGTCACCGATTTTTCTGACTCATAAAAATCGCCACCGTCCATATGAGCAACACGGCACTTGGACTCACCAGCCGGCGGCCACGGCTGCATCATTTTGTGGGGATTTTTCTGGGCAAACTTTTTAACCGACGCTGCAGCACGACGATCCGAGTTGCCTTCGCGCAGAACCGGATTGACCGCAGAACCGAGCACCTTGGAAAAACGCTCCTGCAGCTTGCGATCCTCATCGTTTTTCGCTTCTTCCGGATAACTGGGGATATCATAACCCTGTTGCTGAAGTTCCTTGATACAGGCCTGCAGCTGGGGAATCGAGGCGCTGATATTCGGCAGTTTGATCACGTTGGCTTCAGGGGTTTTGACCAGCTCACCCAGCTCTGCCAGATGGTCAGCGACCCGCTGAGCTTCGGTCAGACGCTCCGGAAACAGTGACAGGACGCGGCCGGACAGGGAAATATCACGGGTTTCCACCTCAATGTCACAACCTTTGGTGAAGGCCTGAACAACGGGCAAAAAGGCATAGGTAGCCAAAGCCGGTGCTTCATCAATTTCTGACCAGATAATTTTTGCTGCCATTCGTCTCTCTCCTTGATTAATTAATGTAGTGTCAAAACAAACCAGCTTATAACAAAGTTATAAACCGAGAATCCCGCACGGGAAAGCGTTGTATACAGTATACAAATGATGGGAGCCTGTCAAGGGGGTTCAGGACCAACCGGCGATTAAAACTCTCCATTAAAAGACGGGTTAGCGTTGCTACCGACAACTGACCAGAACCATGAAAAAACTTGAAGCAAAAACACTGTAACCAAGCGGTATACAGACTCATCAGAACAGGTTCAATTCCCGTGCTTCTTTGCGCGCCGCTTCGAGCTCTTCACTGTTTTTATCGCGCGGGATAGCCAGCATCTGACCAGGCGCAATTTCCTGAGGGGTTTTAATCTGATCACGATTCGCGCGGTAAATCAGAGGCCACAACAATCTGTCCCCATACACTTCAGGCAAATCAGCGATGTCGGCCAGATTCTGCCCGGCCCTGACTTCGTAGCGCTCGACCTTGACGGGCTCGACCGGGGGGGGTGGAGGCGGAGGGGGGGATGGTTTTACCACACTGGCGGCGCTAGCTGCGCGTGCTGCTGCCTGCCGGGCTTCCTCCTGGCGGCGCTGCTCCAGTTCACGTTGGCGCAAAGCCGCCTCCTGCTCTGCCAGTTCACGCAAGCGCTGTTCCTCCAGCAGCCGGACCTTTTCTGCCCGCTGGCGCTCCAGTTCGGCCTGGCGCGCCAGTGCATGTTCCGACTCGCTGCGAGCCTCTTCGGCGTAGCGCCGGGCCAGGCTGATGGTTCGCGCAGCAGCACGATATTGCTGTTTTTCCATCTGCTCTTCGGCCTTATCCAGGGCGGCCCGGGCCAACTGGTATTCACCCGGCGACCAGTCAGCGGCGCCGACTTCAGCAGCGTGGCGGACCAGATAACGCGCGGTTTCCAGCTCTGCCAGCGGAGGCTTGGCACAACCAGCAAGAACCATGGCTGTGATACTGATGATAAGTATAAATCTGATGGTCATTTAAACTCTTTTTTTAAAGATCGCTATTCCTGTTTTTTCCGCAACCGAATGCCAAGCTCCTGCAACTGTTTTTCGTCGACTGCATTTGGCGCATCCGACAACATACAGGTCGCTTTCTGGGTTTTTGGAAAGGCAATCACATCGCGGATGGAATCAGCGGCGGTCAGAATCATCATCAACCGATCGAGGCCAAAAGCGATTCCGCCATGTGGGGGTGCCCCATAGCTCAAGGCATCGAGCAAAAAGCCAAACTTCAATTGGGCCTCCTCCTCACCGATACCCAAGAGTTCGAACAGACGCGACTGCACCGCCTGATCGTGAATCCGGACACTGCCACCACCAACTTCCGAGCCATTGAGTACCAGATCGTAGGCCTGGGCCCGTGCTGTGCCCGGATCGCTGTCGAGCAGCGGAATATCCTCCTCCAGGGGTGAGGTAAAAGGATGATGGACGGCGACGTGACGTTTAGCTTCGGCGTCCCATTCGAGCAGCGGAAAATCAGTCACCCAGACAAAACGATACGCATCCTTGCTCGCCAGCCCCAGGCGGTGCCCCAAATGACCCCGCAAACGCCCCAGCGCCTCATTGGTAACCCCGGCCGTGTCAGCAACAAACAACAATAGATCACCAACCTCGGCGGTCAGCTCCTGACTAAGTCTGGCCAACTCTTCGCCGGTGAAGAATTTGGCGATGGGGGATTGCCAACCCTCTTGGGTTACCTTAACCCAGGCCAGCCCTTTGGCACCGTAAATCTTGACAAAATCGGTAAACCCGTCGAGATCCTTACGTGAAAATTCTGCGCCACCCTTGACGTTGATCGCCTTGACCAACCCACCGGCAGCCGCTACCTCGGCAAATACCTTAAACTGCGAGTCAGCGACCAGGGCCGTCAGGTCGACCAGCTCCAGATCAAAGCGCAGATCGGGATTATCAACCCCAAACCGCCGCAAGGCTTCAGCATAGGTCAGGCGCTCCATGGGAAGTTCTACCTCAATCCCGATGGCCTCTTTAAAGATCGCGGCAATCAGCCCCTCCATGGTGCCAATAACATCGTCACTTTTAACAAAGCTCATCTCACAGTCGATCTGGGTGAATTCGGGCTGGCGATCAGCCCGCAGGTCCTCGTCACGGAAACATTTGACGATCTGAAAATAGCGATCAAAACCGGACACCATGAGCAGCTGCTTGAACAACTGGGGGGACTGGGGCAGAGCATAGAAGTTGCCGGGATTGACCCGGCTTGGCACCAGATAGTCACGGGCACCTTCCGGAGTGCTTTTAGTCAGTACCGGGGTTTCCACCTCAAGAAATCCCTGGCTGTCAAGGTAGGTTCTGACCGTTCTGGCAACCAGATGACGCATCATCAGATTGCGCTGCAAGGCGGGGCGCCGCAGATCCAGATAACGATATTTCAAGCGGATATTCTCAGCCACCTCGGTATATTCATCAATCATGAAGGGTGGGGTTTCAGAGCGGTTGAGAATCAATAACTCGGTCACCTCAATCTCAATTTCACCGGTTTTCATGCGAGGGTTGACCGTTCCTTCCGGGCGCGCCGAAACCGTCCCCCTGGCAGCAACAACATATTCGGTTCGCACCTGTTCCGCTTTCTTATGTGAAGCGGCATCACGATCAGGGTCAAGAGCCAGTTGCACGATCCCCTCACGATCACGCAGATCGATAAAAATCAGGCCGCCATGGTCACGGCGTCTCTGCACCCATCCCATGACACAGACCTCCTGACCGATCAATGCTGCCGTCGGTTCGCCACATCGATGTGTTCGCTTCCAGCTTCCCAGTTTATCGTTTTGCACGGTGCCTCCAGATGCGCCAAAACAGCGCCTAAATAGTTATTGTTAAACGAGTTATTATATGGATTTCAATGACTGTCGGTCAAGCACTAGAAACGGGCCTGAAAAAATTACGTCAGTATTTCCAGCAGGGCATCCAGCCGGACACTTGTCTGGGTGCCATCTGCCATCTTTTTGAGTTGCGCCTGCCCGCTGCGCAATTCATCGTCGCCGATGATCAGGGTACGAACTGCACCCAGCTTGTCCGCCCGCCGCATCTGCGCTTTCAGGCTTTTGCTCTGGAAATCCATTTCTGCGCGCACACCCTGAATCTGCAATTGCGACATCAGAATAAAGGCCTGCTCGGCGGCAGCATCACCGAGGGCAGCAATAAACAGCTCCGGTGCAGCAGTACCGGCAGCATTCTGGTCGAGCATAAGCACCAGACGTTCCACACCGATGGCAAAGCCGATCCCCGGCAGGGACGGTCCGCCCAGACTTTCGATCAGGCCATCATAGCGGCCACCAGCTGCTACAGCGTTTTGTGAGCCCAACTGGTCGGTCACCAGCTCAAAGGTCGTGCGGACATAATAATCAAGACCACGCACCATCCGCTCATTGACAGTGTAAGGCACCTTGAGCAGATCAAGATAACGCCTGACCTGACTGAAATGCTGATCACACTCGCCGCACAGATGCGCGACCATCGCCGGCGCATCAGCCGTAGCTGCCCGGCAGGGTTCCACCTTGCAATCAAGCACGCGTAAAGGATTGGTCTGGTAACGCCGTTGGCATTCACTGCAAAGGGGCTCCAGGCGCTCTTCAAGGTATTGGATCAATTGCCGGCGATAATCGGGACGGCAAACCGGACAGCCAAGGGAATTAATTTCGAGGGAGACGGCACTGATACCGATACGGTTAAAAAAATGATGGAGCATCATCAGTACCTGGGCGTCAATCTTGGGATCTTCAACCCCGATCGCCTCGACCCCAACTTGATGAAACTGCCGGTAACGTCCTTTCTGTGGGCGTTCATAGCGGAACATGGGGCCGATATAATAGAGCTTGGCAACCGGATCCTGAGCCGCCAGACGATTTTGGATAATGGAGCGCATCACCGGAGCCGTCCCTTCCGGGCGTAAGGTCATGGAGTTGCCACTCTTGTCCGCGAAAGTATACATCTCTTTTTCAACGATGTCGGTCGTTTCACCGATAGAACGACAGAAGAGTTCAGTTTTTTCAAGCACCGGCGTTCTGATTTCAGTAAAGCCATAGGCACCAAAAACCTCACGCGCACTCTGTTCAAGAAACTGCCAGACACCAACGGCATCAGGCAGCACATCGTTCATTCCCTTGATTCCTGAGATACTCAACACCTTATCCTTTCATGCTTATACTTACACTGATAAACAGCAAACCACTGACCACCAAGACTGTGACCATACTCCATTTCATCAGCAACCAAAAGGGGCTTAACACGGAAGTGAATGATCTGCAGATGATCAATGAAGAGTGTCCGCCGATGTTATAAATCAAAGAAGAGGGAACAGCAAGAACTAGCTTTTTTTGGGGATGACTAAATTTGAGATTAACGAGTATCTACTATATCGACAGCGCTGCAGATACTGTTACGCGTTTCCTTACCGACGTACATGGCCTGATCAGCGAGACCGAGCAGGCGCTCCTGATTGGTGGCATCATCGGGAAAGGTCGCAATGCCGATAGAGACCGTGACCTGTGATGGCTGATTGTCTTTTTCCAGAAAAACATGCTTTTGAATCAGCCCGCGAATCCGCTCGGCAACAACTCGTGCCGCGCGGCGATCGGTTTCAACCAGCAGGGCGGCAAATTCATCGCCGCCAAAGCGAAACAGGGTATCGACATCGCGAACACAACCACGCATCAGCCGCCCCACTTCCTGCAGGGCCGCACTGCCGGCCAGATGTCCGTGCTGATCGTTGATCTCCTTGAAACGATCCAGGTCCATAAACAAAACAGAAAATTTCAGACCATAACGCTGCGAGCGCATCATCTCCTGATTGAGGGCAATCTGAAGATAACGATGATTATAAAGACCGGTCAGATCATCAGAATACATCAGTTGCTGGGCATTGCGATAACGTGAGGCGTTGGCAAACCCCAGGGCAATCTGATCGCACAGGTAGCGCAGATCAGCCGGAGAAAAATCAGCGTCGCTAGAAACCGCATCACTGATCAGAATGCCGCCCTTTAACAGATCTCCGTCGCGCAATGGCAGCATCCAGATCTGTTCAGGTCGTTTATTCAGGCTGCGCAAACCTTCCAGATATTGTCCTGACGGCTGAACAACACCGGCCGCCAGAAAAAATTCGGGCAGAAGCAGCTCAATCAACTGCTCGGCATCACCAGCGTGGATCTTTTTCAGACCGGTCAGGTAGGTTGCTTCATCGTCGGCCAGGGTAAAGGAAAACCCCGATTCGGAACCCAGTTTACGCATCAGGGCTTCAAGGGATTGCGGAATCAGACATTCCAGGTCGATCAGCGAGGAGAGTGTCTGGCCAGTCTGAAACAGGTTAATCTGGCGCTTAAGATGGGCATTTTCAGCCAGCAGCCGCCGCTGCTCCAGGCAGGTTGCAATCAGGTGTTTGAGTTCTTCCGGATTAAAGGGTTTTACCAGATAGTCGCGAGCACCATTTTTGAGAGATTCGATCGCTGTGTCGAGACTGGCGTAACCAGTCACCATCACCACTTCAGGAGGTGACGGCAATCCCTTGGCGAAGCGCAGCACGTCGATGCCACTGCGACCGGGCATGACCACATCACTTAGGACCAGATCAAAGGGGTCTGTTTCCAGTAACCTGACAGCTTCATCACCATTAGCGCAGATCACCACAGCGTAACCGGCATCTTCGAGGAGATCGCGGTAGAGATGACGAAAAAAAAGCTCATCATCAACAACCAGTATTTTTGCTTGTTCTGCCATCATAACCCCTTAGCAATATTATCATTTAAGTATCAGTCTTTACCCAGCCAAGTCAACGGAAAAGGCCATTTAGCCATTTTTGCGGGCGCCACCCGACATCTTCCAGCTGCACCCGAACAGTCCCGTCGAGGTCGGTTCGAAAAATCCTCAGACCCTCTTTTTCAAGATGCTCCAAAAGATCTTTGGATGGCAACCGATAGATATTCTGATAACCGACTGATACCAACCCCACCTCCGAACCCAGCAAAGAAACCAGACGCCCGGTCTGTGATTTACCACTGCCGTGGTGGGGAAGTTTGAGCAAGGTTGCGGGACTCCTGGTCCCTGCAGCAATCAGGCGCAACACCCCTTGCGCCTCGAGATCTCCGGCCAGCAACATTCCCTGCTCACGTCCCGCTGCATCGACAGTGCGCAAGGAGATAACCAGAGAGGCATCATTGGCATTACCGGCCACAGCACTGGCATTGTATACCTCCAGCGCCCCCTCCCGCCAGCCGGCGAAGGAATTCCACCCCTGTTCTACCACCCGCACCGGAACATCTCGCTGCCGGATGGTTTCAACAAGCAGGGGATTGTATTTTTCAAGGGGCTCACCAACAACCAGTTCACCAACCGGAAAGTGTTCAAGCACATAGACCAGTCCCTTCCAGTGGTCTGCATGATCGTGAGTCAGTACAATCCGGTCGAAACTCCTAACGCCTAACTCCCCAAGGGCCGGCGCCAGCAAACGCTGCCCGACATCAAAACGATCACCATAGAGCCCGCCGCCATCAATCAGGATATTCTGACCAGTGTTGTTTTGTAACAGCAGCGACTCTCCCTGACCGACACTGAACATGGTCAAGGTCACCGGTGCCCTCGATCCCACGGACAACTGCCACAACATCGGTACCAGCAGCAAACAGCCCGTTGTCAGCTTAAGCCATGGTCGGCGAGCCAGTCGGGGTAACAAGAGCGCGGGCACCAACAGTAGCGCAACGGCAAGATACTGACTGCGCGACCAGTAGAGATACTTTCCCGCCAGCAGTGAAAAGTCGGTCAACCATAAAGAAAATATATAGAGCTGTTCCAGAAAAAATCCACTGCAGCGAAATAAAAGAGCCGCCGCTGGTGACCACAAGGGAAACAAGAACAAACCGACAAACCCGATTGGCAGGGCAACCAGAGTAACAATCGGCACACAGACCAGATTCGCGACCAGAGCTGCCGGAGCGACCAGGTGAAAGTTAAACAGCACCAAAGGCAGGGTTGCCAGGGTTGCGGCGAGACTGACCAGAAAAATCTGGATCAGATAGCGCAACCCGGACCATGGCAGCTCCAAGACGCGTGCATGTTGCCACCAGGGTTGCCACAACAGAATGCCGGCAGCGCCGCAAAACGACAACTGCCAGCTGGCTGACCACAATAGCAGCGGGTTATAAAGTAAAAAGATCAGGGCAACAGCAGCCAGCAGATGCAGCGAATTCACCGGATAGCGCCACCACAACAACAGTGAGCCGATACCAGCCAGGGCAAAAGCACGGCGGGTTGACACCGCATCACCGGTTATCAGCAGGTAAACAAACAATAACGGTAACAGCACCAGCGGCAGCACCCGTTGTGGTGGCTGCCAGTTAAGCAGCCAGGCTGAGCGTCGATAGAACACCAGCAACAGACGATAACCAAAAACCCCTAATATTCCAAGGTGAAGCCCGGAAATGGCAAACAGATGACTGACCCCCGCGCTGGCCAAGGCTTTACGCACCGCTTCCGGCAATTGCCGCCCTTCCCCCAGCACCAGGGCCCGTACCAGAGGAGAGTTTTTCTCTGACACCTGGGCCACAATAAAGTTCGCAACCCGGTTTTGCCACTGGACAATCGACCGTCGCAGCCCTCCTTCCCCCGCGGCCACGAGGACGACCTCGTCAATTGCTTTAACCCAACTGATCATATCGATATTCTGGCTGATCACATAGCGCGGCCAGTGAAATTCACCCGGGGTACCGAATAACCGCGGCTGGCGGAGTCGACCGTTAAAACGAATGCGATCCCGGGGCAACAGATGCACCTGATCGCCGTTTTCTTCGACACTCAGACGCAATCTCAACGGGCGCTGAAGTTCCAGCGCCACCTGTTTGTCCCATATCTCGTCAACCAGCAGATCAATCCGGGCACGTCCATCAGTCAACTGACGAACATCGGTTATTATCCCGACGGCGGTGATTCTCCGGGCCAGCTGGTCGATCCGTGTGACCTCTTCCGCAAATTGTAGCCGGGCAGAATACTGGCTATTGAAAAAAAGTGAAAAAGCAAGGCAGGCCAGAAACAGGGGGAGTCGTGGAAATCGGAAAAAACTGTGGAAATAAAGCGCCAGGCACAGACAGAGCAGGATAGTCATCCAGGCGATCGTCGTCCCGACAGAAACAAAACTGGCGACGGCCAGGCCAACAATGGCCGCCGCCAGCAAAGAAAATAATAACGGCAAGTCCCCCTCCCCGGTTTAAACTATTGCGACAAGGTCTCGTTTGAAAAAACCTTAGCCTGAAGCTTTAACTGAGCGCCCCTTCTCGGCGGGAACATCTTTTTTCCCCTCGTGGGTCCGCAGCATCTCTTCAGCCAGGGCAACATCGTCCTTGCAGCCGATAAAGACCGGGGCACGCTCGTGGATCTGGTTCGGCATCAGGTCGAGAATCGGCTGGTGACCGTCGGAAGCCGCACCTCCAGCCTGCTCAACCAGGAAAGCCATGGGGTTGAGTTCAAACAACAGACGCAGTTTACCGCGGGGCAGGTCTTTAAGGTGGGGGTAGAGGAAAATCCCCTCCCCTTTGAGCAGCACCTGATTAATGTCCGGCACAAAACCGCCGCTGTAACGCAATTTCACCCCGCGCTTCTCCAGCGACGAAACATAGGTTTCAACCCCGGGAGTGTACTGATTACGCAAACCACCGGGCGAGTAAAGTTTGCCTTTGGGCTTGAGGCTGATGTGTTCACGCAGCAGGGTATATTCCATCAGGTTGTTCATTCCGAATTCATAAACACCATCTCCGACACTGTAAACCAGGGTTGTGCGCGGACCATAGAGAATATACATGGCCGCTACCTGCTCACGCCCGGGGCGCAGCAGATCATAGCCGGGGAAAATCGCAATAATGGTGCCTACCGCCAAGTTAACGTCAACCAGGGAAGAACCATCTAGGGGATCAAAAGCAACTGAATATTTGCCCTCCCAGTCGGTCGAAACGGGAATAATCTGATCCATCTCCTCCGACATCATGTTAGCAACCACGCCGGAATGATCAAGGCGCTTACGCAAGATCCGATCCGCCAATACATCCAGAGCCAACTGCTGCTCGCCATAAAGGTTCGACGTACCGGCCACCCCAAGGTCACCGGTTCGAATGGAATGAATAATATATTTGGATGCTTCGGCGATCTCACAAATGAGATGGGTCAGATTATCTTCAACACCGGTTTCGCGCAAATGGCGCCGCAGATCGACCTGAAACTTCGTTTTACCCGGTTCACTCATGAGATACGCTCCCCTTATCTAGTTATTAGCAATAATCGACCTTCAAGGCCAGCTACCGGTCCCGACTTAAGAATCTACTTTAGCTCACCACAGGATTTCCGGCAACCGTGAACTGACCTTAATGACAAAATCAACCAGCTTTATTCGTTTGTTTCCCTACTTGCTAGGGCCTGCGCATCATCACCTTGTCGACAGACGGCCAGCCCTTGTTCGAGGGTAGGATACAACAGTTTGATTCCAAGTTTTTCCAGCATATGACGATTGGTCATACGCCGCGATTCCTGCAAAAACGACAAGGTCAGGGGATTCATCATCTGCTGCGCTTGGCCCCAGGTCAACTGCTGCGGGCGGGGCAGATCATACAGATCAGCGACCGCAGTAAAATATTCACTCATACTGCTGTGCTGACCATCACAGACATTAAAAATATCCCCCGCCTCGCCCCGCTCCATAGCAACCAGACAGATTCGCACCAGGTCGAGGCTATGGATTCGATTGGTTACCGGTGAATCTTCCGGGCGCAACACCTGGTGCCCCTTGTGCAATTGTGCCAATGGCAGGCGTCCTGGGCCGTAAATCCCGGTCACACGCAGAATGACCAGGTCAAAACCCAGCTCTTTGGCCTTTTCGCGCAACTGGCTTTCGGCGCTGACTCTTCTTTTGGCGCGACTGGTCTGGGGATTGATCGGTGTTTCTTCCGTCACCAGATCATCGCCACAGTCACCATAAACACCGCTGGTACTGATGTAGACAATCCGCTGCGGACAATTATCCTGGCTCAGCATACGGCAGAAATTACCCATGCGGGCATCGATTGATCCCCCCCCTTGCGGCGGCATAAAATAAAAGACCCGTTGGCGCTGGACCGCCAGGAGCGGCAGGTCTTCCCGACAATCGAAGTTGGCAATAATTGGAGTCACCCCTAACGTTAAGAGTTCTGCTGCCCCTTCGGCATCGTGGGCCGTAGCCAATATCTTATGGCCCTGGTTCAGCAGCTCTTTGGCCACCCGTTTACCGATATCACCACAACCAATGATTGTGTAATCCATCATCCGTCCTCTCTTTGGCATCAGACCAGACTTTTATTGACGATTTCGTATAGATCACGCGAGAGATTTTCCTGTTGTAATGCCACCAGCTCTTCGCGCAGAAGAGTCCGCCGCTTGGGCTCGAGGCGCTTCCAACGGGTCAAAGGGGTAGCCATGCGCGCCGCCACCTGGGGGTTGCGCTGGTCAAGGCGCCTGATCTGCTCGGTTAACAAGCGATAACCATTGCCGTCGTGCCGGTGAAAAACTGCCAGATTCTGAGCAAAAGCACCGAGTAAAGAGCGCGCCCGATTAGGATTGTTGAGGGTAAAATCAGGGTGTAACAGTAGACGTTCAATCTCAAAAAAGGTGTTTTCGTGACGCCCTGATGCCAGGGTTGAGAACCACTTGTCGAGCAACAGCGGGTAGTGCTTCCACTGTCGGTAAAAATCCTCTTTGACCTGATCACGTAGTGGACTCTCACGACAATCAACCAGGGCGGTAAATGCTGCCAGCCGATCGGTCATATTGCCAGCCTCCTGATAATGACGCAGGCAACAATCCTGCAGCGACTTGTCAGGTTCGAGCATCAGCAGCGACAGGCAGCCATGGGCCAGGCGACGGCGACCCACCGCGCCAGGATCGAGTGAATAATCCCCCGCACTTGAATAGCTATTATAACGCTGCAGCAGTTTGTCACGATGAGTGGACAGCAGTTGCCGCAGGGCCTGGTCACGTACGGCCCTGATCAACTGTGGATCGACCTCATCCAGCTGGTCTGCAAGATATTGCTCACTGGGCAGCTGCAGCATGCGCGCCAGCAGGCTTTCATCAGCCCGGCTATCGGTCAGGGCAACTCCCCAGGCATCGACAAAAATCTTGCTCAGCCCAGTGGACAACTGCCCCTCCAGCTGCTGTTGATAAAGTTGCAACAACTCAGCAACGGATAATTGCTGACCCGCCTCCCAACGATTAAACGGATCACTGTCGTAAGCCATGCGAAACGCCAGGTCTTCGGGCCGATCCTGCATTTTCAAGCGTACCGGCGCGGAAAACCCGCGCAACAACGACAGCACCGGTTGCTCAGGAACCCCAACGAAGCAGAATTGCTCGCAAGGCTGCCTCAACTCAAGCACTCGACTGGTGCCGACTGGAACCTCGTCAGTTGCCAGTTGCAAGTTAAGATCGGTACCATCGTGACCAAGCAATCCCATCACCAGAGGCAGATGAAACGGCTCTTTGTCGGGCTGGCGGGGGTAGCTGGACAACTTTGCTGACAGTCAAGGGTGAAGGTTTGAGTGGCGCGATCGTAATGACCACTGACTTTTACTTCCGGAGTACCGGCCTGGGTGTACCAGCGCCGGAAGCGGGACAGATCAACCCCACCGGCCTGTTCCAGTGCCGCAACAAAATCCTCGCAGGTCGCGGCCTGACCATCGTGCCGGTTCAGATAGAGGCGAACTCCTTCAACAAACCGCTCTCGCCCCAACAGGGTTTCGAGCATCCGGATGACCTCGGCACCCTTGTTGTAGATCGTCGTCGTATAGAAGTTGTTGATCTCTACATAAGATTCGGGACGCACCGGATGCGCCATGGGTCCGGCATCTTCGGGAAACTGATACTGGCGCAGCAAGGCGACATCATCAATCCGTTTGACTGCAGCAGACTGCATATCGGCAGAGAACTGCTGATCGCGCAGCACGGTCAGCCCTTCTTTTAAACTGAGTTGGAACCAGTCACGGCAGGTGACGCGATTACCGGTCCAGTTATGAAAGTATTCATGAGCGATGACCGCTTCAATCCCCAGGTAATCGTTATCGGTTGCCGTTTCCGGGCGGGCCAGCACGTATTTTGAGTTAAACACGTTCAAACCCTTGTTCTCCATCGCTCCCATGTTGAAATCGTCTACGGCGACGATCATGTAACGGTCAAGATCATATTCCAGCCCGTAGACCTCTTCTTCCCACTTCATCGCTTTTTTCAACGACTCCATGGCAAAGTCACAGTCGTTGCGGTTGCGCTCCTCGACATAAATCTGCAGCAGAACCCGACGTTCTGACATGGTGATGAAGTGATCTTCCAGGCAGGCCAGGTTTCCCGCCACCAGAGCAAAGAGATAGCTCGGTTTGGGAAACGGGTCTTCCCAGCAGGCAAAGTGACGGCCGCTATCCAGCACTCCCTGATCAATCAGATTGCCGTTACTCAACAGCACCGGGCAGTCGGCCTGCTCCCCTTCGATCCGTACCCGAAATGGCGCCAGCACATCAGGGCGATCCGGGTAGTAGGTGATTTTTCGAAAACCTTCAGGTTCACACTGGGTACAGAAAATCCCGTTGGACTGATAAAGTCCCTCCAGCGCCGAGTTGTTCAGCGGATCAATGCGGGTAATGATATGCACAGAGAACTGCGCTGACGGGGCAGGAACCGTCAGACTGACGTCATCGCATTGATAGTCAGCCGCCGTCAGGGAAAAACCGTCAACCTCGACTGCCAGCAGTTGCAGATGCTCACCATCAAGCACCAGGGGTTCAATAATCCCGTTGCGGTCCGGGTTCAACCGTAGACTGAGGGTTGAAAAAACCTGGGTTGCGGTCGGACTCAGATCAAAGTTGAGTTCAACCTGATCCACCAGGTAGGCCGGGGTAAGGTAATCCTTAAGATATTTGGCTTGTGGTGATTGAGTTGACATAAGGCTCCGAACGAAAATAGTTGATATATCTGTCTCTTTGCAGCTATCAGGCGTGATCGCTATAGTCTCGGTACAGCAGGCTCGGCTGAATCCCTTGATTATCCTGATATTTGCCGCTGGCGTAAGACTCACTCTCCCCTTGCAGGGTATGGTAATAAATCTGGCATATCTGCACTCCGGCATAAATCCGGATGGGATGGACACTGAACATTTCCAGGGTCCAATAGCCGCGAAAACCCACATCACCAAACCCTGCCGTCACATGCACGAACAAACCCAGACGCCCGACCGATGAGCGCCCCTCCAGCATCGGCACCAGGTTGCGGGTTTCCGTGTATTCCCGGGTCCGGCCGAGATACAGCCGGTTCGGCTCCAGAACAAAACCTTCTTGCGGAATGGTAAGGGTTGTCCAGGCATTGTTTTTTTTCATATCGAGCTGTTTCTCGGTATAAATCAGCAACTCGTCATGTAACTCCAGATTGTAGCTATTGGGATTCAGGCGCGATTTGTCATAGGGACGGATAATAATGTCCTGACCCATACGGGCGTCGATTTCCCTGCCGGAGAGTATCATCTATTTTCCTCCCTGTGACCCTCATTAACGAACAATTAAAAAAAACCAGGCAACCATTTCAGCTCCTTTATTGTCACCAGCCCAGACAACCCTGTTCACCAACATAACGATATGGTATCTATCCCTCTACGCGCAAACAACCACAGCGCCAGCAGGCACCAAAGTGCCCTTCAAGGGACTCCCGGCATTGTGGACAGCGCCACGAAGGTGTAAATGAGTCTTTTTTGAGCCAGGCATCAACAAACATTTTCGCCCGGGGCCAGGCTTCATCATCAACAACCCAGAGTTCCGGACAACACTCAATAAAAGGGATTTCACCAACGGCGGCGGTCAGCTGTACATTGCGCAAAACACAGTCAATCTCCTCGCGGACCAGAATATCCCGCAGCAGGCTGGCAAGGTACGCTTCATGAAAACTGAAAACATGTAGTTTTTTCATAGGCCGACAGTATAACAACAGCACCACAGTGAAAGAAACAGGCCCGCAAGAATCCAAGCCGCTTCGATGATAATAATAACGACCAACGGAGGCGATGATGACCGACCTGTCCACCAACTATATGGGGCTTGCCCTGAAAAATCCACTGGTTGTCGCCAGCTGCTGCCTGACCGGCACCCTGGAAGGGGTCCGTCAGTGCGCCGAAGCCGGTGCCGGTGCCGTGGTTCTGCGCTCCCTGTTTGAGGAGCAGATCAGGGGTGACATCTCCTCCCTGAGCCGCCACGCCGAGGACTACCCGGGCTATGGTGAAGCGTTCCAGTATCTGCAGAGCTATGGCACGGCTTTCGGTCCGCAACAGTATCTACGGCTGGTCAGGGAAGCCAAGCAGGCGGTGACAATCCCCATTATTGCCAGCCTGAATTGCGTCAGTGCGGATTCTTGGGCCGGCTATGCCCATCAACTCCAACAGGCCGGGGCCGATGCGATCGAACTGAACGTCAGTATTCTCACGACGGATGCAACACGTCCATGTGAACATATTGTTGCTGATTATCTGGGTATTCTGCGCGAGGTAAAACGCCAGGCAACCATTCCGGTGGCGCTGAAAATTGGTCCCTACTTCACCTCGTTGGCCCATGTGGCCAAGCTACTGACCAGCGACCAGGCCGAGGCGCCGGCCTACAGCGTCGGGTGGATGGGGAAAGATCGCCAAACCGGAAAAGTGACCAGCGAAGGTGCCGACGCGCTGATTCTTTTCAATCGTTTTTACCGCTTTGACATCGATATTGACAAGCACCAATTAACCCACGGTTCGCCCTACAGCTCGCCCCACGACATGGCCGACACACTGCGCTGGATCTCCCTGCTCTACGGCACCATCAACTGTGATTTTGGTGCCACGACCGGCATCCATGACAGCACCGGAGTCATCAAGGCACTGCTCGCCGGCGCCACTGTTACCCAGCTCTGCTCAACCCTCTACCTGCATGGTCTCAGTTCCATCAAAGTCATCGAAAAAGAACTGCGGGGTTGGATGGAAAACAACGACTACAGCTCTTTAGCTGATGTTCGCGGTCGCATGAGCCGTCACGCCAGCAACGCTCCCAAAGATTACGAGCGGCTGCAATATGTGAAAATGTTTATCGAACAAGATGGCCGGACACCTGGCCTATGCAACGAATAACTTCAAATCCAACAGGAAAGAACCTTCATGCAGGAAATGATTCGCAAAATACTTACCTCACGGGTTTACGAGGCGGCGGTCGAAACACCCCTCGAAGAGGCCACCGAACTCTCACTGCAACTGGCCAACCGGATCCTGATCAAACGCGAAGATCTGCAGCCGGTTTTCTCATTTAAAATTCGTGGGGCCTACAACAAAATTGCCCATCTCTACGAAACCGAACAGATCAATGGGGTTATCTGCGCCTCCGCCGGCAATCATGCCCAAGGTGTCGCTTTCTCAGCCAAAAAGCTCGGCATCAAGGCGCTGATCGTGATGCCGCTAACAACACCTAAGATCAAAATTGATGCGGTTAAAAGGCTTGGCGCCGAGGTTGTTCTGTATGGCGATAATTATTCTGAAGCTGCTGACCACTGCGAGCTGCTGCAACAGCAGCGTAACCTGACCTTTATCCCGCCGTTTGACGATGAACTGATTATTGCCGGACAGGGAACCGTTGCTGATGAAATCCTGCGCCAGAGTGCCGGCAAGCTCGACGCGATTTTTGTGCCGGTGGGCGGCGGCGGCCTGATTGCCGGCATTGCCACCTATTTCAAGGCGCTGGCACCGCAGGTTAGGATTATTGGGGTCGAACCCCTCGACAGTGACGCCATGTACCAATCTCTGGTCGCTGACAAGCGTATCACCCTTGAGACTGTTGGCATTTTTGCCGATGGAGTGGCCGTCCGACAGGTCGGCAAAAAAACCTTTGACCTGTGCCGCAAACATGTCGATGAGATTATCCGCGTATCGACCGACGAGATCTGCAGTGCGATTAAAAGTGTATATCAGGCCAGCCGCTCTATTGTTGAACCCGCTGGAGCCCTGGCCATGGCGGGACTCAAACAATATGTCAAGCAACGGCAGGTCCGCGGACAAACCCTGATCGCCATCAACTCAGGCGCCAATATGAATTTTGAGCGCCTGCGCTATGTTTCAGAACGCACCCAGATTGGTGAAGGGCTTGAATCCCTTTTTGCCGTCACTATTCCGGAAAAACCAGGTGCCTTGCGCCACTTCTGTAGCGAGCTACTGGCCGGTACCAGCATCACCGAGTTCAGCTATCGCCTCGCCGATCGCGAAAAGGCTCACCTGTTCCTCGGCGTTGCGATTGGTGGAGAACCTGCACGACAAGCCTTTTGTGACCAGCTTAACCATCGCGGCTATCCGACAATCGACCTGACTGCCAACGAGCTGGCCAAAACCCATCTGCGCTACATGGTTGGCGGGCGCTCGTCAGCTGCCAACCAAGAGCGCCTGTTCCGCTTCTGGTTCCCGGAACGTGCCGGAGCGCTGACCCGTTTTCTTGCCGACATGGGCACTAACTGGAACATTTCCCTGTTTCACTACCGCAATCAGGGGGGGGAATTCGGCCGCGTGCTGATCGGCCTGGAGTTACCGCTCGGTGATGAAAACAAACTGATGCAGTTTCTTGACCGCATCGGCTACCGTTTTCTGGAACAGACAGATGATCCGGTCTACCAGCTGTTTCTTTAAGCTGCACCGAAGCTATTCTGCTCAGACCTTGTCATATCACCCCGGTACGAGTTGGAAAAGATGCACGATCACAAGCTTTTCAGGGAATTTTTCTGATCTCAAGAATCCATCTGCTGCTGGATATCATCAAGGGTGATTCCCGGCTGCAACGAAATGTTGCGAATGTTGCTGTCAAGCTCGATCTGTTGATCTGAACAGGCCAGGGGTTGTCTCAGGCTATCTTCGATCCGCTGAGCGCAAGCTTCAAACTTCAGGGGACCCTCGCCACAGGCAACCAGCAGCACGGCAAAGGTCCGATCATCAAAACTGGTGACGAAATCTTCGTGACGCACCTGAGAGACAATGCGCTGCGCCACCTCCTGCAGCACCTGCTGCCGAGGGACAGAACCACTCACCGAACCAAAGGGGGCAAAGGTAACCGTCAGCATCAGGGTTTCTCCTGCTTCAACTTTATCCTCAATCAGCACCTGCTTCAGCACCTCGATAAAAGATCCCTTATCAACCAGGCCGGCGAAACGTCCCTTAAGGGATCGGCCCTTGCTGAAGTAACGTGGTTCTTTGCGGCGGGCATGGGTTCTTTCAATCTTTGTCAGTTCGCTATCCACCTGACGCATCCGTTCGGAACATTCTGGACAGGCCACCAGCCAGCCACATTTTTCACAACCCCCTCGGTTGAACAGCTGATTGAATACCTGGATCATCGTTGATCCCCTCTGTTGTCGGGTTTTGGTTGTTATCAGCTGCCGTGTGTCACGGGGCCAAAGGTGCTTTTATTTAAGAGCAGCGGTATCAATTTTCAGTCTTCTTGATCCGGTGTGAGCGCTTGACCCGGTACATTTCCTGGTCTGCCCGATTGAGAGCCACGTGAGGATCATCGCCGGGTGAGAGTCTGGCGGTGCCGATGCTGCAACCGACCTTAATGACCTTATTCTTGATCGTCATCGGCATGGTTAATTGTTCTTCAACCCGCCTTGCTATCATCTCCGGATCGAGGGGGTGCAGCCCGTCCTGCATCAACAACAACACAAATTCATCACCGCCCATACGCGCGGCCAAATCCCCTTCCCGCAGCAAATGACGGATTCTTCCAGCTACAACCTGCAGCACCAGATCACCCGCTTCGTGCCCCATGCTATCGTTGATAGGTTTGAAATCGTCCAGATCAATATACAAAAGCGCAGTCGGTTGGCGATCCCTGAACGGCAAACTGAGCACCTCACGAAATTTTTCCATGAAATAGCGGCGGTTAATCAAACCGGTCAGGGTATCGGTATTGGCCAGATCGACCAGTTTTTCCTGCGAGCGCCGGCGCGCTTCAACCTCCCGATTCAACTCACGGGTGCGGCGCGAAAGCATGCGCATAGCGCGATTAAAAGAGCGGGTCAACTCAGCAAACTCACCCCAGAAGCGTTCCTTGATCCGCACATTAGTTGAACCATAGTGCATGATCGACGTCGCCTTGGTCAGTACCCGAACGGGCCGCATAATCATCCGGGTCAAGACAAAGGCCATTGATACAACAAGAACCATTGAAAACAAGGTCATCAACATCAGATAGCGCATCTGGCTCCAGAAAATATCCGCCTGGGATGTGGGTGAGCCATGGACAAAAACATCACCGAAGCCATAATCAAGTTGTCGCACCATCCAAATATGTCCATGGTGATAGGTGGGAAACGGATCACTCCGGCCAAGGATTACGGCTTGATAAAGATCGGTTGACTCCAACAGGTGATAAAAAGCCTGATGATCTACAAAACCCTCAGGACAATCGGGCGCCAGAATCTTTACTTGCTGATCGGCGGCAGGCAGCAAGAGGGCGGTTTCCCGACCAGATTCTTTACAGCGAAAATCTTCGAGCACTGCTACGATGTCTGTCATGGTTGCCAGCAGATGAATACTGCCAAGATGTTGATCTTCAAGATAAAGGGGTCCATTCACCCAGATGCAGGGACTATCTTCGGCCAACCAGTGCAGTTGCAATTGATCTGCCTCCGTCTGCTGAACAGGAGGAGTCAGATAGCAGAGAGCCTCCGGATCCTTATTGTGAACTCCTGTTACCAGATCATCATCAGGATTACGAATCCAGATTCCAACAAAATGCTCCATAGACGCAAGGGCATCGTCCATGATCCGGTTTAATAGTTCCAGGTGCTGATGCTCCCCGGTCTGGTTATAAGCCTTCAAGCTGATCCGTAGCTGGGTTCGACTGCTTACCAATTTCAGTTGATCGAAAAGCCGCTGCAACTCCAGATTAATACGCCGATGCTGCCCCTCGGCAATTTGCATCAGGTTCGATTCGATCTGATCAAGAGCGTTACGTTTGGAAATTTGATACTGGGCAAAAAAGAGAATCACTAAAGGGATCAGGGAAACCAGCAAAAACGCCCCAATCAAGCGCGGACGTAAACCAACACCAGACCAGAAGGCCAGGGCACGGCAACGCAAACTTTGCCGTCGGATCCTGCGCTGAAACCTGTCATCCCGAGCTGTGCCCATTGCTTTCCGCTCCCAATTTTGGTTGTACACTTCACCCTAAAGCAACAAGGGGCCTTTCCAATAGCGACCTCCTGAGGACCGGCTGTTCACAATTTCTTGACTGATTTATCGTGCATCAACTGCCAGCCAGGATAGATCCTGAGGGCTGTTTTGCCGATGTCAGTAACAAAGGATAATAAAGGTCTCCTGACTTTAAAAAAGGCCCAACTTCATACCGAAGTGGGCCCGACAACTGACTCTTCGGCAACCCGGCTTTCCGCATGGGACCCGTGGCTTTGCGCCCCCGGATCTCCCCGGGTTTGCTCTTATCGGAAGCTTATTTAGAGTATGTTAACTGTAACGTAAAACCATCGATTGTCAAATGCAATTCAGCAAAAACCATTTTCGCCTAACAACTCTTTGGGTATTCAGGTTATCCAGCTGAATTACAGAATTGGGCACTAACCGCTAATCTTTTTATTCGCCATGTTAGCATTCTTGCCATTGTGGAGTGCGTTTTTCGAGAAAGGCGCAGATCCCCTCTTCAGCATCGCTACAGGTGGTCAACGCAGCAAAAAGGTCATCCATGTTTTCCAGGCCCTGATGATAAGGGACATCCTGCAGGCGCCGCAAGCCTTCTTTTCCGGCCCGCAGGGCCAGCGGGCTTTTTGCGGTCAGGGTCTGGGTCAGCTTCAGGGTTTCAGCCGCCAGAGCATCGTCAGCCACCACGCGGTTGACCAGCCCCAGCCGTTGCGCTTCAGTCGCGCTCATGGTCTCACCGGTCAGAATCATTTCCATCGCCTTTTTGCGCCCGACCAGACGCAGCAAGGGCACAGCCGGTCCCAGACAGATCAACCCGACATTGATAGCAGTGGTACCGAACACGGCACTTTGGGTCGCAATCGTCATATCACAGGCAAAAGACAGCCCGGCGCCATTAGCCGCAGCATACCCCTGAACGGCAGCAATCGTCGGCTTATTAAGCCGATTCAGGGTGTGGTAAAAAGCATCGATACGATGAAGAAAATGCCGCGCTTCTAACGGTGTCTTGCCGCGAAATTCTTCAAGGGAAATCCCCACGCTGAAGTGTTTTCCTTTTGCTTCAATAACAATGACCCGAACTTCATCGTCCCGCTCCATCGCCCATAGGCTCTGATCGAGCAAATCAGAAAATTCCGGGGTGAAGGTGTTCAAGGCTTGCGGACGATTAAGAGTAATGTAGCCGACGTGGTTTTCTATGCGACTTAAAATCGGTGTTTCCATTATAACAACCTCCCTGTGAGAATTAATAAAACAACGTTAGTATATATCAAAAAGGTCTTCCGTCCATGGTTGAATTTGGAGGTTTCCGATAAAAGAACACCCCGGATAACCACTTCCCTCGACCAGAACAAGGACACAACCCAAAAAAAACCTTGAAAACCAACAAAACCATATATATACTTATTTGCATATTAACATCAGGGGAGGAGCCATGCCGATCTTCGAGTACCAGTGTCAGCAGTGTGGAAAAATAACAGAGAAAATTCAGTCAACGTCTCAAACCGACATCCCCTGCCCGGTCTGCTTTAAACCAGCAGTACTCAGGGTTTCACGCACAGCGATCAGCATATCAGGCACTTCGTGTAGCTCGAGCAGCAGATCAGGTTTTACCTGAGGCTAACAATGAAGGTGACGTGATCACCTTGCAATCCGGATTGAGCTCAACCCGATAACCTGTAACAATCACCAAAGGAGAGAAATTTTGCTGAAAATAACTGATGTTGCCCGCGACAAAATCAAGGAGCTGATGCAGGATCACCCGGAAAAGCACCTGCGAATTGTGTTTGAAGGCTTTGGCTGAGGCGGCCCCCGTTTGGGGTTGGCTCTGGATGAGCTACAGGAAAACCAGCAGGTTCACACCATCAATGAAATTGATCTGTTGATCGAAGAATCGATTCTCCCCTTTATCCAGGATCGTCAGGTCAACTATATCGATAATGAGTACGGTCAAGGCTTTTCCATCGGTGCCGTCAGCGGCGCTAGCTGTTGATCCGAAAAAAGCAGGTAGTGAACTTCGCACCCGCCATTCATAAAGGGTGCGAAGTTCTTTTATTTCATACTCAGGTTAAAGCAGGTTCCAGCGCTTAAGCAGTCTCAGCGCACCAAAATACGACACAACAATCAAAGCAATCCAGGCTAGCATCAGTAGCATTGTCTCTATCTCCCTCTAATAGCTCTTTTTATCAGCAACGATCTCTGCATCGGTCAGCTTCTCAGTGTCCATCTGGCGCCATACCCAGACAATGTAGGCCAGAACGAAGGGCACCAGAAGAGCAACATAGGACATCATCGTCAACGTGTAGTGGCTGCTTGACGCATTGTAAATGGTCAGACTGCTGCCAAGGTCATATTTTGATGGATAAAATGCGGTATTGTTGTACCCCGCCAGAAAAAACACGGCCAGACAGGTCATGACCGTACCCAGCCCCGCCGGCCAGATACCACGTACCGACGCAGTAAATCGATTAAGCCCCACCCCTACCACTACCAGCACCAGCCCGGCCAGCAACAGGAACAGGATGACAGGAAATTCAAGGAGGTTATTGAGGTACTTACCGGACTGCATAAACACCTCACCGCTCTGCGGATCAACGGCAAAGCCCTCCATGGTCACCAGACGGATCAACACATAGAGCAGAAAAGGCAGCGCACAGAGCAGATTATTAAAAGATGAAACCTTTAACCGCGGCACCAGTTGATCCTGCTGAAGGTTGTTGGCCAGATAGAGGGCTCCCAGAGTCCGTGCCAGAAACACCAGAAAAATACCGAAACTCAAGTTGAATAAGCTGAATGCTGCCTCCAGTCCACGTAGCGGATGGGTCCAGCGCGACAGGTTGTAATCATTCAGAATAAAATTGGATCCGGTAAAAAATGTGCCGATGGCAGCACCAATCAGCAAGATACCGATGGAGCCGTTGACCACCATGAACAGCTCGTAGGTTTTCTGGCCGAGAAAATTGTTCGGTTTGCGCCGATATTCGAAACTGACCGCCTGAACAATAAAGGTAAACAGAATCGCCAGCCAGACCCAGAAAGCCCCACCGAAACTGGTGGCATAAAAGAGCGGAAACGAGGCGTAGAAAGCTCCACCGAACAATACCAGGGTGGTAAAGGTCAACTCCCACTTGCGGCCGATGGAGTTGATCATTAAAGTTTTTTCCGACTCACTCCGGGGGACGGTCAGAATCAGGGTCTGCCCCCCCTGGACAAAGGTTAAGAAAACAAACAGCGAACCCACCAGTGAAACAATAAACCACCAGAGTTGCTGCAAAGTGGACCAGTCGAGGCTACCAAACATAAGTTATTCTCCTTCCGGGCCGATGGAAATCTGCTTCGTTAAAATCTTTACGGCAGCAATCAGCAGCACAGTAAAAATGGCAAGAAACAGAAAAAAGGAAACAGCGACGGTCGTTGTATCAAGATTCGAGGACGCAATATTGACCGGCAACAGCCCCTGAATCGCCCAGGGTTGCCGCCCGACCTCGGTCACCAGCCAACCCGCCTGTGACGCTACATAAGCCAGAAACATGGAGACAAAGCCAAGTCTGAGAATCAACGGACGATCCTCCAACTGCTTTTTTTCCAGCAGATAGAGATAAACGAGAAACAGCAGGATAAAAAAGGTGCCCAGACCAACCATGATACGGAAGGCGTAGAAGGTAATCCAAACCGGCGGGACCGCCTGCTCAGGTGATTCCAGATAACCATAGCCGAGATAATCACGGTGCTGTTCAAATTCTGCCAAAGCTGCTCCGGCAGATACATCATCAGCACTTTTTTTTGCCTGTTTATAGTCAGCCAGGCTGGCAACGGCAGTTTTACCGCGAGCCATCTTCTCTTCAACACTTAAGATGTTGTGCTCGTCATTACCATAAACAAGGTCATTAATCCCCGGAACAAAACTGCCAAGACGGCGGTTGGCCAGGAATGAAAGCATCCCCGGAATCTCAACCTTGAAATAAAAGGGATCTTCATTGACGCCAGGCTCCACTCCGGGACGCATCAATCCGACAGCAATCAACCCGGACGGTGTCATCCCTTCATACAGAGCTTCCATCGCCGCCAGCTTCAGCGGCTGCTCACGGGCCGTAAGGTAAGCATGCTCATCACCGGTAAAGGCAACAAACAGCGAGCTGAACAGGCCAAACACACAGGCCACCACAATCGACCGCTTGGCAAACTGAAGATGACGTTTTTTCAACAGGAAAAAGCTGGAAATACCGATAACAAATAGCGAGGCAAGCAGAAATCCTGAACTGGTAGCGTGGGCAAAGTGACTGATTGCCACCGGCGAGGAAATAATCGCCCACAGGTTCTCCATTTCGAAACGCGCGGTATCCGGGTTGAACACCATGCCAACCGGAGTCTGCATCCAGCCATTGGCTACCAGAATCCACAGGGCCGACAGATTGGAGCCAAGCGCCACCATCCAGGTTGAAAACAGGTGCATGCGTTGGGAGACACGATTCCAGCCGAACAGCATCACGGCCACAAAAGTAGCCTCCAGAAAAAAAGCGACGATCCCCTCTATGGCCAGGGGCGCGCCAAAAATGTCGCCGACCATCCATGAATAATTGGCCCAGTGAGTCCCAAACTCAAACTCCATAATAATGCCGGTGGAAACCCCGATGACAAAGTTAATCGCAAACAAGGTCATCCAGAACTTGGTCAGACGTTTCCACTCCGGATTCTGGGTACGCACATAGATGGACTCAAAAAATGCGCACAAAAAAGACAACCCCAGGGTCAGCGGCACAAATATCCAGTGATACATGGCTGTCAGGGTGAAGGTTGCGCGGGCCCAGTTCACCGTGCCCACATCGATCGATTCAATCACAATTACCTCCCGCAGTTAATGTTTACGCTCACTAGTACCAGCGCTGATGTGATATTCATAGGGCTACAATCGCTCTTCACTCTGACAACAAAAAAACCCAACAGAGTTTGTGCTGCAGCAATGATTACAAATATGGTAATATTTACAGTCCAATGGAAATCGAGTCAAGTAAAAATATAGCCCCGATCGACAAAATCGCAACAATAGTAACCAGTGGTAATTCTTGATTGTTTTTGTCGGGCTAAGGGTTCTCCTAGCACAACAAACCACCACTAAGAGGTCAGCATTTTACGATGGCTATCAACCCGCCAGGACATGATTCAGAGCCTTTGCCAACCTGCCGCGAGGAGATGTCCAGGCGCGGCTGGGAGCAGCTTGATGTGTTATTTATTAGTGGCGATGCCTATGTTGATCACCCGGCCTTCGGTGTCCCCCTGCTGGCACGCTTACTCGAAGCAGCCGGTTATCGCGTTGGTGTGATTGCCCAGCCGGATATCAAGCAACCTGAAGAGCTTCAGCGCATGGGGCGCCCTCGGCTTTTTGCTGCCATCTCCGCCGGTGCCATGGATTCTATGGTCAACCATTATACAGCAGCAAAAAAAATCCGCCGCAATGATGCCTATACCCCCGGCGGGAAGCCAGGCCTGCGACCTGATCGCGCTACGATTGCTTATACCGCTGCTGTCAAAGGGGCCTTTAAAGGTATCGCTACAGTCATCGGCGGCATTGAAGCGAGCTTACGTCGACTGGCCCATTACGATTACTGGTCAGACCGGGTCAGGCGTTCAATACTGGTCGACAGTAAGGCCGATCTGCTTATTTACGGGATGGCTGAAACCGCCATCCTTGAGGTGACCCGACGACTCGATCGCGGAGAGGATATATCTGCACTACGAGATATCAGAGGGTCGACATATCTGTCCGGCAAGGATCAGTCACTACCTGAGCACACGCTGCTACCGAGCTTTGAGCAGGTATGCACTGATCCTCAGCTGTACAATCGTGCTTTTCAGCTGGCAGCAGAACAGTCCAATCCGTTTTCAGCCAGGCCTCTGATCCAGCCCCACGGCAACCGACAACTGGTTGTACTCCCCCCGGCTTTGCCGTTAAGCGAAAAGGAGATGGACCGGATCTATGCCCTCCCCTTTAGTCGCCAACCCCACCCAGCTTATCGCGAACCTATCCCCGCATACCTGCAGATTCGTCATTCCATTACCAGCCATCGAGGCTGTTTTGGCGGCTGCTCCTTTTGCGCTATCGCCTCCCACCAGGGCAAACGGATCCAGTCACGCTCGCTTAACTCTATCATCAAGGAGGTTGATGCGATTAGTGCGCAGCCTGATTTTAGTGGTACCATCAGTGATGTCGGCGGACCGACAGCCAACATGTATGGTCTGGCTTGCGGCAACCACACTCAGGAAAGCGTCTGCCGCCGCAGCAGCTGTCTGTATCCTGAACGCTGCCACCATCTGCAGACCGACAACCGCACTAACCTTGAGTTACTGCAAAAGGTGCGTAACCATCGTAAGGTCAGGCACGTTTTTGTTGCCTCTGGTATCCGCTACGAGCTGCTGGCTTTGCAGCCTGATTATTACGATGCCCTGCTGGACCATCACATCAGCGGATTGCTCAAGGTGGCACCTGAGACGTTCAGTGACTCCGTCAGCCGGGTCATGCACAAACCGGGAGCGGCCGTGTTTACCGCTTTTCTCGATGATTATCGGCGGCGTTGTCGTGAAAAGGATCGCTTCCCCGGTATCGTGCCCTATCTGATCAGCGGCCATCCCGGCTGCACCCTGAACGACATGGTTGAGGTGGCCCTGTACCTCAACCATCATCAACTTCAGGTTGAACAAGTACAGGATTTCACCCCTACCCCGGGAACCCTTTCGACGTGCATTTATTACACCGGGAGCGATCCTTTTAGTGGCACCCGAATACCGGTCGCGCGCACAGCAAAAGAAAAAAGACTACAGAAGGCGCTGCTCCTTTATCACCTGCCGGAATCCCATTGTGATGTTAAGGAGGCATTGCGATTATGTCGACGCGCAGATCTGCTGCCGTTGCTGCTTGGCTCTCCCAAACCACGCAAGGCAGCCAACAGATCTGAAAAAAAACAGAAATGATATACTCTAAGGCCTTTAACATCTTCCTGTGCATTTATATAAAACCAGGTCTCGCTGCAACCAAATGACATTACAAAAGTATTCAAATCGGGATAAACAAATTCTGTAATTTTTTACCCTAAGTAAAATTATCCTTGACAATTTGCCCTATTTTTTGTTTGTTAACGCTGTAAAAAACAGCGTTTTATGTTCTCTTGGCAGATCATGTTGATTTGTCCTGGTACTCACCTGAGGACAAATTAAAAAACCTTGTTTCCCATGAACCACTCGATCAGATTTTTAAGTGTTTTAGTTTTTTTGATGTCTTTGAACGATACCGACATCAGACAATCGACTCAAAACTTTTGTAAAGGGATGCCAACGATGTCAAACAACAAAATCAAACCCTCATTGCAAAACCCTCTCGCCGAAAAACAACAGGTCGAATTCAACATTCCGGGTGAAATTGCTGGTAAAGCAGGTGCATATGAAGAGGTCATGCGTGAAGGCTACGAATTGATTGAACGCCCGATCAAATCCGTCAGCGTCGCACAGATCGAAAAACAGCATTTCAAAAAACGCATGACGGTCTGGGAGCGGATCAACTTTTTAACCAGTCATGAGCCCAATATTCTTTTTCAGAACTGGGGCAAGAATCTCGATGGCGCCTCTCTGGTCACCGGCATTCTCAACATCAATGGCCGTGATGTCGCTGTATACGGTCACGACTTCACCGTCCGGGCCGGCTCCATCGACGCCACCAACGGCCAGAAACTGGCACGTCTGATGTACATGGCCGGTGAAAAAGGGATTCCGTTGATCGGCATGAACGACTCTGCCGGTGCTTTTGTGCCTGCCGGAGTTGGTGGTCTTGACGGTTACGCTGAAGCTTTTACCGCCCTGCGCAAGATCAGTGGCGTGATTCCGACGATTATGTGCATGTTCGGCTTTAATGCTGGTGGGGGCTCTTACCTGCCGCGCCAGGGCAGTTTTGTGATTCAACCGGAAGATACCTTCTTCGGCCTGACCGGACCCGGGGTTGTCAAGTCGGTTCTGGGCGAAGACATCAGCCCCGAGGACCTGGGTGGACCCAAGGTTCATGCCGCTTCCGGGGTAACCGACCTGACCGTTTCCGATGAAATGGCTGCTCTGCGTACAGCTATCCGCTTGCTTAGTTACATCCCTGACAACAATCACAGTATGGCCCCCTACTTGGAGACCAGTGACCCTCTTGATCGCAAAACCTGGGAGATCAACACCCTGCTGAAAAAAGCCTTCAACTCACCTACCGGCTTCAATACACCTTTTGATGTTTCCATCGTCATTCAACAGATCTGTGACCATGGCGATTATTTTGAAATTCAGCCGACCCGTTCGCGGGAAGCCATCACCGCCTTTGGCCGACTGGGTGGCAATGTTGTTGGTTTTGTGGCTAATAACTCTGCGGTTTCCTCTGGTCAGATCGACTGTGACTCGGCCTTGAAAATTGCCCGGTTTGTGCGTTTCTGCAACATCTACAATATCCCGTTGATTTTCATGGAAGACACCACCGGCTTCCTCCCCGGACGTGAGCAGGAAGCGCGCGGCATTGTTCAGGCCGGTCGTTCCATGCTTGATTCCATTGTCGATGTCCGCACCCCCCGGATTCTGCTGATCCTGCGCAATGCCTTTGGAGGCGCTTATGCCTCATACAACAACTACCCGACCGGTGCCGACCTGGTGCTGGCATTGCCGACCACCCGCCTGGCAGTTATGGGCCCGGCCGGTAAAGAATTTGTCTACAAAGATGAACTGCGTAAACTGCGAGGTTCGATCAAGGCGCGCATCGCTCAGGGTGTTGCCGAGCGCATCAAAGCCGGCCTTGACGGCGCTGATGCCAAAAAAGATGCTGAAAAGGAAGCGGCTGAATGGCTAAGACTAGAGGAAACAGCGCTCAATCAGCGTTATGAAAAGGAACTGATGAATCCGAAGGAAGGACTGGCGCTCGGTTCCATTTCCTCCCTGGTCATGCCGACCGACCTGCGCAAGGCACTGGGGGAAAATCTCAATTTCTTCCTGCGTCACTACAAGCCATCGGCCTGGCAGGGCGTCCAGCGCGAATTCCACTGATCCTGTCCGCCATGCGTACCTGTTGAGTGCTATTTTTCATCACATGAAAATTGGAGATAAAACTCATGCAACAAAATATCAATCTGTACTTTAACAATCCCCTGATCCACAAGGATCGTCGTCTCAGCAAATCACCATCGAAGTGGATCAGTTCTTTTTCCTGCGAAGAGCTTAAACCGCTCATTGTCTGTCGTGGCCCGATTCGTAAAGAAGCAATGGACGTTTACGAAGAGATGGGGATCAGCCACTACGGCATCCTGTTGTCAGAAAAAGATTCCATTGTCTACCCGAATGCCCTCTCCCCGGAGTTGCGCCAGCTTACCGATACCAGCAGGGTCCATCGGGTACCCGACTATACCGGTGCCTCCAAGGAAGAGCGTATTGAAAGAATCCAGCAGATCATCAGTATTGCCAGAGACAATGGCTACGACTCGGTCTTTGCCGGTTACGGCTTTATGGCGGAAGATGATGAGTTTGTTGCTGCCCTTGAAAATGCCGGTTTGCGCTTTATTGGCCCCTGCTCCGGCACCCAGCGCGCAGCTGGAAAAAAAGACGAGGCCAAGCGTACTGCCCTGCAGGTAAACGTTTCGGTAACTCCGGGCATTGATAATGTCACCGCCCGCACCCTGCTCAAGAAAAATAAAACCCGTGAACAATTGCGCGAACTGGTGAAAGCCGAAGGCCTGGACCTTGACCCGAAGCTGATCAACGACAAGGACATTGCGCTGGAAGATCTGGCTGACGCCATCCTGTTTGCCTCTTACAGCAAGGGAATTGATCTGATTTCCATCGAAGAACTCGGTAATCAGGTGCAATATGAATGTGCAGAGATGTTCAAAAAATATCCCGGCGCCCGCATTCGCCTCAAGGCCATCGGCGGTGGCGGCGGCAAGGGACAACGGATCCTCGGCGCCTCCCTGTTGATGGTCAAGCAACCGACGGAGAAACAAATTCAGGATGCGGCTGCCGCTGCACCCGGCCTGGTACGGGAAATTCTCGGCGAAGTCAAAGCCAACGGGGTTGGTGACAACAAAAACGTGCTGATTGAATTGAACATTGAGCAGACCCGCCACAACGAGATCCAATTGCTGGGGAACGGCCAATGGTGCATCGCCCTGGGTGGCCGTGACTGCTCATTGCAGATGCACGAGCAGAAACTGCTGGAGATTTCTGTCACCCAGGAAGGACTGGCACAGGAGATTGCCAAAGCGAAAAAAACAAAAAACAGCAAGCAGGTAAAAGCCCTAGAATCAGACCTGAACGTTCTCAAACGCATGGAAGAAGAATCCGAGCGTTTCGGACTCGCGGTCGGGCTCGATTCAGCTTCAACCTTCGAATGTATCGTTGATGGTGCGCGCCATTATTTCATGGAAGTCAACACCCGCATCCAGGTGGAACACCGGGTAACGGAACTGGTCTACAGCCTGAAATTCACCAATCCCGACGATAAGAACGAGTTCTTTATCGTTGAATCCCTGGTCGAAGCCATGGCTCTGCTGGCACTCCATAAAGATCGACTGCCCCGCCCGGAACGCATTCAACGCTTTGGCGCTGCCGCAGAAGCGCGCCTGAACGCAACTGACGCCTCCCTGTCGCCGAGCGCCGGAGGCTACATCCTTTACTGGTCTCCCCCGATCGAAGGAGAAATTCGCGATGACCAGGGAATCAGCACCCCCAACCCTGATACTGGTCAATTCATGTTCTATCACCTGGCCGGGGCTTACGATTCCAACATTGCCCTGCTTCTAACCAAAGGTGAAGATCGCCTCGACAGCTACAATCACCTCTCCAAGGTGCTGTGCAGCACCATATTGCGGGGGCGTAACCTGGCTACCAACCTGAAGTTTCATTACGGCCTGGTCAACTGGTTCATTGGCAACAATGTCATGGCCAAGCCGACGACCCGCTTCATTGTTCCCTATCTGACCCTGGTCGGCAAACTCAAAGAAGAGGCGCAGAAAATCGATGTTGTCCACGCTTTCCTTTCAGCCAAAAAGCATTACGCCAAGCTCTTTGCTGATGACGCGGAAGGTGCCAAGGCGGCATCTGTTGCTCTGGACCGCAAAGGAACCCTGCTGACCCGGCCGATGGAAATGTTGTTAAATGATCCCCACCTGCTCTCCGGGTGGTTGAGCCTCAACAAATGCAACTACCGTATGGAGAATGGCAAAATCACTTGGTTGCGCAATCCCCTGCTGGTCCTTGAGGATACATACCGCTACCTCAACATGGACTGGCGTGCCGATGCCCCTGCAGCTGAAGTCATCTGGACCCACGACCGCGACCTGCTCGCAGATGCGCTGGCCTTCTATTCCAAGCTGCGTGAAAAACTTTCCCTGACTTCACAGGATTTTGTGAAGCTCAACGACATCCTTGCCAAGGACAAGCCCCAGGGTGGCTACGATAAAGAAACCTGGGCGCGCATCCAGTCTGCCCATGCCGGCTATGAAATCGGTAACGAGTTGCTTGGCCTGCTCTTTCTGGTCGCCGAGCATACCAATTTCTACGATTTGAAGGTTGAAGAGGATCTGGAAGTGACGATTCCCGAATATCTCCACGACACCGACCTTCAAGCTGCCATGAAAAAGATCCTGGTTCCACCGCCGTCGACCAAGGCCGATGAGATCGTTTCGCCCGGTGGCGGTATGTACTATGGCCAGGAAGCCCCCGGCCTGCCTCCTTTTGTCAGTGAAGGAATGCACTTTGAGAAGGGGCAGCCGCTGTTTATTCTCGAGGTCATGAAAATGTTCAACAAGGTGCCGGCACCCTTCTCAGGCACCATCGACAAGATCCTGATTGACAGTGGCGACGGGACTATCATTCAGAAAGGTCAACCCCTGTTCAAGGTCACCCCGGACGAAAAATTCGTTGATGTCGACCCTCAGGAGGTTATCCGCCAGAAGCAGGCACAGACCAACGCCTACCTGGAGGTGGTTCTTTAGTCAATAGATGCCCCATCAGGAGGAGTCGAGCAGCGGTTCCCCTGATGGGCTGCCTTACTTAAGATGAAAAAAAGCAGATCCTCCAATCGGAGATATCTGCTTTTTTTTGTTTCAATCGCGTAATGGTAAATTATGCCCGGGCAGTCCAGTGGCCATGCAGATTGCAGTATTCGCGGGCAGTAACTTTTTCTGCGGTGACATTGAAGGTTGCCGTCGGAGCTTCACCGGGCTTGAGAAACTTACGATAAACCTTATCGTCAGCAATCAATTCAATCCACTCGATATAATGCGCTTCTTCCATTGGGTGGGCAACGCTGCCAACCTTGACGGTAATAGTGCCATCACCTTTTTCAATTACCGGTACATGCTTTTCGGTGGCAGCATCGACTGTATTTTCAGTCATTAATTCCATGTTTTTGCCACAGCAAACCAGGAGACCGGCACCTGCGTGCATCACTTCGACAATGTTTCCACAGATACTACACTTGTACACATCGAGACGTTTGGGCATCGTTTTCCTCCATTAGTTTGGTACCATAAAGGCACAGATCAATGAAAGGTCTATTAGTCGACCTAACTCAACGGGTCATACTATCACTAAATCAATTGCATTTCATCCATTAGGATGACTCTTATTTTTTCATCATTTGCTTTGATCTTTCCCGGCGTTTTAACTATACTGACGATCAAAGACGATGATCGACTCTCTGCCCTGCAGGTGAGGTCAGAACGTCCACTCGGAATAACAGTAATTCGGGGCACACTTTTAGAAACCTGGTGAGCCAGCCCACCTCCAGAGTGGGACGCCTGAAGGGTTTACAGCATGCCCCACCTCATTGGCACTCGATGTGAGTCCAATGACCCACGGTAGCGGTGGAGAGTCGTCTGAAACAAGGGGATCCGGCAAACACCGGATCCCTTTTTTTTCTGTCCGCCCTTGTTGTTACTCTATTCCCTTTGCAAGCCGAGACCCTGAAATCATGGCTCCCTTGTTGCCATTATGTTAATATGCACATCTGTATTTTGTTGCCGTATCATTGGCCTGGATTTTCCTGGAGGAACCCGTGAACGAATCACCCCCACCCTCAGATGTCTTTCATCTGACGGTCGACAATAAAAACATCTCCCTGATTGGCACCGCCCACATCTCCCAGGAATCGGTTGATACTGTTATCAAGGCGATTAACGACCTGCAACCTGACACCGTCTGTGTTGAACTCGATCAGCAGCGCTATCAGTCACTGATCAATCAGAAGGGATGGGAATCCCTCAATCTCAAAGAGGTGATCCGCAAAAAACAGTTGCCCTTTCTGCTCGCCAACCTCGCCCTTTCTTCCTACCAGAAACGCATGGGACTGGCGACCGGAGTGCAGCCGGGAGCAGAGCTTGCTGCAGCCGCCCAGATGGCCGAAGAGCAGGGGTTAAAAGTCGAACTGGTTGACCGTAATATCCGCACGACCCTGTTGCGGGTGTGGCGTATTACTGGACTGTGGAACAAGATGAAGGTTCTGGCAAGCCTGTTTGCCAGCCTGTTTGAAAAGCAGCAGGTTAATGAAGAGGAACTGGCCAAACTGCGGCAGGCCGACAACCTCGCCGGCATGCTCGAAGAGATGGGGGAGCTGCTGCCGTCGGTCAAGCAGATTCTGGTTGATGAGCGCGACATCTATATGGCCTACCACATCCGTCGAGCTCCCGGTGACAAGATTGTCGCCGTGGTCGGTGCAGCTCACCTGCCGGGAATCGTTGCGCGATTACAAGGCGAACCGTCCAGCGCCATCGACATCGATCGAATCAGTACCATCCCGCCAAAATCCCTGATCTCAAAATTGATCCCCTGGGTGATTCCGATCCTGGTACTGGCGCTTTTTATCGGTGGTTTTTTTTTCGCCAACCCTGAACAAATGGCACAGGCCGCCTGGGCCTGGATTCTCGCCAATGGTCTTTTTTCTGCCGCCGGCACTCTGCTTGCCTGGGGGCATCCGGTTACGATTATGACCGCTTTTATTGCTGCCCCTTTGACTTCCCTCAACCCGACCATTGGTGCGGGCTTTGTTACCGCTTTGGTACAATCCTTTGTTGCCCCGCCGCTGGTGTCCGACATGCAGCGGGTCGGTGAAGACCTGCTGAGCCTCAAGGGCTGGTGGCATAATCGTCTGGCTCGGGTACTGCTGGTTTTTCTGTTTTCGTCCCTCGGGTCATCCATCGGTACTTTCTTCGCCCTGGGCTGGATCAAAAGTCTGTTTTAATCCGGATATTTTGGAGTGATCAATGAACCAATCGTCTCGTCATCTATTTTTTCTTAAAAACTCCCTGCGCGGGCGCTCACTTGTACAGATTCTGATTTATACCAATCTGGTCCTGTTCACCCTGATGGTGCTCCATGGCACCATCCTTGGTTTGGGCATGCAGGTGATGTTCCGGCCACCGACTAACCTGCTGGTTTACTGGGGAGGGCAATACTGGCCGCTGGTGCTGGAAGGCGGCCAGTGGTGGCGCGCCATTACCTACGCTTTTACCCATGGCGGGCTGATTCATCTGGGTTTTAATATGGTGGTTCTGTATCAGGTAGGCCCGTTACTGGAGCAGGAAATCGGCTGGAACCGTTTTCTGTCGATTTATATGGTTACGGCTCTGGCTGCGACCGTTGCCGGCCTGTTCTGGCATCCCCAGGTCGTTACGGTGGGGGCCTCCGGCGCGATTTTCGGGCTGATCGGTTTTTCCGTCAGTTATTATCACCGGATTGGTGGCCACATCGGTATTCAGCGCCGCAATTTCATGTTTCAGTGGGCAGTAATGGCTCTGGTTTTTGGAATTATTATCGGTGCCGATAATGCCGCCCATCTGGGAGGAATGCTTTCCGGTGCGGCCATCGGCTGGTGGATGCCGATCAGCATTCGCGGTCTGCGCCAGACAGAGCGCCTGTTTCACATCGGCGGACTGGTTTTCGCAGCAGCGACAGTCATCAGTATTCTCTGTATCCCCTTATCCTGGCTTGCCCGCTGACCATCAATCGTCTGCTCTGGACTGCAACGGAGATCCAACATGAGCAAGCTCAAGATTCCGGCAACCAATGCCATTCGCTTTCTCAAACAGCATAAGGTCAAGTTTGTTCCCCACCCCTATCCCTATGAAGAAAAAGGGGGAACAAAAGCTAGTGCCAAAGCTCTGAATATCGATGAATTTTCGGTGATAAAAACTCTGGTCATGGAAGATGACAAACAACTCCCATTTATCATTCTGATGCACGGCAGCTGTGAAGTCTCACTGAAGCATCTGGCGCGCCAGTTGAAAGTCAAACAGATCACCCCCTGCAATTCCGACAAGGCTGACCGCGTCACGGGCTACCAGACCGGGGGCATTTCACCCTTTGGCACACGACAGTCTCTGCCCATCTATATGGAAGCCTCTATTGAACAACTGCAGAAAATCTGGATTAATGGCGGCAAGCGAGGTCTGTTGGTCGAGATTTCTCCGGCAGACCTGATCCGCACCCTGCAACCGGTCAAGGTGTCGGTAGCGATCTGACCAAGGAGGATAATGATGACCGTAACGGGACGTTTCTCTGAAGCGGCACAATGTATCCGTGATGCCGCCGCACTGGTGATTACCACAGGTGCGGGCATGGGGGTTGATTCCGGCCTCCCGGATTTTCGTGGCAATCAGGGCTTCTGGAATGCTTATCCCATGTATGAACGGTTAGGTTTAAGTTTTGTTCAGGCAGCAAATCCTGAACATTTTGAGCAGGATCCACACTTTGGTTGGGGATTTTACGGTCACCGCACCAATCTTTACCGCAATACCGTACCCCACACCGGATTTCACCTGTTAAAATCCTGGGGTGAGCAATTCAACCTGCCAACCTTTATCGCCACATCAAACGTCGACGGTCAATTTCAGAAGGCCGGTTTCGCTGAAGATCAGATCCTTGAAGTTCATGGCTCCATCCATCACCTGCAATGTACAACCCCCTGCAGTCGCGATATCTGGCTCAACCAGGAAACCTTTGATATTGACGAAACAACCATGCGTTCCCTCACAACCCCTAAGTGCCCTGACTGCCGACGGGTTGCCAGACCGAACATCCTCATGTTCGGCGACTACGCCTGGTTGCATCAACGCTCAGCCCTCCAGGAAGAGCGCTTCGATCACTTTCTGGGGCAGCACCGGGATAAAGCCCTGGTCGTGATTGAAATCGGTGCCGGCACTGCGATTCCCACCATTCGCAATCTTAGTGAACGCCTGGGTCAACGGCCTGATACCAGGGTATTACGTATCAATCCACGCGAACCACAGATTCGTGGTGACCACTTCTCCTTTGGCGGCGGCGCTGTCGAAACCCTCTCGGCCCTGAACGAGGCGCTCTGTCAGTGCTAAGGCAGGCTCATAAATCTATTCTCATGTTGCATTTAAAATAATATAAGATTTTCTCTTATTTTTTAAAAATAAAGGGTTGCAAGTAGATAGCAGTAGCGCCATAATCAACGTGACCATATTTGACGTTACTTTTACTATTCATGCTTGGGCAAACACCACAGCTCCCCCCTCGAGGAACCCATGTCACGAAAAAAGTTTGGCGAGATATTGCTGGAAAATCAGCTGATCAACAAGGAACAGCTGGATGATGCACTGACCCGCCAAAAAACGTCAAAAAAACCCTTGGGGAAAATCCTTGAAGAAATGGATATCGTCCTTGAGGAGGATATCGCCAGAGCGCTATCCACCCAATTTGGCTTCCCCTTTGCGAAACAACTCTCCCGGCATAAGTTCCCCCCGACCGTTCTGAGCACAATCACCGCTGAAACAGCCCTGGCTCATCTGGTTTTTCCATTGAAACTGGAAGGCAAAACCCTCTATCTGGCTATGGCAAACCCACTCAATATGACGTTGCAGAGTGATCTAGGGTTCCAATTGGGGCTACGTATTGCTCCTTGCGTTGCGACCCCGGCAGATATCAAAATGGCGATTGACAAGCACTACCAACGTGGGGCACCTGAAGCCAAAGAGGATCGCAGTTGGGACATTCTGCTGGTAGACAATCAGGAACTGGCTCTGAACGCTGCCGAAGCGGCACTATTGAGAGAAGGCTTCACCATTCACAAAGCCCGCACTGGTGTTGAAGGGTTAAAACTGGCAGCACAACACCGGCCGAATCTGATTATTACCGACATCATACTGCCCCGCATGGACGGGATTGAACTGTTCAAAGCCCTGCAGGAGAATTCCGATCTGAGTGATATTCCCGTCATTGCCCATACCGGCAAATCATCGGCTGAAGACGAATACAAGTTACTGGAAATGGGCTTTTACGATTTTATTAGCAAGCCCATCAATCCGGTCCGGCTGCAGGCCAGAGTTAAACGGGCGATACGCTGGCGTAGCCCTTCGCACCATTGATTGGCAACCCTCTTAGTCACTACGGTAGCGGCAACTCCCACAAATTCTCACATGAGTAGGTCAGTCGCTTGATCCCCTCTTCAGCAACCCGCCAGGTATTTTCCACCCCGACCGCACCCAACCCCGGAAACACTGCCTTGGGCTCAAAGGCAAAGGTCATGCCCGGCAGCAGCACCTGATCATCAAAACCATCAGCAATAAACGGATATTCATCGACTTCAACACCAATGCCATGACCGATAAAACGCACCCGGGAAGTTCCTGCCCCCATAAAATGTTCTTCGTACCCCAGTTCGCAGGCGCGCTGATAACACTGGCGATATAAATCGGACCAACTGATCCCTGGACGGGCCAGCTCAACCATGAACTTCTGGATCGCCAGCATATCGGCATAGGCCTGCTGTAGCTTATCCGTCAGCGGCCCGATCGACAGGGTCCGCGTCTGATCAACCAGGTAGCCATCGTAGGCGATAATAAAATCGACGATGATCGGCTCATGAGCGGCAATTTTTTTATGTCCGGCACCTTGACCAACCGCGGGGGTTGTCCCCAGTCCACCCAAGGGAGCATCAAGATGAGCTGGAACCGCCCCATCCACACCGGAAAAAATGTGGCCGAAGAACATTTCAGCATTGAACCGGCGCATGCGAATCAACCCCTGATGCCCTTGTTTGAGAGCAAAACCAAAGAGTTCGGCCATCACCTCATGGTCAGTCTTGCCAACCGCCAGCAGATTCTTTGCCTCTTCATAAACCCGATCAGCAAGCAGGGCACAGTCCTTCATGATCTCAAGCTCGTAATGACTTTTAACGGCCCGTACCGTGCGCACCTGCGGGGTAATGTCAACAAACTCGGTCGCAGGCATCAATTTCTGGTAACGCCGTGCTTCCGTTACCGGCAAGACATCGAACTCCATCCCAGCCCGCTGCGGTAACGGCACCCCGAAACGGGCAAGCTCTCCGGACAGATTGGTGAGCCGGTCGAGTGGAACGACATGACCGAGCCCGGACTCCATGCGCGCACGCCCCTGGTCACGCGAAACAAAATAGATCGGCTCTCCTTCTGCCGGCAGATAATAGAGTCCACGCTGAATTGAACCGGTAAAATAAAAAAGATCGCTGTTTTGCACCAGGATCGCCGCATCAATCTGTTGTTCACACAGCTGTTGCTGAAGGTTGCGTGAACGCTCTGTCAGTTCCGACAACGGGGTAATACGCATGGGTGATATCCCTTCCTGACCGTTAAAGCCACGAGCTCATCACGGCACTATTACACCAACGGTGAAAACTATGGTGCTACAGCACAATCGGCCGGATCCCCTTTGAGTTTTGCCAGGGCATGAGGCAATACCGGCAACAATACGGAAAAATTCTCTGAGGCTCCCTTGGGACTGCCTGGCAGATTGATAATCAGACTCTGCCTACGTACTCCGACCAGCGCCCGCGACAACATGGCATGAGGGGTCTTGGCCAGACTGGCGGCACGCATCGCTTCAGCCATACCGGGAATCTGGTAGTCAAGGATCGAGACGGTCGCCTGCGGGGTCTGATCACGAGGGCTCAGCCCAGTCCCGCCGGTGGTCAGAATGAGGTCAAGACCCAGGTCATCAACCCAGCGGGTCAGCATCAGGGTCAGGGTCTGCGCTTCATCGGGAATGATCTGATAACGCACAACATCGCCTATTTCAGCTACCATCTGAGATAATAGTGGGCCACTCTCATCAATCCGCTCACCACGGGAACCTTTATCAGACAGGGTAAGAATACCGATCTTAAATTTCTCTGAAGTCATCACACTGCTCCCTGCCAGGGTAATTATCTCTTTTTCGTGGATAGCATCCGCCTGGCATTATTGATGATCGGTTGCGTCACATTACGACTGGTAGCCAGCTCTTTGATATCCCGATCCGACAAAAAAGACATCAGCCGCATAGCCTGCTGTACCGGCGTGCGAGGGTGATATACCAAGGCCTTTTTCATATCATACAGCTTCACCCAGTCTCGATTAAGCAGAATAATCCTGATCAGTTCTTCAGGACTGCTGCGATTCTGGGCTACGGCTATGGCTTCGGCCTCGGTAATGCGCGGGTTACGCAATACCGCGGTGTTAATCTGCTTGTTCGCCTCGCGGATCAGCAGCGTACGCCACTCCTTGTCACCGGTGAGGGCCATTTTTATTTTTTCATTGACCGTCATTTCCTGCAGTTGCTGGTACTTGGACAGAGATTCGTCATCAAGCGTATCTTTGTCCTCATCACCAGCTGCGGCCTGAACCTCAGCGCTATCTTCCTCCGCTGCTTCGGATTCTTCCACCTCAGCCGGTTCTGATTTCTCCTGCGGCTCAACCCAGCCCAGACGCAAGCGTGTTACTTTATCAGTGTTGGGATTATTGATGATTGCCTTGCGAATAATGTCGGACTTGTGCAGAATCTCGTCATGGTCGGACAACATGTCGAGAACCTGGCCGGAGCTATTCTCAGCGATAAATAACAGACTTCTGATTCCCGTCATCGGGTGGGACAAGACCGCCTGCATGACGACCTCATCTTCATAGCGTAGATGAACGATCAGGTCGATGATCGCAGGATGAAGTTCCGGCAGGGTCAGGGCGGCCAGAATAATCTTCGCCGGCAGAGTCTGCAGGGTGCTTAAGGCCTCTTCTCTGAGTTCCGGATTATCACCATTATAAAAAACAAAAAGAACCATGACCAGATTCGAGCCGGACATGGGCAGAGCTCCACGGGCAGCAGCCAAACGGACACTATGGCCGCCCCATTTGCTCATAATCTTTGCAACTTCAGCGGGAAGTTTGATCTGAACTTTTTCGCTTTTATGTTCGCTGTTCACTAAGAGTACCTATCAGCGCTCGACCTCGATACGGGCGCGCAGTCCACTGGCATTGACCTGCGCGGCAACCTCTTCAGCTGCCTTGAGTCCACTACGGACAACAACCAACAGGGGGCCTTCGATGGTCAGTTGTGAATCCACTTGCGCCACCTGGATCTGGCGTTCAGCAAGCTCACGCTGCTGACGGCGGGCGCGTTCACGATCGGAAAAAGAGCCGATGTAGAGTGCCCAGCGGTCGCCATCCGGGAGCAAAAACGCTGAAGAATAATCTTTGCGTATCTCTTCCAGACGTGACTGTGCCTGGGCCAGGGGATAGATTCCCTCCAGCAGCCGGATCATATCAACCCGACCTGAACCACGCTCTTGTTGCGGATCAAAACCACGTTCACGCAACAGCGTTGCTGCCCGCTCCAGATCTCTCTGGCTGATGAACGGACCGACCAGCACACGATGGGCTGGCTCAGCTATCGCGGTAACCGGAGTTTCTGTTGCAAGCGACTGTTGTGCTTCGTTGACAACCTCTTCTGCCTCGCTCAATCCAGTATCGACGACATCATTAACAATAGCAGCGGGGGCAACAGCAGGGCTGGCTGCTACGTCCGCTACCGTCTCTTCCACGGTTTCTTCTAGTGCCCGATCCGCGACCTCTTCAGCGGTAACATCAGTGATTATCTGCTCTGGGGGCGCGGCGGCACCCTGTTCCTCAATAGCTTCTTCCGAAGTTGTTGAGGAACTTGCTGAATCCGCGCTTTCAAGGGGTTGTGGGCGCGCAGGAGCCACCATCCGTTTTTCAACGCGAACCTGTGGCTGGGCACCAAACTGTCCGCTTAACAGGTCGCCATACTGATACCAGCCAACGACAACACCAACAACAGCGATAATCAGCAACGCCAGGATCACCAGGGACCAATGTAATGAATCACCAACCCTGCTGCCGCTTTTTACTTCCTGATCGGCAAGCTCTCTGAAGGTCGTTTTGGGTGAATCGTCATCTATCAGCAGATCTTCCAGTCTTTTTTTTGGTGCTGAAGTCTGGGCTTCTGATGCGCTGCCGGAGGAATCCGGGGTGGCATGGCTGCGATGGTTATCTTCTGTCATCATCTGATTCCGGAGAGAATTGACGGCGAGGCAAAACTGTCGATTGCCCCGCCGTACAGGTTAAGATTCTTTGGCCTGTTCTTCAAGAATCTTGGCAGTCTGATGGGAAGGCACTTCTTCGTACTTGCAGAATTCCATGGTAAACATACCACGGTCTGACGTCATTGAGCGCAATTCCGGGGCATAACGCAAGACTTCAGCCATTGGCACTTCAGCACGGATGATCTGGCTGTTGGCTTGTGGTTCAACCCCGACAACCTTGCCGCGACGCGAGTTCAGGTCACCAATCACATCCCCCATACAGTCATCAGGAACGGTAATTTCCATCGCCATGATCGGTTCGAGCAGCACCGGCTTGCACTGTTCCATGGCCTTTTTGAACGCCATGGAGCCGGCTACCTTAAAAGCCATTTCCGATGAGTCGACAGAGTGATGAGAACCATCATAGAGACTGACCTGAACGTCCACCACCTGGCTCTTGGTCAGCGGACCGGTTTTCATCGCTTCAATAATTCCCTTATCGACTGCCGGAATGTAATTTCGTGGCACAACACCACCTACAACCTTGTCAACAAATTCGTAGCCGCTACCGCGTGGGAGGGGTTTGACTTCAATCCAGACATCGCCGTATTGACCGCGGCCACCTGACTGTTTCTTGTATTTCCCCTGAACCTGGGTCGAGGCACGAATGGTCTCGCGATACGGCACCTTAGGCTCCTTAAGAACAACATCCGCGCCATACTTACGTTTGAGGCGCTCGACCGCAACTTCCAGATGAATCTGCCCCATACCCGAGAGAACCATCTCCTTGGTTTCTTCATCGCGGGATACGGTCAAGGTCGGGTCTTCTTCCATCAGGCGCTGCAATCCGGTATAGATCTTGTCTTCATCCCCCTTGCTCCGACCTTCGAGGGCGAAAGAGATAACCGGCTTGAGGGGCACCAGTGGTTCAAACATGATCGGATCTTTAAGATCACAGAGGGTGTCTCCGGTGCCCGTTACTTTAAGTTTGGGAACAGCGATAATATCGCCGGCGGCAGCAACCTCGATGGGGGTCTGTTTTTTCCCTTCCATTTTATAAATGTGGCTGATCCGCTCTTTTTCATCTTTATTGGGATTCAATACAACCGTATCAGCCGTCAAGGTGCCCGAATACAGGCGCATCAGGGTCAATTTGCCGGCATAGGGGTCATTAATGGTCTTGAACACCATGGCGGAAAACGGATCGTCGGGACTTGGCTTGCGCTCCACCGGTTCTTCCGTGTCGGGTTTGAATCCCACCTGAAGCCCCTTGTCGATGGGGGATGGCAGGCAGGCAACAACATAATCGAGCAGCTGCCGTACACCAATATTGGCGGTTGCACTGCCGCAGAATACCGGGGTAAAAACGCCGGTCAAAGTACCTTCACGCAAACCCCGCAGGATATCCTCCTGCGACAGGGTTTCCCCTTCAAGGTATTTTTCCATCAGCTCGTCATCGGCCTCGGCAACCGCTTCAACCAGTTGTTCACGTAAACGTGTAGCCTCCTTCAAATATTCTTCGGGAACGTCGATTTCATCATACTTACCGGTTTCGTCAAAGGTATAGATGCGCGCCTTCATCCGCACCAGATCGATAATTCCCTTGAAATTTTCTTCGGCACCAATCGGCTGGGTTACGACAACTGCCCGGGCACCGAGGGATTTTTCCATATCATCAACAGCTTTGAGAAAATCTGCCCGCTCCTTATCCATTTTGTTGACGAAGGCAATGCGTGGCACTTCAAAAGCATCGCACCACTCCCAGATTCTTTTGGTCTGGGCCTTGGTCCCGGAAATCGCCGAAACGATAACCACCGCACCGCCAAGCACCCGCAGGCAACGCCGCGTGTCGTGGAGAAAGTTGCTGACCCCGGGGGTATCAACAATATTCAGGTTGTAATCATTCCAGCGACAATGATTCAGGCTCGCACTCAAGGTCGACTTGCGTTTGATTTCTTCTTCTTCAAAATCCATGGACGAGGTGCCCAGATCAACCTTCCCCAGCTTATCGGTCATGCCGGTATTGAAGATGATGGCCTCCACCAGCGAGGTTTTGCCGGCACTATTATGCGCCACAATGCCAAGATTTCTCACCTTTGTCGTGTCGTACTTGTCCATGAATCGCTCCTTTGCATGAAAAGTCACTCCCCGCAAACTGTCAGACCCACACGGGCAGGACAGTTTAAACGGAGCACAGAAAAATTAGTGGCCGGCTACTTTTTGTTGCGCTCGTACAACAAACGTAGCCCCTCAAGAGTCAGATAAGGTTCTACACGGTCAATGGCAGGGGTCGCCGCGGCAATGGGGGCTGCCAGACCACCCGTGGCCACAACTAATGGTGCCTGCGACATCTCGACTTTCATGCGACTGACAATCCCTTCCACCAGCCCGAGATAGCCGAAAAAAATTCCCGCCTGAATACTGTTCACGGTATTCTTGGCAACAATCTGCCCGGGCTGTAAAAAATCAACGCGCGGTAGCTTGCTTGCGCGCTCAAACAGCGCATCAGCCGAAATCCCGATACCCGGGGCGATGGCCCCCCCC
>RRYU01003982.1_pt1 | contig 59217 bp, 53 predicted proteins | sample 2162651 | NCBI WGS metagenome assembly RRYU01 (sample SAMN10267283, study PRJNA491782) | microbial mat metagenome | isolation source: biomat in the production well | place: Japan: Minami-Kanto gas field, natural gas well KTG3 | collected 2017-06 | reverse complement strand
AGATCCGGCTTTTCGCGGCGAAAGACCTCCAGCCCTTCGCGTCCGTTCCTCGCTTCAACCACGTCAAAATCATGATCTTCCAGAAACAGCTGAAAGCTGTTGCGGATCTGATCTTCATCGTCAATGGTGAGGATTAACGGGTTTTTTTGACGCCCCATGCACACGACCTTTTTATGAGAATGCTCATGATATTTTTTTACTATAACATTGTTGTGAATGAAATCAGCAAAAATATTTAAATCTATGGCCATTTTGCTCCGGCTTCTTTGCTACAGGTCGCCGGTCAGGTTCTGCAAGATAAAGAGCTTGGGATTGATGGTCGCAATCGCCTCAATCAGTTCCTGTACTTGATCGGAATCGAGATTTTCTTCCGTGTCGGTGCCTTGAAAGTAGCGGTAGCCCTTGGGCAATTGGCTGTAGTTTCCTTCGAATAACAGGGCCACGTCAACCAGGTCATTGACTCTGCCGCTGGCTTCCCAGGGGTCACGATAGTTGTACTGACGGGCGGTAATCTGCAAGCCCAGCTGGTTGGGGAACAGTGCCTTGACCTCAAAGGAAAAATCGCGCGGCGACCCGTAATGATCACTCCGCCCGGCGCGCCCTTTGACGCGTGCCCCAGCTGCCGAGAGCATGGCGGTAATGCTGTCTTCTGACATGGGGGTTGGTTGGGTCGTTGTCATGTTACCTCCAGTGCATTGTCAAGTCGCAATTCCAGTCCCCAAGTTACCGGCTTTTGCCCCTCTGGCGATAGTACCCACAGGGTCGGAATATCTGATACTTCCGGCGCGGGACCAAAACCATCGGTCAGGTAGATAATCGCAGCAGGGCGGGGTTGCATTTGTCGGGCATAGTCGAAAATCGGACGCAGGTCGGTAAAACCACCGCCACGAAAGACTTCAATCACAGCAGGGTCACCGCTAAAGGTCGAAATTTTCTGAATCCGGCTACCGGCATAGAGCACGGTTATCCGGCTTTGCCGGGCCTGGGCAATCCTCAGTAGTTCTCTGGCGAAGGTTTCACGCAGTGGCTGGGTATCGGTGGAATCACTGACATCAATACCAACCACCAGGTTCAGATATTGTTTTTTGCGAATCCCCGGCGTGGTCTGATCAAAGCGCCGATGGGCCCGCTTCCAGGTAGGAGTCTTGCCGACCCGGCCGGCGCTCCCGATAAACTGGCGCAGTATCTGTTGCCAGGGGATGGCGGGCGGGGCGAGATAGGAGTGGATCAGGCCCCGCAGATCGCCCGCTCCTTCTTCTCCGCTTTTATGCCAGGCCAACTGCACCATCTGGCGTACTACTTGTTCACTCAGGGACTCCGGGGTACGTTCGGCGTCCTGCCAGTGGAGGTGATCATCCAGCGGTTGCAGCTGCATAGCCTCAAGGGTTGCTGCTGATCTGTCGGTTGTCTGTTCGCCGGAGAAGTCCGCCGTGTTGTCACTATCGCCAGCGCCAAGTTGATCCCCCAGCCGTGGTATCAGCAGCAGCTGGTCGTAATATTCTTCAGCGGCAAGCCCTGCCCCCAGCTTCAGGCGTTCAGGGCGCGGCGCCTCGGCGGGCATGTTGTCAATACCGGGGTTAATGGCAAGGTCGCAGGCCAGATCCCAGAGCCTGGGGTGGCGATCCCGGCGCCGGCACGGGTGCAGATGAAGGATATGTTTGACCAGATGTTCGAGTAGTGCCTGCTGCTCATCACCGGAAAAACAGGAGAAATGCGGCGCTGAAACCATCAGGGTCGGCAGGGCATCGTTCAGGGTCACAGCGACCGCTTTGCGCCCCTGGTAGGGGCGGCGCCGAAACTGCAGGAGAAAGTGGCCGTAAAAGGGGCGCTGTTTCAGCAATCTGATAATTGCATCTTCAAGCTGGCGCATTGGCTTTATAAAGCATCCTGACTGATTTTACGGATCGTATCCAGAATCGCGGCGTCGTACTTGTCCTGGCATAAAACCGTAGCGATGGAGGGGATCCGCAGCAGGCTCTTGACCATGGCAAAACGCATATCCCGTGGCAGGATATCGATATAGGCCACCAGATGATCCTGTTCTGTTTCATTGAGGTGGATAGGCTGTTGCAGCAGGGAGGTCAGTTCGTTAATGGTCGCCGCCTGGATATCGTCACGCTGTTTTTCCGCCTGCTCAGCCACCTCGGGCCAGCGTTGCAGAATGTCCTGAGCACTCAAGGGACGTAATCGTTGTTCGTTGCACCACTGCAGAAAGGCCACGGCCGCCTCCTTGCCGATGACGCCACTGTAGACCTCCATCTCCAGCTCTTGCGGGAAGCGGCAATGACGGCGCAGAATGCTGACCATTTCCCAGGCGCGTTCAGAAGGCTCGACATTCATATCGAAGCTGGCACTATTCAGGGACAGCAGGTGCTGGTGAGAACCGATAAAATGACGTACCGATTGATCGAAATCGGCTTGTTGCGCATAGTGGGACCAGCAGGTGGCGTCAGTCTCGACCTGAATGACCACCATGCGATCAAGCAAGGCCCGATCCAGAGGGGTGACCTGGTAGCTGCCGTCGGGTGGGTTGATGGCAACCACGACCCGATGCTGCGCTGCCAGCTTGTGAGTGTGCAAGGAGCGTTGTTGCCCCTGGGATGGAGGCTCAACAAACTGAAAAATTGCCTGCAGGGTATCTTCCTGTTGGGCGCGATTGAGTTCATCACAGTGAACAACCGTTGGCGCAGCGTTGTCGGCCGGCCACCAGGAAGGACGGGACCAGTGCATGGTCTCGTCGATGCGGTAGGGAATACCGACCAGGTCACCAACCTCCATCTGTCCCAGGCGCAAAGGAATATAACCGCGCTCGATCTCGCGACAGACCTGAATAATGCCGGCCGTTTTGCCGACACCCCGGTGACCCACCACACAAGGGGTCAGGTCGGTCTTCGTCAGAATTTCTTTGAGCACAATTTTCATCTGTTCGATATTCATGGCTTACTCGTATTACCTGGCTGGAACGGCCAGCATGTCATTGATAGCAGAATAAGGAAGGGCAAACAGCTTCTTAATATGCCGGAAGGCATAGGCGAAAGTCAAAAGGGAGATGGACAGGGTCAGGTCGGTGATCAAAGGTTTCAGGATAATCAGGTGGGGAGTTCGCTGAAAATTTCCCGGGTTTTATGTTTAAGCAGTTCAATGACTTCGTCATTCAGGTGAAAGCGCTCATAGCAGCTTTCGTGCAAATCAAGCTCGCAGGTTTCCAGGCGAGTACTAAAGTTGAACTGACAGGCAAGGATATTTCCTGCGTAGGCTGCAGCGCTGACCTCCGGCTCAATCGGAGTAGCGCGGAGGTGGTGGTGTGAGCGGATGGCTTCGACTAGAAAAGGCGGCAAACTCCACCATTGTGCCAGCATTGCGCCGATTTCAGCATGATCTGTAGCGAAAATACTGCGCTCAGCTTCGATGAGTGGCAACTTGTTTGAGTTGGCAAGCTCAATGGCCTGCTGAAACTTCTCCGGCAGATAGTTAGCCAGCACCAGTTTGCCCATATCGTGAAGTAGCCCGGCAATAAAAGCACGATCCTGCATGCCGACATTGCTGCTGTAGGTCAGTTTGATCAGTAAGCGGGAAATTGTCGCGCTGGCAACCGAATGTTTTTTGAAGCGGCCGATATCAAACCCCGGAATTTTGTTGATATCGGATTTGACCGCCCGATACACCGACTCCGATAATACCAGATTTTCGACGATGTCCGTGCCCAGAACAATAATCGCTTTTTTAATGGTGTCGACGAGAAAACGCTGACCAAAGAGGGCTGAGTTGCCCCAATGCAGCAAGGTAGTGGAGAGACTGACATCCTGACTGATGGCTTCCGCCATTCCTTCAATATCGATGTCATCATCGCTGATACAGGCGCGCACCTGACTATAGGTTTCCGGCAGGCTTGGAAGCAGGGGAATAGTATTTATCAGTTTTTGTAAATCCAGTCCGTACCTGCGCTGATATTGCGCCTGCCGCAGGGCGCTTCGGAGGATTTCCTTAAGTTCGAGATCAATCCAGGGCTTGGGAATAATCTGCTGGGTATATCCTTGCGCTAAAGCTTGCAGGACCGAGGTATGGCGGGGATGACCCGTCAGGAACAGACGAATCGTCGTTGGGTGGTGCTCGCGGATCTCGCTGAGCAGGTTGACGCCGTCCATTTCCTTCATAACCGCTGCACTGACCACCAGATCAACGGGGTGATCCACCAGATGCTGCAACGCCTTGTCGGCGCTTGAAATGAAACAACATTCCCATACCTCGTTTTGCAGTAATGTCTGCAGCGCAGTCAGGGTTGCGGGATCTTCGTCAATAAAAAGAATTTTTGGTGTATCATTCATTGATCAGATTCCAGCTATCAACAAGGGGATAAAGAACATTGTTGAACCTACTAGGTCCACTGTAACATAAATAACAAATGATGTTAATCTTTGTTTATGAAAAAATCCTGACTTTGAGGGATTTTTCCTCCCCGTTCCTGTAGTTGCAACAATTCACAGTTTTCAAAGCAGATTTGACGAAAACCTTCTGAGATACGTTGATCAATAGCAGCACTCTTCCAGAAAAGAATTGCAGCTTGTCGGGCATCAGCAATTTCGGACTCTGCTTCTTTACGCAGTGATGGTGGAGTGAACAGGCGTGCCGGAATTTCACCGGCCAGGGGTTCATAGATGGTGGGGCGCATCCCATAGGCCGGAGCCAGAAGGTAATTGTCCTTGCCGTGTGGTACAAAAGAAATGTTGCCGAAATGCTGGTTGGCGTTGCCGATCATGTCGCTGAACAGGGCTAACCACTTAAGTTTTCTGGCTTCACTGAGGCGGATGATCCCCTGCTTGTGCAGGCGGGTAGCTGCAGAAACCCAGTCATCGCAGGGTTCCTGAATGCGGGTGTGCAGGGCGCGCAGGGAGATGACCGGCAGGCGCCCGAAAAGTCCGCGGCGATCAAAACGTTTTATACACAAAAAGGTCTGATTGCCGCTGATGACCAGCCGTGAACGCGCGGCATTCAATCCGGCGATGCGGATGGCTTCAAGTGTCAGATGCTCACACACGAGCAGGTCAGCATAGCGTCGGGCCTCCTTGCTGTCAGCAGCGGGTGAAAATTTGACCAGCATCTGGCAGGGGGCACCGCGTTCGTTAAGGCAAACCGAGAACTTGGGCTGTTCTCCACTGAGTTGTAATGGAATGGTTTCTCTGGCCAGGGTTTTAAGTGCCAACTGCGGATATTCAAGGGCCTGACTGCCAGGCTCCATCAATTCGGGTGGATTGTGTACCAGTTCCAAATAGCGGGCAAGGGATTCTTCACCCAGGATCAGGTTGCCGGGTCGATCCTCACCACAACGGCTGGTGGCTATCAGCATGTCTTCTTCAGTCCAGTCGGTGAGTCGCGGTGAAAGTTTAAGCTGGTCACCGTAGCGAAGCGCAAAAGCACGAGCGCAATAACCGTTAATCAGCAAGTCCTGGATTTGCCACGGCAAGTGATGGGAAATTTCACTACTGCAGGCGATGGACTGCCACCAGTACTGGCCCCCTTGCAATGGGGTCAGCTGACCGTAAGAGTGGACGTCACCTTTGGCATCAATGCTGTAAACCGGCAGACGGCTAAATTCCTGCCCTGGTTTTTTGGGCAGGCCATAGCAGGTAGCACGCCCCTTTCCCATGACAACAATTTCATTCTGCATGGTATTGATCAACCGTGACAGAGTCGGTTGGCTGATGCCGAGTTCGCGGATCAGTTCGCGTGAGGTCATCACCCGATCAGCCAGTAGCTGTAGCAATTGTTGTCGGTAGGTTCTCATATAGCCCCTTTGATGAATATAAAGATGGAGCTAAATTTACTGATCAGGTCGATTAAATCAAGGATAAAATTATTTATTAGAATTAAAAAATATCAGTTATGCAAAGATAAACCAGGACACGGGAGAATCGCAGTGTCCTGGCTCAGGTCAATGGCTGGCAGCTGAGGATCAACGGGAAAAGCTGCGGGTTTTTTGGCGGGAAATTTTACCGATAAGCCAGCCGCCCAGAAAGACCCCGGCACCGGCAAGAAACCACTGGATCATATTGGAGCGGTGAAAACTGCTATTTTCTTCACGCAGCACCTGTACTTCGCGGTTTAGAGACTGGTTTTGCTCTTCGAGGAGCTGATTGTTTTCATAAAGGGTCAAGACGTCCGCAGAGTTTTCGCGTAGGTTTTCATACTCCTCGGTTACTTGTTTCAGTTTTGTTCGTGTTTCTTCGAGCTGAACCACAAGATTGGTGGCTTCCGCTGGGTCCTCACTGGCTTCTTGCAGTTCAGTATAGCGCGTCTGCAGTTGTCGGTTGTCTTCTTCGAGAGCGGCAATTTGCGCTTGCAGTTGTTCAATAATGAGGGTTTTCGGGGGTTCTGCAGTAATGTACTGTTTAGGGACATAACCCTCCGTGCCATCAGCGGTACGAAGCCGGTAAAAGTTTCCCTGCTCACCCAGAATAGTCACCGGGGCATTTGACAATAACCGCCCGAGGGTCTGATAGTCATCGGTGGTGTTGCTTCGCACCGTTACCAGCAGCGTGTCGGAAACATAGCGGGTTTCAGCCGTTGCGGCGCCAGCCAGGAGTGTAGCCAGCAGACTAACCAAAAATAGAATTTTAAACTTCATCGAGTCATCCTCTTGAAATATGGGAGCACACAAAGGTTGTTGCTGATACTAACTCCAAAGGAAGTGGAATTCAAGTTGCCTTCCAACCAGCTCCTGCAAGGTTCACAACCACCGGCGGGTAAAAAGTTTTTCTGCTTCAACGATAAGAAAGACCGCTGCCCCGATTCCCAGAGCAATCAACCAGTGACGTGCCTCCAGGGGAGCTGAGCCGAACCATAGCTGCATAATGGGTGCATAAACAAATAACAATTGAAAACAGGCCAGAACCGCTACGGCTACCCAGGCCGCCGGATTGGCGATAAGGCGAGCGGGTTTCAGGCTGGTGCGTTTAAGGTAACGACTGTTGAATAGATAAAATGCTTGGCCGCAGACCAGGGTATTGACGGCCAGAGTGCGGGCCAGATCGAGGGAGAGATCAAGACTTCTTTCATAGAGGAAGATCGCGATTGTAGCGCCACCAATCAGGATCGACACAAAGATAATGCGCCAGACAAAAATGCCCCCCAGTATCGAGGTGCCGGGTTGGCGTGGTGGACGTTCCATCACCCCCGGCTCGGACGGCTCGAAGGCCAGGGCCAAGGCCAGGGTGACGGCGGTTACCATGTTGACCCAGAGAATCTGGACCGGAGTCAGGGGCAGAGCAATACCCAGAATAATCGCAGTCAGTATAACCAGACCTTCGGCACCATTGGTTGGCAGAATAAAGAGAATCGCCTTGCGCAGGTTGTCATAAATAGTTCGACCCTCCTCAATTGCCCGTTCGATAGAGGTAAAGTTGTCATCTGCAAGAACAATTTCGGCGGCCTCCTTGGTGGCTTCAGTGCCTTTGATCCCCATGGCAATGCCGACATCGGCACGCTTGAGAGCCGGGGCGTCGTTAACCCCGTCGCCGGTCATCGCGACCACCTCACCATTGGCCTGCAACGCCTTGACCAGGCGCAGTTTATGCTCCGGGCTGGTGCGGGCAAAAATATTATTGTCTCTGGCCAGTTCGCGTAATTCCTCGTCCGTTGCTTTTTCCAGTTCGGTGCCGGTAATGACCTGACCAGTCTCGCTAATCCCCATTTCACGACCAATGGCAACCGCTGTCCCGGCGTGATCGCCGGTGATCATTTTGACCTGGATCCCGGCCCGGTGGCAGCTGGTAATGGAATTGATCGCTTCCGGGCGCGGCGGGTCGATAATGCCGATCAGCCCGAGAAAGATGAGATCATGGTCAATATCAGTGATTTTTAGAGTGTCCTGGCCATCTTTGGTCGGCCGAGCTGCTGCTGCCAGTACCCGCAGCCCCTGGCTGCTGAGTCGTTCGATATGATCTTCCCAGAAGCTGCGATCCAGGGGCTCGTCGCCGTTGGCATAGCTGCGCTGGAAACTTGAACGGTCGAGCAGCTGATCGGGCGCTCCTTTGACGAAAATCATCAGCTTGCCGTCCACCCCCCGGTTGAGGGTTGCCATAAACTTGTTATGTGACTCAAAGGGGACAGTAGCGACGCGCTCATAGCGGCTGACATCGTAATCGGCTTTGGCCGCCAGGGTGCGCAAGGCTCCTTCCGTTGGTTCGCCGGTGACCCGCCACTGCTGCCCGTCCTGGACAATCTCCGAATCGTTGCAGACGGTCATGACTTCAATCAGATTGAAAGCTTCCTGATGCTCTTTGAGATCGATCGGTTGATCGCCATTGCCCTGCCGGGTAATTTTTCCTTCCGGGGCATAGCCGGTCCCGCTGACATCATATTCGGCGCCGGCGCTAACCAGATGGCGCACCGTCATTTCGTTGCAGGTTAAGGTGCCGGTCTTATCTGAGCAGATCACCGTAACCGATCCCAGAGTTTCAATGGCACTGAGTCTGCGAGTAATGGCATTGCGACGCGCCATGCGTTGCACCCCCAATGCCAGGGTAATGGTGAAGATGGCTGGCAGTCCTTCTGGAATGGCAGCGACAGCGAAACCGATGGCGGACAGAAAGAGTTCAGCCACTGAATATTCGTGGAAGAACCAACCGATTAACCACATAACCACCGCCATGCCAACAATAACGATCGACAGCAGTTTGCCGAAGCTATTCATCTGGCGGGTCAGGGGCGTGGCAATTTTTTCGACCTCGGCGATCATCGTGTTGATGCGGCCGATCTCGGTGTGGATGCCGGTTGCAGTGACGAGGCCGATGCCCCGTCCGGTGGTGACCAGAGTGCCGGAGAAGGCCATACAGTGACGATCACCGATCCCGGCGTCGGCAGCTACCGCCGAGGTGGATTTGATCGCTGCCATCGATTCACCAGTCAGGGCGGACTCTTCAATCTGCAAGTGGGTTGTTTCGATCAGTCGCATATCGGCCGGAACGCGGTTGCCGGAACGAAGCTTGACGCGGTCGCCGGGAACCAGTTCTTCGGCGTTAATCTCCACCCAGCGCCCATCGCGCAGGACCAGAGCCTGTAACGATAGCATTTTGCGTATACCCTCAAGGGCTTCTTCAGCTTTGCCTTCCTGAATAAATCCGATGACTGCGTTGATAATCACCACGGCGAGAATAACGCCGGTATCAATCCAGTGTCCAAGTAGTGTCGTTAATAGCGCAGCAGCGAGCAGCACGTAGATCAGCAGGTTGTGAAAGTGTTTAAAAAAACGCTTTAAAATTCCCTCTTTTTCTGCAGCCGGCAAGCGGTTGTAACCGACTCTTTCCAATCTTTTCTGAGCTTCGGCCTGACTCAGCCCCTTTGCCGGGCTGTCAAGTTGCTGGATGATCTCATCCGGGTCGATGTGGTGAGTGTTATCCGTCTGGTAAAGAGGTTCTTGCGAAGATTTCATCCGGGGATTTGCTCCAGGTAAATTTTAAATATGCTGTCGTCAGTATCGGCAAAAAAACCCTCTGGAGACCGTTACCGTCCGGCAAGAATTTTACCAGCTGAGGTCAGCTGGTACAAGGAAACTAAGCTTTCTATGGTGCCGCTAGTATCGAGGATGGTGCAACCATAGTTGCCTGCCCATTTCCTGGTTGCAGAGATAAATCAGTCAAAATTACAAGTAGATAACGCGTTGCTATGAAAACGGCTGCAGCGTTGGTTGCCGGGTTCCCAATTTGTTCTGGGTTTCATGTGAAAACAGGTGAATGATTACAGTCGGTTGCGGAAAAATGATGAGGGGCCGGTTGGCATATGTGTTGCTTTAATGAAGCTGTTAATAAAGCGGATGCAGTTGCTGGATATGACGGTTATCGATCAGCAATTGTCTGCTGAACCGTTTACTCGAAAGCGCAAAGCTTATGCCACAATACCAATGCAAAATAGGCACGGCAGATGGTCGTATCGTTGAGAGGAATTATACCTCGCCATCACGCATGCATCTGTCTGCGACCCTCGAAGGTCAGGGTTTTTATATATTCAGCATCAAACGTAAAATGCTCAGTCTGTTTGGGGCCAGGCGACAACAGTCGGTACGCATTTCCGGGCAGCGTTTTCTCAATTTCAATCAGGAATTCCTGGTACTGCTGCGTTCCGGTTTGCCTATACCGCAAATTCTTGATGCCCTTCTGGAACAGATGGAAGCAGGGGCTTTACATGAAATGGTGGTGCAAGTGCGTGAAGATGTCCGTGGCGGCAGTGCTCTTTCCGATGCCCTGGAGCGTTGTCCCGGCCTTTTCCCGCCACTTTATATCGCTGCGGTAAGGGCAGGGGAGAGAACTGGAGATTTGCCACAAACCCTGACCCGTTTTCTTGATTATCAGAAGCGGGTGGAAGAAATTCGCACTAAGGTTCGCAGTGCATCATTCTATCCGTTGCTACTGACAACAGCCGCATTGCTTGTGGTTTTCTTTTTAATGCTGTTCGTGGTCCCACGCTTCACCGAAATTTACGCTGATGCCAATGTCAAGTTGCCATTGATCACTCGGGTGTTGATGGAGGTTTCCTCGTTTGTCGGCCACTCCTGGTATTTCTTGCTGGTCGCGATGATCGTAGTGATTATGATACTGCGCCTGGCGGTACGAACACCTTCCGGAAGAATCTATCGAGATCGCTTGATGTTGCGCTTGCCATTCTGGGGCGGATTGAAAATCGACTACGCATTGTCCGGTTTCAGCCAGACCCTGGCAACCGTGCTTGAGAGCGGCGTGCCACTGGTGGCGGCAATGAAAATGGCACGAGGTACATTGAATAACAGCAGTCTCGAAGAAGCCATGAGTGGGGGAATTTTACAGGTGGAGGAGGGTACCTCAATGACCCAGGCACTGCAAAGTACGCAGTTTTTTCCGCCCTTAGCGCTGCGAATGATTCGGGTCGGAGAAACATCGGGGTCTCTGGTTTCCATGTTGAACAATATTGCCGACCATTACGAAACGGAAGTCGACCGCCGGTTAACGCGATTGACCACTCTGATTGAGCCGGTGCTGATGATGACCATGGGACTGCTGATTGCCTTTATTATTGTTGCCATGTACGTGCCGATTTTTGAGCTTGCCGGCGCGGTAGGATAAATTTGATGAAAACTGATACCAGAAACCAGTTTAAGGAAATCGGTCAACTTCTTGTGGAAACGGAAGAGATTCCGGGAAATGTTGTTACCAAAGTGCTGGAACAGCAATCAACCGATCAACGGCGTTTCGGGCAGATCGCCGTTGGTTCAGGTTTCTGCTCCGATGTGTCTCTGGCGCGCGCACTGGCACGTCAGTTTCAATACGAGTTTATTGATCTGCAGGACGCGGTGCTGGATCCTGCTCTGCTCGGATTGCTGCCGAGTGATCTTTCGCTTCGTCATCGACTGGTTCCACTGGCGCACCGGGATAATGTTTTAACTGTGGCAGTCGATGATCCGACGGATATTGCCGTATTTGATCGCCTGGAGTTGACGACCGGTCTTGTCATCGAGCCGAAAGTGGCGGCAACCACTCAGATTGAACGTCTGCTGGAACGGGGGGCCGGGTCACAACGCGTTCTGCGTGAAGCCTCAGAGGATTTTAAACTCCAATTGATTCGGGAAACTGAACGCGGTGATGAAGTCCTTTCCATCGACAATCTGACGGCAGAAATCAGCCCAATTATTCGCCTGATCGATTCTACTCTCTTTGATGCGTTGAAAAAACGCGCCAGCGACATCCACATTGAGTCAGGCCAGGATGGGGTCAATATCAAATTTCGGGTAGACGGTATTCTGCATCAGGCCACTGAGACGATTGATGGACGCTTTCAGGGGCCCATTATTTCTCGCATCAAGGTGATGAGCGAGCTCGATATCTCTGAGCATCGTATCCCGCAGGACGGACGTTTTAAAGTCCGTCTGGGAGAGAAGTCGATTGACTTCCGTGTCTCCATTATGCCGACCGGCTATGGTGAAGATGCGGTTATCCGCATTCTTGACAAGGAATCGATCGCTGCTGACATGCAAGGCTTGACGTTTGAAGTGCTGGGTTTTGATCCGTATGAAATGAAGCGCCTGCGGCGCTTGATCCGGCAGCCCTATGGCATGGTGCTGGTCACCGGTCCCACCGGTAGTGGCAAAACGACGACCCTGTATGCGGCACTGACTGAAATTCACACCAGCGAAGAAAAAATTGTCACTATTGAAGACCCGGTTGAATACCAGCTCAAAGGGATCGTGCAAGTTCCGGTCAACGAGAAAAAAGGATTGAACTTTGCGCGTGGTCTACGCTCCATTCTGCGCCATGACCCGGACAAAATCATGGTCGGAGAAATTCGTGATTCTGAAACGGCACAGATAGCTGTGCAGTCAGCACTGACCGGACATCTGGTTTTCACCACCGTCCATGCCAACAATGTTTTTGATGTCCTCGGGCGCTTTCTGCATATGGGTATTGATGTTTACAGTTTTGTTTCCTGTCTGAACCTGATTCTGGCACAACGGCTGGTCCGACGCCTTTGCCGCTACTGCAAGATTCCGATTTCTTTGAGTGTTGATGAAATGTCCGCCTACGGCTTGACCCCGACCGACATCCAGCAGGCCACCTTATTCCAGGGGCAGGGGTGCAAGGAATGTAATGGTCTTGGCTACAGTGGTCGCAGTGCGATTGTTGAATTGCTGGAGATTAATGACGAACTAAGAGAAATGATTCTGGCCCGCAGACCGGTGTCGGAATTAAAGCAGAAAGCGCTGGAAAACGGTACAGTCCTGATGCGTCGGGCCGCGCTGAATAAGGCATTGCGAGGCGAAACCAGCTTACGAGAAGTTGATCGCGTTACTTTTGCGGAAAGTTGACAACATGTTTGGTAAAAATATTCTCGGTCTTGATATCCATCAGCATCAGCTCAGGGCGATTCGTCTTGGACGGCATGGCAAGCGGACTGTTGTCAGCGCTGTTCAGATGGTGGAGCTTGAACAACAATCCCTTAATCCCAGCTTTTCCGGCAGTAACATTCTTGATAGTGAGTCCTTTAGTACCGCTATCAAGCAGACCCTGGGGCCCGTTGCCGGCAGAAAACAACGCCTTGCCGTTGCGCTGCCTGACCGCGCTGGCCATTTGTTCCTGCTTGACCTGGATAAACCGGTAAAAAGTCGTCTTGAAGGGGCAGCGCTGATCCGCTGGCATTTGCGGGATGAATTGCCCCACCAACTTGCCCAGACGATTAATCTTGATTATCAGATTCTTCAGACCACAGATGACGGCCTGACCAGGGTGCTGGCTGCGGTGATTAATGAAGAAGTCCGCAATGAGTATGAAGAGGCCATTCGGCGGGCTGGTTACGATGTAACCATCCTCAACTTTCATACCCAGGCACTGTTTAACTTTCATCTGCTTCATCAGCCGGCACAAAGTGATTATGTGCTGATCGGGGTTCAGGGATATCAGTTGTGTCTCATGGTAGTTGTCGGCAATCAACTGGTATTTCTGCGTACCCGGACAATAAGTATTGATGCCGATCAGGCTTTCAGGGAAGTCAGCAGAACCCTGGCCGGTTACTGCAATGATCGGGAATTTTTGGCGCAGATAGCGCTCTATGTCTATCTTGACTGGCCGGTGGCAGAACAGCTCGAGCTACATGCCCAGCTTGCTGGTATTTTTCATAAGGAACCGACCACCTCTTCATTGTTGCCAGTAAAGATGAGCAACCGGTCCGATGACATTCATGTCAAGGCTCTCGCCGCTGCATGGGGTGCTGCGGATCAACTGATTGGCAGGTGGTGGTGATGAAACTGACCCTTAATCTGGTGGGACGTCATCATGTCCTGACGTGTCGGATCAGATCATGGTTAAAGGTTTCTTGGGTATTATTACTGGTTTTTTCACTTTTTCAGGCATACCAGCTGGTTGTTATTTATAGCCAGATCAGTTCTCGTCAGCTGGTCGTAAGCGGACTGCGACAGGAACTGGGGATGGTTCCGGCAGTGAGTGAGCCGGTTGATTTGAGCGCTGCCTACCAGGAATATGACAGCGCTCGCGAATTGCTGCTGCGCGACAGTTTTCGCTGGACCGAACTCTTTGACCGGATGGAAGGGCTACTGCCTGAAGGGATCGGCTTAAGCAGCTTTCAACCGGAATATCAGACTGACAGCTTGCGTATTGATGGAGTGGCACGGGATCTTCAGCACCTGCAGGCTTTGCTTGATAATTTGTTGACGGGAGAGTTTTCACAGGTTTATCTGCGCCAGCAGAGTCGTACTGCGATCAGGGATGCTGGCGGTGGATCGCGCTCCGCCCTGAACTTCAGCATTGAGCTAACGGGGGTTTTTCCATGAAAAACCAGCCGCTGTTACTGGTCGTTGCGTGGCAGAAAAATCGTCTGCTGATCAGCGGTTTTTTGTTCATGTTGCTGTTATGCATCGGTTTGACGGTTGGCCATCGCTGGGTTTTGGAACCCCATCTGGATCAGCTGGTGCTTGATCAGTCTCAGCTGCAACAGCAGCTGAGACTGCAGCAGGATCATCAGCTGGCAACTGCCGTTCCGGTGTCGCAAGCGCAGGAATTGCGCGCTAATCTCGACTGGTATTATAGCCTGATTCCAAATGAAACTGATCTGCCGAACTTTCTTGGAGAGCTTTTTCAGTGGGCACAGCAAGCCCGGCTGGACATCGACCAGATAAATTATCAGCCGGCTCTGGATGAAGAAAGGGGATTTTTACGTTATGACCTGGGTTTTTCACTCCATGGTGATTATGCCCGGATCAAGGAATTTATTCATCTGCTCGAAACTTCGCAACGGGTTCTGTTGATTGAACGTATTGCTCTTTCAAGCACCTCAATGGCGCAAAAGAATCAGGACGTTGTTGACCTGCGTATTGATCTTGGAACCTTTTTCAGAGGGAGCTTGCGGTGAGTGCTCAACGGCGATACGTATTACTAGCACTTTGTGGGCTGTTGCTGCTTGCCCTGTATTACGCCTGGGGACAATCCTCATCCCGGCCACTTGCGACAGGGACAGAACAACAGCGTCATATCAGTCGCGGCGGTAAAATCGAGGCCGTCGATGACAACAGGATTGTCCCGCTGAAATCATATCACAGGACGCAAGGGGTTTTTCAGAAACCACAGAAAAACCTGTTCGGCTCGGTGTATCCTTCTGCGCCAGCAGTTCCGGTGCGGCCGGTAACACCCGTCAACCAGGCTTTAAAAAATACGAAAAACCAACTGTCCCCTGTCGCGACAACATCGCCACCTCCACCTCCTTTTACCGTTATCGGTCACCTGATGCGTGGTGGTGAACTGACGGTATTTCTGGCCACGCCGGATGGAGAGGTCCATCTGGTACAGGCTGGTACGCGGTTTGCCGGTAACGCACTGGTGCAATATATCGATCGGCAAGAAATTATTATTGCTGCCGGTGACGGACAGGAACCACTCGTTTTGCCAATTGATAAGGCAGAAAATATGCGTTTCCCATCACAACGTATGGAGAGTGGTCGAATGGATTTTGTTGTCGAGACTGCAGTCGAAGATGACGACGAAGCAGAAGCAGAAGGCAAGGATGAGGCCAAGGATGAAACCAAAGATGAAACCAAAGAACTGTAGTACGCCCATCGTTGCTTGCGATGTATCGAGTTTCTGCCGTCGAGAATATAAACCGGGTGTTTTGATGCTGGGCATGCCCCTACTGCTGGAGTTGTCATGAAAGCCAACCAACGCGCTATTTTCTTCCTGAAATACGCCGCTCTGCTGCTTGCTGGACTCTTGCTGGCCGGTTGTGCCGCTGTCGGTCAGTCGGATTTTCGTCTCGGCTCAGAAGCCTACCAACGGCAGGATTATGATCAGGCGGTGCTGTCATTCTTTGCCGCGGTTGAAAGCGATCCAGCTAATCAGCAGTTTCGTCTGAATCTCAAACAGGCCATGAGCAAGTCGTCGATGGTGCATAAGAAAAAAGGCGATGAGCTCTTTGCCGCAGAGCAATATCGTGAAGCGTTGCAGGAATATCAGGTTGCCGCTGAGCTTGATCGCACGGCTTTTGCGGTGCAGGATAATATCGTTGCTACGCGCAAACATCTTCAGGCTGAGGGACTGATCCGTGAGGCCGAGGACCTGCTCGCCGTCAATCGGCGTACTCAGGCAGCGGAACTGGTACAGCGCAGTTTGACTATCCTGCCGGATTATCAGCCTGCACTTGAACTGCGGGAGCACTTTCAGAAGAATCGCCCTGTTGAGATCGATGGGGTCCGGCTTGACCTGGTGTCTGATGAGCCGATAAATCTTAATTTTAATCGGACTCGACTGACCGATGCCATTAATGTTCTGTCTCGATTGTCAGGAATCAACTTCATTCTTGATGAGGATGTACGCGTTACCTTTACCAGTCTTCATCTTGAACAGGCAACATTTGCCCAGGCACTGGAACTCATGTTAAGGATGAATCGGCTGGATAAAAAAATTCTGAACAGTAAAACGATCATCCTCTATCCAAAAACCAGAGAAAAACAGAAAGAGTTTGAAGACCACATTATCCAGAGTTTTTATCTGTCTCACATTGATGCCAAAAAGGCCGTCAATCTGCTGCGTACCATGTTGCAGATTCGCCGGATCTATGTGCACGAAGAACGCAACGCTATCGTTATCCGTGATCAGCCCGATGTGATCAGACTGGCACAAAAAATACTGGAGGCAAACGATCGCGGCGATTCAGAAGTGGTGTTTGATCTTGAGCTGATTGAAGTGAATCATAGCGACAGCCTGCAGCTGGGGCTCAAACTCGACAGCTATTCCATTGGCGCAGGATTGGGTGATTCCGGTGCAGATACGCTGGTGGCTTCGGGGTTCCGTCCCGATGCGCTGACCGGACTGGTCCCTACTGATGGTCTGATCAAATCCTTTAGTGGACTGGCCCCCTTTTACACCCTGCCGACCGCCAGTTTCCGTTTTGCCAAAACCCTTGGTAGTGCCGAAGTTCTGGCAAATCCAAAAATTCGGGTAAAAAACAATGCCAAGGCCAAGGTCCACGTCGGCACCCGGGAACCGGTTGTCACCGTTACCATTACTGACGGTCAGGTCTCGGAGAATGTTCAGTACCTTGATGTCGGGGTCAAGTTAAACGTCGAACCGGTGGTGCAGCTGGATGGTACCATCGTCACCAAGATGGGTCTTGAGGTCAGTAATGTCTCGTTACGCGACAGAACATCGAATGGAACCGCGGTGATCACTATTTCATCGACCAACGCCGATACCACCTTGACGTTGGTTGATGGAGAACAGACCATCATTGGCGGTCTGATTCGTGATGATCAGTCGGTCACCAAAAACAAGGTGCCGCTGCTTGGTGACATCCCCTTGTTGGGATCAGCGTTCAATGCTACCGATAAAGCTAACAGCAAGCGTGAAATTCTGCTGTCCATTACGCCTCATATTGTCAAGTCCGTCCATGTTCCCCAGGGTGATTCTGCCAGTATCTGGTCCGGGAGTGAGGATCATCTCGCCTATGGGCGCAACTTCAAGTCCTTTTCTGATGACACACAGACCGGTCTTGAAGATTTTTATTTCCCCCTTGATGAGCCATGGTTGGTGGAGGCCGGTTCCGACGCTAGCGGGGCGGAAATGCGCAGTTACCAGGTTCTGGACCATGAGGTTGAGCAGATGAAAAGCCCGCCGGTAAGATCACGTCACTCCGGAACCTGGTAGTCAGCGATGGGCTCTCAACGCGTTTCCGCGTCAGCCGGACTGACCCTGATCGAGCTGGTGATTGCCATAGCGGTTATGGGTTTGCTGGCCTCGGTCGCTATGCCGCTGGCGGAAGTTACGGTGATCCGTACCAAAGAACTTGAATTGCGGCGTTCATTGCGGGAAGTGCGCAGTGCTATTGATGCCTACAAGGATGATTACGACCGCGCTGTCAAGGAAAAGAAAATTATCGATGTTGTCGGTAAAAGTGGCTACCCGGAAGAGTTGGGCGCACTGGTCAGTGGCTCGGAATGGGGAGGATTGTACCCCTATAAAAAAAAATATCTGCGGCGCCTGCCGCGCGACCCCTTTGATCGTGATGACAGTGGTTGGGGTCTGCGTTCTTACGCTGATGCTCCGGATTCAACCATATGGGGAGGAAAGGATGTCTATGATGTCTACAGTCAGCATGATGGTGTGGCTCTGGACGGTAGCTCCTATCGGGACTGGTAAATGAGGTGGCCATTGCGAAAATTGTCCCGCTCACGCGGCTTTTCACTATTCGAATTGCTGGCGGTTATGATGATCCTCGGGATTCTTGTCAGTATCGCCATACCGAGCTATCAGCGCAGTCAAATAAAGGCACGCGAGTCGGTGTTGGCTGAAGACCTGTTTCAGTTGCGCAACGCGCTGGATGCTTATTACGCTGATCGCGCATCCTACCCTGATCGACTTGAACAATTGACAGCATCAAAATACCTGCGTGATATCCCCGTTGATCCCTTTACCCGTAGCAAAACCAGCTGGATGTGTGTGCCGCCCGAATCAGGGGAGAATGGTCAACAGGCTGAAGGCGGTTGCTATGATGTTGTCAGTGGTAGCGAACAGGTGGGTTTGAACAATATCCCCTATCGGATGTGGTAATGATGGCTCCGGTCAGGTCGGATTGTGAATGGCAAGATCGAGGATCAGTTCTCCTCCTGCTGCTGATTGCCGTTACTCTGCTGGGGCTTGCTGCAGGGGTTGCCGGCACCAGTTGGCGGACGATCAGTCAGCGGGCCAAGGAGGCTGACCTGCTCTGGAAGGGGAATCAGATCCGGCAGGCCATCGGTCAGTACTACGAGGGCGCAGCGGAGTCAACAGCCGGTCCAAAAAAATTGCCGGCTGAACTCTCGGAGTTGCTGCGCGATCCTCGTTATCTCGAGCATCGGCAGTATCTGCGACAACTGTATGCTGACCCAATGACCGGGGGCGACTGGGAATTGATTAAAGAAAAGTCCGGCGGCATCGTCGGAATCAAATCACGATCAGCCGGAAAACCTTTTCAACAGGATGGATTTGTTGAGGAAAACAAGTCATTTGCAGGGGCATCAAGCTACAGTGAATGGCACTTTATCTATCCGGTAAAGGGGGTGGTTATTGTTCCGGACACAGACACAATGAACTGATTGTTAATTATTTTAAAACATAACAAAGCCCCGGCCGAATCGGCACGGGGCTTTGTCGTTTGAGCCTGCTTCCTTTAGTAATCTAATTAACGAAGGCGTTTGGTAGCTGTTCCTGTGTTGTTGCCGAGATTAATATCGCCATCAACAATGGCCGTTGCCCTAACGATGATGGTCGTCCGATAATCAGGAGCCGTCCAGTTGAAGTTCAGGGTCGTGGCAGAGGAATCAGCGGCGGTGGTAAAGCCGATGGCGTAGCTGTCGAGCAGGTTGCCGTCCTCGTCGCTGATGTCGAGGGTTAAGGTGCCGTCAGCGGATCCTGTAAATTGATTATTCAAGGTCACGCTGATGGTGGCAGTTTCGTTTCGACTGAGGCGAGGAATGGCAACCTCAGAGATGACAACATCGATGTCCTCCTCAACGACTGGATCATCAATGACCGGATCATCAATGACCGGATCATCAATGACTGGATCGCTTACTGTCCCGCCGGGACCAGGGGCGTCCCACTGGTTGTCGGAAGGGATGGTGATGGTACGCAGGACAAATTGCCCCGGGGTCGGCCAGTTCAAACGACGGTCAACAGTAATGAAGTAATTGAGAGTCACATTGGCCACATCATCAAAATAGTCGATCAGATAGTTGGGATCGGCAGACCATTGGTCGAGCACATCCTGGGGAACCAGCTTGCGAATGCCATCCGAAACACAGGGCTCATTATTGGCGTCCAGTTCGGTGCAGCTGCGATAGGTGACCCAGTCTCCCAGACAGGCCAGGGTCTCGGGATCATAGCTCCATTCGCAATGGGCCATCAGCTCAGCATGAGCGGTACCGTCATCAAAAAACATGGCCACCGGCACTCCGGCAGCGTTGTGCCAGTCACCAAGGATATCCAGATGGTTCTGGGAAATGCCGGTACTGGTGATCTTGTTCTGAGTGGCTTCAAGTCCAATGTACATGCGTTCATCGGTGATAAAATAGCCCGGTGTGTCACGCCATTGGTCGGGTGCTCCGGCCAGATCAAAGGGGAAGAGTGCCGCCAGGACGCTGTTTTCATCCGGAGTGGAAGTGACTGTTCCGGTAAACAACCGGCCGCTTCGCGTGGAGAAGCCGAGGCCGTCACCATCCGTGGCAGGAACAAACTCGCCGTTGACCATGAAACCCAGTTCCATGGTGAAGCCTTTAAGGCGCCCGGCAGTGGCATTGCTCAGCTTCTGGATGGACCTGTAGGTCTGCCTGGTGCGATCATCGTTGACAGAAAAATAAACATCGACCGGTTTGTTGTCAGTCGTTTTAACCTTCCAGCGTTTGCTTGATTGAAATTCATCAGAGCAGGTTTTTGCTGCACCGGTTTTCAGATTATAGCCGAAGGTCATAATGCAATTGTCACCAGTGAGGACATCGTTGTTGACGATCTGCATCCCCGGTGCCTGAACACCGTCGGCTTCCTTCCAGTAAATAGCTCCATACGTGGTGGTTTTGCTGCTATCCGTGAACAGGATACTGTCGTAAACCTCCTCAAATTCATAGGGTGGTGGGGTGACGGTGACATTATGCATGTCCCAGTGGGTGATGGTGCCGGCATGGAGGAGGGAGGAGAACAGCATCCCTAATCCAGTGGCTGTTGCCAGCAAGCTAAACAGTTTTTTCTTTTTCATTTTTACCTCCTTGACTGGGTGGATAGAAAATCCGCTACGAGCAATCGTAACGGTAGCAATAGCAACCAGATGTCAGCTGAATCACCGATCTGATGTCATTGCCTACCATTTCAATTGGCAACAAGTGTGCCAAGGGGGCGTTTTTTTTCATAGCTAAACTACTGTAAATAAAGAGAAATACCGATTAGTTATGATGCGGACCGGCAGGATTGTGCAACCCTGGTTGGCGCTGAATGATGTGACTTCACATGATCCCAGTGATGATCTGCTGTGCCGCGGTGTAACCTTTTTTTGCGGGGCAACCAGGGTTGCACTATCCATAAAAATGGCCCTCACAGAATGTGAGGGCCGGGAAGTTAACGGAAGAATAAGAAAAGAAGGCTTAGTTGATGCGCTGGGTTGCCGACGCAGTGTTGTTGTCGGGATTGATATCGCCATCAACAATGGCAGTTGCAGTAGCGGTGACGGTCGTCCGATAAGAAGGAGCAGTCCAGTTGAAGTTCAGGGTGGTGGCAGAGGTATCACCAGCGGTGGTAAATCCGATGGCGTAGCTGTCAAGCAGATTGCCGTTCTGGTCCCTGGTTTCAAGGTTTAATGTACCGGTAGCGGCTCCGGCAAAAGTATTATTCAGGAGCACACTGATCGTGCCACTGCCGCCTTGTTTAAGGCGAGGAATGTTGACGTTGTAGACAGCGACATCAACGTCGTTATCAATGACCGGATCATCAATGACCGGATCATCAATGACCGGATCATCAATGACCGGATCATCAATGACCGGGGCGGCATCGCTTGGTATCGGAGTGAAGCGAGCGACGAACTGGTTCGGGGTCGGCCATTTGCTGACATCACCGACGGTGATGAAGTAGTTGAGGCTCAGGTTGCCGAGATCGTCGATAGCGTCAATCAGGAATTGCGGGTCGGCCATCCAGGCATCAATGGTAGCCTGAGGGATAAGTTTACGGATGCCATCGGAATCACAGGGCATCCCGTCAGCACCCAGGCCGATGCAGGAACGATAGGTTACCCAGGTGCCCAGACACTGCTGTGCGGCTTCATCAAAATCGCCCTCGCAATTGGCAACGAGGATATTGTCAGTGTTGACATCCCAGTCGTCATCAAAGCGAATGCCGGTAGGCACGGCATCAGCATTGAGCCATTCACCCAACAGATCAAGATGGTTTTGCGAAATACCGGTGGAGACGATCTCGTCCTCATTAGCGGTCAGATTAAGGTACATGCGTTCGGTTGGGAAGAAATAGCCGGGCTCATCAGTGTTGGCATCGGGTGCCCCGGCCATTTCGTGAGGGAATAAGGCCGACAGAATGTGGGCTTTGCTTGGATCAAAGATTCTGGTTCTGTTAAAGATACGCCCGCGATTGTCGGAAAAGCCCAAATCGTCACCAGCTGTTGATTTAACGAACTGGCCATTCACCATGAAGCCTAGCTCGACGGTAAATCCCTTAAGACGGGTGGGTGTCGCATTGGTTAATTTCTGCAGACTGCCGTAAAAGCTCGTGGTGCCGGATTCGGCGCTGAAATAGACGTCCAGTGGTGCATGGATGACATGCTTGAGCTTCCAGCGTTTGCTGTACTGATAAGGGTCGGAGCACATTTTGTCGGTACCGTCTTCAGGGTTGAAGCCGGTTGACATGATACAGTTAAGACCCGTAACGTCGTCTCCGTTGACGACCTTCATTCCGGGGGCCTGATTGTCGGTTTCCTTCCAGACGATGGAGCCGTTGCTTGCCTGTTTGGTGGTGTCAGTAAACAGGTAACTGTCGTAAGTTTCATACATCTCGTAAGGACCCGGTGTAACGGTGACGTTACCCATATCCCAGCTGGTGATGGTGCCGGCAAACAGTGTTGAGGCAGCCACCAGGCTGAAGCTCGTCACAATTGCCAGCGTTGTGGTCAGGCGGTTCTTTTTCATTGTTACCTCCATGTTGGTTGTGATCCATTGAACAGCATGATTCATGCAGGCAGGGCTGCATGCGGACAATAATCTCCATTGCCAACAGCAATCTGCATGCCAGTATGAAAAACAACTATTAATTGGCAGGTTAGGCCGATTCAGGGAGGCGGAGCGCTGCACCTAAGATGCAACCAGGGATGACGTGTTGCCGGGATAAGGATGGCTTTTGCCAGTGATTATGGCGGATTGGCAACAGCAACCTGGGAATGCTTTAGCAACCCTGGTTGCTGTGTTTTATGTCACTAGTCCAGACTTGTTTTTTTTAGTCTTTTGCTCAGGGCCTGGCGTGAGATGCCGAGCAGGGATGCGGCCAGAGATTGATTGCCCTCGGCCCGGCGCATGGCTTCAGCAACCACCAGTTGCCCGGCTTCATCAAGGGTCGGCAGACGCTCGTTAAAAGCGAGAGGGTCGACCTGATCGCTATCGAGGGTGACGGGGGGATCGATATCTTCACCATTCTTGTGATGAAGACCCATGTTTTTTTTGAAGGAATCCAGGGAAAGCTTATGGGCTTTGTGCTGACTGACGGCATCAAATACCATGGCGCGCAGTTCGCGAATATTGCCGGGAAAATGATAGGTCGACAACAGGGTGATTAACTCTGGTGGCGCTGTGGGCTTTTTCTTCCCCATGGCAGTTGCGGCCTCCTCGAGAAAAGCATTGATCAGCATGGGCAGATCCTCAAGGCGCTCACGTAATGGCGGAATGGTGATATGGTGGGCGTTCAGACGGTAGTATAGGTCCTTGCGGAAATTACCATATTTAACGTCGTACTCGAGACAATGATTGGTGGCAAACACCAGCTTGGCCCGCAGCTTCTTGGGGTTATCGCTGCCTAAAGGGTAGAACTCCCCTTCTTGTAAGAGGCGTAGCAGTTTGATCTGTGAGATCGGGCACAAATCGCCAATCTCATCCAGGAACAGGGTACCGCCCGCAGCTTTTTCGATCATGCCGGAACGCTCGTGCTCGGCATTGGTAAAGGCTCCACGCACGTGGCCAAAGAGAGTGTCGGCAAAAACGTTATCATCAAGACCCGCTACATTGACTGCAACCCATGGACCTTCGGGGCTGCGGATCTGGCGGATTGCCTGGGCAACAAGCTCTTTGCCGCAGCCGCTCTCGCCGGTCAGCAGGATCGGTTCACTGCTGGCAACGACGGCTTCACAATATTGTAGAACCGCCCGCATTTTGCGGCTTTGAGTGGAAATTTTACTGAATGCCTCGGGGTGTTCAAGGCTATCCTCAAGAAGACGCTTTTTTATTTTGATATTTTCGCTGCGCAGTTCCTGGAGGTCAAAGGCCCGGCGAATGCCGGAGATAAGGCGTTCTTTTTCAGTGGTTTTAACAAAATAGTCGAAGGCTCCCAACTGCATGCAGCGCACGGCAGAATCGACCTGGTTCATGCCGGTAAGGACAATGACAGGAATGTCAGAATAGTCGCGGGCAATCATCTCAAGCAGCTCTTCACCCGAAAAATGGGGCATGGTCAGGTCGAGGAGGATCAGGCCAACCTTGTTGTTAAGCAGAATATCTGAAACTTCACGACTGTCACTGCAGCGAATAACATGGTTGATGCCGGCGGCTTCACGCAGGGTCAATACCAGGCTGCGCAGCCAGGCTGGTTCATCATCAACCAGTAGAACAGGCAAACTCGGGTAAAGGTTCTCCTTCAAAGTCGTCATTTATGTGTGCCTCCAGATGTGCCGGCAGGAAGAGAATAGCCGTTGTGCCCTGACCGGGCTTGGAAATAAAACTTAACGAGCCGCCGTGGTCCTTGATGATACGGGCAGACACGGACAGACCCAGACCGGTACCACCATTTTTGCGTTTGGTCGTAAAAAATGGCTCGCTCAGCCGTTTAAGGTGCTCAGAAGAAATTCCGCACCCCTCATCCCTGACTTGCAGAACAACGGTGTTGTTGACCTGGCGATACCAGGTTTTAAGAAAAACGCGTTGCTGCTTATTGGTCAGAGCCTGACAGGCGTTGACCAGCAGATTAATAATGACCTGCTCAATGCGCTGTTCATTGCCCATGAAATGGGGAATATCGCTTTCGTACGAGCAGACCAGTTGAGATGGCTTGATGGAACTTCGAACCAATCGTTCCGCTGCCTGTGCCGCCTCGTTGATGTCCACCAGTTGTTCCAGTTCGGGGCTCTCAGCGCGAGTGAAATCTTTCAGATCTTCAACAATGCGCCGGATGCGGTTGGCGCTGTCAATCGTTTCACTGAACAGGTGCGGTAACTCCTGCATCATCTCGGAATAGGGAATGCCACTGAGGATAAAATCACCATGCTGCTGATAATGATCCTGCAGGATGGGGGCGGTGTCATGACAAACCTTACGAAGCAGATCGATATTGAGCAGGATCAGTCCATTAGGGTTGTTTATTTCGTGGGCGATACCGGCGGCTAACTCACCCAGGCTGGCCAGACGTCCGGCAAATATTGCTTCTTGTTGCAGGCGATTTTTTTCCGTGACATCGATTACGAGCATGATCACGTGAGTGATTTGCTGGTCAGCATTTTTTAAGGGGAAGGATTTTGTTTCCAAAATCCGGCTATCCGGTGTTCTGATAATGGCTTCTGCCGTTTCCCCGGTTTCAAAAGATTCGATGGCAGGACAGTTTTCACAGAGGGTTTTGCGATTGTAGAGCAGTTTGCAGCAATATTCTCCGGGAATGGAACCAAGGATCTCATTAACGTATTCATTAGAACCCATATTTGACCAGACCACACGCATTTCCCGGTCAATCAGCGTCAGTCCGTGGGAGATGCCAGTTAAAATAATTTCAAACTGTTGCGAGAGTTCCCGGTATTTCTGTTCGTTGGCTCGCAGGGAACGCTCGGCATTTTTACGCCGTAGTATGTTGGTTACCAACACCAGTGAAAGCCCGATGGAGCCTGAAAAAGTCAAGGCTGCGAATGTTGCCTGGAGTTTACTGAGTCGATAAAAAGAGGGAGGGGCGTTGATCAGTGTGTGTGGTTGCGGCAGCGTACCGGCGGCAATATTGAATTGCTGTAAGGTCCGATAGTCGAATATGGGCGGGTCAATTGATGGCATAGCCACGGGAATGTCTTTGGGCTTTATTCCCGAAAGGATTTGTAGCGCCATCCGGGCGGCGGTCTCTCCCTGTTGTTCTGCGGAAATGAGCGTGCCGCCAACAATGCCGTGGTTGAGATAGACATCCCAGGCACTAAAAATGGGAACCCGCGCGGATTCATTAATCAGCCTCATTTTTTCTTCAAAAGAAAGGACATTGCCCTGCTGGTCACTGATTTCCGCATTAATAAAAACCAGGCTGTCTTTGGGGAGTCGCAGCAAACGGGTGGCGATTTGATTGGCTGGAAGATCAATCCAGAAAATGAACTCGACCTGCTCCGACACCCGTTCGCTGGCCTCAGTGAACTCCCCATAGTTAACGATGGCGCAGGGTTCTTTTATGCTGCTGATCACCACAATCTTGCGGGTTGCTGGAAACAGGTCCAATGCCTGTTCGAGAAGTTCCGGGTAGATCTCTTTTTCAATAGCCCCGGTTGTATTGGTGTGGCCATCTACCATGGAAGGACAGTAATTATTGATCCCCGAAAAAACTATGGGGATATCGGGGAAAAGATCATCCCGATATTCAAATACGAAGTTCAGAGCTTCATTGTCTGAAACCATCACCAGATCAAAAGAACGGGTACTGAGTTTGTAACGAAGAATCGTACTGAGGACTTCGGAAAAATATTTGTTGTCTGTATGGCGCTTTGTGTCCAGGTATTCAACGTACGTATTGACCCCGCTACCTCCGGAAGAAAGGATTCGTTGCATACCCGACATGATTTGATCGGTCCAGGGATAGCCCGGATGGTAGGAATGGAGTATCAGAATATTGAATTCGTCCTGTTCCGGGGGAATGCCCTCAGCCGCTGCGGCTGGGGTTGAAACAGGCGCCCAAAAACCAGTGAGCAACTGCAGCAATACCAGGATCATGAGCAAACGCCGTGTCATGTAAGACTCCATCCTGTCTGGTGACCTGTGTTTGGTTTCCCGATAACGGCGCATTATATCACGAAAAAAATTGATGATTTACATAAAAAACCTAAAAAGTTGTGAGGACATACGTCGGGTCACTGCGTTTTGTTTGATAGATATCCTAAAAGAAAGGGGGGATAAGATGATATGACGGAGCGATAAACTACTTTACATAGCCGCTACCGATAGCTGAGAACGGCAGACGCACGTCAAGGGCAGGAACCTGATCTAAAACCCAGCCGGTGAAGGTGTTGCTGTTGGGGCCGGGAAAAACACGATATTCGTCGGCCCACGGGTAGTCGTGAGCGGCAGTTTTAATCTGTGCAATCATTGAATCCACCTCGTCACCACGGTAGTCAGCCAGCAGGCGGGGTTTTTTGCCATACCAGTAGCGATCAGGCACATCAACTTCAACCCGTAGCACCGGCAGGCCACGGTTGCCGCGCCAGCCAATGACTTCGTAGACGGTGTAATATGGTTCGTCCGTACCTTTGGTCGCAATCCAGGTATGGACGGCAAACCAGCCCCGCCAACCCCAGGCGCGTGCGGCATAAATCTGAACCACCGCTTCCCGGTTGCGTGCCGGGTCCGGAGCTATCCCTGCCGGTTCTCGACTGGCGGTGCGCCAATCGCCATCGGAACAGCCACTCTGTAGAATGAACAGTATCAGTATTGACAGGAGAATGAGTTTCCTCATGATGGCATTTTCCTTCATCGTTACAAAAAAATAGGTCTGAATTAACTCTACTCTCGCATGCAGAAGGTTTTGCTGACAAGGGATGGCCGGTGAAATGACAGAGTTACTTTGACAGCGCAAGTTCAGCAGACTATCTTTGATTACGAAAAATTGTATCTGTTCAGCACCGGATCGGGGTTGCTGTGGCAAGGGTGTTTGTCGCCATGGACGGCGACAACAAGCGGTCAGGGATGACGAAAATGCGTCCCTTGACACAGGAACCCCGATCCTGCGCAAGGACAGTGGTGAATAGTTACGAAAAATTTAAGTAATGGAACGGATCACATAGAAGGGAAGCTTTATGGGAATTGCCGCTGATATTGTTGTAATTGTTGTTGCCGCATTGATTGGTGGTTTGCTTGCCCAGCGTTTGCGTCAGCCACTGGTCTTGGGATACATCCTGGCCGGGGTGGCGATTGGCCCCTTTGCCGGTGGTCTGTCAGTGTCTGAAGTCCATGAAATTGAGAAACTGGCTGAGATTGGCGTCGCCCTGCTGCTGTTTGCCCTGGGGTTGGAATTCTCCCTGAAGGAACTCAAGCCGGTTAAATATGTGGCGCTGATCGGCGGCCCGATCCAGATTCTGACCACCATCGCCTATGGCTACCTGATCGGTCGCTGGTTCGGTTGGGAGACCGGCCCGTCCTTGTGGATGGGAGGGCTGATTTCCATTTCCAGTACCATGGTGATTCTCAAGACATTGATGGCCCAGGGGATGATGGGGACCCTGTCGAGCCGGGTGATGATCGGCATTCTGATCGTACAGGATCTGGCGGTTGTGCCTCTGCTGATTCTGCTGCCACAAATCACCAATCCGGCGGCCGGTTTGCCTCTGTTGGGTGTGGCAGTGGTCAAGTCCATCATTTTTCTGGCCATCATGCTGGTGCTCGGCACCCGCTTGTTGCCGTTTCTGCTGATGCGGGTGGCCCGCTGGAACTCCCGCGAACTGTTTCTTCTGACGATCACTGCCATCGGCCTGGGCATCGGCTATGCCACTTATCTGGTCGGTCTTTCCTTTGCTTTCGGGGCTTTTGTCGCCGGCATGGTGCTGAGTGAATCGGACTACGGTCATCAGGCGTTAAGCGACATTATCCCTCTGCGTGACCTGTTTGGTCTGCTGTTTTTCACCTCCGTCGGCATGCTGCTCAATCCCCAGTTCCTGATTGAAAACTGGTTCGGGGTGTTCAAACTGGTGATGCTGGTTGCCGTTGGTAAGGCATTGATCATGGCAGTCATTGTCCGCGGGTTTGGTTATGGCAACGTCGTGCCGCTGGCGGTGGCCCTGGGGATGTTTCAGATCGGCGAATTTTCCTTCGTTCTGGGTCAAGTTGGCTTCGCCGGCGGCTTCTTAAGTACCGAGCAGCACTCTTTTTTGCTCTCTGCTACGATTATCAGCATGTTGATGACCCCCCTGGTCTCTGGGTGTACAGCTCCCTTGTATCGTCTGCAGCAACGCCTGTTCAAGCGTGAAAAACTGGAATCCTTCAACCTCCCTCCCGAGGGGTTGCACGATCATGTGGTCATTGCCGGTGGGGGGCAGGTTGGTCAGAACGTGGCTCATATTCTGACCAAGCTTGATGTGCCCTTTGTGGTGGTCGAACTGGCCCAGAACTCGATCAAGGAATGCAAAAAGCAGGGGTATCCGGTCATCTTCGGCGATGCCGGTCAATCTGTGGTGCTCGAGGCCGCCAACCTGGCCGAGGCCAAACAGCTCCTGATTACCGTGCCGAATATCGTTACAACCGAAGCGATTGTCCGTCATGTCCATCTCAGTTTTCCGGATTTGAGTATGGTTGTTCGTGCCGGCGGAGCTGAGCAGATGAAGGCACTCTATGATGACGGGGTCTATATGGTTATCAATCCGGAACTGGAAGCAGGGCTTGAAATCGGCCGGCAGGCCTTACTCAACCTTAATATTCCGGTGCCGCTGATCCAGAAATTTACCGATGATGCGCGGCGTGAGCGTTACTATGGTGATCGGGGGCAGCAGACCGTAGAGCAGGATCTCCATCTGCTCAAACATGCCCGCGACCTGATTGAACTGACCTGGGAAGAGATCCAGGAAGAAAGCTTGCTGGTGGGAAAAAGTCTGCGTGAAATGAATCTGCGTCAGCAGACCGGGGCATCGGTGGTCGGGGTTCTGCGCGAAGGGACATTTATCAGCAACCCCTCGGCTGATCTGGTGTTTGCGGTAGGTGATCTGATAGCTCTTATTGGTAGCCCTCAGCAGTATGAAGCGGCCAGGGAGAGGATGGAGACACCTGTCAGCGCCTAGTAATATGGCGAGAAAAGTAGTAAAAAACACCAGCGGGGAGGTTCTCTAAGGAACTTCCCCGCTGGTGTTATATCTTCTGTCGCGTCGTCCTTATTTTTTAGCAGGTGCTTTAAAGTTAGGGTCTCCAACAGCGTTGCCGTTTTCATCCAGGATGAAGGTATGGGTACGGATGTCGGGAATGTTGGAACTCTTTGCACGCTTGGGCATGACCTTGTCGATATCATAACCGTGGTCAGGACCATGGCAACTGGCACACAGTGCGGAAAACTCCATCTTTAATGCGTTTTCACTGTGTGGGTTATGACAGGTAGTGCAAGTCATGCCAGCCTTGGGGCCTTGTTCCATATCGTTGTATTCCATGCGGTGGGAGCTGCCGGCACCGTCTTTATGAAAACGTTTGGGCGTGTGTTCAATGCGGGCTATTTCAACCAGTTCATCAAGATTGTCACCAATCAGGAATTTGGGTGTGTCGTTACGATAGGTGTTTTCATGCCACTTGTTATTGCGGGCGTGGCAGGCACCACAGGCGTCCATCTGCTGTTGGTTGCTGAATTTGGCCGGATTGATGATGTTGGCCAGTCCCGCTTCATGATCTTTCATGATATTGGCGATATGGGCGCTGCCTGGGCCATGACAGGCTTCACAACTGACGCCCAGATCCGCTACGACATCGGTCAACTGATAACCGCTGACCACTGTGCGGTCAATCTTATTGGACAGATCATAGTCATAACCAGTTGAGTGACAGGCCAGACAGCGATCTTCGTACGAACGATTTTCACTATAGGTATGAGCGCGAGGGTTATTGTCCTTGCCGTCTTCTGTTGTCCAGTAATACTGCCAGTTCAGGAAAACGTGGCCGTCGTCAGTTTGGACAACATAGCGCTGCTTCCACTTGCTGCCAACGGTGTATTTGATGTCATCAAGGCTGCTGATTGAGCCCTCTTTGCCACTGTCCTTGTGTGGACCGTATTTGAGGAGATCGCCATAGGTGGGGGCTTCTTTCCAGCCGCTGGTGAATTTGCCGGCCGGAATCTTTTCGGCCGGGTTTTTAAGGGCATATTCAAACATGGCCCGTGCTTCATCGTGCATGGCAGCTTTGGCATCCTGGATCATATCCCCATGAACGGTTGCGGCCCAGCCTTTATGGGCGTCAGCATGACAACCTTTGCAGCTATTGGCACCTACGAACTTCGCGTTTTCCATCTGGGCTTCGGCATTGGCGCGTGTCTTTGAGTGCGATGCAGCGTGAGCCGAGAAAAATCCGACTGTTGCTACCAGCATAACGGTGGCAGAGATTATGAGTAGCCGTTTAATACTGTTGGACATGTTTTACCTCCATGTGGCAGTTGTTGTGTTGATTCGGTGAATAGTCAACGGTGATGATGCCTATCCTAGAAGGGCGGTGCCAGCAAAACTAGATAAAACTTGTCAACAATAATCCATCGTCTTGTGAAGAAAACTTCACAAGAACTTAAATGGTTAAAATATTGGCTTTTTAGGACGCGAAGGGAGGTCGTGCTAAAGCTCAGGCTTCCAGACTTTTGCAAATGTAGGATAAACAGGTGGCTGCGCGTTGGCCGTTGGTGGTGAGGTGGTAGGCTTTATCCGCGGTCTGGTCGATAAAGCCGGCCTCGCGCAGGGCTTTGAGATGAAAATTCACCTTGGTGTGATCCTCAATTTCCAGGGCGCGGACCAGATCCATAAAACGCATCTGCCCCTGGCGACTTAACAGTTGCAGGGTTTGGCGACGCAAGCCGTTGGCAAGGCCGGTGAATATTTTGTCCAGGTCGACCGCTTCGGTTTCTTCGCAAAAGCGGGCTTTTTGCAGGTTCAGGCGCACGGTTAACATCAGACCGTCAATTTTGAAGGGTTTGACAAGGTAATCGTCCGCTCCCTGCTGCAGGGACTGGACAGCGTTCTGTACTGAGGCATAGGCGGTCATGACGATGATGCGGGAACGCGGGGCCTGCCTTCTGATCAATGGAAGGGCGGTCATGCCGTCGGTTCCGGGCATCACCAGATCGAGCAGGATCAGATCGAAGGACTGATGTTTTAATTGATCCAGAGCCTGATCGGCGCTCCGGGCCGCTACGGTTTGCAACCCTTCCTGTTCCAGGACCTCCACCAGGGTGGCACGCAGCTCCTGGTCATCATCAACGACAAGAATTTGATTCATCAGCTTGCGCCCTTTTCTGGGGTTTTCTCACGGCATAGGGGGAATTTCAGGGTGACCTGAGCACCATTGGTTTCATAACGCGGGGAGATCTCGATGGAGCCACCATGCTGATTCATAATGCCGTAGCAGATGGAGAGACCCAGACCGGTACCCAGACCGACCTCTTTGGTGGTGAAAAAGGGCTCCATCACCCGGGCGACATGCTCTTCGGTAATCCCGGTGCCCGTGTCCGTCACCCGGATAATAACCTCATCTGCATCCACCCAGCCACTGATTTCAAGAGATCCTCCTTCCGGCATGGCATCAATGGCGTTAAGAAACAGGTTGAGGAACAGCTCTTCAAGCTTGGTTTGGCTGCCCACAATGGGAGGCAGGGTGCTTATGTGGTTGATAAATTGATGATCAGAGGAACGGTATGCGGCCATTTCCCACGCGGATTTGATGATGGGTTTTAACGATACCTGGACAAGTTCAGTGTCAGGTGTTTTGCCCCCGGCAAAGATCAGCAGTTCTTTGGCAATGTGGGAAGATTTATCGATGCTCTTTTCGATCATCGTCAACCGTCCGGCAATCTTTTCCGGGAGGCCCTTGACCTCGTGATGCTGGCGCAGCATTTCCATTTGCAACGAGGCATTGGCCAAAGGATTGTTGATTTCATGGGCAATCCCTGCAGCCAGACGACCGATGGCACTGAGCTTTTCACTGTTGGCAGCAAGCTGAAGGCGTTCGGTGATCATCTCTTCACGCTGATCCATGAAGGTATCAAGGGCGTACATGAGAAAATGCAGGATAATAAAGGCGCTGGTTGCCCGCCATACTTCGATGGGCAGAATAAGAACTGTTCCCGATGGAATCGCTCCTGCAAAGATGCCATAGGCGATAAAAGCACTGCCCGCTCCAATGAAATTGTAAGCTCCACGCAAGCCCTGTCGAGCAAGTTGCCGGGCATAGAGGAAAAATCCTGCCGCGGTTAACAGAGTGGCCGGCAGGGCGATCAGTAAACGCATGTCGTATTCAATGGAGCGCAGCAGGGCAGCATCGTTCCAGGGGAGAAGTAACAACATGTGAGTCAGGAAAATGATCAGCATCAGTCCGAAAAAGATCCACAACCAAAGGCGGTTGTTTTTTAACAGTGAGGTGTTCAGGGTGATGCCGAAAAGGAACAAAAATAAAAATGAGACCAGCGCCATGAGCAAGCTGATGTGGCGGATATAAATCAGGAGATAATCGGCGTCGATCAGGCGTAGATGGCGGTACATCTCCAGCCACTCGTGCAGGGCATGGAAGAAGGCAAAGATGGCCAGCAGCCAGAACAGCCCGGCAATTTTGAGGTTGGCGAAAGCTCTGCGACGCGAGGTGATGGCGACGCCGATAGCAAAAAATACCGCCCCATAAGGAAGATAAACCAGAAATATTTGGGTCGGTGACAGGGTCATGGAGTGCTCTCAGTCTTTATCTAGTTAGCTAGCAACATCGTACTGAACTCATCCATCAGCCGGTTTTTTATCAGGGTGCAGCCAAGATTCTGGTAGCGCTTGCGGATATCGAAGTTGTATTCCCAGAGAATACCGGACAGCAGGATAGTCGCCCCTGCTGCAGCGCGACCGGCCAGATCATCCGCTACATCGAGCAGAATATCACCATAAATATTGGCCAGAATCAGATCAAACCCCGATTCCTCGAGGGTGGCCAGGGTGCCGCAGTGGTGAGTAACGCTGTTAATCTGATTCAGGTCGCAGTTGTGACTGGCGCTGGCAACTGCCGATTCTGCAATATCTACACACCAGGCATGGCCACCAAAGAGTTTGAGGGCGGCAATGGAGAGAATACCGGTACCGCTGCCGAAATCGAGAATTTTTGGTGGCCCGGCAAAACTCAAGGTTTCCATGATTTCGAGACAGCTGCGGGTCGTTTCATGATCGCCCGAGCCGAAGGCACCACGTGCCATGAAGATGGCCAGGCGGTTGTGGGCCGGCGCGACCCTGTCCGGAGGGACGATGATGAAGTTTTCACCGATCAGCAGGGGGTTGAAGTCGGTGTGGGCGCCAGGGGTTGGAGTTGAGGTCGTCATGACAGGAGTCCGGTTGCTTTGAGGATCAGCAGGATGATGGTGTAACTGACCGCCGATAAAAGGGTGGAAAGCATGACGATGGAGCCGGACAGTTCCGCATCCCCCTTCATCTGGTGGGCCATAATGTAGGTGGCGGTGGCCGCCGGGGTGGCCGCCATCAGAATGCCGATCCCCAGATCCTGTCCGCTGACGCCGAGGGGCAAGAGGATTGCCGTGGCGATCAGGGGCAGCAGGGCGAGCTTGATCAGGGTCGCCAGTCCGGCGATTTTTAAATCACCTTTGAGCTGGCCTAAAGAAAATGTGCCACCGATAGCCAGCAGGGCCAGTGGCAGGGACAGGCCGGTGGAGATATCGAGGGCGCGGTCGATGATGACAGGCAGGGGCAGCTCGAAAAAGCTCCACAACAGACCGAGGAAGGAGGCGACAATCAGAGGGTTGAGCGCCAGTTGACGCAGCCAGTTGGTTTTGTCCCCGTGCCGGTGCCCCTGGTGTGGCAACAACAGGGCCAGAATGGCAAAAAAGTTCAGCACCGGCACCAGAAACCCCATGAGAATACCGGCGCTGGTCAATCCATCTTCGCCGTAAGCATTCATACAGATAGCCAAGCCGACGTAAGCCAGATTGCCGCGGAAGGACCCCTGACTGAAACTGCCCTTGACCGGACCGGGATAGCGTCGCACTCCGGCATAGCTGTAAGAGACAAAAAAGCCGGCAGCGATGGCAACGGAGGAGCCGATGACCAATCCGGGGTTGAAAAAGACGTTAAAGTCGGCCTGGCCGATGCGGTGAAACAGCAGCAGGGGGAGAAAGACCACGTAAACCAGTTTGTTGGTTTGTTTGAGAAAATTGTCATCCATCAACCCCAGGCGTCGCAGCAGGGTGCCCAGGGCGATTACCAGGAAGACCGGCATGACAATGATGATGGTTTCGATAAAGGGCTGCATTGGGTTTCTCCTGATGGCGTCGCTAAAATAGATCAAAACCGGGCTGCTGTCTATTATCCATCCGTCGTGAGTACTGTGGTTGGCGCAGGCAGATTGTTATTGACCGGACAGGTTGCTTGACCTACAATCCTATATTCATATTTCTATATGTTTAGTGAAGGTTGGATTTTATAAGATGTTGACGGTCTTGCTTTTGTGGCAATGCACATTGCAACGCCAGGTCACTGATACTAAACTGCTCCCCTTCGCTCAATGAATCAGGCCAGCACTTATAGCAAAAACGAGGAACAACTGTGTTATTTAAAAAAATATCTGCTCTGATGGTCATTGTTACTGGTTTGCTCCTGCTCTCGGGTTGTCCGGGCGGGCCGCCACCATCCTCTGTTGTGATAGGGGAACAGGCCCCGGAATTCACCCTGCTCAATATGGAGGGTGAAAGGGTCTCGCTCTCCGATTTTCGTGGACAGGTCGTGGTGCTCAATTTCTGGGCAACCTGGTGCCCCCCCTGTCGGGAAGAAAAACCGACCATGGAGCAGTTATACCAACAGAAAAAAGATGATGGCCTGGTCATTCTGGCGATCAATGTTGAAGAAAATCCCCATCAGGTGGTCAGTCAGTATCTGTTACAGCATTCCTACAGCTTCCCTATTCTTCTGGATGGCATCAAGGCCGAGGTGCAGGGACTCTACGGCGTTTTTCGCTACCCGGAATCCTATATCATTGATCGGGATGGTACCGTGGTTGAACATATTATCGGCGGGCGGGATTGGATGCAGAATCCGACCTACCGCCTGGTTGAATCTTTGCTGAATAACTGAACAGGGCCATAAATTTCGTGGATATTGGTAGCGACATAACAATCTGGATTGCCTTTGTAGCGGGTGTACTCTCGTTTGCCTCACCTTGTGTGATTCCTCTGGTTCCTTCGTACCTGACCTACATCACCGGTATGTCTTTTGGTGAACTGGATCAGTCTCAGCACGATACCAAGGCCAGAAGCCGGGTATTTGTCCACAGCCTGATTTTTATTGCCGGGTTTTCAGTTGTTTTTATCACCCTGGGCGCCATGGCCGGTCTGGCGTCAGCATCGGTTCAGTATTACCTGCGTGAAAGTCTGGGCATCATCCAGAAGGTCGGCGGGGTGGTGATTTTTCTGTTTGGTGTTCATTTAAGTGGATTATTCCGATTTACCACCCTGTTGGGGGAAAAGCGCCTCCATGTGCGCAACAAACCTGCCGGGTTTGTTGGTACCTTCGTGGTGGGCATTGCCTTTGCTGCCGGCTGGACCCCCTGCATCGGTCCGATCCTCGGAGCCATCCTGGCCATTGCGGCCGGTAGTACCGGTGGTGTCTGGCAGGGGGTGTTGCTGTTGAGTTTCTATTCTGCCGGACTGGGGATCCCGCTGCTCATATCCGGGTTGCTGTTTCATTCATTCCTTAATTTCTTTGATCGTTTCAAGCGCTATATCCGCATTGTCGAAATTGCAACCGGGATACTGCTGATGACGGCCGGTGTACTGTTGTTCTTTGATCAGTTTGCCCGTATTGCCATTTTCCTGTACCAGGTTTTCCCCACCGACCTGGGCTGATTTTTTCCTGTCTTTTTGCTTGATCTTTCGGCTCTCTTGCTCTAGCTTTTGAAACTCAATTTCAGTAGCGTGCAAAAGGAGTGATTGCCATGGATCGAGCTTCAGCCTTTAATCAGTACCTGCGTACCAAGGGGTTGAAAAACACCCGTCAGCGCATGATTATTCTTGAAACCTTTCTGAATTCTGCCTCACATTATTCGACCGAAGAACTCTACCAGGTATTACGTAAAGATCATCCGCGCATCGGCTATGCCACGGTGCATCGGACCCTGAAACTATTTGCCGAGTGTGACATTGCTACTGAATTGAACTTCGGCGATGGTCAGACCCGTTTCGAACCTCTCTATACGGATCATCATCATGACCACCTGGTGTGTACCCGTTGCGGCAAGATTATTGAGTTCGTCGAACCACGGATCGAGCAACTGCAGCGCGAGGTGGCACAGCGTTACGATTTTACGGTCGACAGTCATCGTCACGAGCTCTATGGCCATTGCATCAAATGCAGCCGGCAATCCTGACCCCGTCCTTTTTAGCCTGAACCCACAAAAGAAATGACTGATATGTCTGACTCAGTTTCGCGACTGCCCAAAGTTATTCTTGTTGGCCACCCGAATGTCGGTAAAAGCGTTTTGTTTAACGCCCTGACCGGAGCTTACGCGACCGTGTCCAATTATCCCGGCACCTCGGTCGAGGTATCCTCAGGCCACTGTGTTATCAGTGAACAACGCTACGAGATTATCGATACCCCAGGCATGTATTCCCTGATGCCGATTACTGAAGAAGAGCGGGTCGGCCGACAGATTCTGCTTCACGCAGATCCACATGTGGTCGTCCATGTGATTGATGCGCGCAATATTGAGCGCATGCTCCCGATGACCCTGCAGCTGGTGGAAGCCGGTCTGCCGCTGGTGCTGGTGGTCAATATCCTGGATGAGGCCGAACGCCTCGGCATGAAGCTTGATCTGGAACAGTTGCAGCAGCGTCTCGGCATTCCGGTCATCGGTGCGGTGATGAAACGCAAGATCGGTCTCGAGGAGCTGTTTGCCGCGATCAAGGATTATCGCGTCTGTCCCCATAAGGTGTTTGTTTATCGCGATGATCTGGAGCAGGATATCATTGCCATCGCCGCATTGTTGCGAGGGGAATATCGCTTAAGTAAACGCGCCCTAGGCATGCTGCTGATTCAGGGGGATGATGATATCAAGCAGCTGGTTCAGCAGCAGGAAGATAGCCACCGGCATGACCAGTTGCTGGAGGTCTTGCGGGAAATCCGTTTCCGCCGGCGTGCCGATCTGCATTTGCAGATCGGGCTGGAACGCCGTCATATCGGCAAAAAGATGCTTGATGGGGTGGTCACCCAAACCCGGGGGACGGAAGAATCTTTCGGCGAAAAGCTGTCGGCCTGGATGATGAATCCTCTGACCGGTGTCCCTGTGTTGCTGCTGGTGATTTATTTTGGTCTGTTCCAGTTTGTCGGGGTCTTCGGGGCCGGCACCATGGTCGATTTTCTCGAAGGGATGCTGTTCGAGGAATATATCAATCCGCCGGTGATCTCCTTTGCGCAACACTACCTGACGGCGGAATGGCTGTTTGAACTGATTGCCGGGGAATACGGGATCTGGACCCTGGGTGTGCGCTACGCCGTTGCCCTGGTGCTGCCGATTGTCGGTGCATTTTTTCTGGTTTTTTCCGTATTGGAGGATAGTGGCTATCTGCCCAGACTGGCGATGATGCTCGATCGCATCTTCAAGAAAATCGGGCTCTCCGGGCGGGCGGTCATCCCCATGGTGCTGGGTTTTGGTTGTGACACCATGGCAACACTGGTAACCCGTACCCTGGAAACCACCCGCGAACGGGTGATTTCAACCCTGCTGCTGGCCCTGGCGATTCCCTGCAGCGCCCAGCTTGGGGTGATTCTCGGTCTGCTGTCGGCCGCGCCGTCGGCCCTGGCGGTATGGACTATTTTCCTGCTGTTCGCCTTTTTGCTGGTAGGGGTTCTGGCTGATCGGTTGCTGCCGGGAGAAAAGCCGGTCTTCTATATGGAGATACCACCCTTGCGGCGGCCACAATTGTACAATGTCGGGGTTAAAACCCTGACTCGCATGAAGAGTTATTTTTTCGAGATTTTCCCGTTATTTATCCTGGCCTCGGTCATACTGTGGGCGGGGAAAATGACCAATACCCTGGATCTGGTTATTGCTGCTCTGGCACCGGTGGTCAGAGCCATCGGTCTGCCTACCGAAGCCACCACCGCTTTTGTGTTCGGTTTTTTTCGCCGGGATTTTGGCGCCGCCGGTTTATATGATCTGCAGACGGCCGGCTTACTGAGCGTCACCCAGTTGACTGTTGCGGCTGTCACCCTGACCCTGTTTGTGCCCTGTGTCGCCCAGTTTCTGGTGATGTTCAAGGAACGCGGCTTCCGCATTGCCCTGGCAATTTTCGTGTTTGTCACGGCCTTTGCTTTCAGCTCCGGGTGGCTGCTCAACCGGATTCTGGTCGCAACCGGTTTGTTGCAATGATCTGTGGCTTTTGTCATCGCGAGCTTCCGGCTGACCTGGAAATCGATACCAAGCGGCCATCCTGTGGCAGCTGCTTTGGCGGTTGCCGGAAAATTCATTGTCCCTGGTGCGGTTATGGCAATCCCGTACCCGGCAAGCTGCTGAAACGGTTACTGTCTTCAACCAAGAAAAGAGGCTGAATAAGATGCAACAACTATCAGAAAAAGCCGAAGAGGTTCTCGAATCACTGTGGATTTTGACGGTGGAAGGTGATCAGGTTGGCTGTCTGCTGACCGATCTGCAGCTTGAAGCTGATGCCGAAGAGTTGCAGGATCTGCTCCAGCGTGCGTATGTTGAAATCCGTGATAACCGGGTATTTCTGCGCCGCGAGGGGGAAACGGAAGCACGCATGGCGGTACGTCGCCATCGCCTGGCTGAGCGCCTGACCATGGATATCCTCGGTATCGAGGGGAAAGAGGGCAATGAGCAGGCCTGTATCTTCGAGCATCTGCTGCGTCAGGGGGTCGACACCAAGCTCTGTACGTTGCTTAACCACCCCAGTACCTGTCCCCATGGCAACCCGATCCCGCCCGGTGATTGCTGCACCGAGGCCCAGCGGCTGGGCGCCCCGGGGATTGTCGCTTTGACCGAACTCAAAGCCGGGGAGTCAGGAGAAATCGCCTATTTGTCTGCCAGTGATGATAAAAAAATGCAGAAACTGATGAGTATGGGGGTGTTGCCCGGCAGTGATATTCGGTTGATGCAGAAGTTTCCCAGCTACATTTTCAAGGTCGGTCATTCCCAGTTTGCTGTGGATGAATCCCTGGCGCGGCAGATTTATATCCGGCGTTAATTTGCTGCGCTTTTATCGCCTTTATCAAGTAAATTATATCTTGACCTGATCGGCCAGATGGTTGATTGTCCTGCCCACCGGTTAGATAGCCCGTCCTTTCAGGCAGATATTTTTTTAAGGAGTAAGTCATCATGTTTCGCGAACCAAAAGAGATGGTCAAAGGACTGCAGACTAAATTTGAAGAGCTCTGGAGGTATCTTTGACGTCCCAACCCGACAGGAACGGGTCGCTGAACTGGAAGCGGAAATAGCCCGCCCCGATTTCTGGAATCAGGGCGAAAGCGCCCAGGAACTGCTGCGTGAGCGCACCCGGCTGCAGAAGGTCGTTGAAGACTGCCTTACGGTGAAGCAGCAACTCGAAGATGCGACGGTACTGATTGAGATGGGGGAAGAAGGGGAGGATCAGGCCACCCTGGATGAAGTCAATGCCATGCTGCCGGCCCTGGAAAAAAAGATCGCATCGATGGAGTTTGCCCGCATGCTGTCCGGTCCCCACGATGCCAGCAACGCGACCTTGAGCATCAATGCCGGTGCCGGTGGTACCGAGGCCCAGGACTGGGCCGATATGCTGCTGCGCATGTACCTGCGTTATTGCGAGGACAAGGGATTCAAAACCGAATTCACCGAATACCAGCCCGGCGATGATGCCGGGCTGAAAAGTGCCACCATCAGCGTCACTGGTGATTATGCTTACGGCTATCTGCGCTCCGAGAGCGGCATTCACCGGTTGGTGCGGATTTCCCCTTTTGATGCCAATTCCCGCCGTCACACCTCCTTCTGTTCGGTGTTTGTGTTCCCCGAACTGGATGATTCTATCGAGGTGGTGGTGGAAGACAAGGATATCAAGGTCGATACCTACCGCGCCAGTGGCGCCGGAGGTCAGCACATCAACAAAACCGATTCTGCTATCCGCATCACCCATATCCCCAGCGGCATTGTCGTTGCCTGCCAGAATCAGCGTTCCCAGCACGCCAACCGGGCGACTGCTTTGCAGCAACTTAAAGCGCGTTTGTACGAAATGGAAGTTCGCAAAAAAGAAGAGGAGGCCGCGGCCTTTTCTGAAGACAAAAAGGAGATCGGCTGGGGCAGCCAGATCCGTTCCTATGTGCTGCACCCTTATCGCATGGTCAAGGATCATCGCACCGGCTATGAGACCGGCAATACCGACGCTGTGCTCAACGGCGATATTGATGATTTTATCGAAGCTTATCTGTTACGCGGAACAAACTGACGCGGCGCTGCCGCTTTGTCATTTTTTTGTCTCTTGATGCCTGATGACGAGTAACGATTGACTCGTCATCAGGCATTCATTACATTTGTCGGCCACAACGTTTTATCCCAGCTACAAGGAGCAGCCATGTACAAGCCTGATATCCCCATTGCCCTGACCTTTGACGACGTTCTGCTGCTGCCGGCCCACTCGCAGGTGCTACCCAAAGATGTTGATGTGTCTGCCCAGCTGACGCGTACGATCAGGCTCAATATCCCCCTGCTCTCATCTGCCATGGACACGGTAACTGAATCGCGCACGGCCATCTGCATGGCGCGTGAAGGTGGGCTGGGGATCATCCATAAAAATATGACCCCCGAGGTTCAGGCGATCGAAGTGGATCAGGTCAAAAAATCGGAAAGCGGTATGATTGTCGATCCGATTACCATGGCGCCCGATCAGAAAATATCCGATGCTCTGGCGGTGATGAACAAATACCGCATTTCCGGTGTTCCCATCACCCGGAACGGCAAGCTGGTCGGCATCATGACCAACCGTGATCTGCGTTTCGAAACCAACCTGGAACAGCCTATCGCCAATGTCATGACCAAGGATAAACTGGTCACGGTTCCTCCTGGAACGACGTTGGAAGAAGCCAAATTTCACCTGCACAAGCACCGCATTGAAAAGCTGCTGGTGGTCGACGATGACTTTGTCCTCAAAGGACTGATCACCATTAAGGATATTGAAAAGGTGCGCAAATATCCCAATGCCTGCAAGGATGAGTTTGGTCGGTTACGGGTTGGTGCGGCCGTCGGGGTTGGTGACGACCTGGAAGCCCGCGCCGCGGCCCTGATTCAGGCCGGGGTGGATGTGCTGGTGGTGGATACCGCCCACGGCCACAGTCAGAAAGTCATTGATACGGTCAAATGGCTACGCAATAAATATCCGTCGGTGCAGTTGATGGCCGGCAACATTGCTACCGCCGCCGCCGCCAGGGCCCTGATCGATGCCGGTGTTGACGCCGTCAAGGTGGGTATTGGCCCCGGCTCGATCTGCACCACACGCGTTGTTGCCGGTATCGGTGTGCCGCAGATTACCGCCATTCAGAATGTTGCCAGCGTCACCCTCGATGCCGGTATCCCGCTGGTCGCCGATGGCGGTATCAAGTTTTCCGGCGATTTACCCAAGGCGATTGCGGCCGGTGCCGACATTGTCATGATCGGTTCCCTGTTCGCCGGTACCGAGGAGTCCCCTGGTGAAACCATTCTTTATCAGGGACGGACCTACAAATCATATCGTGGTATGGGCAGCATGGGAGCGATGAAGCAGGGGAGCAAGGACCGTTACTTTCAGGCCGAGGAGCAGGATGTCAAACTGGTGCCGGAAGGGATCGAGGGGCGGGTGCCGTTCCGTGGCCCCCTGTCCAGTAATATCCACCAGCTGATCGGCGGCCTGCGCTCCGGTATGGGCTATACCGGTTGTCGCACCATTGGTGAACTGCAGCGTAACGGCGAGTTTGTGCGGATCACCAACGCCGGGCTGCGGGAGTCCCACGTTCATGATGTCACCATCACCCAGGAATCGCCCAACTACCGGATTGAGGGGAATGGCCGCTAAGATGTCAAATATCCACAGTGAACGGATTCTGATCCTTGATTTTGGTTCCCAGTACACCCAGCTGATTGCCCGCCGGGTGCGCGAGTCGCGAGTCTATTGCGAACTTCACCCTTTTGATATGACGATGGCCGAGATCCGGGCCTTCAAGCCCAGCGGTATCATCCTGTCCGGTGGCCCCAAATCAGTCTATGACGCAGGTGCTCCGCCGGTCGAGGAGGCCCTGTTTGAACTTGGCGTGCCGGTTCTGGGAATCTGCTATGGCATGCAGCTGATGAGCCAGCATTTCGGTGGCGAGGTGGTGCCGGCCGGGAAAAGGGAATATGGTCATGCTGTGCTTGAAGCCTGCGGCGAACCCGGCGAATTATTTGACGGATTTTTTACCGAAGGTACCAGCTCGGTCTGGATGAGCCACGGTGACCATGTTCATGTAGTGCCTTCCGGTTTTGAGGTCGTTGCCCGCACGACCAATGCGCCGGTGTGCGCTATTCAGAACCTTCAGCGCAACCTCTATGGCGTACAGTTTCATCCCGAGGTAAACCATACCCCCCAGGGTGAGCTGATGCTGAGCACCTTTGTCCGTAAAATCTGTCGTTGCAGCGGGCTATGGACGCCGGGGAAGATTGTTGATGATGCGGTCGCCCGTATTCGCGAACAGGTTGGTTCGGAGCAGGTCATTCTCGGGTTGTCGGGTGGCGTTGACTCCTCGGTAGCGGCGGCGCTGATTCATCGCGCTATTGGCGATCAGCTCCACTGTGTCTTTGTTGACAACGGTCTGCTCCGTCTTGACGAAGGGGATCAGGTCATGGCGACCTTCGCCGGCAACCTCGGGGTCAAGGTGACCCGGGTTAACGCCCGCCAGCGCTTTTATGATGGCCTGAAAGGGGAGTTTGACCCGGAGAAAAAACGCAAGATTATCGGTAACCTGTTTGTTGATATCTTCGAAGAGCAGGCGGGTGAGGTTGATGACGCCCAGTGGCTGGCCCAGGGGACCATCTACCCCGATGTCATTGAATCGGCCGGGGCCAAAACCGGCAAGGCCCATAACATCAAAAGTCATCACAATGTCGGCGGTCTGCCCGACTATATGAAGCTGAAACTGCTTGAACCATTGCGCGAACTGTTCAAGGATGAAGTTCGCGCCATCGGCGAAGAACTCGGCCTGCCGAAACAGATGGTCTGGCGTCATCCCTTCCCCGGACCGGGTTTGGGAGTACGGGTGCTGGGTGAGGTCAGGGAAGAGTATTGTGACATTCTGCGGCGCGCCGACGCTATCTATATCGACGAGCTTTACGAGAGCGGCCACTACCACAAGATCAGTCAGGCCTTTGCCGTGTTTCTGCCGGTCAAGTCGGTTGGTGTCATGGGGGATGGGCGCACCTACGAATACGTCATCGCCCTGCGTGCGGTTGAAACCAAAGACTTCATGACCGCCGGCTGGTACCCCATGCCCTACGCCGACCTGGCGCGCATCAGCAACCGGATTATCAACGAGGTCAAAGGGGTCAACCGGGTGGTGTATGATATTTCCAGCAAGCCGCCGGCCACCATCGAGTGGGAATGAGCTGCTACAAGTTTGAAGATCAGAATCATTGTGCCGCGGGTTGTTGCCTTGCGGCATTTTTATTTTATGATTGGTCTAACGCGCTTGTTCGGTCGAAAATATCAGCACTTTCAGCTGCTGGCAGGAGGTGAAAATATGCAGATTAGCGGAAAGATACTGGTTGACGGTAGCTGGGTCGTGGGCACCGCCGGGTCCTTTCAGGCGGTTGATCCGGCAACCGCCCTGGCGCTGGAACCGGCTATCAGTAAGGCAGCACCTGCGCAGGTCAGTTCCGCACTGCGGGCTGCCGCCCGGGATGCCGGCTGGTTTCGGCGCAGTCCGTTGGCGGCACGGGCAACGTTGTTAAGGGAATGCGCGAAGCAGATCATGCTGCTTGGCGATGACCTGATCGACCGGGTCATGGCTGAAACCGCTTTGCCCCGGACGCGTGTTGAGTCTGAACGGATCCGCACCTGTAAACAGCTTGAGCTGTTTGCCGACGTTGTCGAACAGGGAACTTTCCTTAACCCTCGCATCGATCCGGCTTTGCCTGAGCGCATCCCCACGCCGCGTCCGGATATCCGCAGCATCAACCAGGCAATCGGGCCGGTTGCGGTGTTTGGTGCAAGTAATTTCCCCCTGGCCTTTTCCGTGGCCGGAGGCGATACCGCTGCGGCCTTTGCCGCCGGGTGTCCGGTACTGGTCAAAGGGCATCCCTCCCATCCGGGGACCGGCGAACTGGTGGCATCAGCTCTCGATCAGGCGATCAAGGCGACCGCGATGCCGACGGGAATCTTCGCTCTGTTGAACGACGACAGCCACGCCGTCGGCAGCATGCTGGTCGCTGCAGCGGAAATCAAGGCCGTTGCCTTTACTGGTTCATTCCATGGTGGCACCGCCCTGATGCGACAGACTGCCGAACGTGAGGTGCCGATTCCGGTATTTGCCGAGATGGGCAGTGTCAATCCCGTGATCCTGCTGCCCAACTACCTCAAAGCCCATGCGGAAACAGTAGCCGCTTCTTTTGTTGAATCCCTGACCATGGGGGTCGGTCAGTTCTGCACCAAACCAGGATTGGTTTTTGCCCTTGCCGGTGAGGCCTTTGAGCGTTTTACCTCAACCGCCACCGCCGCTTTAACCCGATATCCTGCCGGGGTGATGCTCAACGCCGGCATTCTCAGATCCTACCAGCAATCCGTGGCCCAGGTGGTTAGTGAGCCGGGTATCATCAGCCGGGTGCCCGGGGTTCCAAACCATAAGACAGCGGCAGGATTTCACGCTGCGGGACAATTGTTCACTGTGTCTGCCGCGGATTTTATCGCCAACCCCTCGTTACATCAGGAAATGTTCGGGCCAGCAGCCCTGCTGGTCTGCTGCCGGGACCGGCAGGAACTGATAACGGCCATCACTCATCTGAACGGACAGTTGACTGGCGCGATCCATGGTGATCCCGCTGAACTTGATGAGTTTTCTGAATTGTTCGATCTGTTGCTGGAACGAACCGGCAGGGTCCTGGTCAACGGTTTCCCCACCGGGGTTGAAGTGGGCCATGCCATGCATCACGGCGGCCCCTATCCGGCAACCAGTGACCCGCGTTTCACCTCCGTCGGAAGCGCCGCCGTGGCCCGCTTTGTCCGACCGGTCTGTTTACAGAACGTGCCGCAGGCGCTGTTGCCGCAGGCGTTGCAGGACAGCAATCCCCTGAACCTCTGGCGGTTGGTCGATGGGGAATGGACCCGGTCCGCTATCGCCGGTTGAGGTGCCGCCAACTCAGGTGACGATTAGAAAATTGTCTCCTCATAATCAGGCACTTCGTTGAACCAGCGGGGATTGTGGCGTGCCTGCTGCAGTGCCGCTTCGGCCTGGGCAATGATCGTTTCGCGATCTCGCGGATAGCGTCCGGCCAGATTCAGGCTGTTGGAGACATGGTTGGAGCGCAGAATCGTCCCTTGCGGGTTCAGCTCGCGGACAACCGCCAGCGCTTCCTCAAGGACTTCGCCGTGACTTAAGGAGTCAATCTTGGTGAAATAGGCATCATTATGGCGGCGGAACATGGTCAGCAGAGAAAAATACTCCGGTGATAAGGCATTGATCCAGGCCGCCGTTGCTTGGGCATGTTCGGCGCTGCGCTGGCGGCCGGCCAGACCGAGAATCGCCGTGATCGACAGTTTGAGATCGGCGGCCTGGGCCTGCTGACACAGGGTCAGCATCTCCTTCGGGGTGAACCCCTTACCCGCCAGCAGGAGGGTCTCTGGGTCACCGCTTTCCAGTCCGAAGTAGAGAATCCGCAGTTTGCGCTGGCGCAGCTCAGCCAGGTCGTCTAAGGTTTTGGTCGTCAGGCTGTTGGGTGAAGCATAGGCACTGACGCGCGCCAGGTTGGGGAAGGTATGGGCCAGGCAATCAAGAACCGCCAGCAGCCTGTCCTGGGGATAGACCAGGCCGTCACCCTCACCCAGGAACACCCGCTGGATCTGCGGGCGATAGGCTGCCGGAATACTCTCGATTTCAGCGACGATCTCCTTCAGGGGGCGGCAGGAGAATTGCTTCATCTTGTACATGCCGCAAAAACCACAGCTGTTCTGGGAACAGCCGATGGTCACCTGAAAGATCAGGGAACGCGCTTCTGATGGCGGGCGAAACAGCGGTTCGCTGTAGGAAAAGGGAAAGCTCATCGGGATTGCCTTTTTGAATATTTATCGTAAACTCGGTAAGAAGTAGAAGCATTGTAAACATAAGCTGGCTGGACGGGCAAATGCTCACGCCGGTTCACCGAGAAAGGAAGACTGTCATGGACATCGTCCGCATTATTTTTGCTATTCTGCTTCCCCCCGTTGGCGTCTTTTTGCAGGTAGGGCTTGGGATGCACTTCTGGCTCAATATCCTTTTGACGATCCTGGGTTATATCCCGGGCATTGTTCATGCTGTCTGGATTATCGCGAAAAAATAGCAAGGCGGTGAGGGCACGAGCCGTTTGCCACCATATTTTTGGTCAGCATTCCAGATGATTCATCGTTCCAAAAATCAGCGCGGCGCGGGGCAGGTCAGCCCACTGAATTGACTGCAGGCGCGGGATACCTCTTTGATGAATTCTTCCTGCACCGCGCGGGACAACCCGAAATCCTCAAGCTGATGCTGCAGCATCAGCGGATCACCGTTGCACCCCAGATAACCGTTGACCCGGGCCGCCGCGGTCGAAGCGACAAAATCCGCTGCTTCCGGGTAGATGGCACGAAACTCACTGAACAGCCGGGACGATTGCCGCAGCAGGTATTTCTGGTGATAATCTTCAGCCGGGTAAAAGGCCCGTGCCGGTTCAAGTGCGGTCTTGATGTCAGCGGAACTGCTCTGGGTCTGAAGTGCGTATGATTGTTCGGCCTGTTGCTGCTGTGATTCGTTCAGGTAGAAGATCGCGTTGCGGTACTGGCGGCTCCAGGGGTTGGAGGTCGGATCGTGGAGGTCCCAGAAGACCGCCAGCAGCTCGGCATAGGTCACGACCAAAGGGTCAAATTCAATCCGGATGGCTTCGCTGTGATCACCAATACGGGTGTAATCAGGATTGGCAGAAGTTCCCCCGGAATAGCCGACTGTCGTTCTGATCACCCCCGGCATACTCCCGTACCGGGAGTCGATGCCCCAGAATCAGCCAAGGGCAAACAGGGCGGACTCGGTTGTTGCCACCACCTTCTGGTCGATAAGGGGTAAATCCCGCCCTGCCGCTGTAGCCATCTGCAACTCCCCCCTGGTTGAATCATCCTTGCCTGCAACATAAGCACTGACGCTTACCAGGACAATGCCCACCCCCAGGGTGCAAAGCAATACCCATGTAAACCACCGGGAGCGGATCTGATGCCATAAATTGTTCATACCCGCAGTTTAACCCAAGTCACCATTCAGTTGTAGGGGCACAATTTATTGCGCCCGAACTGGTCTGGTATTTCATGATTTGCCGGCAGTTGCCGCAGCCTTGTGAAAATGATCGGGATCCCAATAGAGAAAAACGTGGCCACAGTAGCGGCCTAAAGGTCGGGCGGGGGGTGCTGTCTGTTGTTGAAGAACCGAGTTCTCTGGTGCTGATGGGCCTGGCTGAGATTGTTTGAGCTGCTGCTGTGACATGGCCGTCCTCCTTGCCCCGCAAGAGTTCAGGCGTCATGGACTGCCTGCGGGGAGAGGGTCGGCAGTTGACGCTTTAGCAGAATTTGTGAGTCGCCCTGCAAGTTGTCGTTAACTCGGCGACGTGAATCATGGTCGTGTTTTTGGCAACAAAAAACCCGTCAGGCTCTTGCACAGCCAAAACGGGTTACCCTCGCTTTAGCCGCATTTATCAAGCGCCCGCAAGCTGATATTCAAATCGGCGCATCTTCATCATATCGATATTTTGTGGATTGTCAAAGGGAATTTTGATCAGCCAACAAGTCAAATCTCCCCCCGAAATTAGCAACCCCGGATAGCAGCGTTCCAGACCACGATGCGATTACGACCTGACTGCTTGGCCTGATACAACGCCTGATCCGCATAATTGATCAGTTTTTTGGTGTCGCCCGTGTCGCCGGGAAAAGCCGCAACGCCGATCGAGATGGTGACCGGCCATAGAACCCCCTGATGGCGTAGCTGTTTCTTCTCAACCCGGTCGCGCAGACGTTCAGCAACCTCGGCAGCCCCTTGACTGTCGGTATCTTCCAGCAGAACCGCAAACTCCTCGCCGCCGATCCGGGCCGCCAGATCGCCACTGCGAACAACGGCTTTCATCTCGGCGGCAACCTGCCGGATCACCTGATCACCAAAAGGGTGACCACAGGTGTCGTTGATTTTTTTAAACAGATCGATATCGCAGATGATCAGGGCAAAGGCACTTTCACGCCGCAGGGCACGTTGATGCATCACTTCCAGGGCCCGTTCGAAGGCTCTGCGATTGGCAATTCCGGTTAAGCCGTCAGTCACCGTCAGTTGATTGATCTGTTCGTGGGAATGGGCCAATTCAACCTTGATGGCCACCTGGGCTGAAATCATTTCAACCAGATCCCGGCAACGACGAGAAAAGAGTCCGCTTTTTCGCCCGGCGATCAACAGAATGCCGCTGACGGGCAATTTGTCCTGAACCAGAGGGATGACCAGGATCGATGGGAAATGATCAAACAGGGGCAACCCGTTGATCACCGGAGTCCGTTGTTTGTTTTCCCCACCATCCGGCCGAATGCAGCGGTATTTGACCGCCTGTCCAATCAATGAATCGTCCAGGGGATAGGGTTGAGAATCGATAGGAATAGAACCGTCCCCGTCCAGATATTTCAACTCAACCATGTCCCCGCATATTTTTCCAAAAGCAATCAGGTCGGCCGCAACGATCATGCGCAGTGCCGCAGCGGCAGCGCGGTAAACCGAATCAAGAGTCAGACAAGAATTGAGAAATTTCAAACCGTTGAAGGACTGCTGTAAGACTTTTCGTTCAAAATCGGCAAGCAGCAGTTCCCCGTGCAGATTCAGGCTGGTGGCAATCTGCTCTCCCGTTCGCTTTATCATGGCAATCTCGATCCCGGACCAGGGCTCCCTGCTGGGTCGATCGACACAAAGGAGAGGCGCAAAACTTCCATTATTTTCCTGGGTGGGATCAGAGCCGATGCGACAGGCGTAAAAACTCCCCGGATGGAGGGCATCAGGATAGTAAGGTAAGGTCGGGGCCGAGGCCGGGTAGGGGGCCAGGGCAAATTCAGCGCGCTCCTTCAGGGCGCCCAGCAGGCCACTGCCGGCAGCAAAAGATTTCACCTGAAGGTGGCGGGTGGTATCGTTGCTGGCGTAAACACGGAGTTGATCAGGGGGTGTCGGCCACAGCAGCACAACCGAGGCTGACCGCAGGAAGGTTCCCAGCATGTCCAGTTGATTCAGAACATCCTGATGGAATTGCCGGATCAAGAGAAAATGTTCGGGGCTGATCAGTAGATCGCACTGATGTTCAGCAGCGAACGGCAGGGCAAGGATGTCCGCAGCGACCACAGAGGTTGGGGCCATGGGATGGCGCCAGGTTTTCTCACTAAGCCAACGCACATTGAATCCAGGATAAAGAAGGCTCTGTCCTCACGGGCAAAGCAGCTAATTTTTCTGTTGCTGAGGGCTAAAAGAGTTTTCGCTGCGAATGACATCTGTCCGACCGTGTGACTGCTCAAAAAATCTAACACAATCAGGCAGGTATGTCTCGCTCCAACGAAGCGGCAGATGACAAACGATCACCCTGGGGTTTCAGCTATGCCGGCAGCGGTGTGTGAATCGAGGGGTTGAGGGTTTTTTTTACAAGGGGCAACCATCATCATTTCGATCCTGTCTTGCTCTGAAAAATGCTGGTGCTGAATCAGAAACCATAAACATTGACGTTTTTTCATAATTAGTCTAGGCTGTCAGGAATTCAGGGGCTTTACTCCTGTGACCTGAGGTCGTTCAGGAAAAATGACTCCTTCATCTGATCGGTTCAGCACATTTTTTTTCAACCGGAATATTCATGGTAATCCGATACTCACAATCGACAAACAAGGCAGGATTCACCCTGGTGGAACTTGTCGTTGTGATTGTCATCCTGTCGCTTCTGGGTGCCGTGGCATTGCCACGGCTCATCAACCTGAGAGAATCCGCCCGCATCAGTGCCTTGAACGCGGTAGCAGGCACCTTGCGATCCACTGCCACCATGGTTAAGGCCAAGGCCCGCCTCTCCGGATTGACAGCCGCCTCGGCAAATCCAGGGGGCTCCAGCCAGTCAGAATACCAGGTGGATTTTCCTTTCGGTACCACCGAGGTCGACTGGCGCAACCTGTGTCCGGAAAGCCGGGCTGAAACGGGCGACCGATTAACCATGCTCGACTTCATCGAGCTTTCCGGTGACATGCAGAGCAGAACCAACAACCGTTATACGCTGATAGGCTATGACATCCCCCCTGGTTTTTCTGTACCAACCAATCAAGGTTGCTACGTCATATACGATTCCTTCGGCAATCCCGACTGTACCGTCACTGTGGTGACAGCGGATTGCAACGAATCTCCGTAAGGAATGTTTAACTGACACGGACATAGACATGTTAGCCGGATAATAAAATCGATTATGATGATCTGCCAGATCCGTTCTTTTCGTATATATTTACAACCAAACCAGAACTGCTGGGTCGCGGCCCCGCCCGCCGCCTGATTTTTTGGCAAGCACTCCCAAAAGTCAGCAAAATGTGCCTGCAAATGCTATTAGATGCCTCATTATGCCGCAAGGAGGGAATATGTACTCGGGTTGTGGTTTCACAAAAAGGCCAAAGAATGGCGCCACGTCGTCTCAATCAGACCTGCAGGGAGTAATAACATCGCCCGGTTGCCAGTTGCGGCGCTGGTTTGCGCTCGGACTGATGCTGGTAATGCTGATTTTCTCCGGTTGTGCCATGCAGCGGCAGGAAAACTGGCAGGTTGTGCCAGCCGATCGTCCGTCACCAGCGGCTACCCGTCTGTCAGAGAAGGCTCGACAGCTATTTAATGAAGCCGATGATGAACAGGGTTTGCTGGCTGCAATTGCCGCTTATGAGCAGGTTCTGGCCGCCAACCCGGGGGACAACAGGGCAATAACTGCCCTGAGTACGCAGCACATCCTTCTTGCCACTGCCTACAGGTCGGGACGCCGTGAAAAATCGCGCCTGTTTCTCACCGCCATGGATTACGCTGAACAGGCGATGTACAGCAACCAGGCGTTCCGAGCACAGGTGGCGAAGGGAACCCCGCCGTGGGATGCGGTAGAACTGCTAGAGGCCGACCAGCTCGAAGCCATGTTCTTCTGGGTCAAAGCATTGCACTATCAGTTCAAGGAGGGGCTGACCCTGGCCGGCAAGATTGCCAATATCCGCTGGATGGAACGTGGTTTGAAGGTGCTTGACCGCATCGCCGAGATTGATCCTGATTTTGGCGGTGGCGGGGTTGAGTTTGCCATGGCAATCAGCTATGAGGTGCTGCCGCGCAGATGCTTATATGCAGCAGGCCGTTGAGAATCACCCGGACTGGCTGCTGCCACGCTGGGCACGGGGCCGTTATTATTATGTGATCCGTGGCCAGAAGGAAAAAGCACAGGCGGATCTGGCCTGGGTCGCCAGCCGCAACCTGCAGGATTACGACGATCCCTATCCCTGGAAACGGTTTTTTCAGGCTGACGCCGGCAGCTTATTGCCCTGAAGCGGAGATGGATCTGGCCCAATAAAGGATGAAGAAGCTATGAAGCGCAGAAACCAACACATCGGCAGTTATTTTGATGATTTTCTGACTGAAGAAGGGATTCTGACTGAGGTGGAAGTTGCAGCAGCCAAACGTGTGATTGCCTATCAGCTGCAACAAACCATGGAGCAGGAGCTTCTTACCAAAAGTGCCCTGGCTGACAGGATGCACACCAGCCGCACAGCCGTCGACCGCCTGCTCGACCCCGATAACCTGTCGGTAACCTTACAGACTCTCGGGCGAGCCGCCTAGGCCTTTGGTAAACGACTGCACATTGAGATGGTGTGAAGTGGGGACTAATGATGAGACCAGTGACAAATGACAAATGACCAAGGACCAGTGACGAATTAATTGACCTTCACCTTCAGTCAGTTTAGTCTGTCATGAATTCAACGACTTTCGCGGGAGGGTGGGATGTCTGGATCGGGTAAGTTTGGAGAAAAATGTGAATAGAACAACCGCCCGTGGCCGTTTAGCTGGGGCGGTTTTTTTGTTGGCAGTATGACTTAAAGTGACAATAAGATGTGGCAGGATGGAGGGAGTTTGATGTACAAAATTTGTGTGCCGTCACGAGGTGTCAACGACTGGCAGGCATTTCTGACTGATCCCGTGAGGCATTGGAAAACCGTTTATTCCGCAAGAGAGTTGACATACAGCTCGGGCTTTCCGTCGATCTTCACGCTTCAATCCGTTATCAGCTACTGCACAGTACGGCGTCGGCAGTTATTGAACTGCGAGACGTTACCACGCGAAAAAAACACACCAATATATTGCAAACAGGTTCACACTTTTTATCAATAGCGCTTGCCTAATGGGAACAATTGTGACATTTTGTCATAAATCTACCCAGAAAGAGGCAACTATGGAACGCGAAGCTGTTCGGATTGTAAAAAGGTCAGTTGATGCAATAGGTTATGATCGCATATCCGAGGAACTTGGTAAAACCTCAAGGACCATTAGAAGATGGATTGCAGGTGAAACAAGCCCTTCTAAAAGCGATCTGCTTGTATTGGAACAACTTCTTTTTAATTTTTATCAACCAACCACAAATGCTGGAAACTTCACATTTATTGATCTCTTCGCTGGTATTGGAGGCTTGAGAAAAGCTTTTGAGACGCACGGCGGAAAATGCGTTTTCACAAGCGAATGGGACGAATACGCACAAAAGACATACAGGGCAAATTTTGAAGTAGATCATGAACTTGCTGGCGACATAAATGAGATCATCGGGAACGTCAGAGCCCATATTCCCCAAACACCCGATCTGCTCTTGGCCGGTTTTCCCTGTCAGCCCTTCTCCATAGCAGGAGTCAGCAAGAAGAATGCCCTGGGGCGACCCCACGGATTTGAATGCAAGGATCAGGGGAACCTTTTTTTTCATATTGCCTCAATGCTGGAAGAGCTCAGGCCCCCAGCCTTTTTACTTGAGAACGTGAAAAACCTCGAGAGACACGACAAGGGCAATACCTTCAGCGTCATCAGACATACTCTTGAAAAAGAGTTGGGGTATCAGATTTTTTACAAGGTTATTGATGCAAAAGGTTTTGTGCCACAGCACAGGGAACGAATATTTATCGTTGGATTTGATGGCAAAACCAATTTCTCGTGGGACAACCTTGACCTTCCTGGTCCGCAGTCAAGAACTTTGGGTGATATTCTGCTCCCCGACTCGGAAGTAGACCCGAAATATACCCTCACAGATAAGCTATGGCAGTATCTACAAAACTATGCGGCAAAGCACAAAGCAGCCGGTAACGGCTTCGGTTTCGGATTGACAAGAAGAGAGAATGTTACACGAACGCTATCTGCTCGATATTACAAGGATGGGAGTGAAATTCTCGTATTTCAAGGTGATAAAAAGAACCCAAGAAGACTTACTCCGAGAGAATGTGCCCGGCTGATGGGTTACCCTGATTCTTTCAGAATTCCGGTTTCCGACACCAGGGCCTATAAGCAATTTGGAAATTCAGTAGTTGTGCCTGTTATTGAAGAAGTTGCCAGAATTATGAAATCACACATTGTGTACTTGAAAGAAAGGAGAGATACAGAATGTACGCAACAATACTCTGCTCAACAGGAAACCCGGATCACGGTCAATTTATAGCGCCTAGCCCTTTGCAGATTGAAATGGTCAGTTCGGTAAATGCTGCCGTTGCAGCATGCCGGGACTACATCGACTCATGGAATCTTGGCGGTGGTAACTGGTGTGGTGACGCTGGTAAAGTTTTTCGTTCAGGTAAACTAGTGGCGACAATTTTGTACAACGGTAAGGTTATGCCGGCTTAATGACTGACGTCGTATCACCTGAAACCAGAAGCCGGATGATGTCAGGTATACGGGGAAAAGATACCCGGCCAGAAATGCTCATACGTAAACTCCTCCACCGGCGAGGATTTCGTTACCGCTTGCATGACAAAAAACTTCCGGGAAAGCCTGACATTGTCTTGCCTCGTTACCGGGCTGTAATCATGATTCACGGGTGTTTCTGGCACGGTCACGATTGCCACTTGTTTAAGTGGCCTTTGAGTAATGCGCCTTTTTGGAATGAAAAGCTAACCAAGAATAAATCTGTTGATGAGCGCTCATATAATAGTTTAAAGGATGCTGGATGGCGAGTCCTTACTATTTGGGAGTGTGCACTGAAGGGGAAGCTAAAGTTGCCGGTTAAACAAATAGCTGATGAAATAGTTGTATGGCTGAATTCAAATACTTCTGATATTGAAATCAGAGGGGCGGATCCAAAATGAAAACAACTTCCCTTTCAGAGTATTTTATCGGGGTTGCTGCTAAACGTCTTAGTGTGGTTGAGGCCGATCCCAAAAAATCAAACCAACACGAAATCAACGGCGTAAGGCCGCTTAGAACTTTGCTTGGCGATAATCGGATTGACCAGATGCCATCACAGTTTATGTACTTTGGTGACAGCGAAGATAAATCCGTTGTGGCTGAAGGGTTTCTTACATGGTATGACGCCAGAAAAGATATTCCTTATCGCAGCGCAGAATATCGACTCTATTTTCCGACAACCTCTGTTACGGAGATGATGCAGGAAGGTGATCTTCTGCTTGTTGCAAAAAAAGCTGATGGCAGCATCTTGATGATTACCGTTCAGAACGGCAGCACTGTTGAGAACCAGTTGCTGTGGCTGTTCGGCATTGCAGAGGTCGAGCGCAGTTTTATTAAACGGGAGTATCAGGAACCACAAGAGGATATTACCTTAAATTTTGCAAGCAAGATAATACTTGAAGAACTTGGAATAGAAGTTGAGGAAGAGGATGACAACATGTTAGACGTCATCCTTTCCAGATTTGGTGGGAAGTTTCCAAAGACAGCGGAATTTTCAGCTTTTGCCAGACAGTCGGTGGGTGCTTCCTCCCTGGACGGTCCTGATGCTGTATTTATGGCATGGATGGAAAAGGAAGAAGCGCTATTCAGGATACTCGAACGTCATCTTGTAGCAGAACGACTGAGAGATGGCTTTGGAGACGATGTTGATGCGTTTATCAGCTTCTCACTAAGCGTCCAGAATCGACGTAAATCACGAGTTGGCCATGCTCTCGAAAATCATCTTGAACAGATTTTCATGGAGCATGCGATAAGCTGCTCTCGCGGTAAAATGACAGAAAATCGAGCCAAGCCAGATTTTATTTTCCCTAGCATTAATCAATATCAGACCCCCACTTTCCCGGCGGCTCGTTTAACCATGCTGGGCGTAAAATCAACCTGCAAAGATCGCTGGCGTCAAGTCTTGTCCGAAGCTAGGAGGGTTGTGAGAAAGCATTTGTTTACTCTTGAACCCGGAATTAGCGAAAATCAGACTGCTGAAATGAAAGAAAACAAGCTAACACTAGTGCTACCCATAGGCCTACATGACAGCTATAAAACAGCTCAGCAAGTGGATCTGATGCAGTTGAATCAGTTCATTGAATTAGTCAAAGCGAGGCAATAAAGACTAATCAGAAATAACCGATTTGGAGGGGTTTTTATGACTGTCTGCCCGAAATGCGGACATGAACATCAACAACTTGCGAAGGCCTGTTCAAAGTGTGGGTTGATATTTGAAAAATTTCGGCAAGCTGAAGAACGACGCAAGTCGGAGCAAGTTCTCAACGATCGCTTGGCAGACACACTGACGCAAGTAGAGAACACATACGATCAGGGCTTTTACGATTTTGAAAGTCAAAGAGATCGTCAGTCATACCCCAGCATCACCTATCTTTCCTGGTTCTTTTTCCTCTTTGCCGGTCTGACTGCAATAGCTTGGATCGTTCAGATTATGTTTGTTTCGTCTTTTATCGAAGCATTCATGCAGGTTAAGGGCCCTGAAAAACTGGTCTTGATCCTTGTTGTCGCAATTTTCAGTTCGCTTCCAGTTGCAGCATATTTAGCTATTGGCGGAGCATTAAAGCTTGGTAAAGACATTGCCGACAACACCCGTGCGACAAGAAATTATCTGGAGCAAATTGGTTAAAAAGAAGTGAAGGAGAGCCCAGGGTACGATCCCAAACTGGCGCCTTTGAAATATGTTGATGAACGCCTTTTACTTCAACAGCATCTGAACGACATAGTGACATCCAGCCCGACTGAAAAGGAGGTTCTATGATTCACGCCATTCAGGAAGACATTACCAGACTGAAGGTTGATGCCATTGTTAACGCGGCAAACTCAACCCTTTTGGGGGGTGGTGGGGTGGATGGTGCGATTCATCGCGCCGCCGGGCCGGAACTGCTGGAAGCATGCCGGGCGTTGGGAGGGTGCGAGACGGGTGATGCCAAAATCACCAGTGGCTATCAGCTGCCTGCCCGCTACATTATCCATACCGTTGGACCGGTCTGGCACGGGGGCGACAAGGGGGAACCTGAGGCCCTGGCGTCCTGTTACCGGCGCTCTATAGAACTGGCGAAAGATCACCAGCTCCAATCGATCGCTTTTCCCTGCATCAGTACTGGGGTGTATCGCTTTCCCGCCGAGCGAGCGGCACAGATCGCCGTAGCAACGGTGCAGACTTTGTTGACGGAACCCTCATCGCTGGAGGAGATTTATTTCTGCTGTTTTTCCGAGACGGATCTGCACATTTATCAGAAGCTGTTGGCAGGATCTGCTGGCGCCTGATTGACAGCGATAAACCAGGGCGCGATGAATCGCGCCCCTACGGAGGGGGAATATGGCATATAATCCGGAGATTCATCACCGGCAATCCACACGTCTGCGTGATTACGATTATTCTCGCGACGGGGCGTATTTTGTGACCATCTGCGCGTGGCAACGGGAATGTCTGTTTGGTGAGGTGGTGGATGGGGTGATGCGGTTGAATGATGCGGGGCGGGTGGTTCAGAAATGTTGGGAAGACATGCCTGATCATTTTCCGCACGTCGAACTAGACGCGTTTGTGGTGATGCCGAACCACGTACACGGGATTTTCGTATTAAACGACGATGCGTCCATACAAGGGGCGGGGTCACCCCGCCCCAACGGTGATTGTACAAACCAAGACAACAACGATGGAGGGGGAATGCCATACAATCCGGAGGTTCATCACCGGCAATCCATCCGGCTGCGTGATTACGACTATTCCCGCGCCGGAGCATATTTCGTGACGATCTGTGCGTGGCAACGGGAATGCCTGTTTGGTGAGGTGGATGATGGGGTGATGCGGTTGAATGATGCGGGGCAGGTGGTAACGGAAATCTGGGATGCGTTGCCGCAAAGGTACCAGGGGGCCGAGGTTGATGTTTTCATGGCCATGCCGAACCACATCCACGGGATCATCGTGATCAACGACCCCTATTTTGGTGGTCGGGGCGTAGGGGCAATTCATGAATTGCCCTTACACACATCGCCCTTACGAGACCGACGGAACATGATCCTGCCGAAGATCATCGGGTATCTAAAGATGAATTCCGCCAAATTCATCAACCAACAACGCAACACCCCCGGCGTGCCGGTGTGGCAACGGAATTATTACGAACGGGTTATCCGCGACGAATCGGAATTGCACGCCATCCGGCAATATATGATCGACAATCCGGTAAAATGGACCGAAGATGAAAACCACCCGACGCGGTTATTGCCGAAGAGGTGCCGGTGTAGGGGCAATTCATGAATTGCCCTTACACACATCGCCCTTACGCACGTCGCCCTCACGCACGTCGCCCTTACGCACGTCGCCCTCACACACGTCGCCCTCACACACGTCGCCCTCACACACGTCGCCCTCACACACGTCGGTACAGTTAATCAGAAAAAAAACAGATGCAGCATGGCCCGGCCGGTCACCCCGCACAGGGCTCCGGCAATGGCCGGTCTGATCACCGAGGCGGTTTTTGTTCCGGCGGAGGCGAACAGGGCGACGCCGACCAGATCCAGCGGGTTAATGATAAAACCGGCCAGGCGGTTGATCTGGTCGATACTCAAGGTTCCTTCCTGGATCAGTTGCAGCGATACCCCAAGCATGGCCGTCCCGCCGGCCATGAATTTGGTGACGATCGGCAGGACTGCGGAGGATGACAGCCCGAACAGGTGAAACAGTGGCGTGGTCAGGGCTTCAACGATCGTGATGAGGCCGAAAAATGTGATCAGATTGACGACAAAGATGGCGATGAGGATAATCGGGATCGATTTCAGAACCAGCTCGATGGCGTCCTGACCACCGCTAATCAGCAGGTTGATGGTGCTGGTTTTTGTGTCCCGATTGACCACCATCGGGGCACAGGGGCCGTCCGCTTCGAGGGAGCGGGTGAA
>RRYU01022087.1_pt1 | contig 59318 bp, 53 predicted proteins | sample 2162651 | NCBI WGS metagenome assembly RRYU01 (sample SAMN10267283, study PRJNA491782) | microbial mat metagenome | isolation source: biomat in the production well | place: Japan: Minami-Kanto gas field, natural gas well KTG3 | collected 2017-06 | reverse complement strand
CCCCCCCCTGGGACCGCCGACTTCAGTCGGCGAGAATCCACGAACGGGGGGGCAGGCCCCGGCACTTGCCGAGCGCTCGCCCCTCGCGCCGACTGAAGTCGGCGGTCCCGGGCAACGGGATTCCTGACGGGGCGACCGAGATGGGCGTTCAATTCGGAGTTGCTGGCGAATGAGCGCGCGCTGCGTCAGCAGGCATTTTGCCTGCTATGATTCGCCGCGATCTGTCGGAGCCCGCAAACCGGCGTCGGTGTTCCGCTGGTCTCGGGCCCTTCCAGCGATCTGACCGGGAGAAGCGACATGCGTGTGTTGGTGGGCGACATTGGCGGAACCAAGACCGCGTTGGGCCTCGCGAAGACCCACCGGGATCGGGTCGAGCTCAGTGAGTTGAGACGTTACCCGAGTGCGGAGTTCAGGTCGCTCGATGCAATCGTCCGGCTTTATGCGGATCAGACCGGTCTGGATTGCCGGTTCGGGGCCTTCGCGATTGCTGGACCCGTGCGTGGCCGTCTGAGTCAGGCGACCAATCTGCCTTGGGAGTTGGATGCGGACGCGATGGAACAGTCGCTCGGGTTCAAGGGTGTGGCTCTTCTGAATGATCTCGAAGCCACGGCCTGGGGTCTTGCCGCACTGAAACGCGCCGACCTGGCCGAGATCCATCCCGGGGAGACGTCGGTCGGTAACGCCTGTGTGGTCGCGGCCGGGACCGGGCTTGGGGAGGCTGGACTCTACTGGGACGGCTTGAATCACCATCCCTTTGCCACCGAGGGCGGTCATGCGGACTTCGCGCCCACCAATGTCCTGGAATGTGCGCTTCTCGAGTTTCTCCAGCGGCGTTTCGGTCGGGTTAGTTGGGAGCGCGTCGTCTCGGGGCTCGGGATCCGAAACCTCTACGATTTTCTTTGCCAGTGGCGCGGGATCGAATCGCCGCAAGATGTGCGCGATGCCATCGCGAATGGCGATTCGGCTGCCGCGATCGCTGAGGCCGCAATCGAGGAACGCTGCCCGGCATGTGTCGAAACGATGGACCTGTTCTTCCGACTCTATGGGCGTGAGGCCGGGAACATGGCGCTCAAGCAGATGGCGCTCGGCGGTGTCTACCTCGGTGGCGGCATCGCACCCAAGAACCTGGATGCCTTGCGCCGCAGCCAGTTCCTGGCGGGGTTTTTCGACAAAGGTCGGTTGGAGCCTGTGATGCGCGCCATGCCCGTTCGAGTGATTGTGCAACCGAATGCCCCGCTGCTCGGAGCCGCCCGGTTTCTTGCGTCCCAGTAGGTGTAAAGGTTGGAAAAGGTGCATGGCAGGACGTATCGGGTGAGCCAGCGCGCTCCCGAGCACCGCATAGAGAGTCCGGGCTGGTCGTCAGCCGCAGGTTGGGAAGAGAATGGGCTTCGCTTATCCCAGGGCCGGTTTCCCGAGTCCTAATCGGGTACTGCTGGCTCGACCTTACGGAGAATGACCATGATACAGACGCTCATCATCTCGGGTATGAGTTGCCAGCACTGCGTCCGAGCGGTTTCGGATGCACTGTCCGCTGTCGAGGGTGTGGACAGCGTCGAGGTCGATCTGGATGCGGGTAACGCGAAGGTCGAGGGGCGGGCCGAGATCACCGCGCTGATCGCTGCCGTGACTGCGGCCGGCTATATAGCGGAGCCATCGCTCGCCGCTTGAAGTCGCCCGCAGATCGGCTTACCCGATCGACGCGGGCTCCATGTGTCGTCACCCTGGAGACCCTCGGTATGTTGAGCCGTGAGAAGCTCGGTGCCTGGATCGAGTCGCACGAGATCCAGCGCGTCATCATTGTGCTGATCGTGATCAACGCGATCGTCCTGGGTCTGGAGACCTCCGCGACGGTCATGTCTCGATTCGGCGAAACCCTGACGCTGCTCGATCGAGTCATCCTGGCCGTCTTCGTCGTGGAGATCCTGATCAAGCTGTATGCTCAGCGCGCGGAATTCTTCCGGCGGCCTTGGAACCTGTTCGACTTCACGGTGATCGCCATCGCCCTCATCCCCGCAAGCGGACCGCTCGCGGTCTTGCGGGCCTTGCGCGTGCTCCGGGTCTTGAGGCTGGTTTCGGTTGCACCGCAAATGCGTTTCGTCGTCGAGGCCCTTCTGAAGGCCCTGCCCGGAATCGCCTCGATCGCCGGTCTCATGTTGATCCTCTTCTACGTCGCCGCCGTGATCGCCACGGGTCTGTTCGGGGCCAGTTTCCCTGACTGGTTCGGAAGCCTGGGGGCCTCCATGTACACCCTGTTCCAGATCATGACGCTGGAGAGTTGGTCGATGGGGATCGTCCGTCCGGTGATGGACGCCTATCCTCAGGCTTGGCTCTTCTTCATCCCTTTCATCCTGGTCGCGACCTTTACGATGCTGAATCTGTTCATCGGTATCATCGTCGACACCATGCAGACCCTTCATGACGATCAGCATGCCGCCGAGCGTGAACGGATCGAGGAGACGGTCCATCGGGACACTCACCATGTCGAGCTCGAGGTCCGCGCTCTGCGGGAGGAGATCCAGGGCTTGCGCCGCGAGCTGATGTCGGGTCGCGAGAGGACCTGACGCCTTCCGACTCAGACTGAGGCCGCCTCGCGCAAGACGCAGTTTTGGTACTATTATCCCTGTTGTCGCTTTTCAGACTCGGCTTGTTGTAATTTCTCAACGTCGATCCGTCGGCGCGACTTTCGGGGGATCCCCATTGCGGATCCGGCCTTATGTCTCCCAGCCGATGCGGTCTGGTCGAGGGGTTCGTTTTGGATCGAATGCGGACAGGTGTAGTTGCGCCACGCCGGTATACGGCCAACAAGCGGCTGTCGTACTTGGTCGCTTGGGCATGGATTCTGCTTTTCGCAATGCTCGCCAACGACGCTCACGCCATGAAGCTGGACGTGACGGTTTCAGGTCTCGAGGGCGAGCAAGAGGCGAACGTCCTGGCCTTGCTCTCGATCTACCAGGAGAGGGGCGAGGCTGATCTGTCCCCGTCGCGAGTCGAGGCGCTTCATCGTTTGGCGCCCGGCCAGATCCGGGATGCACTCTCCCCGTTTGGCCTCTATCGAGTCGAGGTGACCGATCGACTCGAGCGACCCGAGGATCCGGACGGGACCTGGGTTGCGACCTACGAGGTGGTCCCGGGTCCTGCCGTGCGCATCGGCGCCGTCGATTTTGCGATCACGGGCGAGGGTGCCGACGACCCCGCATTTCCGAAGACCTTCCCGATGAAGGTCGGCGATGTGCTGTTGCATGCCCAGTATGAAGCGGCCAAAGCCGATCTGCGTTTCCGGGCCTCCTCCGGTGGTTATCTGGGCTATGAGCTCGAGCGCCATCGGGTTCTGATCGATATGGTGGCCTACGAAGCGATCGTCGAATTCCACCTGAATACGGGCCCGCGCCACTACATCGGCGAGGTGCGTTTCAAGCAGGATCTCCTCAACGATGCCTTCATCCGTCGATTCGTAGACTTCGAGCCGGGGGTCGTCTACAACCCCGACCTGCTGCTCGGGCTGCAGAGCCGGTTGCTTGGCACCGAGTACTTCAGTGAGGTCGAGATCGTCCCTCTGAAAGATCCGACCGGAGACCAGACCAGGATTCCCATCGAGGTGGTTGCGACCCGTAACCTCCCCAACAAGTATCGAATCGGCGTCGGGATGGCCACCGACATCGGACCCCGTTTCACCGCGGATTGGCGGCGTCGCTATGTCAATCAATGGGGGCACCGATTCCGGACCGAGCTGCAGCTCTCACCCAGCTTCTCGCAGTGGAACCTGGACTATCGGATCCCGATCCAGGATCCGACGCGGGACTACATCGTCATCAAGCCGCAGTCCACTTACTACAACCTTTCCAACCAAACCGGCTGGATCCATACGGTCCAGGCCGCCCATTCAACACTCACGCCAAGGGGCTGGAGGCGCACGGCCGGTATCGACTACAGCTATGAAGACCTCGAGATTGGAAGAGCGGAGAGCGGGATCTTCTCAGGTTTCGTCCCCAACATATCCTGGTCGAAGACCGTCGCGGACGATCCGATCAATACCAACCGTGGCTATCGTCTCAGATACGGGCTGCTCGGAACTGTCGAGGGCGTTCTATCCGATACCTCCTTTCTGAGCGGCAGCGTCCAACTCAAATGGATCCGGCGTTTCGCCGAAGACTACCGTCTCATCACACGGACGGATCTGGGCGCCACCCTTGCCGAAGATCTCGATGACGTTCCAGCCAGCCGTCGGTTCTTTGCCGGCGGTGACAGCTCGATACGCGGTTGGGACTTCAACGCGCTTGGTCCACTCGATCCAATGTTCAATGAGACGGTCGGCGGGCGCTATCTGGCCGTCGGCAGTCTCGAGCTCGAGCGCCGGATCAAAGGACCATGGAGCGCAGCCCTGTTCACCGATTTCGGAAACGCCTTCGATTCGGATTACGAGCAGAAATACGCGCAGAGTGTCGGCCTTGGGGTGCGCTGGGCCTCGCCGATCGGCCCGGTCAGGGTGGATCTTGCCTTCGGTGTGACCAAGGACGACGATAAGACAGACTCCGGTTTTCCACCGGCGCGACTGCATTTCGTGATCGGTCCCGATCTGTGATGCCGAATCCCGTCCAGGGTCATCTATTGTGTCGTGAGATGAGCTCGGTCTCGGCTTCATCGAGGGCCGTGGTGGACCGCGGTTTAAGATAAAGAGTCGAGCCGCAACCATGAGTGAGATGGGCCCCATCCCGAACCAACCAGGACCGCCACAAGGCTCGGAACCCACTGAGTCCGAAGGCGCCGCCACGGTGCCGACGGGTCAACGTCGCGGTGTGCGGCCGCTGCGCCTCTTGCTGGGTCTGGTCGGCTCGATCGGTCTTGCGCTGCTCGTCATGCTTGGGGCGGTCCTGGGCACACAGACCGGACTGCGCTTTGCGATTGGGCTGGCCGAAGATCTGGCGCCGGGCGTCTTGAGGGTCGAGCGTGTCGAGGGGAGGGTGCTCGGGCGGCTCGAGCTGGGAGGAGTCGAGCTGCGCTTGTCGGAGGGTTTCGCGACGACTGTCGGGAGCATGTCTCTGGACTGGTCGCCCTTCGCAGCCTTGGCCGGGACCTTGCCGATCGCCAAGCTCTTGGTGAGCGATCTGGATATCACCCTGCCCCCGTCATCGGACGAGCCGACAGAGCCGTTCGTGCTGCCCGATCTCGTTCTGCCGCTGGGGATCGAGCTGGGTCAGGCGCGGGTCGAGCGTTTGCGACTCTTCACTGCCGGGGAGACCTCGCCCTTCTTGACCCTCGACCATGCCGATCTTGCCGCGACTGTGAAACGCAGCGAGTTGCGCATCGGACATCTGGATGTCGCCCTCTCGGAGCCGATGGTTCAGGCGCGGGCAAGCGGTCAGGCAATCCTTCTCGGTCAGTATCCCCTGACCCTCGATCTCGACTGGTCGCTGGAGCAGGCGCCCGCCTTGGCCCTCGCGGGCGAGGCGCGCGTGCGGGGCGATCTGAGCCTTCTCGAGGTTCACCATCGACTGACCGGATCGGCACGTGGTGAGCTCGATGTACAGGTGAAGGACGTATTGGGTCATCATCTCGCCTGGGATGGCCGATTGGAGATCCTGGGTGTCGATCTGCCGGATCTCGACCCGGAATGGCCCGAGGTCGCGATCGCCGGTCGGCTCGAGACTCAAGGCAATCTCGAACGGGCGACGGTCACGGGTGGGCTCGATTCCAAGGCCCCTCAATTGCATGACTTCGGACATCTGGCCGTCGTCTTGCATCTGGAATGGGCGGAGCAGATCTTGGCCATCCGCGCGATCGAGATGACCGAGCAGGTGTCCCAAGCGCGCTTGAGCGCGACTGGGCAACTCGATCTGGGCTCGGAGTCAGGTCGTGTCGAGCTCTCGGGAAACTGGGAGCGTCTGCGCTGGCCGCTCACCGGAGATCCCATCGCGGAGGCGCCTGAGGGCATGATCGAGGTCTCCGGGAATCTGGATGCCTTCGAATATCAGGTCTCCTCGAGCGTCATCGGGCCGGACCTGCCGGCGACCCGTCTGAGCCTGAATGGGCTGGGAACCCAGAGTGATACACGGATCGGCGAGCTGCGACTCGAGATGCTCGGCGGCGAGGTGACCGGCGAGGGCGAGGTCACTTGGGCGCCTGAGCTGAGCTGGGCGCTCAGCCTGAACGCGAAGGACCTGGATCCGGGAAGCCTGGTCGATGGCCTGGATGATCGACTGGCGCTGCAATTGACGACCTCCGGCGGCCTGGCCGGCTTTGAATACGACCTCGATGCTCAGTCGGTCGGTCCCGGTCTGCCGCCGTCCCGGTTGCGCCTCGAAGGTCAGGGCGACGTCCGCGAGACGCGGATCGAAAACATGGTATTGGAGACCCTGGGGGGTCTGATCGAGGGGCAGGTCGAGGTCGGCTGGGATCCACGGGTGATCTGGTCCGCGACCCTCGATGCATCCGGACTGAATCCAGGCGCTTACGCCGCCGATTGGCCTGGCAGCATCGACGCTCGCCTGACGAGCCGTGGAACGCTCGAGCCATCGGGACCGGACCTCACCGCCACGATCGAGCAGCTCGAGGGCGATCTGCGTGGCTATCTCATCGCGGCGTCCGGTAAGGTCACCATGATCGGCGAATCGATCCGCATCGAGGATCTCAGCGCGGCGTCCGGGTCGAGCGCCCTCCGCCTGCAGGGTCGGATCGAGGAGACCCTGGATCTCTCCTTCGACCTGGAGTCATCCGATCTCGCGAGTCTGTTGCCCGAGGCCCGCGGCAGTCTGACCGCTCGCGGCAAGGTGTCGGGTCCACGCGAAGCCCCGCGCATTTCGCTCGATCTCTCCGCGCAGGACGCCGAGTGGGCGGGGCAGGGGATCGCGGGCTTGACCGGTAGACTGGACCTCGGCATCTCCCCGGAAGATCCGTTCGACGTTCGATTGGACGGCGAAGGGCTCGTGACCGGCGACATGCGTTGGACCAGCCTCTCGGTTCGCGGGTCAGGCCGGCTGCTCAATCATCGGATCGAGCTTGCGCTCAAGGGTGAGCCACTCGCGCTGACCGTGGAGAGCTCGGGCGGTCTCGACGGCGAGGGGGTTTATCGCGGGCGGGTCGCGCGTCTGGATCTCGCCTCGCCGACCTTCGGTGACTGGGGCCTGCGAAGCCCGGCGCCGATCTCGATCGCCGGACCCCGCATTGGTGTCGGGCCGCTCTGTATCCGCGGGCCGAAGGGAGCGGGCGGCTGTGTCGATCTCAATCAGGAGGCGGCGGATCGTTGGGTCGCGAGCCTGGATCTGGCGCTTGGCGATCTCTCGGTCGTCCAACCCCTACTGCCGGAGAATCTCGCCATCTCCGGAAACGGTCAGGTCAAGGGACGCTTCGAGGCGGTGGGTCCGGTGTTGAGCGGGAGCGCGACGGCGGAGCTTCCGCAAGGGGCCTTTCGGGTGTTGATGGGGGGCGGCCGTGACGAGGTCATCGATTTCTCCGGGGCCCGCCTGGGACTCGACGCGAGCGCGCGAGCCCTTGCGGCGCGCCTCGCCGTCCCGCTCGGCGGGCTCGGTCGGATCGAGGGGACGCTCGATCTGGCCGGTTGGCGGCTCGACGATCCAGCGCGTCCGGGCCAGCCAATCGGCGGTACCCTGCGCGGCAACATCGAAGGGTTGGATCGCGTCTCCAACCTGATTCCGGACCTCACCGGGATGACCGGCGGGATCGACATGGACTTCAGGCTGGGCGGCACGATCGCGGCGCCCGGTGTGAGCGGGGAAGCCCGGGTCACGAATGTCGGCTTTGATGTGCCCCTGGCCGGGCTTCGGGTCTCGGATCTCAACCTCACGGCAAGCGCCCCCGCCATGGACCGCATGGACTTCAGGGGTCACGCGAACGTTGGAGGCGGTCGACTCGAGCTGACCGGCGATGCACGCTTCGGTGGAGGCGACTTTGCGGCCCAGATCCGGGTCTCGGGTGATCGGCTCAAGGTCGCTGATACCCGAGAGTATTTCGCCCTGGTCTCCCCGGACATTCAGTTCGAGGCCAAGGCGGATGGTGCACGTCTGAGCGGCGAGATCAAGATCCCGGAGGCGCGGATTCGGCCCCGTTCCCTCCCGGCAGGAACCCAGACACCATCGAGCGACGTCGTCCTCCAGGACGGCGCCGCGACGGTCCCGTATCCCCTCGATATCGACCTGCGGTTGCGGCTCGGAGATGACGTGACCATCGACGCCTTTGGGGTGAGGGGACGTCTGGCGGGCGATCTCGCCTTATTGCAGCCCCCCGGCCGAGAGATGCTCGGGAATGGCCAATTGCAGATCATCGATGGGCAGTACCGATTGACCGGCGGTTTGGGTCTTGCCGCCGAGTTCGGTGCGCCGCTGAATATCGTGCAGGGGCGGATGATCTTCGCGCGGAGCCCGATCGGGAATCCGGGTCTCTTGCTCCAGGCCGAGCGGGAAGGTGGAGCGACCGTTGCTGGTGTGCGCGTCCTCGGCACCTTGCGTGACCCCAAGCTCGCGTTCTTCTCGGACACGGATCCGGGGATGACTCAGGCCGAGATCACCAAGTTTTTATTGACCGGGATCGCTCCCGGCTCGAACCAGGATGCGGCTGCCCCGGGTCTCGCTGTTGGAACCTATATTGCCCCGAAGATCTTTCTGGAGTATGAGAGTGGTCTCGGGGATGAGCCCAATAGCGTCCGGCTCCGGTACGATCTCACCAACCGGATCGAGATTCAGACCGAGACCGGCGCGAGACAGGGCGCGGACATCTTTTTTACCTTCGAACGATGAGCCTCGCCCACCCGAGACATTGGCCCAGTTGGGCCTTGGTCGGCCTGATCTACGGACTCGGGCGCCTGCCGTTTCCCCTGATCTGGGTGCTTGGCAGTGGTCTTGGGCACTTGACCTATCTCTTTGCCGGCTCGCGGCGCCTGATCGGGCGACGGAACCTCGAGCTCTGCCTGCCGGAGGCGACCGCGCCGGAACGCGAGCGCATCCTGCGCACCCAGTTCGGCTGGCTTGGCGTTGCGGCCCTCAGTCAAGGGGTGAGTTGGGGCGCCTCGCGCACACGTCTGGCGCGGGTGGTCAAGATCCGCAATCGCGAGCTGATCGATCGCTGTATTGCCGAGGGACGTCCGGTGATCGTCCTGGTCCCGCACTTCGTGGGGCTCGAGCTCGGCGGTGCCGCCTTCACCGCACTGGTGCACTCAGGCGTCTACATGTACCAGAGGATCCGCAATCCCGTCATCGATCGGCAGGTCCGGCGCGCGCGTCAGCAATTCGGGAGTGTCTCCATCGAGCGTCACGATGACCTGCGCGGCCTTGTCCGCGAGATGAAGAAAGGGACGCCCTTCTTCTATCTTCCCGATCAGGACGGTGGGCGGCGTGGGCTCTTCGTCCCCTTCTGCGGGGTCGCGGCCTCGACCGTGCCCATGCTTGGGCGCTTTGCGGCGATGACCGATGCCGTGGTCATCCCGACCTTCGCCAGATTCCTGCCGTGGGGACACGGACTTGAGCTCATCTTCGATCCACCGCTCGAGGATTTCCCGAGCGGTGACCGCAAGGCGGATACCGCGCGCATGAACCAGGTCATCGAGTCGCGCATCCACTCCATGCCCGAGCAATACTTCTGGGTCCATCGCCGCTTCAAGACCCGCCCACCGGGTGAGTCGCCTATCTATCCGCCTAAAAAGCGGAGGCGAAGGCGATGAATTTGTGGATCCCGGTTCGCGATCCCATGCGCCTGGTGGATGCGGCGCGCTCGGAGTCTGCGCCAGCGGGAAGCCTTGTGCCCCGCGCCTTATCCACCCTGCGTGCTGCCACCGGATCCCCGTAGGGTGGATAAGCGAAGCGCATCCACCAACCCCGAAACGGCCACCTGTATGGATAAGGCGCGTGGCACAACTCATCGGATGACCGACCGCATTCGCACGCGCCGCATCCACCACCCCCTGGACGCAGACCGCGAGGCCGGAAGGTGGATGCGCTTTGCTTATCCACCCTACGGGCCCTGTGCCCATGGGAAGATTGGAAGGTGGATGCGCTTTGCTTATCCACCCTACGGGCGCTGGGTCTATGGGAGGTGTTGTGACTCGACCTCCTGAGGGCAGGGTGAGCACGCTCAGCAAATCCATCGAGGACGCGGATGACGAGCGTCCTTTAGCGCAGCCGCCCGAGGGCGCTCTGCGCATCGGTCGCGCTCGCGATTGGACGATCGGTGCTGCTCTGCTGGCTGCCCTGGTCATCGTCGTTCAGATGACGGTCGGATGGGGGCCGCTGCTCTCGCCCTGGCTCGAGATCTCGCCAAGCCTGCTGCTCGGGCTCTTCATCTTGACCGCGCTCAGCTATGCCCTCAGAGCCGTGCGGGTCTACGACTATTTTCGGCCTCGTTTCAGAGGCTGTTTCTTCACCGTCCTGCGGCTGAGCGTTCTGCACAACACGGCGAACAACCTCCTGCCGATGCGCGCCGGTGAGATGGTCTTCCCCTGGTTGATGCGCCGTTACTTCGGCCATGGGTTTCTCGATGCCGCGGCGGCCCTGCTCTGGATCCGCGTTCTGGATCTGCACTTCCTGGCCCTACTCGGCCTCTTCATCGTCAATCTGCGCGAACCCGCCTGGATCTGGCCGCTCGCGGCCCTGTTCTGGGTCGCGGGACTCGTGCTCTTCGTGCCTCTCGGACGGTTTGTGCGCGGCGGGTCGGGGCTGAGACGCCCCGGGATCCTGGGAACGCTGGGCCACCTCGTCCGGCGCTTGGCCATGGCAGCCCCCAGCAACCCTTGGATCATTGCCCGCGTCTATCTTTGGACGGCATTGACATGGACGCTCAAGTTCACCGCCTTTGCCGTGCTACTCGAGCACTTCCTGCCGGTCGAGTTTTGGCGCGTCATGACGGGCGTCATGGGGGCCGAGCTCTCGACCGTGCTTCCCTTCCATGGGATCGCGGGCAGCGGTAGCTACGAGCTGGCGGTCGTCGCTGCACTGGCCCCGCTGGGTGTCGATCCTAAGGCGGCGCTCGCCGGTGCCGTCAATCTGCATCTTTTCCTGTTGGGGACAACGCTGGTCTTGGGTGGGCTGGCGTTCCTGCTCCCGCGCAGATCCGCGTGCTCTCGTTGATAAGACCCATGAGAGTCCTCAAGATTGAACCGGCCCCTGTTGCAGTGCACAATAAGGAAGCGACCGAAGAACGCCTTCCCGTGACTCCGGTTCAAGCCTCCTGAGAATATATGGACAATGCATCGGTCGTCTACGCGAGGTCGGGCCAAACCGGACCCGGATCCAGGTGTCGAATGGCCGATGCCAGGGTTGCGCGACCCGTCGCCCAAGCACCACCAAAGGGTTAAAGAATGCAAACAACAAGACCTGTCTTCCTGGATCTGTGGCGGATCAAACTGCCGATCTCAGGCGTCGTTTCCATCCTTCATCGCATCAGTGGGGTCTTGATGGTCTTGGCCATTCCGGCCTCGGCCATCCTGTTTCACCAGGCGCTCTCTGGACCTGAGGGGTTCGCCGCTGTTTCTGGGGTCCTCGACAGCTGGTTGGTGAAGCTCGTCCTTCTTGTGCTCGCCTGGAGCCTGCTGCACCACCTCTTCGCGGGTATCCGCTATCTTCTTCTGGATCTCGGCTTTGGATTGGATCGACTCGCGGCTCGGCGTAGCGCCGTCATCGCGCTGGCGTCTGCGATTGCCGTGCTGGTCATCGGAGGGGGGTTGGCATTATGAGCCGTCAAGCATCGGGCCTGATGGCCTGGGTCATCCAACGCGCCACATCGGTCTATCTGGCGATCTTCCTGACCTATGTCCTGATCCGTTTTGCGTTCAATGCCCCAGCGGATCATGCCGCGCTGGTGAGCTGGGTCACCCACCCGGTCGTCGCGCTTGGTCTCGTGCTCCTGGTGCCTCTCCTCCTGGCACATGCGTGGGTGGGGATCCGGGACGTCCTGATCGATTATGTCCATGTGCTCGGACTGCGTATCGGTCTGCTGACCCTATTCGCCTTCGTCTTCATCGCCTCGGGCCTGTGGGCCTTCAAAGCCATCATCACCGCGGGTCTTCAGGGGTAGTCCAGGCATGGGAATTCCAACACGTCATTTCGACGCACTCATCATCGGCGCGGGCGGCGCGGGCCTCAACGCAGCACTCCAGCTTGCCAGCGCAGAGTTGCGGGTTGCCGTCGTCTCCAAGGTCTTTCCGACCCGCTCTCACACGGTCGCTGCGCAGGGCGGGGTCAATGCGGCACTTGCCAATGTCCTTCCGGACTCCTGGCACTGGCACATGTTCGACACCGTCAAGGGGTCGGACTATCTGGGCGATCAGGACGCCATCGAGTTCATGTGCCGCGAGGCCATCCCCACCGTCTATGAGTTGGAGCACGCCGGCGTGCCCTTCTCGCGGCTCGACGACGGCAAGATCTACCAACGCGCGTTCGGCGGTCAGAGCCAGAACTTCGGCGGCGATCAGGCGGCGCGGACCTGCGCTGCTGCGGATCGCACCGGCCATGCGATCCTGCACACCCTCTATCAGCAGAACATCCGTGCGCGCACCCATTTCTTCGACGAGTTCTTCGCCATCGATCTGGTGCGCGACGCCGAGGGGGTCATCTGCGGTGCCCTGGCGCTGGAGATCGAGACCGGCGAGCCGCTCCTCATCGAAGCCAAGGCGACGCTGCTGGCTACCGGCGGTTGGGGGCAGGTCTTCCGAACCACATCGAACGCACACATCAATACCGGAGATGGTGCCGCCATGGCGCTTCGTGCCGGTATCCCGGTCATGGACATGGAGTTCTACCAGTTCCACCCGACCGGGATTGCCGGCAAGGGGATGCTGATCACCGAGGGGGTGCGCGGTGAGGGCGGTTATCTGATCAACAAGGATGGCGAGCGCTTCATGGAGCGCTATGCCCCGCGCGCCAAGGACCTCGCCAGCCGCGACGTGGTCTCGCGCGCGATCGTCACCGAGGTCAAGGAGGGCCGCGGCTGCGGCGAGAACGGCGACTATGTGATGCTCAAGCTCGACCACCTGGGCGAGGCCGTAATCTCCAAACGGCTCCCCGGCATCCGGGAGTCGAGCCGTATCTTCGCCGGCGCCGACCCCGTGATCGAGCCGATCCCGGTCTTTCCGACTGCGCACTATGCGATGGGCGGTATCCCCACCGATCGTTTCGGCCGGGTCGCCATGCCCGCGGGCCATGGCTCCGAGGAGGTCGTCGTCGGACTTTATGCGGCCGGGGAGTGTGCCTGTGCCTCGGTGCACGGTGCCAACCGCTTGGGCGGCAACTCCCTGCTCGACATCCTGGTCTTCGGCCGCCTGGCGGGTAAAGACATCATCGACTATGTCCGTGAGAACCCCTATCAGCGAAGCGTCGATTCGGCGAGCCTGGATCATGCGATGTCGCGTCTGACGCGCTGGGAGCAGAAGGGGCACGGCATCACTGTCTCGCAACTGCGAGCCGAGTTCCGCAAGTGCATGGAGGATCACGCGGGCGTGTTCCGGACCGAGGAGGTGATGGCCGAGGGCTATCGCAAGCTGTGCGAGCTGCGCGACCGGCTCCCCGAGGTGCGTCTGACCGATCACTCGAAGGTCTTCAACACAGCGCGGATCGAGGCGCTGGAGCTGGAGAACATGATGGACGTCGGGATGTCGATCGCGGTCTCTGCGCTCCATCGACAGGAGAGCCGAGGTGCTCACTCGCGGCCGGACTTTCCGGCGCGTGACGACCAGACTTGGCTGAAGCACAGCCTCTATTACAAGGAAGCAGACCGCATGGACTACAAGCCGGTGCGGACCAAACCCTTGACGGTCGAGTCATTCCCGCCGAAGGAGCGCGTCTACTAATGAAGATCAGCGTCTATCGCTACAATCCGGACACCGACGCCAAGCCCCGGATGCAGGAATACGAGGTCAAGACCTTCCAGGGCATGATGCTTCGTGACGCATTGCTGGAGGTCAAAAGGCAGGATGAGAGCTTCAGCTTTCGCCATTCCTGCGGTGAAGGTGTCTGCGGGTCCGACGGGGTCAACGTCAACGGCCGCAACCTTCTTGCCTGTATCACGCCGATTACGGAGCTGAAGGAGCCGATTCAGGTCAGACCCTTTCCGGGTCGTCCGGTGATCCGCGACCTGGTCGTGGACATGACCCAGTTCTATGAGCAGTATCGCGCGGTCAAACCCTATCTGGTCCGCAAGGATCCGCTCCCGGAGCAGGAGATCCTCCAGTCTCCGGAGGAGCGCGACAAACTGGACGGGCTCTACGAGTGCATCCTCTGCGGCTGCTGCTCCACTGCATGTCCGTCATTCTGGTGGAACCCGGAGAAATTCCATGGTCCTGCGGCCCTGCTTCAATCCTGGCGCTTCCTCGCGGACAGCCGCGATCAGGCCACCGAAGAGCGACTCGATGCCCTCGATGGGCCATATAAGCTCTTCCGCTGCCACAGCATCATGAACTGCGTCGAGGTCTGCCCGAAGGGACTGAATCCGACCCGAGCGATCGGCAAGATCAAGGACCTGATGCTCGACAAGGGTGTGTAGCCGTCTCGTGGCGACCGTCCCGACATCCGACTCCAGCTCCATGGCAAACGTCTTACCGCAGGAGTCGGAAACCGAGCTGGAGGTTCGCCGGCTGCGTTGGCAGTGCCGGCGCGGCATGCTGGAGTTGGACCACCTCTTGGATCGCTTCCTGGATCTCGGCTACCCGGAGCTGAGCCAGTCCCAACGCCTCGTCTTCGTCCGGCTCCTCGCCGAGCAGGATCAACGACTCAGCGACTGGTTCATGTCCCGCTCGGATCCGCCGGATCCCGAGTTGCGCGAGTTGGTCCGACACATTGTCGAGGTCGTGCGCGAACGGCGAGGGCCGGCAGACCTTACAAGCAACGCCGCCTCGTAGACGAATTGTTGCTAGGCACGGTTCAGTTTTGCCAACTGGATGGCCGGTCTGTGATCGAGGCATCCAATCACCTGCTCGACCCGGCGCCGATTTCCACATTCCACCGTACCGCCATTACGAAGGCCCCAGGTGTCATGATAGGATTCGAAGGCAAGGGAAGCTGAGCTGATCCTGCGATGGGTTCTCACCGCGAGCCTCAACCACTCCTGATCGGGCCCGGGTTCTCCCGGCAGCTCGCCTGGCTCGTCGGCCTGACCCATCTCGTTGCGGCCGCGGTCGTCCTCGTCCTCCAGTTGGGTCTGACGTCGTTTCTCTTGCTGCTCCTCGTCCTGGCCAGCGCCCTCTACATCGGCTATGTCGATGTCCTGAGGCGTGCGCCCTGGTCCATTCGCTCGGCCATCTGGAACTCGGACGGGACCTGGCAGATTCACTTCGTCTCGGGCGCCGAGCGCGAGGTCCAGTTGACTCCCGCCACCTTCATCACACTCCCGTTGGTGGTGCTGAATTTCCGCCTTGGCCACCTTCGCAGACGTGCAATGCCCGTCTTCGCCGATGCCCTGCACCCGGATCAATTGCGCCGACTCCGCCAGCGCCTTCGTGTCGAGGGAGCGACACTCATGAACCCGTCAAGGAAACAAGGATCCGCCTGATCCGCCCGTTTCCGATGCTGCCGCTGCGGTGGGGACTGTGATGGCCGCGGGAGATGGGTCCATCCCTCCCGCGGCCACCGAGAGCGATCAGTGATCCAACTGCGCCTTCAGGTGGTGGAGGGTCTTGCAGTGCTCCTCCTGCGGACTGAAGAGGATGATCTCGGCGTCATCGATCACGTTCAGCGTATGACCGGGCGGCCAGTAGAAGAGATCGCCGCCGGAGACGGTTTCCTGCTGCCCGTCCGCGAAGGTGACATTGAGCTGGCCATCGATCGCGTAGCCCCAGTGCGGAGACTGACAAAGATCATTCTCCAAGCCCTTGAGGAGGGGTCCGATATCCGTTCCGGCCGCCAGCGAAAAGTACTCGCCGGTCATCATGCCGTAGTTCGTTGCATCGCCGAACTCCTGGATTTGTCGTGCCACAGCGCCGGGGACGCTGAAGACCTCGGGGACCTGCGATTTCGTGATGCGCATGGCGTTCTCCTGATCTCGAGAATCCATCGCGAACGATGGATTCGGTTCACTCGAATCGTCGCATCTCGACCGAACAGTCGAGTGTCGAAGGTATAGACCGGGATGAGATGCTCGGGTTCTGATGACGACCCCGACGACTTCAGCGGTCCCAAACTTGCGTCGGAGCGGGCATCATCCCCCTCCAGGGACCGCCGACTTCAGTCGGCGCGATGCGGAGGCGCTCCGGACGCGGTGGGTTCCGCCGGTTCGCCGGACCGTCTCTCCGACTGAGCGAGATCCGGCTTCAATGAGGCCCCGGCGAATTCGCCGGGGAAATTTCACGCAGATGACCGGCTCGGCCGCGGGGGAGACGCTTCAATGAGGCCCCGGCGAATTCGCCGGGGAAATGCAATGGGTGACGCCGATCGCGCCACGGACCAGATCGCTTCAATGAGGCCCCGGCGAATTCGCCGGGGAAATCGACCCGCAGTCGATTGCTGCGGCGATACAAGCCTCGCTTCAATGAGGCCCCGGCGAATTCGCCGGGGAAATCTGGCCAAGCCTCCTCGACGTGACGACGCTCGTCGGGCTTCAATGAGGCCCCGGCGAATTCGCCGGGGAAATGCCGCGGAACTTGCCCGGTTACGCGCCGAGGCCATCGCTTCAATGAGGCCCCGGCGAATTCGCCGGGGAAATAGCTTCCCCTGCAGCCCGCTTTGTGGGCGGGCTTCAGGGGATTTTGCGAGCGCTGTCGTCGATCGGGCATGGTGCCGCCACGAAAACCCATACACGACATCAGCAGTGTAGTCGATCACACTGGTTTTTAAAGAGCGATGCACTGCGAGCGCTGCCGGGCTTTTCGGAGCCATCGGAGCGCTCTCGCCTCGGCGGCGCGATCGCCGATTTTGGCAGGGGTCACGATGTCCTGGCTCGTTGGACTGCCTGGATCCCGGTTTGCCCGGTCTGGTCACACGATGACCGCCTCATGCTTAATAGGCGTGAAGCTGGCCTTGCCGAGGCTCACGACGCGGGGCGAGACATGCTCCGCATGGCCGAAGTCGAGCAGCAGAATGTGGTCTTCGGTGTGGTGAATGATACCGTCGAGCAAGGCGATCAGCTCGGCGTGCTGTTTGGGCGTCAACCGACACTGGAAGACGGACAGCTGCATCCAGTCACCGAAGCCCTTCATGAGCTTGAAGACGCGCCGCCAGCGTTTTTGATCCGAGATGTCGTAAGCGACGATGTAGAGCCGTTGGTTCATGAGTTTCGGGCTCCTCAACGTGGAGTGAAGCTGGGGTAGTCATCGAGCTCGCCAAGAAGATGGCGTGCGAGCAATCTTGCTTGCACCTCCAGGAGCCGACGGTAGCTGAGCCGGTAGCCCAGGATTGGATGGGTGACCTCCTGGGCCAGTCGACGCTCGAAGGTGCCGATGAATCGCTTGCGCCCATCGTTGGTCAGCGAAACGCTGCCGGCGGCTTGGATGAAATCCGTCGGGCGGACCTCGCCGTTGTTGATCGCCTGGATCACTGCAGAATCGGCGAGCAGCGGTCGAAACGGCTCCATCAAATCCAAGGCTAGGGCAGGGCGGCCGTAGCGCGGCTGGTGATAGAACCCAAGGTAAGGGTCGAACCCGACCGCAGACAAGGTTACGGTCCAGGTGCGTGCCAACAATCCGTAAGCGTACGAGAGCAAGGCATTGACTGGATCCATTGGCGGTCGACGGTTGCGGGTGCGAAAGTCGAAGGTGAGCACCGACGCATCACCCGGCGGCCTGATGAGATTGGAGAGTGCGCCGAAATAGCGCGCCGCACCGCTGCCCTCGACGCCCAGCAACTCGGGTAGATCCGCCGCGCGACGAGTCCTTTTGACGTCCCCGTTCAGGGATTCCAACAGCGCCTCGGGGGCTCCGCCCTCCGCCTTCCAGTTACGGCGCAACATGGTTCGCGCGTTTCGCAGTTTTCCCTCGATCAGTCCTTTGGCGAAGCGCAGACAGAAGGACGCGTCGTCGGCCAGCCGAAATTGGGCACGGCGAAGCTCGACGTTCTTGTGACCGGTCCCGATCGTGTGCCCCATGAACCAGCCGCCGTGGCTGTGCCAGGTGATCGGGACGTTGCGGCGCATCAGCTCCTGCAGCGTTGGCGTGGTCACATAGACGTTGCCGAAGAGTGCGAGCTGCGAGACGTCCATAAGCCGCACGCTCTGGACCTGCTTGTCGTCGATGGAGACCTCCAGTCGCTCGCCGGATTTCGAGACCTTGGCGTGGAATGCCTGGACGTAAAGCGGCATCGCGGTATCCAGACCGACGGCCAGGGGCCGCGGGGCAATGTCGACACCGCGGAAGAAGTTGATCTCGTCCGGGAGACAGATGCCCACCAGCGAGCATCTGGGACACTTGGGACTGTCTTCCAGCGGCAACGGGATCCGGCCGCCGGCCGCGACGAAGCGCAACCCGTCGATCGTCCGCTTGGTCAAGGCCCGCAGATCCTCGTCCAGTGTGATCCGCACACGCTCGCGGCTTGCGGCGTAATAGAGGATACCTTCGTCGCAGCTATAGCCGTGCTCCTCCAGGATCATGCCTTGCACGCAGATCTGAACGCGCTCGGGGTCGTAGGCGCCTAGGCTCACATGCGGACGCTTACCGCGCTTGTAGTCGACCGGCGTCACGATCCTGCCTTCACCCTCGATGAGGTCCATGCGCGCGATCAGCCCGAGTCGGTTGGATGACAAGGTGATGGAGCGGGCGTGGATCTTCTCGTCCGCCTCGGTCTGGTCCGCTTCCGGTAGCGTGCCGCTGCCCTTGTCGACCTTGCGATGGACATACCGGCCTTCGACCGTATCGGCCGAGTCGTCCCACTCGCCCTGGACCCACTCCAAATACGCCAATCGTGGGCAGTAGCAGAACTCGTTGATCATCCGGGCCGGCAGCAGCGGGACATCCCGAACCATCTCCGGGAAGGGCAGCTCGAGCTCGCCTTGTTGGGGAATCGAATCAGTCGACATGGCATGGTCCATCCATCCTAGATCGTCATTTCGGTGATCGCGTCGGCCAACGCAAGCGCGGCCACCAACCCTCGGAATGTTGCGCGCGATGCGTAACGTGCTACGCTTTGTGATGCGAAATGTAACTCGGAGCGCAATACATGGGAGCACTCAGTCTGCGTTTACCCGAGGACCTGGAGCAAAGGCTCAATCGCGAGGCGGAGCTGGCGGGACGGCCGCGTTCGGAGGTGATCCGAGACGCCGTCACGCAGTACATCGCGCAGCGCGAACGAGAGCGCTTCATGGCCGAGTACGTGGCGGAGGCGAAAGCCGGATACAGCGATCCGGCGCTGCGCGGCGAGGCTCTCGAGATTGCCGAAGAAGCCCTGCCGCTGGACAACGAGGCCCTCGAACGCGCGGAGGGCCAGAAGCCGGACGAGGCAACGGATGCGGGTTCCGGCCAGAAGTGGTGGAGATGATGCGCCGTGGCGAAGTCTGGGTCGCGAACCTGAACCCGCCACGCGGCAGCGAGATCGGGAAGGTCAGGCCCGTGCTTATCATGCAAGCCGACGACTTGAATGCCGCGACAACCCCGATGGTCGTCTGCTTGCCCTTGACCAGCCAGGTTTACCCTGGCTTTCGGCGTTGGCGCGTTACCCTTCCGGCCCGCGACCGGCTCCTGAAACCCTGCCAGGTCATCACGGACCAACCCCGCACGATCGACCGCGAGCGCTTCGGGGAAGGGCCACTGACCGCGCTGACCGATGAGGAGATGGCGGAGGTCGAGCGCGGGTTGCGGGCTGTTTTGGGGATGTGGTGAGCCTTTTCGCATCCCTCGAAACTCCGATGGTTACGCTTCGGCCTGAAAGAGTCCAAGCCCGAAATGACTGCCGTATCCAACGCAGAGGGGACCTCGCACAGGTTCGGCGAAACGCAAGCGCAGCGCGAAACCGCAGTCCACGGGGGGCGCAGGGCCGTTGCGACGGGTGCGGACGAAATGCCGGAAGCGCGCCCATCGTGGTCTAGCCACTTCTGGCTCGATACCCGAGCCTTGTTCGTCGTCGAAAAGCATCCGGATGACGGGACTTCTACTAGTCCAGGGATCGAGGCGCTCGATCTCGACCTGTTGTTGGATCCCTCGGGACAGCAGCTCCGACCGAACTTGTTCTTCCAGGCTGTTTCTTCCGCTCCGCTTGGTGAACCTAGGTGCGACGAAGGGTGTGAGGCTCAGCCATTGTGCTGCCCCGTCAACCGGGCCGAGCAGGCGCCCCATTCGCTCGCCGTACTCGCCTGTTAGCCCGCGCAGATCTGCGAGATCGCCGGCGGCTGCAAGTGCGACCTTGAGCCGGCCCGCACCGCCTTTCATGTCGGTGTTGCGAACGCCGCGAACCGCGGACTGCGCGACTTGGTCAAGGCCCATGGGTGCCCAGACGAGGATGTGCTCCAGGTGTTGATCACCGTCCAGATCGAGCGGCAGGATGTGTGCGTGGCGATGAGCGCCCTTGAGCGGGCGACCCTCCGCATCGCAACCTGAGATGACCGGCGAGTGGCCGGCAATCCGCTTGATCCGTCCGCCAAGAGCTCTGTGCAGCAGCTCCGCCTGCGGGAGCACCCGCGTGATCGCCGGCAGCGCATGATCGTTGCCGCTGTCCGTGCAGAGGGATAAGAGCATGGCCTCGACAGACGGCGCTTCGCGAGCGGCCTTGCGCGGGCCGGGCGCACCCGGCTCGAGTATGTCCGAGGGTCGCCAGTAGAACACCCGTTCGCTTCCCGGTGGTTGACTCCATCCGTGGTCGCGCAGCCAATTCGTATCGGCCTGAAGACAGGCGATGAGGTCCGCGGGGTAGGGCAAGATGGCCTTTTCTCGCTTGGTCAGCAGCGCCTTGGTCGGTTTCTTACCGGCCGGCGGTTGTAGTGGCTCCAAGAAGCGGCCCGTGACCTCATTGCGCCAGTGGTCGAAGTCAGCCGGCCTCTGGACTGCCATGACCGGTATCTGCTCCCAACCGATTCCAGGATTGGACAGGGCGTCTGTCGGCAGGCAATTGGGCAACGGACAAACATCCTCGAGCGATGCGAGCTTGGCTTCTGCCCAGCTTTCGGATCGGCCGAGATAGCCGAGTCGCTCGGCAAGCGCCGACAGCAGGGTCGACTCCTCCAAGGTCAGGTCGACGTCCCAGGTGACCGCGAGTGCCTGGTCACCGAGCTGCGCCCACGTGTCGAAAACCAATGCAGTCTTCTCCCGTCCCTTGTCGATGGTGGCCAGCGGCATGTAGTGCCGGGAGTGGGTGCCTACGGCTTGCGGGATGGCATAGCTGGGAAGAACATCAGCGAGCTTAAGGATCAACGAACGCGCCACCGGCGGCGGCTGGTTCTCCATCGGCTTGCAGAGGTCGCCCTCCCAGCCGAGGGTGTTGTAGCCGCAAGCCAAGAGGGCTCGGAGCAGCCGCCACGGCGATGGGGGCCATTCGATCTGGCCTTCGTTGACGTGATGGCCGCTCGGTGTGGTGTGATAACGCCCGCCTGGGAAGCGGATCAGCAGGGTCGGCATTCCGTGCTCCTCTACTCGTCGGTTTCGGCCTCGTTCTTCGCGTCGCGCTTCGGCACGATCTCATCGCCGTAGACGGCTCTTCTGACTTCCATTGGTGGATTGCAGGCCGCAATCGCGTCTTTCAGTTCGGGCTCGATCTCGGCCAACTTGGGCAGCACGAAATTCACCGGATTGATTGCAGTGACTTGCTCGGTTGCGATGGTCAGATCGCAGGCGGTTCGTAGACGCAGTCCGGCATCCAAGAGCGCTCGGAGCTTATAGAGTGCCAGCAGGATCAAGAGCCGCTGAGCTGTGTCCTCGAGTCCGAACCCGCGAATCTGAGCAAGGTCTAGGTCGACGTATAGGGTGAGCTTGTCGGCGGTGAATTCATCTCGCGCGAAAGGGACGTTTCCGAATCCGACTTTGGTATCGCCTTGAGGATTGACATGATCGTTCTTGACTCCGCCGGACGCGGCGATCTGCACGCCATCGGCCTCGATGAAGGCGGAGAAACTGCGCGCGACGCGCAAGCGTCCACCCGCCAATTCCGGCCGGGCAAGGAATACGCCATGTAGAAGGCAGCCGACGTCGAAATTGAGCAGCACTCTGGCGAGCTTTCGCCGGTCGATCGGGCCTGCGGTCGAGACGCCGAGAGCCTCTTTCAACATGACTAAGAATTTCTTGCTTGACTCGGCAAGCAAGTAAGGGCTGTTGAGTCGATGCGACTCCAGAATCGTATCGGTCAGGAAGCTGCCATCGGATCGTTCGATCCGCACGTGGGAAAGACCGCGAAGGGCTTGCTTGACGTCTTGCTCCGCCTCGTCCCAGACCATCATCTCCAAGCGGTTAGCCATGCTCTGGGCACTTTCGACCAAGAGTGAATCACCTTCCGATGTCCGGAACGTCGAGGCTCCCAACCCCGGGAACCCTGTTGGCTGAAATCGATGGCCCAGTAAAGGCTTAAGCGGAATTGCGAACAACAAGCGGTGGCTGTTATTGAGAGCGGCGAGATCGATTGCCATGGGTCAGTCCTCCTTGGTCGAGTCAATGGTCGGGTCGAGCCGACGCAGATAACGGGTTGCGGTTGATGGCGAGATCGGGAAGGCGAGGGCGGCGGCCCAGCGCCGAGCCGTCGCCGCCGGGAGGCTGGTCGAGCGGACCGCCGCTCTGATCCCGACCGAATGGAGCCGACGCAGTGCGAGTTGCAGTGCAGTCGCTGCATCACCATTCGCGAGCCGACGGAAGATCGCGGGATCGGTCCGGATCTCGATCTTACTTATTCCGCTTACACGAAGTGGCTCAGGCAGCAGCGCGAGCCGCAAGACGAGCCAGGCGTCGTCAGGGATGTCGTCATTGATCGAATCAGCGGCGGGTCGGGACAGGCTGACAGGTTCATGCTGCCACCGTGATGGGTTCAGGGCCATCAGCGCCCGGGCGAGGGCCATGGTTCGGTCGAGATCAGTCGTGTGGTTACAGATTGCTGCCAGGTCGGGACTTAGTGCCGCAGCACGATAAGCTGCGCGCAGCGGCAATCGGCGCTGGCCGTGCTGGGCTGCCTCGATCAGACGACGATCGACCAGTGCGACGGCATCTTCGATGCCTACTCGCCCCCGCATAACCCGTTCCGGACCCGACAGCAGGTACACTTGTCCGCCGCTGCCGGCCTGGGCGAATCGCTGTACATCTCTTTGGTCCAGCGGAAGCCAATGCCGGCGGACGCTGTTCCACCAACGCGCGTCTCCTCCCTCGAAGCAGCCCTTTTGCAGCGCCAGCGCAACCGCGAGCCGAATCTCGGGCCCGCCGTCGTCGGCGGCTGCGACCCAAGCCGGGCGTAACTTGGGGATCGGACCAGCCTTGAAACCGCTTCCGTTGACTTGAACCGCCTCGATTCCAACCAGTGCTAGGAGCACACGCTGCCAGCGCATTGCCTCGGTCGGGTGCTGCGTGACGGCGAGTAGAGCGTCGCCGAGTTGGCGCTCGGCCTGCTTGAACGGACCGCTCGCGTTCTTGGAGCGCGCCTCACGGCGAATGCGGACGAGCCATCCGTCCAGATCGTCGAGGCATTCGAGCTCTGAACTAGCGCGCGCGGGGACATTGAAGCGTCCCAAAGGGACGGCGAGGTTTGATTGTCCGTTGCGTTCGATGTAGCCGTATCGTTGGAAGCTGCTGATCCCCCGTGCGGTGCCAAGCCGTGCAATGGCGCGGGCAAGGTCTAAGGGATCGTTTGACGCATGGGCGCCGATCTGGGCACGGCCCTCTGCAAGCACTCGCTTCAGTTCAGATAATCTGAACGGTTGGTTCCAAAGCGGCATCCATTGCTCGCCACGGGCGCTCTCGTCGGACCCCGAGGCACTCGCATAGCCTGCGGCTTGAGCATCGACGGCGAACGGGGCGGCGGCCCGGATCCCCTTTCTCGACCCCAGCCGCCTCGTCGCATGAGCAGTGAACAGGACCGAACCCTCCAGCATCAACAGAAAGTCCAGGGGATTAAGGAGGCTATTGCCGTCCGGCCCGTTGTCGTTGTTTGCGCCTCCCGCCGTTCCCGGCAGGTATTGCCCGACCGCGCAACCGGCTTGCGAGCCTGCTGCTGGCTCCCTCCAAAGGGCACCGCGAATCCATTGTTCGGTGCTGTCCCGGGGTCTTCCCTCGGTCGAACTGAGGTCGAAGATGTCACCAAGCCGCTGGAGGAAATTGTTTGTGAAATCCAAGCGCCCGTCGTTTCCGCCAGTTCCCAGCAACGATGGAAACATGGCGCTGTCATCGTCCGCGAGAACCATTGCGGCATCGATCCAGTCGCGGTGCGGACCACGCCAGGATCGACGGACGGCGGGAATAAGCTCGGCCTTGCGTCGCTTGAAGCGGCGCTCTGCCTCGGCAAGACGTTGCTTGTATTCCGCCGACGATCTAAGACCTTCTCTCGCCGTTCGGCTGAGGCTCTTGGTTTTTGATTCATCTTTGATCGAGCGAACGGCTTGATCTGCCTCGATTAGATCGTCCAGCAGAGTTCTTGCCGCCTTGATACCATCGCGCAGCTTTAAGAAACGCGGCGCCGTTGACTGTTCGACGGGGTGGAGTCCAGCATCCTTCACGGAGTAGAACCCGGAGCCTTTGTTCCAAGGCGAGAGCATCGGGGTTGGCTCGTAACGTGACATAAAGAAGCTGTTCAGCTCGTCGGCATCGAGCGTCGTCGACAATCTGAAGATATCCCCGTCCCACCATCCCCGAGCCGACACATCAGCCTGCTCTGCAATCAAGCGCAGGATTCCAATCGCCTTCAGATAATGCGCCAGGGGCGCCGGTGCGCAGCCGGCCAGTCGGTGGATGTGGATCATGCCTGTCCCTCCTTGGCGAAGCGCCCGAGCCAAACCTGAATCAGCGGTTGCCAGCTTGCCCGATCGGCTTCCTTGAGTGCGGCGAGATAGGCTCGGGTCTCGTCGCCCGGGTCCGGGGTTGGATCCAGCGCCGGCAGTTCCAGTCGCCGGAGCAGCTCCGCGATCAGCAGGCGTGTGGTTCTGCCATTGAAGTCTTCGAACGGATGGATCGAGAGCAGCCTGCCTTCGGCAAACGCGAGCAGCTCCGGAATGTGCTCGTCCGATAGGTCGGTCAGAGCCGATAAGCGGGCCTGGAGATCCTGACAATAATCGCGCATCAGGATCGGAACTTGGGGAAAACTCGGCGCCTGGTGGTCGCTGACCCGGACGTTGATGCGCCGCCAGCGACCGGCCATCTCCGGGGTTAAATCCATGCAGATGCCGGCGTGCAGATCCCGCAACAAATTCTCGTCGAGCGATCGTTCGGCGAGGTCGCCTTCGGCGATCGATTCCTCCATGCGCTCGACATTCCGGGCGAGGTATGGGGCGAGCTGGGTGTAGCTCAGAACGCCCAGGGTCGTGCTCACATAGCGCGTTGCTCCATGAGGCGCTGTAGTTCTTCCTCCAGCATCTTCTCGTCCACCGGCTCGCCCTCGAAGGCCATGCTGCGTGCGACTTTCCGCGGGATTCGGCTCAGCCGGATCCGACGTCTCTCCTCCGGTGTCAGCTTGCGCCAGTCGGCGACGATCTGTTTCCAGTCGGTCTCTCCCATGGGGTTTCTCCAGCAATGGGTCTCGTGTGGACAGTTGCGATGCGCGCTGGTCCGCCGCCCTCAGAATGGCCTCCAACCAGGCGAGTGAGAAGGGGCCGTGTCGGTCGAGAAGTCCGAGTACCCGGTCGGTCCAGGCCGCGCCGGTCGTGGGGCTGATGCCGGCCGCGGACGGAGCCAGGTCAATGATGGTCTCCGGCAATTCATGGGGTGTCCCGTCTGTTGCGCACAGCGGGACGGCCGGCAGGCGCTCGCCGTGACGAATGCCGCGGATGCGCAGCACCGAATCGTTCGCGCATTGGTCGGACTTAGCAGCATGCCAGGCCATGCGTAGCTTGCCGTGGTGCGCACAGACGAGATAGGCGAGCAAGTCGAAGTCGTGTGCCTCGAGTGCGAGGATTTCGTCTTCCAACGGCGTTGAGGGTGGCGGCGGCTGGCGCTGCAGCGCATTCCGCGATGAACCTAAACCGGCCTGCTCGATCAGATTGATCCAGGGGCCGAGCAGGGCAGTATGTGTCGGGTTACGACGCTGCAGCACGCCGAACAGCGCGAGCGTGCTGGCCAGCTCATGGCGGAATCCGGGTCTTCGCGAGCCGTCAGGCATCCGGTACAGATTGGACCTCGTAGGCCAGGCCGCTTTGGGTGCTTTCGCGAGGTCGTCACGGTCTGCCTCCGGCGGATCGCCCCGGATCGAGCCGCGAAACGCGAGGTGGACCTTGCCGCCGTCGTGCCAGCGGCCCCCGAGGCCGAGGAGTTCGGCGTGCTCGGGGGCAAGGATCCGAGCGATCGATCGCGCAAGCTCGCCTGTCTCGCGGCCATGGGTAGCGATGGTTTTCCAGTCGTAGGCCGACAAGGACTCGTCGTCTTGAGTCGCATCGGCCTGTGCATCCAAGGGGACTGGATCGGCTGCAACCGGCATCACAGGTCCGCTGCCGGGCCAGAAGCCTCGTGTCGGCTCATAGCCACCGCTGTCGGCCGCGACCAACAGTGTCTGTCCAGGATAGAGATCGTTCCGCTTGGCGGTGCGCCAGGCGCCGTCCTGAAAATCCCAAACCCATGCGCGCTTGCCCGGCAGAAACGCGTCCGACTTGGTCTTAAACAACCAGTCGCGGGCCTTCAGAAAAGGCACTGCGCAAAGTGCATCTCGGGCTGGTTTGACGTCGGTGGCCGGTGCCCGCGCTTTGGGGTGGACCGCGGCCCAGAAGACATGTAGATCGCGCTCGTCTCCGGAGCGGATGAATCGGCTGATGTCGATGTCGGCGCCGGATAGGTCTGGTGTCGTATCGAATAACTCGTCCAGCTCGTGGCGCAGCAGAAGGTGTGCCGGTGCGTATGGGTATAGCTCGGGAAGCAGTTCGGGATAGGCCTCTTCGAAACGCTCGAGAGAGAGCGGCGAGACCTGAGGCGGCCCTTCAAGGCTCCCGCTGGCGAGAATTCGCAGCGCATCTTCGGCAGCGGTGACGGCCGGCTGGTCGTAAGGTAGGGTCGTCTTCACGGACTCGATCTTGACAATCAGGACGTGCCCGCGACCGCCCCAGCGGGCGCAGCGGCCGAAGCGCTGAACGAGGTTGGGCCAAGGCGCCGACTCGGTGACCAAGAGATCGGACGAGATATCCACACCGGCCTCGATCACCTGTGTGGCGACGATGATGCGATCGGTGTGCGGACCGCAGGCGGCACGGTTAAGAAAGTCCGCCTGCCAGGCGCTGCGCTCATAGGGTCTGAAGCGGCTGTGGATCAGGCGTCGGTCGGTTCCCGCGAGCGCAGCGTCTTTCGTCAGCGCCTCCCAGACCTCGACGGCGCGGTCGACGGTGTTCATGACGACCAGAGTTGGTCCTGCCTCGCCGCGTCCGCTTTCCAAATGGCGGTCGCGGATCATTCCAGCCAGCGCTCTTACATTTGCGACGGTCTCTTGCTCGAAGGGTTTGAAGACGCTGTCCCAGAGCCTGCCGGTCCGGGCCTCGGCAGGAATCGCCGTGGCTTCGATGTCTCTCACCAGGACTTGTGTATCCGGACTCTTGGCCAACCAATCCGGCTGAAGCGTTGCGCTCATCCACCAGGTCCGGCAGGGGCGGATGGCTTTTCCCGCGGCGGTGTCATCGTCGCGGAATGCCTGAAGCTGGGCAGATGTCGCGAGCCCGACGTCCATCAACTGGACCTCGTCCATGACCCAGAGTGCGTCTTGGCTGAGGAGTCCGAAGTCCATCGGCCAGCGTGCGCGAGGGACGGCGTACCCGCGGTTGAGTGCACGCGACAGCAGCATGTCCTGAGTGCCGATGATGACGGCAAACTGCTCGGGGTATTGATGCCAAGACCCTGGCTCACTGCCACCCATTAGGGTATGGACGCCGACCTTGTCCGAATGATCGCCGGTGTCGTCCCAGAGCAGATCGAGTCTTCCCAGTGCTGCTCGGACCTCCTCGCCGGTCTGTTCCACCAGAACCCGCATCGGCAGGCACCAAACCAATCGGCGTGGCCACCCATCGTCGTTACGCTTAACACGGTGCCATAGCCAGCTGCCGACAACGCCGAGAGTCTTTCCGAATCCGGTGGGTACACGCAGGGTCTGGTTGCCGCAGAGGTGTGCCTTTGCGAGCCGCTGCTGCCAATCCCAAGGCGTACAGCCGCCCGTGAATTCCTGAAAAAAATCGTCGTACCTCATGCGTCTGGCTCCATTTCGCACGCATCGGCGATGTCGAGTCTCGGAAGGGTCATCCCGTCGGTCTCGACACGTTTCGGCATGCCAAGCATAGCCGCTTTTTCCCGATGGAATCGTCGACGGGTTCGGCCGTCCTGATTAGCAAGGCACGTCGGCCACGCCCCACAGCGGCAAGGACGAAGCCTTTCGCTCCCTGCTCGCGCTGCTGAACAAAGAGTTCCTGCACTTCCCCGCGGACCTCGGCGGTGAGGCCAACCGCAAGAAGCGCGAACGGCTCGCCCAGTTCTTCGTCCAGCGCCGCCGCGCCGATATCCGTCACTTCCTGCAAGAGGACACCCCCTTCCCGGACCGCGAGGAGCGTGAGCTCGACTACCAGCTCACCCCCGAGTACCGTCAGCTCTTCAAGCGCGCCCTAGACTTCGTGCGAGAGAGCGTCACCGAGGAGTGCGGCGACCGCCGTCGCCAGCGCGTACGCTGGTGGTCGGCGCTTGCCCTGCTGCGCTCCATCGCCTCCAGCCCTGCGGCCGCCGCATCGACGCTGCGCAGCCGCGCCAAGGTCGCCGACGCCGAGACCCCGGAGGACGCCGAGGAGGTGGGCCGCCACGCCGTGATGGACCTCACCGACGACGAGTCCGAGGAATTCGTGGATGCCGTTCCCGGAGCGGACCCCACTTCGGGATCGGCCGAAGAGGACGAGGAAGCCCAACGGGTCCGCCGCCGACTGATTGAGATGGTGCGCGCCGCCGACAAGCTCCACGGCCAGGCGGACGCCAAGCTGCAGAACATGGTCAAGACCGTGCGCGGCCTGGTCAGCGACGGCTACAACCCGATCCTGTTCTGCCGCTTCATCCCCACCGCCGAGTATCTCGCCGAGCACCTGCGCCAGTCTCTGCCGGGGGCCCTGCGCGCCGTCGATGTCGCCGCGGTCACCGGCCTGCTGCCTCCCGCCGAGCGCGAGCAGCGCGTCGCCGAGCTCGGCAAGGCCGACAAACGCGTCCTAGTCGCCACCAACTGCCTGAGCGAGGGCATCAATCTCCAGGACCACTTCGACGCCGTCGTCCATTACGACCTGTCCTGGACCCCCACCCGCCAAGAGAAGCGCGAGGGCCGCGTGGACCGCTACGGCCAGCCGAAGAAGGTCGTGCGGGTCCTCACCTATTACGGGTCCGACAACCTCATCGACGGCCGCGTGCTCGACGTGCTCATCAACAAGCACAACAAGATCCGCAAGGCCCTCGGCGTCTCCGTCCCGGTCCCGGCGGACAGCGCCAAGGTCATGGAAGCCATCATGAACGCGGTGATCGAGTCCGGCTTCGAGCCCGGCCAGAAGCAGCTTGCACTCCCTGGATTGGAGCCGGAGCGCGACGCGCTGCACGCGGAGTGGGAGAACGTCTCCGAGCGCGAAAGCCGCTCTCGCACCTTGTTTGCTCAGGAGACGATCAAGCCAGATGTCGTCGACCGCGAGCTTCAGGCCGTCCAGGCCGCCATCGGCCGCGGCGCGGACGTCCGCTGGTTCCTGACCGAGGCCGTCCGCTCCCATGGCGGCACCGTCGCCGGCAGCGACACGGGCGGGGTCGATCCGCGAGAGTTGCCACTCGTGGTTCGGGATCTGATGCCCTCCGCCGACCCCTTCGAAGCCCGTTTTGAGCTTCCGGTTACCGGAGACCAGATCTATCTCAACCGCGCCCACCCGGCCATCGAGGGACTGGCGAGCTTCGTGCTGAAGAGTTCACTGGATCCTGGGGAGACGACCGTCGCCCAGCGTGCCGGCGTTGGACGAGGCGGCCAACGCGCGAGCCGAGGTCCTGCTGGAAACCCACATCCGCGTGCGCGAGGCGAGTCGAGCCGGCGGGCGCAAGCCGGTGGTGGAACCCTTCCTGCCCGTCGATGTGCTGGGAACTTATGTCTTCCTGCCCGTTTAGCACGGAAGCCGGATGGACTATACTCAGTTACCACATATGTGGTAACGGAGTCATCCTAATGAGCAACCCGAGCAGCGACACCATTTCCGTGCGCATCCCTCGCGACCTCTACGAGCAGGCAAGGTCCGACGCCGCGGCCGAGCATCGCACCATACCGGGCCAGATCGAATACTGGGCCAAAGTGGGGCGGGCGGCGCTCGACAATCCGGACCTGCCGGTCAGCTTCATTGCCGAGGCGTTGGCGTCCCTCGCCGAGCCCCGCGAGGAAGCCACTCCCTTCGAGCCGCGCGGCCGACGCCAGTGACCTATGCGGTCGTCCAGACCCGCCGCTTTGCCCGTGCCTATAAGAAGCTGCACACCAATATCGCGGTGGACGTCGACGACGCTGTGGCCGCCGTCATGGCCGACCCCGCGATTGGGGAGCGCAAGAAGGGTGACCTGGCGGCGCTGCGTGTGTACAAGTTTCGCGCGCTCGGTCAACTCTATCTTCTGGGCTACACGGTGGATGAAGGGGTTCGCCTGATCTATCTCGAGGCCATCGGGCCTCACGAAAACTTCTACCGCGATCTAAAACGTTGAGCTTCGGCGAAGCACGGACGGAAGAACCATGAAGCACAGCCAGCAGGGCTTCTCTACGATCAAAACCGAAGGCCTGCTCCTCCCGCCGGAGCTTATCGCTCGCGTTGCGGACCTCGACCTCAAGCTCCCGGGCATCCGCCCCGAGGACTACAACCTGCCGAAGGGCGAGCGCATCTAACGAGGCCACCAACCGCTCCTGGAACCGGCTAACGGCTTTGTGGGCACGCTTCCGAAAAGAGTTGGAGGGACTGCATGAAGGAGACGCCGCCACCGGTCTGACCCGAGACCGCTGGCTACTCCCCTTGTTCGACGAGCTGGGCTACGGTCGCATACAGCGCCACCAGGCGTTCGAGGGCGACGGCAAGACCTCCGCCATCTCCCACCTTTGGGGCCATGCCCCGATCCACCTCGTCGGCGCCGGTCTCGCCCTCGACAAGCGCGCACCCGGCCAGGTCGGCGCCGCCCGGGTCAGCCCGTACGGCCTGGCGCAGCAGTTCCTCAATCGCGCGGACGACCACATCTGGGCTTTCGTCTCCAATGGGCTCAAGCTACGGATCCTCCGCGACAACGTCAGTCTGACGCGTCAGGCGTACGTGGAGTTTGATCTCGCCGCCATGATGGATGGCGAGCTGTACTCGGACTTTCACCTTCTCTGGCTCCTGTGCCACCAATCCCGGGTCGAGAGCGAGCGTCCCGCGCAGTGTTGGCTTGAGAAATGGTCCCAGGAGGCCCGCGAGCAGGGTGTGCGTGCCCTGGAGCATCTGCGCGAAGGAGTGGAGAAAGCCATCAGCGCACTGGGCTCCGGTTTCCTTGCCCACCCCGCCAACACGGGCCTCCACGCCCGTCTGGCCTCCGGCGGGCTGGAGGCGGCCCAGGAATACTGTCGCCAGCTCCTGCGCTTGGTCTACCGGCTGATCTTCCTCTTCGTCGGCGAGCTTCGAGCTCAGGACCGCCGCCGGCAGTGAGCGCAAGACCACCGGCAGCTACTACACCCCGGAGAGCCTGATCCAGGAGTTGTTGAACACGGCCCTGGAGCCAGTCCTCGATCGGGTTGTCTCCGCGCCCGAGCCCGAGAACGCCATCCTGAGTCCCTAAGGTTTGTGACCCAGCGGCCGGCTATGGTCACTTCCTGGTAGCTGCCGCCCACCGCATCGCTCGCCGTCTCGCTGCGGGACGGAGCGGTGATGAAGAGCCAGCTCCCGGGGCTCCAAGAGCACACCCACCCGCTGCTGGATGGTCAACAACGTGCAACCGGCATCGCCCTGGTATTCAACAGGTATCCATGCAGCAAGCCCTGCTCGCGCTGCAGTGCCTCCCTCAGCCACCCGACACGCCCCGGCTATTGCCGCTCACACCCCAATACTGGATGTGGCCGCACAGATGCCGGATCAGGTACGCCACCATCGCCCGCCCGCCTTGCGCCCGCAACCCGCGCAGGCGCTCGCTCACGAGCGCGAGCTTCTTGCGGACCCGCTTGCCGTCGATCTTGCTGAGCACGGGCGAGACCAGACCCCCTTGCGGGGCGCCTTCGTCGCTGGCCGTGAACGCGCCGTCTTCCATGATGCCGGCCTTCAGGAACCGCCGCACGATCCGCAACAGATTGGGATCGCCGATGCGGTGCTCCAGGAAGTCCATGAGGTGGGCGTGTGACAGATGGTCGAAGGACCCTTGATGTCCGCCTCCACCACCCACTGCGTGCGCCCGTTGGTGATGACCTCCGCCACCCGGCGCAGCGCATCGTGCGCGCTGCGACCCGGCCGAAACCCGAACGAGCAGTCCCGAAACTCCGGCTCCCAAATGGCCTGAAGGATGCGGCCGAGGCGATCTTGGACCAGGCGGTCCTCGAAGCTCGGCACCCCCAACGGCCGATAACGGCCGTCCCCTTTCGGGATATCGGTGCGCCGCACCGGCAGCGGCCGGTACCCCAGACGGCGAATCCGTGCCGACAGATCCTCCAGACGCGCGTCCAGACCCACTGCATCGTCGTCCTTCCTCACCCCGTCGACTCCGGGCGCCTTGCGTCCGTTCTGACGCTCGAAGCTTTCGCGCAACCCCTCCGGGTCAAACAGCATGTCCATCAGGGACGTGAACCGCGTGTGCGGTTCCGCGCGCGCCATCAGTGTGAAACGCTCGAGCGTGCTGGTCACGGTCAGAGTCCTCTCGGTGTAGGGCCGTGTTTCACGCTTGCGTTGTCTCAAACCGCCACCCCTTCGCTCCGCCCGCGTGACCGGGAATCAACACGACTCCGGATGGCTCCGACTTCCGCGCATCGCCGCCCGCGTCGTCGCTTTCGACACTTGTTCGCGGGTGCCCGTCTCCAACGGACCGATGCTCGGATCTCCCTGGTGACCACGTGCTCTCGATGTCAGGCTCGATACCGGGCTCGTGGCTCACGATTACCCAGGCGGCACTCTCACCCGCTAGAACACGCGGCCTTGCCAGGCCGCACTGTCCCCTATCCCTACACGGTCGTGTCGCTCGCGGGGCTGGTGACTGCCGATGGTCGAGCTTGCGAGACGTGTTCCGCCGGCTGCATGCTGCACCACCAACCACCTTAAGCGAGGACGCTTACACAAAATGACACCGAACATCGACCCAAGCCTGATCGCGGCCATCAACCGCGGCGACTGTGTCGCCTTCGTGGGCGCGGGGTTCTCGGCCGCCGCAGAACTTCCCTCATGGGCGGAACTGCTTGGTTGCGTGCTAAGCGACCTGGACACCCCAGAGTCTTCTCGCCGGCTCGATTCTGTTCGGTCGCTGCTTAAGGCGTCGAAAGAGGCCACCAGCCGGGAGCTGGAGATGGCCGCACAGTTGCTCTATGACGCGGCCGGTGTGGAAGACTTTGCCGAGCGCCTGAAAGCTGCTTTGGAAAAGAAATCGGAAAAGCCGCTGCAGTCGAGCATGCAGAAACGGCTGAAGCACCTTTTCGGCATTCCCTTTCGGGCTATCGTCACCACCAATTTCGACCCCTTGCTGCCAGGGATACCCCCATGCGGCGCCGCGTTTCGGTCGTTGTTGAGGGATTCCCGCCCATCGCCTTGGCGCAGCGCCGTGCTGCAAACAGCACTCACTGGGACAGGTGAAGACAGCTTCTGGCCCGAGGATGTGCCTCTGATCGTGCAGTTGCACGGCCAGATCGAAACGCCGGCCTCGCTGGTGTTGACCCGCTCGCAGTACCGCCGACATCTCTATGCGAACCGGGCCTATCTCACGGTGCTGAAATCCTTGCTGGCAACGTCGCGCGTCCTGTTCCTCGGCTACTCGTTGACCGACGCCTATCTCAACGAACTGCGCTCCGAGCTGATTGAGGCGTTCGCCGATAGGCAGCCCGCCAACGGGCAGGGCGTAGACGTGCACCTGATTGGCTACGATGAACCCCTGGGTTGGGCCGTTCTCAACGATGTCACGGAGGTCACCGAGGAGTATTACCGGCGGCACGAGGGACTCGGCGTCATTGCCTACGAAACGCAGGACAACGGCACGGGCGGTAAGGACCACGGCGGCTTCGATGAGATCCTGCAGGCGCTCTACGATGAGACTAATCCGGTTCATCGGTTGGGCATGCGGGTCAAGGACAAGCGCATCCTGTGGCTCGATGCCCGCCCCGACAACAACGATCTTGGCCGACAACTGATCCGCGCTGGGGTCGAGGGGTGTTCATCAACCGAATGCCAGCTCTACGAAGTTGCGACGCTCGGCGAAGCGAAGCATCTTCTTGACGGCGACGAGCCTTTCGACCTCGTGATCTCGTACTGGGGCTACGATCCCGCGGCCGGTTCTGCAAACGGGGAGATGCTCTTGCGCCATATCGCGCAATTACGCGCCAACGGTCATAAGGTCGGGCCGGTGGTCATCTTCGCCAGCGGCGGCGAACGCGAAGCCGTGAACCGCGCCGAAGCGCTGAGTCTCGGCGCGGCGGCGTTCGAGACATGGTGGGAGCATCTGATGGAGACGATCGAGCGGTTGTTGCCCCTGTCGCCAAGTTGACGCAGCGAGCAGCGAGCAGCGTTGCCGCGAGGCGGAGCCGCAGGTTCGTAAACCGACCGGAATACCCTTGCTGGGAATGCGGCGCGAGTGCAGCTCAGTCCGTCCCGTTGGGCGATGGTTCGTGTGTCTTTCGGCCATAAGGACCCGTTTGCCTCAGTCCCTCCGCAGCCACGGACCTTGGATCACGTCTGCTGTTGGCTGCGCGTGCGGCGGCAAGTCCATTGGCTCGCCGTTGAGCAGACGCGCCCATCGGCTCGCGTGATGGTCGATGATGGCATTCAAAACCTCCAGATATCAGCCCGCGTAGGCCCAGTCCGCGCCTTGTCCCCGACGGGCAAGCTCTGGAACGCGATCCAGAAACAGATCTGCAAGCTCATAGGGTGACATACCCTGCGCATCGCGCCATTCGAAGGGGTACGCACCGTTACCCGTCGTGTGGCAGACAGCGTCCTCGAAATCCCGGAGGAGAGCGCCGTTGTCGTCGAGAAAGTTGTCGCTCGGGGAAACGGCAACGCGCCAGCAACAGCCCGAGGGGGCTATTCCTGGGGCGATGCGCAGTTTTTGATAGCCGCGCCGGTGCAGAATGTGGACCATCTCTAGGATATCGATACAGGTCTTGATGGTTGGCGCGAGGAGTGTGTTAGGGCGCATGGCCGCGGTCGGGGCCGCGGAGTAGCGCTTGCTGGCCAGCTGGGCAATGCCGTGCAGGCACTCCGGCAGGACGTCCAGGCGGCGTACCCAAGCCATCGGCAGGCTGTCGATGCCCTTCCAGGCCCCCCAGAGCTGTCCGGCGATGGCGGCGGTGGAGTCGCTGTCGCCGCCGTGATTGGCCGCCCGACGCACCGAGTCCTCGAAACTACGGGCGCTGAGGACGGCGTAGAGGGCAATGGCGAGGGCCTCCTCGCCGACCCAGCCCTGGCCTAGGCTGGCGATGGCGCGGTAGGGATCGTTTCGCAGCCGCTTGGCGTGGGCCTCGGCGCGGGCGACGAGGGGGAGCAGGTCGGCCCGCACTCCATGATGGTCGAGTTGAGCGGCCGTGATCGACTTAGCGTCTTTGAGCGCGTTCCTGATTCCTTTTCCGTAGAACAGCTCGCCAATCAGCGCAGCCAGCATCCCGGCGCTGGCCCAGCCGTCGGGGTGGCCGTGCGTGAGGGCACCGGCCCGCGCCGCAAGGTCAAACAGGGCGGTTCGCCCGCCCTCCGTCTGCCAGCCGAGCGGTGCAACCCGCATGACGGCGCCGCAGCCTTTCGAGTTGTTGATGGGGCGCTGCGGTGTTCCTGCGCCGCCGGCCTTCAATGCTGAGAGGCAAGTATGGCCTGGTGCGCGAAGCTGGCGCATCGCCTTGCGCTTGGCAAGAGTGCCTTGTATGGCGTAGCCCTTGCGTTGGCCGCCCTGGGTGTCAAGCCAGTCGGCATAGGCGTGTTGGATGGAGGCCATGCAGCGGTCCGGATCGGAGGCGGCCGAGGCGCGGGCGATGCCTTCCAACGTGAACAAGGACATCTGCGTGTCGTCGCTGACACGCAGTTTGCCGCCATTGAGTAGTGGCCTGAGCAGACCCTCGGGGCCAAATTGTTGCTGGATCTGATGTAGGCTCTGGAACTCGACCGCATAGCCGAGGCCGTCGCCGATTGCGCCACCTAGCAGGCATCCAAGGGCGCGGTCGAGGAAGGCTTCGTTAGCTTCCGGTACCCTGCAGGCGAGGACGTGCGCTTCCTGTTTGGCGGTCTCGATGGTGCCCGGGCGAGCCGCTCGTACGGCGGCAATGGCCTCCCTGGGGGACATGCCCAGTTCCACCAACAGACGCCCGGCGACGGTGCCGGTGCGCCCGAGGCCGCCGCGGCAGTGCAGGACAATCTTGCCGCCGCGGCGCAGGATCCGTCGCAACTTAAGGCCGTAGAGCACCCACCGGTTCTCAAGGCGCTGTCCTGGCGGGTGGGCGTCGCGTATTGGCAGGTGGTACCAATCGAGCCCGAGGGCCTCAACCGCGTCGCCAAGGCGGTCGACGCCAACCCAGGCAAGCTCTTCTGGCTCCATCAGCGTCACGACGGCTTCGGCGCCCCAGTTCCGGACGGCTGCGAGATCCGTGGCGAGGTCGCGGTCCCAATGGCCGCTATGGGAGTATTGCTGCTTCTTGCCGGGACAGAAGGTCATGCCGATGACGCCACCCGGGGGTGTCTCCACGGTATCGATGCGCAGGGGGTGAGTCTTGCTGGTCAGTAAGCCCATCGATGTCCCTCCGGACGTCAGGGGTTGGAGTTGCCGCTTTGCTCGAACCGGTACTCAGAGACCCATTTTTCGAATCCAGTCGCGGAGGTCGTCCGGCCCTTCGGTGACGTAATTGACGCCGGCCTCCAGCGCGAGCGCCTTCACTTGCGGCGACTTGTCCAGGGTGTAGAGTACGAGCGGGACATCGGAGCCCTGCTGGCGAATCGACTGCGCGAGAACCATGCCCGCACGCTTGTTCAGCACACCTGCCTCGACGCGGGCGAGATCCGAGATCACTACATGCACGCGCGCCCGGTCTAGCAGCGCAAGGGCCTGGGCAGTGGAGTAGGCGCGCAGGACCGCCACTCCTCGGGCTGCGAGCCAGGTGTACAGATCGAGGTCGGCCCCCGGGTCATCGTTGACCGCGAGCGCCAGGCGCCGTGTTTCTGGGAACACGGTGCCCCCATCGGGTCGCGTCAGTAGCGGGGCGACGGGTTCGCGGTTGTCAATCAGATCCAGCAGCGCCCTCTCATCAGCCCCACGATTCCAATCGGCGATTTTGGCCAATGGCTAGCCATCGTTGGCGAGTTCTCGGGCGGCGACGAGCTCCAGAAGCTGGCGATACCCGAACAGGGCCTCGCGCCCCTCGCGCGCTGGCCGACTGAGGATTCCGGCCTGTACGTAGTAGCGAACCAGACGCTCGTTGAGCCGTTCGTCCTCAAGCCCGAGAGGGCCTAGGAGTTCCCTCGCCACCGCGGCGAGCTCCGCTGCATTGCCCCGCCAATCCTGACATCTTTCGAGCATGGGATGATGCATCTATTAACTGTCACTGACAGTGATAACTTATAGAATCGTCGACAGGCTCTCAATCGTCCGGCCTCTCCAGCACCTTAAGTTCCAGGCGGTGGAGCAAATGGATTCCCCAGGAAGCGAACGGGACCTCCGGTGGCGGCAGCGCAAATGTTGGTTGCCGTAAGCAAGCCACTATCCGGACGCTGAAGGAGGTGACTGGATGTGCGGGGGAATGTGCGACTTGGAGATCTGTCGCAAGGCCGACGGCTGCAGCGGCACCACGAGCGATTACCGATCACTGGACGTGCGGCGGCTGCATCGCGATGGGTTGCTGGCACCGGGGTAAGCCTTCGGCTGGAACTGGACTCGCGACGAGGAAACGCTGGCCTCGATCTTGATCCGGACGGAAGCCGACAAGGTGACCTTAAGTTATCGGCACCAGCGGGCCGGGAGTGGTTGGCGGCCGATGGAGTAAGCCGTCCCCCTGGGTTGGACCGCCTGTACCTATGGCGGATCGCGCCCGTGGTTCCGCTGTCCGGCAATTGGCTGCGGACGACGGGTGGTCAAGCTCTACCTGGGCGGATCGGGCGTCTTTGCCTGCCGGCACTGCTACCGACTGGTCTATGACTCCCAGCGAGAATCCGACGATGATCGCGCCGCGCGGCGGGCGGAGACGATCCGGCAGCGACTGGGCTGGGAGCCCGGTATCCTCAACCTCCCCGGCAGACGACCGAAGGGGATGCACTGATGCACCTTCGAGCGGCCGAAGGGCCAGCATGATGCCTTCGCTGGAGTGTCGGTCGCCGGGATGGCCAGACGGTTACGGCTGATGGAGAGAGGGTTGGGCGGGCTGTTGGATGATCGGGATGTCGAGTGGTGAATCTGTTTCGCAAAACACGATTTACCCGTCTGTGATCCGCCAGCCAAAGAAAAAGGGTTAGCAGAAGCTAACCCTTTGTTTTGGTTGGCGTCCCCACGGGGGTTCGAACCCCGGTTACCGCCGTGAAAGGGCGGTGTCCTAGGCCACTAGACGATGGGGACAGAAACAATTTCCAAAAAATCCGGCTCCGTCGGCTGGAGCCGGACCTTTTGGGATTGGTGGAGCCAGGCGGGATCGAACCGCCGACCTCAACACTGCCAGTGTTGCGCTCTCCCAGCTGAGCTATGGCCCCGATGTCTCGAGACGCGGAATACTACCGACGGTGTTTCTGTTTGTCCAGACCGGATTATCTGCTTTGTTGTCGGCGGCGTGCCCATATATCCGCTGCAACCGAACCGCGGAACGTCTGTGGACTTGTGTGGCGCGCTCTGTCGGTGCATGGTATGCGCGCTTTTGATCATACCTTTTGGAGCCTGAACCTATGATGCGGATCTTGCTGTTTTTAGCGACCAATGCGGCGATTTTGGTCGTCATCAGCGTCGTCTTTCGACTACTTGGAATCGACAACCTGCTCCTGGAGAGCGGCGGGCTCAATATGGGAGCCCTGCTGATCATGGCCGCCATTATCGGCTTCAGCGGGTCGCTGATCTCGCTGTTCCTGTCGAAGACGATGGCCAAGCGAGGCATGGGCGTGCAGATCATCGAGCAGCCATCGACGCCGTTCGAGCGGTGGTTGGTCGAGACGGTTGCGCGCCAGTCACAGGAGGCCGGGATCAAGATGCCCGAGGTGGGCATCTTCGACTCACCCGAGCCGAACGCCTTTGCGACCGGATGGAATCGCAACGATGCTCTGGTCGCCGTGAGCACCGGACTGCTGCAGCACATGACCAAGGACGAGGTCGAGGCGGTCGTCGGCCACGAGATCAGTCACGTCGCGAACGGGGACATGGTGACCCTCGCGCTGATCCAGGGCGTCGTCAACACCTTCGTTGTCTTCCTGGCACGCATCATCGGCCACACGGTCGACCGGGTCGTCTTCAAGAACGAGGAGGGGCATGGGATCGCTTACTTCGTGGTCTCGATCATCGCCGAGATCCTGCTGTCCTTCCTGGCCAGCATGATCGTGATGTGGTTCTCACGTTTCCGCGAATTCCGGGCGGACGAAGGTGGGGCGCGTTTGACGAGCCGCACCCAGATGGCCAATGCGTTGCGTGCGCTGCAACGTGTCCATCAGCCGCATGATCTGCCGGCTGGCGAATTCGCCGCCTTCGGGATCTCGGGAAACATCGGGGAGGGCATCAAGAAGCTGTTTGCGAGTCACCCGCCGCTTGAGCAGCGGATTGCGGCACTCGAGCAGGGCCGCCGCTGACGCCACTTCTCTGGCTGCCACTCTTGTGGCCGTCAGCAACTCTTGGGCGCTGCTTCGACGCCTGGCCTCCTTGGTCAGGCTTTTTTTTGCCCTTGCGCCCGAGGTAACGTCGGAGCCCCTGCCGTCCCTAACTCCGATGTGCTGTCCGAGGGATGAGCGTTGCGACTGTATCGGCAGTGTCGAGCTTGCTGCTCCATGGGCTGAATCGCAAGCCGTTCCAACGGTTCATCTACAGGGATCGGGACCGACCTAATGGATGATGCGGGACTCAAGCGACGAGACCGGGAACGTCCCGATCCAGGGCGATCGTCAAGTCGTCGAGGTCTTTGACGTCGTAATCCGGGGGAGGCAAGCCCTCGATCCAGGGCCGACCCGGAGCGAAACGGCCGGTTCGCACCAGCGCCGTCCACATACCGAGACGCTCGGCACCGGCGATGTCCGTGTCCGGACGATCACCCACCATCATGCACTCGCTGGGAGTGCAGCCAAGGAGCTCGAGCGCGATCTCGTAGAGCAGGGGCTCGGGCTTGCCCACGATGGTGGGCGTGACGCCGGTCGCTGCTGCAAAGGGTGCCACCAGGGCTCCACAGCCCGGCAACACCAGATGACGACCATCGCGCACGCCATCGACCGTGGGATCCGGATTGGTTGCGACCAGACGGGCACCCCGGTTCAGGATGAGGTTGATGCCGATCGTCAGTTGCTCGAAGTCCAGCCCTGGCCCTTCGCCGATCACGACAACGTCGGCCCGTTCTGCGTCCGGTTCGCCGACCTGACGCAGTGCCGTGTCCAATCCTTCCGCGCCCACTGCGAAATAGCGGCATCCAGGCCGAACGTGCGCGAGCCAGCGCGCCGTGGCTAACGCAGAGGTGATGATCCGCGCGGGGTCGGGTCGAGGGAGACCCATCGAGGCCAGGTTATCCGCAACCTGCTCAGGCGTTCGAATCGGGTTGTTGGTGACGAAGGCGTGCGGTGTCGATTTGAGCCGGTCGAGCAGCCGACGCGCGCCCGGCAGCGGCTGCTCGCCGTGGAACAGCAGACCGTCCATGTCGAGCAGCAGGGCGCGGGGCCGCGTGTGCTTCATCTAGTGCTGGAGAGTGGAACTCCTGATACCGTTTGTGAAGTCTGCACGGTAACATGATGGATATACTCACCATCACTTGCCTCGACCTTTTCGCTATGGCCCGCTGTATTGCTGCCCCCATTGACCTGACCTGTAAACCCCGCCGTCGTCTCGAGGCCATCGTGCGCCAGCACAAGGCGCCGCAAAGGCTTGTGACGCGGGCGCGGATTATTCTGCTCGGCGCAGACGGCGTCGGCGTGCGCGAGAGCGCCGAACGACTGGGCCTCGGGCGTGCCACCGTCCAGCGTTGGCGGGCCCGGTGGCAAGCCAGCGCGGGCCGGCCGTTCCACGAGCGCCTGGCGGATTTGCCGCGGCGGGGGACGCCGCCAACGTTCACGCCCGAGCAGATCTGCGCGATCATTGCGCTGGCGTGTGAGGCGCCCGGCGACAGCGGCTTGCCCATCACGCACTGGACCCATGCGGCACTGGCCGCCGAGGCGATGCAGCGCGGCATCGTTGCGGAGATCTCCGCCCACTCGGTCGGCCGTTTCCTGCGCGAGGTCGATCTGAAGCCACATCGCACCCGCGGCTGGATCAACAGCCCGCGCGATGCCAAGTTCGAGGAGAAATGCCGCGATGTCTGCGAGACCTATCGCTTGGCGCCGGAGCGTGCCGCCGCCGGTATCGAGACCCACAGCATCGATGAGATGACCGGCGTGCAGGCCCTGGAACGCGCGGCGCCGACCCTGCCGATGCGCCCGGGACGCACCGAGCGACGCGAATTCGAATACATTCGTCACGGCACCCTCACGCTGATCGCCGCCTTCAATGTCGTCACCGGTCAGGTCACTTATCGCCTCGGACCGACCCGCACCGAGGTGGACTTCGCCCGGTGGCTGGCCGAGCTGCTCGCCAGCCGCAGCGCCACCGCGCACTGGCATCTGATCATGGACAACCTCAACATCCACGCCTCCGAGGCGATGGTGCGCCTCATCGCCGAGGCGATCGACTTTCAGGGCGATCTGGGCGTCAAAGGCAAACGCGGCATCCTCAAGTCGGTCTCCACCCGCGAGAAATTCCTGCGTGACCCGAGCCATCGCATCGTGATGCATTTCACCCCGAAACACGCCTCCTGGCTCAATCAGATCGAGATGTGGTTTTCGATCCTCGCACGCAAAGTGATTCGCCGCGGGAGCTTCACCTCGGTCGAGGATTTGCAGAACAAGGTTTCCGCGTTCATCGACTTCTTCAATACCACGCTGGCGAAGCCGTTTCGTTGGACCTATGAGGGAAAACCACTGGCGGCGTAAGCCATCCCAACGGTCTCGGGATTTCTACAGCGCAGCACTAGTCGGAAAGATCCTGCGCGAGCGAGTCACGCACCTGTGGCGACGCCTCGGCCTCATAGGAATACTCGGGATGGTCGATACCCATTGCGACCTGCGCCCCCTGCTTCATCGCCGCCGCCATCGATCCCGTGAGCTCGAAACGCAGGAAATGCACGGATGAGGTCTTGGTCTCGTCCTCGCGTTCCATGTCTTCGTCGGCGATGGCATAGACGCGATCGAAGTCGGCCACCTGGACCCAAACCCGATCTTCGATCCCGCGAAGTCGTGCCAGGGCATCGCGGCGCTCGGCGATGTCCTCGTATTCGATCATGAAGGTCGCCTTCCAATTGGTCCCGTCCGGGATCATCGGGTTGTAGGCGTCCAACTCATCCTGAATCCCTGCACCTTCGAAGATTCGCTCGACCCTCAGCATCTCTTGGATCTGATACTGCATGGTCAGACGGTCTTCGAAATAGAGAGTCGTATGGGCGCCGATGTGGACCTGCCGGTGCTTCTTGTGGGCCATGACGCGGGCGCGAAAATCGCTGCGGATCTGGGCGTACTTCTCGAGGCTGTAAAGGTCGTCTCGTGTCAGATGCATGCTGGTCTCCAGGATGTTGAGCTGGCAATGACAAGGTTGTTAGAAGGCTTCCAGGCTGGTCTGCGTCGCTTCGATTGTCCCCATGGCCTCGCGCGGCTGATGCGAGCTTCGGTATCAACGCCTGTCTGAGGGTTGGTCACCTTTTTTACCAGGTAGAAGCTGATGATTCGCTTTCCCTGGCAAACATCAGCACGCGACTCGAAAAGGCGGTTTCCCAACCGCGGGAACCGCTGAGTCGATCAGCCTTCCCTCGATCCTGAATCTCCTAAACCGCGGCGATACCGAGGCTCCTCCGATTCATCGAAGGCCGAGCCAGTGCGACGCGAGGCACTTGCCGTGCCGGACGCGCTTTAGATTCCATACGCGGCCCGCAAAAGGCTCAGAGGATGTTGCTGCTCGCCGTCCCGGCCCAGGGCGTGCGCGATGTGTGCGCCGGCCATCGGGCAGTCGCTGCCGAAGTGATCCGGGTTGGACTTCTCGACACGGTTCGCGACCGGACGCACGATCTTCATCGACGAGTCGTAGAACTCCTTTTTCACCGCATAGGTTCCATCGTGGCCGGAGCAGCGTTCGATGATCTCCACTCTCGTGTCCGGCACCAAGGCCAGGACCTCCCGGGTCTTCTGCCCGATGTTCTGCACCCGTTGATGGCAGGACGCCTGATAGATGACGCTGCCCAGAGGGTGTTTGAAATCCGTGTTGAGCTTGCCGTGCTTATGGCGAAGCATCAGGTATTCGAAGGGATCGAAGATATGTTTCTTGACGCTTTGCACATCTGGATCTTCAGAGAACATCAGGGGTAGCTCCTGCTTGAACATGAGCACGCAGGAGGGAACCATCGCAACGATGTCCCACCCCTCGTCGACCAGGCGCTTCAGGACGGGGATGTTGGCATCCTTTGCGGCCTTGACCGCATCCAGGTCGCCCAATTCCAGCTTGGGCATGCCGCAACACTGCTCCTTTTCGGGGAGCGTCACCGGGATTCCGGAGTGCTCGAAGACGGCGATCAGATCGGCGTTCACGCGCGGCTCGTTGTAATTGCCGTAGCAGGTCGTGAACAGAGCAACCTTGCCGGTGGTCGATCCAGCGGGCTCAGCCGACGCCGTGCGGCCGACCCGAGCCGCCTCGGTCTTGCGTAGGGTGCGACTTTCGTAAGGCGGCACGCGCGCGTCTCTGTGAACGCCGAGAGCGGCCTCCAGCACTTGCCGGCCAGCCGCGTTCGAATTGACTGCATTGACCAAGCCGTTGACGACAGGAATCCCGGCGAGAGACCCCACGGTGTCGGTGCTGGTCAGGACGCGATCGCGGAATTTGACCTTGCCCTGCCGGAACTTGACCGACTTGGCACGGAGCATGAGATGGGGGAAATCGAGGTTCCACTCGTGCGGCGGCACGTAGGGACACTTTGTCATGTAACAGAGGTCGCACAGGTAGCAGTGATCGACCACTTTCCAATAGTCGTCTTTGGCGACGCCGTCGACCTCCAGGGTCTCCGACTCATCCACCAGGTCGAACAGGGTCGGGAAGGACTGACAGAGACTGACGCAACGTCGACAGCCGTGGCAGATGTCGAAAACACGCTCCAACTCCGCGTAGAGTGACGCCTCGTCGTAGAAGTCCGCGCTTTGCCAATCGAGCGGATGACGTGTGGGCGCTTCGAGGCTTCCTTCTCGAATACCTTGCGTCGCCATGATCCTGCTTCTCCTATGCCTGTTCTAAGGACCTATTCTGACTTCTCGAGATCACTGGAATCTCGGCCAAATCGCGCGCTCCCCTCGCCGCTGGTATGCACGGAGCGCATTTACTCGGCGTGGCAGCGGTGGGAAGACCGGCAAGAGACGCGTGTCGAAGCCAGCCTACGTGAATGTTCCTGAAGCACACGATGCCGTGACAACTCTATACGCGTCAGGAGGAGGGTGCCAATCGCCAAAGCGAATCAAAACCATCGTTCACACCGAGCGACGATATGGACTTTCCCGGTCAGCGACAGCCCGGTCCCTCGTCAGGATCAAGCGGGCCGACGTTTGCGCGCGCCTCCCTCAGAGAAGTTTCTCGATCGCCCTCACGATCTTGCGATCATCCGGCTTAGTGAAGCTGACATAGTGATCCACCAGATTTCCGTCCCGGTCGATCAGGTACTTGTAGAAATTCCACTTCGGATAGGGCGCTCCGGCCTCGGCCAAACGCTGGAAGAGCACAGATGCGTTCCCTCTCTTGACGCCAACCTTCTCGAACATCGGAAACTCCACGGAGTAGGTGAGACGACAGAACTGCTCGATCTCTTCTTCCGAGCCCGGCTCTTGGTTTGCGAAATCGTTCGAGGGGAAGCCGAGAACCACCAGTCCTTGATCCTTGTACCTCGTATAGAGCGCCTCGAGACCCTCGTACTGAGAGGTGAAGCCACATTTGCTCGCGGTATTGACGATCAGCACGACCTGGCCCCGATAGGCTTCGCAGAGATTGACGACCTCCTCGCCGGCGAGCCGGCGAACCTCGACATCCAATAGGGGCGAACAGGGCTCCGGGGCGGAGATGGCGTTGTTGCTCATGGCGACGACTCCCAATGCAAGTAATGTGTGCTTGATGACTGCATTCATGTCAGGCAAGGCTCCGAGGACATGACCGTTTCTTGTTTGGCTCGGAGGTGATGGGGAAAACCTCGAATGCAATCCCGCTTCGCACGGGGCTGTTCTTTTGACGGCTGGTCGAGCGACCGCCAGGAGTCTCGAGCGCAAGAGAGCCGGCATCCCGCGAGAACACACGGAGATTATGGTTCCGAGGACAATCCCTCGGTTTATCCTGGTTGCTTGGGCGCTGTCTCCCGCTGGATCACGATGCTTTGAAAAGCATGACCCGGCACCACCTTCTCGCCTATCCGAAGGCGGGCGACGCACCTGTGTCTATCGTCTCGAGTGCAGCGATCGGAGAGGTCTCGCATCGCAGCAGCCGTAAAGGCGCTGTGTCATTTTCAGGATCAGACGAGGAGCAGGATTCGCCATGAGCGATTGGGTGAAAGCGAGGATAACGGGTAAACACTGCTGGACGGACGGACTCTTCAGCATGCAGTTCGATGGGCCGGTCGCCGACTTCAAGGCCGGGCAATATATCAAAGTGGCCCTGGACATCGAGGGCGATCGCATCGGCCGTCCCTACTCCTTGGTCAACCCCCCCCAGGAGCGTCCGCTGGAGATCTATTTCAACGAGGTGCCGGAGGGGCCCCTGACACCACGCCTGTCCGATCTGAATCCGGGAGACGAGGTGTGGCTTTCGGAGAAGCCGGGCGGAATCTTCACGCTCGACACGGTTGAGCCGGCCGAAACCCTGTGGCTTCTCGCCACCGGAACGGCCCTTGGTGTCTACCTCTCGATCCTTCGGACTCCGGATCCATGGGAGCGCTTCGAGCGCGTCGTTCTGGTGCATGGGGTGCGGAACGCGACCGACCTGACCTATGGCGAGACCTTGGCGGTGATCGCCGAGCGCCGGGGCGATCGCTTCGGGTTTCTCCCTGCCGTCAGTCGGGAGCAGGTGCGGGGAGCGCTCTCGGGGCGCATCACGGATATGCTGACGAGCGGAACCCTGGAGTCGAGGCTTGGGGCAGTGATCGATCCGCACTCGAGTCACGTGATGCTCTGCGGCAACTCGTCGATGATCAAAGATGTGAAGGTGATCCTGGAGGAGCGCGGACTGGCTCGGCATCGGCGTCATGCGCCCGGTCAGTACACGACCGAGCAGTACCACTGATTCGCGTTCGGAGCGGCGGTCTGTGTTTGCAGCTGCGATTAGCCTTGGCCCAAGCCACGGCGTCGGTGAGACAGGGCGTGGAGGCATTCACGCCCGTGCAGGATCTCCAGACGCATGCTCTGATCCTCAGCGCTGATGGACGTCGCCGCAACGCCCCTCGAAAGACTGGCCCGACTCTCGGCCGAAGTGGGTGGCCGGTCGTCCCGACGCGCCAAGGTTGATCTGATCGCCGATCTGCTTCGCGGTCTTGGGGCAAGTGAGGCGGCGCTGGCCGCGAGCTATCTCTCGGGAGAGATCCCGCAGGGCCGAGTGGGTGTGGGCCCGGCGCAGATCGATGGACTCCGTGACCTGCCGTGCGTCGCGACTGCCCGACTGACGATCGGCGATCTCGACCGGGTTCTCGATCAGATACGAGCGGCAAAGGGGAGTGGCTCACATGGCCATCGACGCGCCTTGCTGCAATCGCTGCTCGAGCAGTCGACCCGGGACGAGCAATCATTTCTCGCACGCCTTCTGCTCGGTGAGCTTCGACAGGGAGCCGTTCAGGGCCTGGTCATGGAGGCGGTCGCGCAGGCGGCCGGGGTCTCGCCGAATCTTATTCGGCGCGCCTTGATGTTGAGCGGTGATCCGTCTCGCGTCACGCGCACGGCCTTCGAGGCAGGGGTTGGCGGATTGCGCGCGATCGGACTCGAGCTGTTCCGACCCATCCTGCCGATGTTGGCTCAGCCGGCAGAGGATCTGGATGAGGCGCTTGCGCAGCTCGACGCCCCCGACCTCGAATTCAAGCTCGACGGGGCGCGTATACAGGTCCACAAGCGCGGGGATGAGGTTCGGGTCTACAGTCGACAGGGCCATGATGTGACCGCGGCTGTGCCGGAGATTTCAGAGCTGATCGTTCCGCTGCCCGCCGCCGATCTGGTCCTGGACGGCGAGGTGTTGGCCTTGCGCGCGGATGGTCGTCCCCATCCGTTCCAGACGAGCATGCGCCGGTTCGGCCGGCGGCTGGACGTCGCGAGTCTGCGTGCCGAATTGCCCCTGCAGCCCTTCTTTTTCGATTGCATCCAACGCGACGGGTCTCTGCTCATCGACTCGGCTGCCCATGAACGTTTCAGTGCGCTCGCCGATGTCGTACCCGCCAATGCCCTGATTCCAAGGGTGCGCGCAGTTGACGCCGACGAGGCGCGGGCCTTTCTGGATCGCGCGCTCGCCGCGGGACACGAGGGGGTCATGGCCAAGGATCCTGATGCGCCCTATGCGGCGGGGACTCGAGGTCGACAGTGGATCAAGGTCAAGCCGACGCAGACGCTCGATCTGGTGGTCCTGGCGGTGGAGTGGGGGAGCGGGCGACGCAGTCGGTGGCTGAGCAACCTGCATCTCGGCGCACGGGATCCCGCGGGTGGGTTCGTCATGCTTGGCAAGACCTTCAAGGGGCTGACCGATGCCATGCTCGTTTGGCAGACAGAGCGCTTGAGTGCACTTGCCGTCGCCCAAGAGGACCGGGTCATGCATGTCCGGCCCGAGCTTGTGGTCGAGATCGCCTTCAACGAGCTCCAGGCAAGCTCTCGATATCCGGGCGGGCTGGCTTTGCGGTTTGCGCGTGTCAAACGGCATCGGCCTGATAAGAGCGCCGACCAGGCCGACGAGATCGCGTGCGTTCGCGCCCTCTTTCATCGGCAGGTCGGACATGATTTCGTTTCTTAGCGACTCTGATGTTTTTGGCGAGATCGTCGACGAGATGGTCGACCTTAAGGCATTGCTTGGCGTGTCTCCAAATCCGGCTGGGCACCTAGTGCTCAAGGCAGAAATCCTGGACGAATCTGGCAACGCCACAAGTGCTGATCTCGGGCATACCTATCTCAAGCTGCTTTGGATCGCTTTCGATATGGCGGTGCTACGCTCTCATCTCGACGACAAGCCCCCACGGTTCGTCTATCAGGATGAGGGCGAGCAGGGTCGCCTGTTCAGAATGAGGGCGTGGTGAGGCCGGATGCGTTGCCACAACTTTGTTGGACCGTATCGACAATCCACCGTCTAAGCTCAGCACGACGGACCCATAGGGCCAGATGAGTATCCAGAGCGGCCGTTTGTAAGCGCAGCACCAGCGGCAGTTTCGGGTCGCTTTCGTCCGGTAAGTCAGCAGCGTCTTGAGTGGTCGGTGACGCGCTCGACGGCACCGCTGAGCGGTTCGGTCGGGGCGGGTGTCGGAGAATGGGCGGTCACCTGTCCCGACTGCGACGAGAAAAACCTCAGGCGAGCCCGGTATACAGCCTCGCCATCCGTTTGGCGCGCGTCATTCCGACATAGACCAGTTTTCGCAGGCTCTCATCCAGCTCGCGATTGACCACGATCGCCACGGCATCGAACTCCAAGCCCTTGGCCCGGTGGAGCGTCATCGCGAAGATCCGGGCATCCTTGCGGCTCAGGCGCTCGCGGTGATTGACCGTCGCCACGGTCAAGCCGGACTCCCGAATCTGCTTGGCCAACTGATCACGCAGCTTGATGGTCGGGGCCATGACGCCGATCTTATTGTCGCCGTTCTCCTGCAGGCACTGCTGGATGAACTCCAGCATGCCGTCTCGGATCGCTTCCATGGACGCACCCTGGATCCGTTCCGGTGTCGGGCCGTGCATCAGCGACTTGTAGCGCGTGATCTCGTCGCTGCCGCCATCCAGATCATCGATCTCGATGTCCTCCAATAGCGAGACCGCCTCGCGACGGATCTCCTCGGTGGTGCGGTAGTTCAGGTAGAGTTTGCGTGCCCGACCGCGGATATCGATTCCGCAGCTGCCCATACTGGCCTTGTTCTTGGCGTAGATGCGCTGGTGCCCGTCGCCGACGAACATCAGATCATTGGGGCCGGGGGCGACCAGGGCGCGGATCAGCCGCAGTGCCTGCGGACCGAAATCCTGGGTCTCGTCGACGACCGCATGCGCATAGCGGGGCTCGGCTTCCTTGGCCAGGATCGCGCAGGCGTCGCGATAGGCGTCGTCCGGCTCCTTCAGACCCTTGGCGCTCAACTGGAGCCGATAGTTCTCGAATAGCTCCCAGAGTGCATCGCGCTTCTTGCGCAACAGGATGACGCCTCTGCCGCGTCTTGGCGCCTCGCGGTAGGCGTCGCGTGTCTCGAGCCCCTGGGCGAGCAACACCTGCTCGAACTCTTCCCTGACGAATTCACGTGACACACCCAGTGCGCTGTCGAAGTCCACCATCACCGCATCCCAGATCGGCGCGCATTTGGCCTCGTAGTCGAAGGCGATCTCATGCTCGTAGCGCTGGGCCTTGAGCAACCGAAAGACCAGGGCATCGAGGTTGATCACTTCGATCCGCTTCAATTGCTCCGGGCTGCAGATCGACCTGAGTCCGTCCTCGATGTCGAGCGCCAGGTTGGTCGTGAAGGTGGTGAAGAGCAGCGTGTGTTCGGTCTGAACCATGCTGGAAGCAAGATGTTTGGCCCGATGCATCGCCAGCACCGTCTTGCCCGTTCCCGCACCGCCGAGGATGCGGCTGGGACCGTTCAGGCCGCGGGTCGCCAGCCGGCGCTGGGTCGGATGCAGAAAGACACGCCACTGTTCGAGCGGCGCCGAGAGGATCTCCTGCAGATCGTTCTCCCCCTCGACCACATAGAACCGGGAGCGGCTCTCGTCGCGCTCCGCCGCCGTGGCAAAATCCTCGGTATCGATCTGCCGATCGACGCGCGTCTCCCGCGAGGCCAGGATGCTCGAAAGCGCATCGCCGGCCAGCAGCAGAAACAGCCCTTCGTAAGCCTCGACGGGCAATTCATCCTGCATGGCATCCAGATCACCCTCGGAACGGACCGTGCGGACCGCCGGGAGCATCTCCTCCGGAACGCCTAAGGCCATCAGGTCGCGGTCGGAGCAGGTCCCGTAGCAGGGCTCGGGCTCGGATGCACGAGGCGCCGCCGTGCGTTGCAGGGTGCTCTCGACGAAGCTCACATTGGTCAGTGTCAGCGCACCGTTGACCGGATTCACGCTCATGGTTCTGCGGGTCGCCCAGGCGTAGGCGTCATCGTGTTGATCGATGTGCAACCAGATGAAGACGTTGCCCCGGGGCGCCCGGAAGATGATGCCGCGATAGTTCTGATCGACCCGGACCGAGCGGAAGTTCTTGTCCTTTGCCCCCTGGATGGTTTCGTAGTTGATGCCGGGGCTACGGGGATCGGTCTGAAACTTGAGCATGAACTCGAGCGCCTTGGTCTGCACCGCGGCGGGCAGCACGGTCATCCGCTTGATCACATCATTGCTGACGATGATTTTGACGTCTTCGATCATGATCCTTGTCCTATCAGCGCCGCTTCGACGGCAAGCCACCAGTTGTCGCCTTCTTCGATCATCCGGAAGCCGGCGGCTTGCCAAGCCGGGCTGAAATCCGTCTGCCCGGCACTCAGAAAGACGACCCGCGCCTGCTCCCACAGCGCCTCGGCCATTCGATAGCCGTCATCATCCTCGATCTCCGCACCGATCTGCTCGGGCGCCGGTTGGTCGCTATTGGCCAGATACACAAAGCCCGTCCGCAAACGCTCCAGGAAATCGCCGTCGTCGAGAATCCGGTTCCAGTCCGCGCCGACCGTTGCCGGCCGAGCGGCCATTGGCTCCAGCACCGCCAGCGTCGCCCCGGCGTCGAGCATGCTTTGCGTCAGGAGTGCCACGCCGGGGACGGCCTGCAACAGATTGGCCAGGCGCAGCCACTGCCGCCAATGCCGGCGTCCGACCTTGAAGTCTGCGCTCCCCGCCGTATCGTCCAGCACCAGCGCGCCGGCCTGCGGATAGGCCGAGTCATCCTTGCCGGTCATGAATTTGGGTTCCGCGCTCCCCACCCACTGCAGGGGCATCATCCCCGGGCTTTGCAGATGCACGGCCCGATCGTGCGTCCCGAGCCAGTCCGGCAAGGCGGCGAGCACGGCGTCGTGGCGTGCCTTGACCAGGGCATTGACCTCGTTCGGCCGTCGTACCGACTTCATCAGCAGGTACCGACCCGTTTCCCGCAACTGATCCACCGGATCCTGGTCTGCCGAAGCCGCCTGTCCCAGCAGCCGCAACAAGAGGGCAACGGCATTGGACGCCAGCTCTTGTCGCGAAAACGGCGGCAACCGATCCAGTGGGATCCCGCGCCCCGAGTCGGTCTCCAGCACATCCAGCGCACCCGGCAGATCCGTGCCGGCCTTCAGTGCGTGCGCCGCCTCGATATCCTCGTAGGTCACCGACCAGACCCGATAATCGCCGCGCAGCATCAGGGTCGCGCGCTTGCGTGCGTCCTCCGGCAGGGTCTTGTGGTGGAACTCCCAGCCATCGACGAACACCGCGATCGGCCGCATCGGGCTCGCGGTCCTGGTCGCCGTGATCAGAAAATCGGGCTGGCAGAGCACCTGACCCGATGCCGGATCCTCGATCGGCCATTGGGTATCGACCCAGTAGGTGCTGGCGCCCAACCTCAGCAGATACGCCGTTCTGCCCGCCTTGACGTCCTGCGTGATCTTGACGACGGGGAAACGGCTGTTGTCCAGATCCAAGTGTCCGCCCAGCGCCTTGATCGCGGGCAGAAAACGCCGTTCCAGCTCCGACCCGAACGCCGGATTGATATAGATCTCGGACAGGCAGTCCACCTGCTCGCGTTTGAAATCCCCCTGCACCAGCTCGTCGAGTATCTCCAGCGCGGCGTTGCGCGAGATGTTCTTGCGGTGCCGCCCCTGGCGATACTGGAAGACGCATTGGTAGCAGCCATCCACACCGTCTTTGTCCTTGCAGCCGCAATCACGGATGACCGCATGGGCGACCGCAAGCACCTCGGTCAGCGTGTCCGCCTCCCCGGCCAGCATCTGCTGCAGATAGCCCGTACCGCCCGGCACCGAGTCATAGATGAGGATGTAGCTCTTGCCGGCGTCCTCGCCTCCGGAGGCGCCCGGCTCACTCATGGTCTCGAAGCGCAGATGGTCGACCTTGCCGCCGAAGCGCTTGCGCAATCCCAACTGCAGCGCCGACATGAAGGAATAGGTCGTACGATCCCCGGACCCGAAGCCCTTGGGCACCAGGATGCGCAGGCATTCCGACTCGAACTCTCGATACAGGAAGAGCTCGCTCAGCAGATGCTCGCGGCCGGTCGCATGTCGATGACGGCAATCCGGGGTATGTCCCTGCTCGCGTGTGTCCTCCTGCCCCGCGCGAACGGCGCGTTGCACCTTGCCGCACTCGCCGCACAGGGCAAAGCCGGTCTTGACGCTGTCGTCGCCGGCGATGACGGTGGACGGCAGCGCCGAGCCGGCCGCCGACGGCTGGCCCAGATTCAGATCGTGAAACACCGCCCTGCCGATGAGCTCGAAGCCGTAGATCGCCTGACTCGATTCCAACCGCCAGGCGCTGCGCACGTCCGCGGCGTCGAAGTTCATCAAGAGTCGCCGGGCGTAATAGCGCGGGTTGCGGGCCTCGTCCGATTCGGTGATCCGCGTCCTGTCGGTGCGATCGATGTTGGCGACGGCGCGTCGCAGACGCAGCAGGGGGCGCACCTGGCTGGTGTCCGCCCAGCCGGTATTGCCGCAGTGGGGGCAGCGGTCCTGATGCGCGGCCGGTTCGGTCAAGGGACTCAGGAAGTGACAGCTCGGGCAAAACCGATGCTCCAACGGTGGCTCGACACTCATGTCCACCTGATCGATCTGCACCTTGCTCTTGTGTGCGAAGAAGGTATTGAGCGGGGCGAACTCCGCGAGCGCGGCATGGGCCGGGCGGCTGTAGCGATGCACAGGCGTGGAATAGGGCTCGCCGGTGGCGGACTTGGCGCCGTGAACGATGGTGGTGAGCGACACCCCTTCCTCGGGAAACGCGTAGTTCGGCAGCAGACCGGCGTTGGTCATGGCCTCCAGCAGATGCTCGTTGTTCAGCTGCTGGATGCGCTGGCCCAAGCCAGCGCGTTCCGCCTCCAGGATCTCGATCTCGGCCAGGGTCTGCTCGTCCTCGGGCCGTTTCTTGAGCCGAGCGAGCTCCTGGGTGATCTTCTTGCGACGGGCTTTCCAGGATTCGCGCTCGGCGTGCGCCTCCTCGAAATAGGCCAAAAACCGGGCACGCAGATTCTTCTGCTGCTCGCCGCCGGTGAGAAAGCCTTCGAGCTTGGTCCGCGTCTCGGTGGTCAGGTGACTGCCCAGCATCCGACAGAAGGCGTCGAACAGGGTCGGTTCGTGGCGGTTGACGAAGTCCAGGTAATTGAATGGAAAACGGCTGATGTCGCCGTCGCCTTTTGCCACCTGATCCAGCGCCTCGCTGAGCTTGTCCGGCAGCGCGGGCGTGCCCTCCGCCACCCAGTGATCGAAGAAGAAGGCATAGAGCTGCCGGCGCAACACCTCGGCGGCGCCCAGATAGATGGCCGGGGCCTCCACCGCACCGTGCAACATTTCCAGGGGGTTGGCGAAGTAATACTGGTCATGCCCATCCGGTGAAGCATCCGCGATGGCGAAGACCGCCGCGTTGCCGTCCAGCCGGCCGGCGCGACCGATGCGCTGGATGAAGTTGGCCTGATTCGGCGGCACGCCCCCCAGCATCACACTGGCCAGGGCGCCGATATCGATGCCCATCTCCAGGGTCGGCGTGGCCGAGAGCAGGTTCTCGAACCAGGGCTGGGTCTCCTCGGCTCGGGCCATGAATCGGGTCTGCAAGGCGAGGCGCTCGTCGCGCTCCAGCAGGCCGGTGTGCTCGTGCGCAATCACTCGGGTCAGGTCCCCGCCTTTGAACCGGCCGTGCCACCAGTCGGGGGCGGCGACCGGATCGGGTCGCAAGCGCTCGCCCGGGCTGTTCCAGGCCGGCAGACCGTCCAGCACGTCGGCGGCCTCCTCAGGCACCCACAGGGCCTGCGCCGCCGAAGGCGTGACCAGACGGCGCAACTGCTGATGCAGGTTCAGCCGATCGGCGTTCAAACCAAACACCCGCGCCTGCTCGCCGCGATGATCCAGCTGCACGAAGCGCCCGAGACCGGACTGCTCCAGTGCCTTGAGCAATTCCTCGTAAGCCAGGGTCAGGATGCCGGGGGAATAGAGACTGATCCCCATGGCCAGTTGCGCCCAGGTCAGCAAGGGGTTGCCGGCGCGTTCTTCGAGATTCAGAAAGTCGTGACGGCCGGCCTCGCGCGTGACGAACCGAGGAGGGGATGACTTGCCGCGATGAGGCATCCAGCGTGCGCGGTATTTGCCGAACTCAAAGGCGCGGAAGTCCCCGGTTTCGGCCAATGTCTCGAGGTCCAGATGAAAGACACCGCCGGCGCGGATCAGCGCCAGCAAGGTGCCCACGGCCCAATGGAAGAGGCGCTCCTCGTCGAGCTGCTCCAAGCCGCCGCCGGCCTCGTGCAGGACCGGCAGCAGCCGCTCGTTCAGGGCCCGGAGTGCGTCGAGATCCGGGAACAAGACCGCCACGCCGACCTTGCTTAGGGTGCGCCCGCGATCGGATCGGTAGGTCAGCTCCTCGACGGCACGCCACTGCAGACGCCGGCACAGCAGGTCGGGCAGCGAGGCACCCTGCGGTAGATCGTGATGCAACAGCAGATGCTTCCAATCCTTTAGCCATTCCATTGCCGGCGGGATGAAGCGGGCCACGAAGTCGCGCGGCGTCATGGCCAGCGGGCTCCCCGGGTCCAGATAGCACCGGCCCAGCCGCTCCAGGGCCTCATCCCAGGGCAGCGTCGGCGGCAGCGTGGCCAGTGCCTTGGCCAGGCCGGCGCGCATCAGATGGCCCTCGGTCTTGGACTCGATGTAACCTGCCCGGTGGGCCGCGTCCTGCACCGAATCGGAAAACAGGATCAGCTTCTTCTGGTGATTCAGCGGCGCCGCCCACAGGCGCTCGACCGCGTGCGCCGCCATGCTGGTGGTCTGGGCGCCGATGATCAGCAGACGGTCGCGTTCGCCGCAGACCGGGCAGATGTCGTCATGCACATGCACCTCACGCGCCGCTTTCCCTCCGTCCTCGCCCCGGCCGTTCGCACCCCCTGGGCGCTTGGCGCGGGTGGCCGAGACCCGCGATACGGGCAGGATGTCCTCGCCGCGGCAGTGCGGGCACTGGGTCACGCCATCGCGGCCAAGTGCGCCGCATTGGCCGCACAGGCTCTGCTCCAGCACCGGCGTGTTGGCGGGCGACAGGCCGGCCGGCCCGCCGAGCCGCGGATAGAGGCGCGCCAGGAAGGCATCCCGATTGCGGGCGAAGAAGGCCGCGTAGATCTTGTCCGGGTTCTGCTCCACCCGGCTCTCCTGCGGGGCTTTGACCGTCAGCCAGCCTGTCGCCCGGCAGTTGCTGCATTGCACCGCCGGCAAGCGCAGTCGCTCGCGTCGGCTCAGCACGCTGGCCTCGGAGGCCAATTCGATCTCCTCGGGCTTGGCGCTCACCGTGGCCAGCACTCGGCGCAGCTCCTGCACCCAGATCTGCACCCGCAGGGTGACCAAGTGACTGAGCTGCTGCGCGGTCGTGTCGGCGGTGATCGACTGCCTGGTGTGCGGCGCGCGCGCCCAGGCCACCAGGGTCAGAAGTGCAATGATGATCGCGTCGGCGTGCGGACGCAGCCCGGCACTCAGGGTGCGCGTCATCCTGTCGGCGATCTCCTGGATACTGATCGGCGCCTGTGTGGCAATCCGCAACAGGGTCTGGAACAGCAGGTGCTTTTTGAGCTCGTCGCCCAGACGCACCCGTCCCTCGGCGGTCTCGATTTCGGCCGTCAGCACCGCCAGGAGGGCAGGATCGGCGAAAAAGGCCGGCAGAAAGGTCGCGACGGCTTCCGGTTGGCCGGCAAAGTCACGCGCCTGAATGGCCCGCAGCACGCTGGCGTCATCGGCCAGCAGGGATTCCACCACCCGGTCTCCGATGAAGGCATCGAAGCCCTGGCGGCGCTCGGTGATGACCGCATCCGCGTCAAAATCGGTCGCGAAGATCTGGCTCGCATAGTCGCGCAAGGGCCGGGTGCCGCCGGCATCGCCTCCGCCCGCATCTCTCGGACCCGCATCCCCCGGACCGGCATCGCCCAGCGTGGCCGAGGTGCCGATGCAGATCAGTCTGCCGTCATGGCATTTGAGGCGTTGGCGCAGACGGCGAATGAGCATCGCCAGATCCGTGCCCTGGGCGCCGTCGAAGGTGTGCAGCTCGTCGACGATCAGATAGCGAAGTGTCTCGGGGCTATTGAATCGCCACAGGGGCTGATCCCGCGGGCGGATCAGCAGGAAGTCAAGCATCTTGTAGTTGGTCAGTAGGATGTCCGGCGGGTTGTCCCGCAGCACGTCCTTGTCGGTGATGACGTGGTCCGGCCCCATCGCGGGATGATCCGGCTCCGGGTTTCGGCCGGCTTTGCCGGGCCGGTAGCGGGTCTTTCCCGATCCGACGAACAGGCCGACGCGGATGCCGGCGAATGCCGGGGTTTCGTGTACAAGCTCGGCGATGCGTCCGGACTGGTCGTCGGCCAGTGCGTTCATCGGATAGATGATGATGGCCTTGATGCCGCGGGGCTGATCCGGCATCCGCCGCATCCTGGCGACATGATCCAGCACCGGGTACTGAAAGCACTCGGTCTTGCCCGAGCCGGTCCCGGTCGCAACCAGGGTGGATTTACCCGCCACCGCACAGCGCTGCCAGGCCAGCTCCTGATGCAGATGGGCCGGGTGCTTGGTCCGGAAATCCTTGAAGAAGTCTTTACCGGCCGTGCCGGGGACAAAGGGCATGCCCAGTTGGACGTAGGGGCCCTTGACCCAGGTGGGCTCGTCGATCAGGCGGCGGACGGCGTGCTTGAGCAGTGCCGTGGAGGGCTCGAACTGGGCGCGCAGCGTCTCGGCGACACCCCGTCGAACCTCGTCGACGACCAGCGATGGAAGCATAACCGGTTCCCTGTTGCGCTCGGGTTGCGAGCGTTTGCTTTGTGCTTTGAGGTGGATCGATCACCCGTCATGGCCCGCCCCGCGTCATGCAAACCGAGTTATTCGCCCTGTTGACCCGTCTCCCCGGCCAGGCGCAAGACCTCGTCGAGCAACGCATCCGAGAGCCGATAGCCCTGTCGCGACAGCGCTGCCAAGACGGACTCGACAGACTCCAGGAGGCCCCGCTGCTTGGCGGCCAACAGCACGCCGGCAAGTCCGACGACGGGGATTCCGCGACGCCGGGCAATCTGTCGGCCGCGGCGCTCATCAATCAGGAGGAAGCGACATTGCGTTTCCTGCGCCAACAGAATGGCCGCTGATTCCCCGGCGTCGAGCAATAGACCGAGACTGGCCATGTCCGCCTCGCAGCCCCCGGGAAGCGCCCGCGGCTCGATGAAACCGTCGGCGAGTGCGGCCGACAAGACCCGTGCTCCGGGCCGATCGGAACCCACGCACAGCTCGGCAAGCACGGCCTCTGGAACCACCACGGATCCGTAGAGCACGAACAGCGGCGCCAGGCGTTAAATCCGGGCCAGGGCGATCAGTGGCCCGGCGTCCGCAACGACGATCCTGTTCGTTGCAGAATGGGCATCAATCCGCCGTCACAAGGCGGCGCCCAACTCATCCGCCAACTCTTCGGCCGGATAATCCACCGCAGCCAAACCGAGCGATCCCAGCAGATCGATGAACCCATCCAGCGAGAGCCCCGCAATCTTCGCGGCCTGAGCGAGCGTCAGGTGGCGGTTCTCGAACAGCGTCAGTGCCAAGGCGCGGTGCACGCCTTGGTCGAGCAACCGTCGGTCGAACGGCACGGCGAGAATCGCGGGTCGGCCATGCTTCGTGATGAGCGCGAGTTGTCCGAGCTCGGCATCCCTCAGCAGATCGCCCGAGCGGGTACGCAGATCCCGAACCGAGAAGACATCGAGCGTTTCCATCAGGTGCCTCGCGTGATTGTGCCCACGAAAAGTAGCACACAAAACAGTCGAGAGCAGCGTGTCGTCCCTTTCAACCTGGTGCGAGATTCTCCGGAAATCTCCTGACTTGACTGCACGCAGACACAACCTCCTAATACCAATCAATTCGCAGCCCGTCGGAGTCCCAAATGGACAAACAACTAGTTAGAGACCGCATCACCACAAACCCCAATCAATGCGGCGGGCGCCCTTGTATTCGCGGCATGCGAATCCGAGTCGTCGATATCCTCGAGATGCTCGCGGAAGGCGTGTCCGCCCAAGAGATCCTCGCGGACTTTCCGGATTTGGAGCCAGAGGATATTCAGGCCTGTTTGCTCTTGGCCGCAGAGCGCGTCGACATCCCGCGGCTGGTCGCGTGACGATCTGGCTTGATGCCCAGTTGCCGCCGGCCCTCGCAACCTGGCTGGCAAGTGCATTTGAAATCGAATGTATGGCGGTCCGTGATCTGGGGCTGCGGGACAGCGATGACCGGGCGATCTTCCAAGCGGCTCGCGACCAAGGCGATGTCGTCGTCATGAGCAAGGACAGCGATTTCGTGGATCTCGCCTTGCGGCTCGGTCCGCCACCACGCATCCTCTGGCTCACCTGCGGCAATGTCACCAACATCCACCTGCGCCGCATCCTGTCAGAGGTGCTTCCGGCCGCCATGACGATGCTGGAGGGGGGCGAAGTCGTCGTCGAAATCAGCGACCGGAACGGGTAGTCCGCTTCTGCAAAGCGTCCGCGGCTTGCGCCGACGGGCGAGGGGCGCCCGATAAAACCGAGGGAACGGGAACGCGTTTTCCAATAGAAGGAACGTGAGCCGATAAAAAAA
>RRYU01021318.1_pt1 | contig 59416 bp, 57 predicted proteins | sample 2162651 | NCBI WGS metagenome assembly RRYU01 (sample SAMN10267283, study PRJNA491782) | microbial mat metagenome | isolation source: biomat in the production well | place: Japan: Minami-Kanto gas field, natural gas well KTG3 | collected 2017-06 | reverse complement strand
GGACGCGGTTTAAGCAGGGAAGACACCCGTCGACAGATATCGATCCCCACGGTCGCAGACGATCGCCACGATCACAGCCCCGCTGAGCTCCTGCGAGAGCCTCAAGGCGGCGGCGATGCTGCCACCGGAAGAGATCCCGCCGAAGATCCCTTCCCGCGCGGCAAGCTCGCGGGCGGTCTGCTCGGCGACATCTTGGGAGACGTCGATGATCCGATCAACGCCTGCCGGATCGAAGATTTTCGGAAGATAGGCCTCGGGCCAGCGTCGTATCCCCGGGATACTGGACCCCTCCTCAGGCTGGACACCGATGATCTGGATATCGGGATTCTGCTCCTTGAGGTATCGACCCGTTCCCATGATGGTGCCGGTCGTGCCCATGGCGCTCACGAAGTGCGTGACGCGACCCTCGGTATCGCGCCAGATCTCCGGGCCCGTCGATTCGTAATGGGCCTCCGGATTGTCAGGGTTCGAGAACTGATCGAGCCGGATCCCCTCACCGCGGACCTCCATCGCATTGGCCAGGTCGATGGCCGCCTCCATGCTCCCTTCCTTGGGCGTCAGTAGGATCTCGGCGCCGAAGCTGCGCATCACCCCGCGCCTCTCGGCACTCATATGCTCCGGCATGATCAGGACCATCCGATAGCCCTTGATCGCCGCTGCCATCGCAAGCGCGATGCCGGTGTTGCCGCTGGTCGCCTCGATCAGGGTATCGCCGGGGCGAATGGTTCCCCGCTCCTCGGCACGACGGATCATGTTCAGCGCAGGCCGATCTTTCACCGAGCCTGCCGGATTATTGCCTTCGAGCTTTCCCAGGATCAGGTTATCGGTCTTGCCCGGAAGTCGCTGGAGTCGCACGAGCGGGGTGCGGCCGACGAAATTCTCGATCGTTGGATAGGTCATGATCTCGTTAAAGGCAGCTTCAAGTCGGAGGGATGAGATTGGACATGACGATTCTGCACCAGCACCGAGCGGTAACCAAGTCGGACCGATCCTTTTCCAGCCGAGCTGGACTGATCCAGGGCATTCCCGTTAAAGTCGCAGGCATGAACAGGCCAAGGACGGGTCAAGTGGGTAATCGCAATTATCATTCGACGTTTGATGCCCTGCCAGCCCGAGACCGGTCGGCGGCGCTTCTCAGCACGGGAGGCGATGCCGACCTCGCCGACGAGTTGGTCGTCGCCTTGCTCGACGGCCTGGCCGCTGACATCGAGGCCCTCCGCGTGTGCGCGTTCGCGCCAGACCGGACAGGTCTGGCCGAGCTCGCCCACCGAATGCGAGGGGCAACCCGATACTGCGGGGTGCCGGCTTTGGATGCCGCCGTAGAGGCGTTGGAACGCGCGGCCTCTGTTGGAGACGGGATGAGCGTCTCAGCCAGCTTCGCCGACGTGGAGGCGCAGGCACTCCGGCTCATGCTGGTCTAAGATCGCCGGACACGAGCGCATCGCAGCCGGATCCTTACCGACCGGAGGAGTCGGAACGGGTGCTCTGCCCCGGGGCAGGCGTCAGGGTCTGGAGGGTCTTGGCCAAGCCGGCCACAGCACCTCCGATATTGGTGAGCTCTGCCGGAAGGATCAGCGTGGTCCCGGACTGAGCGAGTCGCCCGAACTCGCGCACATATTGCTCGGCGATTCGCAGGCTCACCGCGTCCTTACCGCCGGGTTTCTCGATCGCGGTTGCGATGCGCTCGATGCCGACTGCGGTCGCTTCCGCCAGCATCTCGATCTCCCGCGCCTTGCCCTCGGCCTCGTTGATCTGCTTTTCGCGCTGCGCGACGGAGAGATTGATGATCTGTGTCTTCTCGCCTTCCGAGATATTGATCTTCTCCTGGCGCTCGCCTTCCGAGCGTGCCACAACTGCACGTCGCTCGCGTTCGGCACGCATCTGCTGCTCCAAGGCATCGGTGATGGTCCCGGGCATCAGAATGTCTGCGATCTCGTAGCGAAGCACCTTCACACCCCAGGGCTGCGCAGCATCGTCGAGTGCCCTCACGACCTCCTCATTGAGGCGGCTCCTCTCCTCGAAGGTCTTGTCCAGCTCGATCTGTCCGATAATGGAGCGCAGCGTGGTCTGTGCCAGACTCATCGAAGCAAAGCGATAGTCGGAGATGCCATAGCTGGCGGACTGGGGATCGATCACCTGGAGATAGAGCACGCCATCCACGCTGACCGAGATATTGTCCTTGGTGATGCACTGCTGCTTGGGGACATCGAGTGCCTCCTCTTTCAGCGTATGACGATAGGCGACCCGATCGACGAATGGGATCAGGATATGGAAACCCGCATCCAGGGTCCTGGAATAGCGGCCCAGCCGCTCGATGATATAGGCCGAGCGCTGCGGCACGATCTGCGCCGTCTTGGCCAAGGCCACGACGATCACGGCGACGGCGGCCAGCGAGATGATCGTGCTGATACTCAGGTACAGGTCATCCATTAAGGTCTCTCCGATGAAGTTGTGTTTGACCTAGAATCGAAAGCAGTCCGGGGCGCGGCGACGCGTTTATCGCTCCTTTGACGTAAGCATCATGGTGCCTGAGGTGGCGTGGCGCTCACACGCAGGATGAGGCCCTGTCGCCCCGTGAGCCAGACTGGATCGCCGGCACGGATCGCGTCTTGGGACTCCGCATTCCAACGGACCCCGTTGAGTACGACGACGCCGAGGCCCTGCACAAAGTCCGCCTGCGCGGTTGCACGCGTCCCCACCGGCAGGACCTCGCTGCCAACCCCGCCCGTCTCGCTCTTACCCTTGAACCAGGGTGTCAATCGGCGGCGCGCCAGCAAGAGGAGCGCAACCCCCAGGACACCGAAGAGGAAGATCTGACCCGGAAGATCCAGCGGGATATTGAGGAAAAGGAGCAACCCGACCAGAAGTGCCGCCATCCCGAAAAAGACCGCGATCACGCCAGGCAGGGCGAACTCGGAAAGAATCAACAAGACACCAATCAGTATCCAGATTGAGGCAGGGGTAAAGGTCCAGTCGATCATGGCGAGAGCTCCAAGAGGTCCGCGCTTCCGTGGCCGGAATCCGGCCAACTCTACCACCTGACTGGATTCAAGGCATGCTCGGAGAGCATCTCCAGCGTCGCGTCGAGCATAGATGCGTGTGAGCCCGCCGGGCCGGCAGGTCGCGAGCATGGCGATCGCCTTCTGCGCGGGTATTCGGTGTTCGTGACTGATGTCTGTGCCACCGCCGACGATCGAACGGCTCAGATGCCGAACGCGTACTCCCGCTGAGCATGAATTCCGGTTAACCTGAACCTGGCCCCCTCACCCCATCCGCGCCGGTCAGCCGGACGTTTGCCGGGGGGCTCGCGCCGATGCGACAGGTGGTTTGATCAATATGCCTGCTCAACCCGGACCTCCATAAAAATCAAATCGTCACCGTTGGCTTATCGTTCGGCCGGATGCTCGGGTGACGAAATAGGGTTTCGCATTTCGAGGAGATGATACATGTTCGAATCAACGAAGGTGGGACGCTCGGTCAGCAAGGATGACTTCAAGGAGCAACAGGAGTTGCTGCGTACCGAGCTTCTCTCCGCACAACGCGACCTGAAGGATTCCAATGTCCCGGTCATCGTGCTCATCTCAGGCGTCGAGGCAGCGGGTAAGGGCGAGGTGGTCAACCGTTTGAACGAGTGGCTCGATACCCGTGGCGTCCAGACCTTTGCCTTCTGGGATGAAACCGACGAGGAGCGTGCGCGCCCGCGGTACTGGCGTTTCTGGCGATCGATGCCGCCGCGCGGAGAGATCTCGATCCTTTTCGGCGGCTGGTATCAGACCCCAATCGAGCATCGATTCAAGGGGTACTGCACGGACGCCGAGATGGACGGTGAGTTGAATCGTATCGTGGAATTCGAGCGCATGCTCATCCAGGATGGCGCCTTGATCCTGAAGTTCTGGTTCCACATGTCTGAAAATGATCAGAAGACGCGCTTGAAGGAGCTCTCACGAGACGACAAGAGCCGCTGGAAAATGCTCCCGGACAAGAGCAAGTTCTCGGAGCAATACGCTGCATTCGAGCAGGTCGCCGAGCGGGTCATCCGGCACACCGACCGCGGGGCCTCTCCCTGGTACCTGGTCGAAGCCGAGGATCGTCGCTACCGTGACCTCACCGTCGGCAAGACCCTGCTCCATGCGATCCGCTCGCGCCTTCGAGAGACGAAGCCCGCGGAGCCGACGACGCTCGTTGGCAGCCTGGACCTTCCGAGCAGCCCCAGCGCTCAGATCACGCTCCTCGATCAGTTGGATCTCTCCCTCGCCTTGGACCGCGACACCTACAGGCAGGAAATGAGCCGCCTGCAAACCGAGATCAACGAGTTGGCTTGGACGGCCTACAACAAAAAACGCTCAACGGTTCTGGTGTTCGAAGGGGTCGATGCAGGCGGTAAAGGCGGCGCCATTCGCAGGATCACGACGGCCATCGATGCAAGACTCTATCGTGCGCTCCCGGTCGCCGCACCCACCGATGAGGAAAAGGCGCATCATTACCTTTGGCGCTTCTGGCGCCATATCCCGCGGGCCGGCTATATCACCCTGTATGACCGATCCTGGTATGGCCGCGTCTTGGTCGAGCGCGTGGAAGGATTCGCAAGCGATGCCGAGTGGCGGCGGGCCTACTCGGAGATCAACCAGTTTGAGGAGCAACTGGTCGACAGCGGCATCATCCTGCTCAAATTCTGGCTTCATATCAGCGACGAGGAGCAGCTCAGGCGATTCAAGGATCGCGAAAACGTCCCCTATAAACAGTACAAGATCACCGACGAGGACTGGCGTAACCGCGAGAAATGGCCCCAGTACCGAGACGCCGTCAACGAGATGATCGTGCGCACGAGCACAAAACACTCCGCTTGGAATCTCGTTGAGGGTAACGACAAGCCATACGCCCGTGTGAAGGTCCTGAAAACCGTCTGCCAGACGCTTCGAGAGGCGATCAAACAGGAGCCAGCGCCTGCTGTGGGATATATCCCGTGCGGCGACAAACGCCACGAGCAGCCCAAGAAGTCTTCGTCCAATGGAAAGTCAGGGTGAGGCTGCAGCCTGGGCCTGTCGCCATCGACGAGAGCGGTGATGGAAGGCTGAGGAGACGCTGACCAAATCAGCGCTTACTGCGGCACATGAATGGGCCCCATGCTCAGTCGCCAAAGCGACTGAGCATGGGGCGATTCGGAGCCTGCGTTCTCGAGTTGCGTGCCGATGTTTACCCGAATGGCAAATCGTCCGTCTCTCCCCGTGTTCGTGCAGAAGGCGACGCTCTCTCGCTACTCGGCGCTGCAGTAACGTCGGCGATCAACGAGCCAGGAGGACAGGCTCCGAGCGACCAAAGAGCCGGAAGTAGTTCTCACCGGTCACCGCCGCAACCTCCTCGGGGTCCATCCCGCGCAGCTCAGCGACGCATTGGGCGACGTGCCTCACCCATTTCGGCTCGTTGGGTTTGCCACGATGCGGCACAGGGGCGAGGTAAGGCGAATCCGTCTCGATCAAGAGACGATCGAGCGGGACGCGACGCGCGACGTCTCGAAGCTCGGCGGCGTTCTTGAAGGTGATGATGCCGGAGAAAGAGACATAAAAGCCTAGATCCATGCCAGCCCTGGCCATCTCCCAGCTCTCCGTAAAGCAGTGAAGGACACCTCCGACCGCCTTGGCGTCCTCGTCGCGCAGAATGCGAAGGGTATCCTCGCGGGCGTTTCTTGTGTGGATGATGAGCGGCTTGCAACAGGCCCGCGCGGCCGCGATATGGACCCGGAAACGTTCGCGTTGCCACTCGAGATCACCATCGCTGCGAAAGTAGTCGAGCCCCGTCTCCCCGATCGCGACATTACGAGGGTCCGATGCCAAGGCGACCAGCTGCTCGCTGGTCGGCTCGGCAACCTCCTCCTGGTTCGGGTGCACGCCGACAGAGACGGCGACCTGTCCATAGGGATCGACCAGTCGCCGCATCGCTGGGTAATGCTCCAGATCGATCGAGACGCAGAGCATATGGCTGATGCCGGCGTCCGTCGTCGCCTGCATCAATTGACCGAAATCCGACTCGTAGTGGCGAAGATCCACCCGATCGAGGTGACAATGCGAATCGACGAGCATGCCGTCTCCTAGATGGTATGCGTGGGTCGATCGGAGCTCAGAACACCGACGAGGTAGCCCTCGATCTTCCGACGGGCTTCGCCCTTGTCCTGATCGCTGAACTGGACGCCGACCCCAATGGCCCGGTTGCCCTCTGCATTCGGGGGTGTCACCCACACGACCTTGCCTGCGACCGGGATACGGTCGGTCTCATCCATCAACTGAAGCAGCAGAAAAATCTCGTCGCCAAGCTGATAGCCTTTGGTCGTGGGGATGAAGATACCGCCATTCTTGATGAAAGGCATGAACGAGGCGTACAGAGCGCCCTTGTCCTTGATCGCGAAGCTGAGAATGCGTTGCTGCCCCGACAGAGAGCCGCCAACGGCTTCTTTGGTTGTCATCGCTCAAATCCTCCTGGCCCCATGGATCGCGGTGACCCGGGCCCATTCAATCGACAGGGACTCGAACATCAACTGAGTGTTGATCCGCGACTCCGCCGAGCCTCGGGCGTGCAGGACGCGCTGGAGGAGCCGGTGTGCCGCGGTCGGATCGATTCGCCGCGCGAGCGCACGGAAGGCATCGCGCTGGTCTGGGTTGTCAAGCCAGGCTGGATCCTCGGCAACATTCAGCCGCACGAGATCCACCAGCCATGTGGCCAACCAATCCAGACAGAGCCGCGGCCCAAGGCCGTTCCACGCCGCCGCCTCCGTGACCGGGTCCCGATCCCCTCGCGCGATCGCCAGAAAGCCGGCCAGGCGATCCCGGCGCTGCAGCAACAAGTGCTCGTCGAGCTCGCTGAGCGCGCGCAATGGCGCCCCGTGAGCGAGCCGCAGACGAAGGCCGATGTCGGCATCGGGGAGTTTACCGGCGAGCCAGCTCACCGACTGCTCGAGCGTCGGAATCGGGACGCAAACCTGCTGACACCGACTCCGAACGGTCGCGGGAAGCCGCCCCGCGTGCTCTGTGATGAGACAGATGAGTGCGTTTCCGGAGGGCTCTTCCAGGGTCTTGAGCAAGGCATTGGCGGCCGCAGCATTGAGGTGGTCGGCCGGGTCGATGAGGGTGACCTTCCAGGCACCCCGTCCGGGCGTCAGCGCCCCGCGCTCAACCAGCGCACGAACCGCAGCGATTGGGATCTCCTCGGACTTCGCCTCGGGATCCGGTCCGACACGCACCAGATCGGGATGATTGTCCCCCTTGAGCAGCCGACAATCGGCGCAACGTCCGCAGGCCACCTCATTCGGACGGGGATCATGACATAAGAGCGAATGCGCCAACAGCTCGGCGAGATGCCGCTTGCCGACCCCCGGGGGACCGCTCACGAGGAGCGCATGGGAAAGGCGCCCTGACTGTCGAGCGCTCGACAAGCGCGACCAATGGTCCACCAGCCAGGGCAAGGGTGCATCCATATCGAGCCGGGCCGCTTCAGTCATGTCCGGCTCGTACCCGCGACTGAATCGATGAAGGCGTTTATCTGTAAAAGGATCTGTGCGCTCACGACCGCCAGGGGCGCGGCGGCATCGATCACGCAATAACGCGCCGGGCATGCCGCGGCACGCGACAGATAAACCGCGCGTACCGCCTCGAAGAACCTCAGTGTCTCCGACTCGAAACGATCGGCAGTGCCGCGCCTGCGCGCACGTCCCAGACCCTGCTCCGGCGAGAGATCCAACACAAGGGTGAGGTCCGGTCGTAGGTCACCCTGGACCAAGGTTTCGAGCATGCCGATGCGTTCGTGGTCGAGCCCACGGCCGCCTCCCTGATAGGCATAGGTCGCGTCCGTGAAGCGATCGCAGATGACCCAGGTTCCACTTGCCAAAGCCGGACAGATCCTCTTCGAAAGATGCTCGGCACGGGCTGCGAACATCAGGAGCAGCTCCGCGGTCTCGTCCATGCCCGCATTGGCGGTGTCGAGCAGAACCGCGCGAATGCGTTCGGCGATCGGCGAGCCACCCGGCTCGCGTGTCATCAGGACCTGGATGCCCCGCTCGGTCAAGACCCGAGAGAGATGTGCGATATGGGTTGACTTCCCCGCCCCCTCGATGCCTTCAAGCGTGATGAAGCAGCCTCTCGGCATGCGCGACTCAAGTTTGCTGTCGGTGCTCATGGCTCGCCGAGGATATAACGACGAACCGCACGGTTGTGCTGTTCGAGCGTGACGGAGAAGACATGACTGCCGTCGCCGCGGGAGACGAAATAGAGACTATCCCCGTCGGCCGGGTGCAATGCGGCATGGATCGCAGCACGCCCGGGCAACGCGATCGGTGTTGGCGGCAGACCGTTGATCACATACGTATTGTAGGCTGTTGCCTCGCGCAGATCGGCACGCCGAATCTTACCCTCGTAACGCTCGCCCATCCCGTAGATGACGGTTGGATCGGTCTGCAGTCTCATGCCCTTTTGCAGTCTTCGGACGAAGACACCTGCAATCTCGGGACGCTCACGGGCGACCCCGGTCTCTTTCTCGATGATCGAGGCGAGGATCAATGCCTCATAGGCGCTCTCGAGGGGGAGCCCATCGCTGCGTCCAGCCCACTCCTCGGCCAGCACCTGCTCCATCCGCTCGAAAGCACGCCGGAGGATGACCAGACGCTGTGTTCCACGAGGAAAACCGTAGGTATCCGGGAAGAGTCGCCCTTCAGGATGCTCGCCCGGACGACCGAGCTTCGCCATGAGGGCATCTTCGGAGAGGGTGCCGAGCTCACCGCTGAATCGATCGTGGCGCTCGACCGCCTCAACCGCCTGCCTAAAGGTCCAGCCCTCGACCAGGGTAACCGTATGTTGGACGACCTGGCCGGAGGTGATGCGAGCCAAGAGATCAACAGGTGTCATGCCGGACGTCACCTCGAACTCGCCCGCCTTGATCCGTCCTTGATCGCCCTGTCGATAGGCCAGGGCGATGAAATAATAGGGATGCATCAAGAGACCTTCTTGGGTCATCTGGCTCGCGAGACCGCGCAGCGATGTCCCCCGTGGGATGTCGAGGATCATACTCGCATCGGGCAGCTCGAGCGGCCTGCGCTCGAACGCGCGATAGTCGAACCAGAGGCCGGCACCAAGGGCGCTGGACGCCAGCAACAGGATCAAAAAGACACGAAGGATCATTCCGAGTCAGGCCATCCAGATGTTTGCGCCGCCTGCCGGATCGCACCCAGGAGGTGGCCAGGCAAATGATCCGGGTCAAAGGTCTGACCGCCGAGGCGGCAAACGGGCCAGACACCGATCCGAGCATTGGTCAGGAAGAGACCGAGGGCATGCTCGACGTCATCCGGAGTGATCGAACGCTCGACACAAGGAATCTCGTGCCTGGCGGCCAACTCGATTGCGAGCCCTCGAACCGTTCCCGCGATGCCGCTCCGGTCGACCAAGGGCGTGGAAAGTCCGATTCCATCCCACAGGAACAGGTTTGACATTGTCCCGCCGACGATTGCGCCACCCTCCTCCCGCATCAAGCCCTCGGCGATGTCGGGATCGTCCCACTCAGCCCTCGCAAGCACGCCGTCCAGTCGATTCAGATGTTTGACACCGGCGAGATGCGGGTTCACGGATGCAGGGGTCTTGCAATAGCGAACGGACACACCGCAAACCTCGTCGGACTGGCCCTTCGGTATGCCAGCATAGGACAGCAGAATGCGTCGCGGGTGCGGTGCAGATGGCGGGCGATAGCCGCGGCCACCTGCCCCGCGGGTGATGATGAGCTTCAGGATGCCCTCGTCGAGGCCAGCGATCGCACGTCTGGCCTCACCAATCAAGCTCTCCGCCGGCGGGAGAGGCAGACCCAGCCGACCAGCGCCGAGGCAGAGTCGCGCCCAGTGACGATCCCAGAGACAGGGCGCTCCATCGCGGATTCGGATCGTTTCAAAGAGTCCATCGCCGTAGTGCAGACCACGATCCCCGACGGGAATCCATCCCTGGTCACGACCATCGACCAGAATCCGCAGAGCACCGCCGAAGGCAAACGGGTCAAGCGCTTGGTAGGCCGTCATGGGATCGGTCGGCGGCGAGCTCGCCCCGAACAGCGATAGGGCGCTCGGGACGCGCTTTAGAGCCGACGGAAGACCAGGGTCCCGTTGGTGCCCCCGAACCCGAACGAGTTTGTGAGCGCGACATCGATCCTCATCTCCCGAGCGATGTTGGGCACATAGTCGAGATCGCAGCTCGGATCCGGTGTCTCGTAGTTGATGGTGGGCGGCGCGGTCTGATCACGGATGGCGAGGATGGTGAAGATCGCTTCCGCCCCGCCGGCTGCGCCCAGCATGTGCCCGGTCATGGACTTCGTGGAGCTCACGGGCACCTCGTAGGCCCGCGCCCCGAATGCCCGCTTGATCGCCATTGTCTCCGCAACATCGCCCGCCGGTGTCGAGGTGCCATGCGCATTGATATAGTTCACTTGATCCGCGTCGAGACCGGCATCGGCGAGGGCGAGCAACATGCAGTCACAGGCACCTTCACCGTTTTCGGACGGGGCCGTCATGTGATATGCGTCGGAGTTCATCCCGACGCCGACCAGCTCGGCGTAGATCGGGGCACCCCTCGCCTTCGCGCGCTCGTACTCCTCGAGCACCACGACCCCGGCGCCGTCACTGAGAACGAACCCATCGCGATCGCGATCGAATGGACGACTGGCGGCCTCGGGTGCATCATTGCGCGTCGAGAGCGCACGAGCCGCCGCGAAGCCACCCAGCCCGACGGGCGAGGTCGCCATCTCGGCACCACCTGCGATCATGACATCCACGTAACCGTGTCGGATCATGATTGCGGCCTCACCGATATTGTGGGTCGCCGTGCTGCAGGCTGAAACGATCGAATAGTTCGGGCCTTTCAGGCCGAACTTGATCGAGAGATTGCCCGCAACCATGTTGATGATGTTGGCGGGGACGAAAAAGGGCGAGATTCGACGCGGCCCTTTCGAGCGGTAGGCCTCGTAATTGTTCTCGATTCCGGTGATGCCGCCGATCCCGGAACCGATCGCCACACCGATCCGACGGCGGTTGGAGTCATCGATCTCGAGTCCGGCGTCCGCGATTGCCTGACAACCTGCCGCCATGCCGTAATGGATAAACTTATCCATTTTTTTGGCTTCCTTTTCCGAGATATACTCGCCGATCTCGAAGCCATAGATCGGACCGCCGAAGCGGGTACTGAACGGCTTGATGTCGAAATGGGTGATGGGCTTGATCCCACTCTTGCCGGCAAGGATGTTGTCCCAAGAGGACTTCACGTCCAGACCGACCGGTGCCACGAGGCCTAACCCGGTGACCACTACCCTTCTGCCTGCCATTGCCTACCCCTTTCGTTCGGAACTCGACGTTCGTTCGACGCATGCCGCCGCACCGACAATCCGACTGCGGCCGACGGCATTCGCGCCTCGGAGCATAAAGCCCCTCTGCTAGGCTTGGTGCTCGTTGATGTAATTGATGGCCTGTTGGACCGTGGTGATCTTCTCTGCGTCCTCGTCCGGGATCTCGGTCTCGAACTCTTCTTCGAGGGCCATGACCAGTTCCACCGTGTCCAGGGAGTCCGCGCCCAGATCGTCGACGAAGGATGCTTCAGCCGTCACCTCCTCTTCCTTGACGCCAAGTTGCTCAACGACAATCTTGCGAACTCGATCTTCAACGCTACTCATGGGTCTAATTCCTCCGGATGAATAAAGGTGGCCCTCTCTGGACCAGGCCGTATTCTAGTGACATTCGATGGTCGATGAAAGCCGCAACAGTAGTCGGTAAATGACATACAAGAAATTGATTTATTTCCGCTAAATCATCTCGATCGCAGGACTCTTCACGACATATGCATGCCGCCGTTCACGTGCAGCGTCTCACCGGTGATGTAGGCACCAGCAGGAGAGGCCAAGAAGACAACGGCCGCGGCGATCTCTTCGGGCTGCCCGAGGCGCCCCAACGGGATCGTGGCGACCAACGCCTCGCGTTGTGCATCGGGCAGAGCGCGGGTCATGTCCGTGTCGATGAAACCCGGAGCAACGCAATTGACCGTGATCGCTCGCGATCCGACCTCACGGGCCAGCGCCTTGGTGAATCCCATCATCCCCGCTTTCGCCGCAGCATAGTTGGTCTGCCCGGCATTGCCCGTCGAGCCGACCACCGAAGCAATATTGATGATGCGGCCCTTTCGCACCTTGGTCATGGCGCGCAGGCACGCCTTGGAGAGCCGATAGACCGAGCTCAGATTGGTCTCGATGACCGCGGCCCACTCCTCGTCCTTCATGCGCATCAATAGGTTGTCGCGGGTGATCCCGGCGTTGTTGACCAAGATGCTGGGCGCGCCCAGACGTTCGTTGATCGCGTGCAGTGCGGCATCGACCGACCCCTGGTCGGCGACATCGAGGGCCAGACCGATTCCTCGATGGCCCAAGTCGGTGAGGGCCTGCTCGATGGCCTTGGCGCCCGCCTCCGTCGTTGCGGTCCCCGCCACGGCGGCCCCTTGCTCCGCCAAGGCCATGGCGATCGCACGGCCGATACCGCGCGAGGCGCCCGTCACGAGCGCGATTTCACCTTTCAGCATTGCCTATCGTCTCCAGTGCCGCCTCCAACGATCTCGGATCGAAGATCGGCAGCGTCGTCAGGTTGTCATCGATTCGTTTATTCAAGCCCGCCAGCACCTTGCCGGGGCCGCATTCGATCGCCGTATGGACGCCCTCGGCCACGACTGCTTGGACAGTCTCGACCCATCGGACCGGGCGAAAGAGTTGCTGAACCAGCAGATCACGAAGATCGGCCGGATCGGCGGCTGGGCTCACGCTCGCATTATGCAATACGGGGACCGCCGGAGAACGGATCTCGACCTCCGCCAGGCGCCCTGCGAGGCGCGCGGCAGCCGGCCGCATCAGGGTGCAGTGCGACGGCACGCTCACCGGTAATCGGATGGCACGCTTTGCACCGACCAACTTTGCCGCAACCAGGGCGCGGGCGATCGCATCGGACTGCCCAGCGATCACGACCTGACCTGGCGCATTGAAATTGACCGCCTCGAGCACGTCGCCTTGAGCCTGCTCGGCGCATAGGTCGATCACCTCTCGGTCGCTGAGTCCCAGCAGGGCGGCCATCGCTCCTTCACCTGCCGGCACGGCCTCCTGCATGAAACCGGCGCGCTCGGCAGCCAGGCGCAGACCATCTGCGAAACTAAAGGCGCCCGCAGCGACCAAGGCCGAGTATTCACCCAGGCTATGGCCTGCCATCAGGGTCGCCTTTGGTCCGCCAGCCCGCTGCCAGACGCGCCAAACCGCCACACCGGCGACCAGCATGGCGGGTTGTGTATTGCGGGTGAGGTCAAGCTCCTCTCGGGGACCCTCGCTCACGAGTCGCCAAAGATCGAATGACAGGACATCGGATGCCTCATCGAAGGTCTGACGAACGTCCGGATAGGCGTCGGCGAGCGTGTCGAGCATCCCGACCGATTGGGATCCCTGGCCGGGGAAGAAGGCTGCAATCATGGGAAGCATAGGGGTCGACGATGACTCAATAACGGACCAGAACCGAGCCCCAGGTGAAACCGCCACCGAAGGCTTCCATCAGGAGGAGCTCGCCTCGGCGAATGCGACCATCGCGCACCGCCTGATCGAAGGCCAGCGGGATGGATGCGGCAGAGGTGTTGCCGTGCTCGGCCACCGTGACGACCACCCGATCCATCGGAAGGTCGAGCTTGCGGGCGGTCGCCTGAATGATACGGATATTGGCCTGGTGCGGAATCAGCCAATCGATGTCGGATTTTTCGAGGCCGGCGGCATCCAGGGTCTCGTCGACGATCCTGCCAAGGGTGGTCACAGCGACCCGGAAGACCTCGTTCCCCTTCATCTCGATGAAGGCGACTTCGGGATGTCCATTGCCGATCCCGCCAGGGACCTGCAGCAGGTCCTTGAAGGCCCCGTCGGCGTGCAGATGGGTGGAGATGATCCCGGGCTCGTCGGCAGCCCCCAGAACCACAGCACCGGCGCCATCGCCAAACAAGACGCAAGTCCCGCGGTCCTGCCAATTGAGGATGCGCGACAGGGTCTCGGCCCCGACGACGAGTGCCCGCTTTGCGGCACCGGTTTGGATGAACTTGTCGGCCACGCTGACCGCATAGACGAAACCGGTACAGACCGCCTGCAGATCGAAGGCGGCACAGCCGCGGACGCCGAGCCGCTGCTGCAGAAGACAGGCGGTACTCGGGAAGAACTGATCAGGTGTCGTGGTTGCGACGACGATCAAATCGAGATCCGAGGCTTGGATGCCGGCCGCGTCAAGCGCGTTGCGAGCAGCGCCTTCGGCCAAGTCGCAGCAGGTCTCGTCGTCCGAGACCAGATGGCGCTTCTCGATACCTGTCCGCTCTTGTATCCAGGTCGCCGTGGTGTCGACGATGGCCTCGAGATCGGCGTTCGTGACCATCCGAGACGGAAGTTGACTCCCCGTCCCAAGAATTCGCGAGTAAATCATCAGGCGATCGCCTTATAGTGTCCGCTATCCAGGTGCCGACCGACCTGCTCGCCGATCCGCTTTGGAATATCCGCGTGGATCTCTTTCTGGGCGATCCGAATAGCATTTTCGAAGGCGATCTCGTCCGCACCACCGTGGCTCTTGATGACGATCCCACGCAAGCCAAGCAGGCTCGCGCCGTTGTATCGACGGGGATCCATGGTGCGCCGGAATTGATTGAGAATCGGCATCGCGGCAAGACCGGCTAGTCGTGTAAACCAGGTCCGCTTGAACTGGCTGCTCAGCGAGTGACGGACAAACTTGGCAACACCTTCGCTGCACTTGAGAGCGACATTGCCGACGAAACCGTCGGCGACGACGACGTCGATGTCATCGAGGAAGATCCCGTCGCCCTCGATGTACCCAATATAGTTCAGACTGCTCCGCACGAGCAGATCGTGGGCCTGCTTGACCTGCTCGTTACCCTTGATCTCTTCCTGCCCGATATTCAGGAGTGCGACGCGCGGTGCGGGCACGCCCTCGACAGCGGTCACCAACTCGCTACCCATCACTGCGAACTGAAATAGGTGATCGGCGGTGCAGTCGACGTTGGCCCCGAGATCGAGCATATGAGTGTGCCCGTGGAGCGAGGGTACGGCGGTGATGATCGCCGGTCGGTCTACGCTCGGCAGCGTCTTGAGCACGAAACGCGCCGTGGCCATCAAGGCCCCCGTGTTGCCGGCACTGACACAGGCGTGGGCTTGTCCGAGCTTGACGAGGTCGATCGCGACACGCATCGACGAATCCTTCTTTCCCCTCAGCGCTTTGGAGGGCAGCTCATCCATGCCGACTTCCTGTGTCGTCGGGTGGATCCTGAGACGGTCGCGCGATGCCGACCCAAGGCATGCGGTGATCTTGGCTTCATCGCCAACCAGGATCAGCTCGACGCGCTCGGTGCGCCCGAGAAATCGCAGCGCCGCCGCGACCACGACCTTGGGTCCGTGGTCGCCACCCATGGCGTCGAGCGCGATGACGGATACAGGTTCCACTCCGAGCCCCTTGGGACGTCGAACGTGTGCTGGCTTGATGATCTGCAAGCGACCGCGCGCGGTCACTCAGAGCGATCCAGAACCTTTCGACCCCGGTAGAAACCGTCGGGGGTGATGTGATGACGACGATGAGTCTCGCCACTGGTGGGATCGACCGAAAGGGTAGGTTTAGTCAAGGCATCGTGCGAGCGGCGCATGTCGCGCTTCGACGGGGTCTTGCGGTTCTGCTGAACGGCCATTTCTGATCTCCGGATCGGGCTTGGCGCGCGCATGAGCGGGCGCGCCCTAGATTAAAGAATACAAGTCACAAGGGTCGAGCTTGTCGGTGTCGGTTTCCGCTCCTGGCGTCGGCGTAGGACATCGTCCGATCAGTGTCGGGGTGTTTTCCTCAGCGTGGCCAAGATCGCAAACGGTTGGCGCGGCTCTTCGGTCCCGCCATTGATCGACGCATCGAGACCGGGGTCGCTTCGAGCACGACAGGATCCGGATGGGTGGCGCGGGATCTGAGGGATCGCCAACAGCAATTCATCCTCGACCATCTCCAGCGGATTCACGCGATCGTCGGCGACCAACCAGGGGTCAAGATGATCGGGGAGTGCGTCAACCTCCTCATCCCGTCGGATCAGAGCGAGCCCGATCGCTGCGTTCACCGGAATCTCAATCTCGGCAAGGCACCTTTGACAGGTGAGACGCAGGACTGCGGCAACACGGCCTGTCACGACGTCACGCCCTTGCGGGTCCTGGCCGAACCGAATCTCGTATTCCGCGGCTTCCGCCCCTGCCTCCATTTCCGCGGTGACCGGAGGCGTGTGAGCGAGACTCAAAACGGCCGAGGCGAGACGCGGCATCTGCTCCAGCCGCGCTCGTCCGACGAAAAGGAGGTCGCGACGACATGCCCGCCAAGGGTCGATATGATTCTCGAGCTGATCCGAGGAGGTTCCCGACATAAGCGGGCAAAATTAGCGCATATTTGATGACGGCGTCAACTCGCGCTCGCAGGTCCGCAGGTCGGCAACTCAGGGAACCACAAGAGCAAGCAAGACACCGGCTGCAACCGCGGAGCCGATGACACCTGCGACGTTTGGTCCCATGGCATGCATCAACAAAAAATTATGTTGGTTTTCATCGAGTCCGACCTTGTTCACAACGCGGGCGGCCATTGGCACCGCGGAGACCCCCGCCGCGCCGATCAATGGATTGACCTTGCCCCCGGTGATCAAACACATCAGCTTGCCCATCAAGACCCCTGCCGCAGTACCGACGCTGAAAGCGAGTGCTCCGAGTACCAGGATACCAATCGTCTGAGGCGTCAGGAAAAGCTCGCCTGACAGCTTGGAGCCAACCGCCAGACCCAGGAGAATGGTCACGACGTTGATGATCTCGTTTTGGGCCGCCCGACTGAGACGATCAACGACGCCGCACTCGCGCAGCAGGTTACCGAACGTCAGCATCCCGATCAGCGGGGCTGCAGACGGCAGCAGCACCGCACAAAGGATCAATACGACGAAGGGAAACAGGATCCGCTCCAGACGCGAGACCGGGCGCAGCTGCTCCATCACGATCCCGCGTTCGGCCTTGGTCGTCAACAGCCGCATGATCGGCGGCTGGATGATGGGCACGAGCGCCATGTAGGAATAAGCGGCCACCGCAATCGCACCGAGCAGATCGGGCGCCAGGCGGGATGCGAGGAAGATCGCGGTCGGGCCATCCGCACCGCCGATGATGGCGATGGCAGCGGCATCCGCCAGGCTGAAATCGAATCCCGGCAGCAGATTGAGTGCCAGCGCGCCGATCAGGGTTGCGAAGATGCCGAACTGGGCCGCCGCCCCAAGCAACAGCGTCGAGGGTCTTGCGATCAGGGCGCCGAAGTCGGTCAAGGCCCCGATCCCGAGAAAGATGAGCAACGGAAAGATACCCGTCTCGATCCCGACCGAATAGATCATTCCGGTCATCCCGTCGGGCCCGCCGATCCCGGCGACCGGGATGTTCGCCAGGATTGCGCCGAATCCGATGGGGACGAGCAACAGGGGCTCGAAGCGCTTGGCGATGGCGAGATAGATAAGCCCGCAGCCCACCACGAACATCACCCCTTCGCGCCAGGTCAGATTCGCGATGCCGGTGGACTGCCAGAGGGTGAGGAACGCATCCATGTATCAGCCCAGGGTCAGCAGGGTCTGGCCGACTTGCAGACTTTCACCTGCCTTGACCGACACCGTCAGCACGGTCCCGGCGTCGGGAGACCGCACTTCGGTCTCCATCTTCATCGCCTCCAGAACCATGATCAGCTCACCCGCGGCGACGACCTGGCCAGGATGGACCTTGACCTTGACCACGGTTCCCGCGAGCGGTGCAGGCACAGGTCGGCCGTTGGCTGCAGGTGGTGGCAACGCGGTCGGTGTCGGGGTGATCTGATCAATGGTACCCGCCGGTGAGACGAGGACCTGATAGCTTCGACCATCAACCTCGACCCGATAGCGTTCCGGACCCGCGCCGACCGGAGCGGACGCAGCCGTTGGGACAGGCACGGCGTCTGCCACCTTCGGCGGGCCTGCCTCCTCCCACGGCCGCGGCTCGAAGGCGCTCGGGTCTCCACGGCGCTCCAAGAACTTGAGCCCGACCTGGGGAAAGAGTGCATAGATGAGGACATCGTCCACGACCGCATCGGCGAGCTTGAAGGAGCGCTCTTGCGACAGCTGTTTAACCTCGGCCGTGAGCGTCTCCAGCTCGGGCTTGAGATTGTCGGCCGGTCGGCAGGTGATCGGCGACTTGCCTTCGCCGAGGACACGCCGCTGCAGCTCGGCATTCACCGGCGCCGGGGTCGCACCATACTCGCCCTTGAGCACGCCTGCGGTCTCGTTCGTGATGCTCTTGTAGCGGTCGCCCATGAGGACGTTGAGGACCGCCTGGCTCCCGACGATCTGGGAGGTCGGGGTGACCAGAGGTATGAAACCCAACTCTTCGCGTACCTTTGGGATCTCAGCCAGCACAGCGTCCAGACGATCAGTGACCCCCTGCTCCCGGAGTTGGTTCTCCATATTCGTGAGCATGCCACCTGGGACCTGGGCGACCAGGATGCGCGAGTCCACACCCTTGAGCGCGCCTTCGAACTTAGCGTATTTCTTTCGGACCTCGCGGAAATAGGCGGCGATCTCCTCCAAAAGAGTCAGGTTCAGTCCAGTAGACCGGTCCGTATCTTCCAAGATCGCAACGACCGCCTCGGTCGGCGAGTGGCCATAGGTCATGCTCATGGATGAGATGGCGGTGTCGACCATATCGATCCCGGCCTCCGCCGCTTTCAGGATGGTGCTGGTGCTCATCCCCGTCGTGGCATGGCTATGTATGGCGATCGGGATGCTGCATGTCCCTTTCAACCGCCTGACCAGGGCCTCGGCCACATAGGGCTTGAGGAGACCGGCCATATCCTTGATGCAGATCGAATGACAACCCATGTCCTCGAGGCGACGTCCCATGCCGACCCAGTACTCTAGGTCATGGACCGGGCTGACGGTATAGGACATGGTTCCCTGTGCGTGCTTGCCGGTCGCCAGCGCGGCCTTGACGGCTGTCTCCAAATTGCGCACATCGTTCATGGCGTCGAAGATGCGGAAGACATCAATCCCATTGATCGCGGCGCGCTCGACGAAGGACTCGACCAAGTCATCCGCATAGTGCCGATAGCCAAGAAGGTTCTGGCCGCGCAGCAGCATCTGTTGCGGCGTGTTGGGCATGGCGGCCTTGATCAGGCGCAACCGCTCCCAGGGGTCCTCCCCAAGATAGCGGATGCAGGCATCGAAGGTCGCGCCGCCCCAACTCTCGACCGACCAATAGCCGACCTGATCCAGCTTGGGTGCGATCGGGAGCAGGTCCTCGAGGCGCAGTCGGGTCGCGAGCAGCGACTGGTGGGCGTCGCGCAGCACGACATCAGTGATCGCGAGTCGATTGGATGGCTTCATGCGGGGCTCGATTCTCGGGGGTTGGGATGATGGTCGGTCGGATCTCCCGGGCGGAACGCGACGGACCTGGGCCGCGCCCATGAACCACAAAAGGTCCATTTGCACTGTCCAGACCGGCGCAGCACCAGATGAGAGATCTCGACAGGTCCTGTCTCGATAGGCTCCTCAGGGGCGGTGTCGACTGCGGTGCTGCCGGATCGCCGCGGCAATGACCGCGATCAACCGATGATCGCCGCCGGCCGCAGGCACGGGCGCGGCCAGAGGCACTGAGGGTAGACTCTCGGGGAGCGGATCCTCGGGACCCCATCGCAACACCGCCTTGGACATCAGGGCGAGCATGCCGACCAGGATCAGCAAAAACGAAAAGACGATGGCCAGGCCGATGACCATAAGCCAAATGCCCTCGATCAAGAGATCGGCTACGGCAGTGTCCATAGGATCATCGCAGCCTCAAAGCTCAGACATCGAAGGGGTGACGGCGCACCAGGGTCTCGACCCGGTCCGGACCCGTCGAGATCAGATCGATCGGAAGCCCGCTCAGACGCTCGATGGTCTCCAAATAGGTCCGCGCGTTCGCTGGCAGCGCATCCAGCGAGGTCGCGCCGACCGTCGACTCGGTCCAGCCTGCAAGCTCGATGTAACCCGGCTCGCAGCGTGCCAGGGCATCCGCACCGACCGGCGGCGCCGTGACCTCCTGACCGTCGAGCAGGTAGCTGGTGCAGACCTTGATCGTCTCCAACCCGTCGAGCACGTCGAGCTTTGTGATGCACATACCGGTGACACTGTTGATGGCGAGCGAGCGGTTGAGCGAGACCATATCCAGCCAGCCGCAGCGGCGTTTGCGCCCCGTCGTCGCACCAAACTCGTTCCCGCGCTGACCCAGGTGATCGCCACAGGCATCGAAGAGCTCGGTCGGGAAGGGTCCAGACCCCACGCGGGTCGTATAGGCCTTGACGATCCCCAACACATAATCCAGGTCACGCGGTCCGACCCCGCTGCCGCTCGCTGCACCTCCCGCAGTCGTGGTGGATGAGGTGACATAGGGGTAGGTGCCATGATCGATGTCGAGCAAGGCCCCCTGAGCGCCCTCGAACAGCACATCACGCCCCTCCACACGACAGGCGTGCAGAAAACCCGTCACGTCCATGACGAGTGGGCGCAGGACCTCAGCATAGCCCAGGTATTGATCCAGCACGGCCGCAAAGTCGACCCGGTCGACCCTGTAGTAGTGCTCGAGCATGAAATTGTGATATTCGAGGACCTCGCGGAGGCGTTCTTCGAAGTGGTGAGCGTCGAGCATCTCGCCGAGACGAATGCCGCGACGTGAGGTTTTGTCTTCGTAGGCTGGACCGATCCCTCGCCCTGTCGTCCCGATCGCCTTCGCCCCGCGCGCCAGCTCACGGGCATGGTCGAGTGCAACATGGTAGGGCAGGATGACGGGGCAGGCTGCGCTGATGCCCAGGCGCTCTCTGGCCGGCACGCCGGATGCTTCCAGCATGGCGAGCTCCTCGAGCAGTGCCGGCGGCGAGAGCACGACCCCATTACCGATCAAACACTGTACCCCATCGCGCAGAATGCCCGAGGGGACCAGGTGGAGTACGGTTTTGACGCCGTCGATGACCAGGGTGTGTCCCGCGTTGTGGCCGCCTTGGAAGCGCACAACGACCGACGCCCGGTCGGTCAGGAGGTCGACCACTTTACCTTTGCCTTCATCACCCCATTGGGTGCCAATCACAACGACGTTCTTGCCCATCTTTAGTCTTTCCTACTCCGCAAGGAGATCTTCAAGTTCCCATCGACCATCTCGCTCGGTCAATCGGTGACGACAGCCGAGATCGCGTGGATCCTGCACCTGGCCAGGAAGCGCATGGATGACGCAACGCCCTGAGTCCCGGAGCCGATCGACCGCCTCGCGCGCGGCGGGCTCGGCTGACCAGGGCGCATAGATGGCCCCGCCCGCAGTATCCGGTAACGCCTTCCGCTGTCCATGGCGCAACAGCCCCTTCAGGTCAGTACTGAATCCGACGGCTGGCCGCGCTCGACCGAAGACGCGGCCGATATCGTCATAACGTCCACCGCGAGCGATCTCCAGGCCCCAGCCCGGCACGAAGGCGGCAAAGACGGCACCGGTTTTATACCGGTAACCACGAAGCTCCGCCAGATCGTAATGGACAGAGACGTCAGGAAGCCAGCGACCGAGCTCTTCCGCCAGACGATGCAGATACTCCACCGCCTCGCGGACAGGCCGATCGGCATCCGCCAACAGGGTCTCTGCCCTCACGAGCGCGTCGCTACCGTTGAGCTCGGCCAAAGCGGCCAACATGCGCGCAGGCGCGCCACGTAGCCCGATCTCGGCGATCAAGGTCTCGATCTCGGGCGCGGCTTTACGTTGCAAGGCATCGAACAGGGCGTGCTCCTGCACGGACGACAATCCGGCCTGGCGGGCCAGTCCGCGATAGATGCCGACGTGCCCCAGATCCAGATAGGTTTCGCCGATCCCGGCGGCACGCAATGTCAGCATGATCAGCCTGAGGATCTCCGTGTCACTCTCGATCCCGGCGTGGCCATAGATCTCTGCCCCGATCTGAAGCGGGCTGCGAGTTCCCGCAAAGCCGTCTCCGCGAGTATGAAGCACGGTCCCCAAATAGCAGAGCCGAGTCGGCGTGTCGCGCCTGATGTGGTGTGCATCGATGCGGGCGACCTGGGGCGTCATGTCGGCGCGCACGCCGAGCAGACGACCGCTCACTTGGTCGGTGAGCTTGAAGGTCTGGAGGTCGAGGTCCTGGCCCGTCCCGGTCAGAAGTGACTCGAGATAGTCGATAAATGGAGGGATGACGAGCTCGTAGCCCCAGCTCGCGAAGAGATCCAAGAGCTCGCGTCGCAAGCTCTCCATGACCTGCGCTTGCGGGGGAAGGATCTCGTCGATCCCATCCGGCAACAGCCAGCGTTCCTCGTTCATTCGTTCACCAGCTTCGGCTCACGGGACTCGATCGACAAACACATGGATCACGAGCCCATCAGTTGAAAAGCGCCTAATTAATGAGGTAGAGCAGGCCGACGCCCAAGAGCATGCTGACGAGACCGGCCAGGCGCAGAGATCGCTTGTCCTCTTTGGCCACCAGCAATAGGGCACGGCGAAAGCTTTCCGGGCTCAAGAAAGGCCAAATGCCTTCGATGACCAAAACGAGCGCAAGCGCGACCAAGATTTCATGCACAGACAACCGCCCCCGAAACCTTGCTTCGCGGAAAAGGCACGCGCAGCAGCGCGCCGCCCAAAGCGCGACATCTTTTCAGAGGTCGGGGCGTTTGTCCAACAGCACATGGCTGGGAGTGGCCGTAAGGGTCTCTCTTGGCGTGTACGCCGAGACCGCGCACTGGAGTTGTCACGAGGGATAGCGCGAACGATGGACTGACGGGCACGAATGGCTTCGTGCCCGCAGTTGTCCGAATTGCAAAGACTGCAGAATATTTTATCGTGATCGCAAGGCCCCGCGATTCGCGAGGCATTGACGTTTCCGGCTTAGGCGTTACTCGCCAGCCGGGTCGCGGAAGAACCGGAAGAAGTCAGAGTCCGGTTGCAGGACCATAACGTCCCGGTCCTGACCGAGGGCCGTTCGGTAAGAGCTCAGGCTTCGGAAGAAGGCGTAGAACTCACGGTCCTGGTTGAAGGCGTTCGCAAAGATCTGTGATGCCCTGGCATCACCCTCGCCTCGCGTCTCCTCGGACTCGCGGAACGCCTCCGCCACGATCACCGTGCGCTGGCGATCGGCATCGGCGCGAATCCGTTCGGCCGCTTCTCCACCTTGAGCCCGCAGATCTCTGGCCACGCGCTCACGTTCAGCACGCATCCGTTGATAGACGGATTCGCTCACCTCCGGCGGAAGGTCGATCTTCTTCACCCGGACATCGACGACCTCGATCCCGAGATCACGCGCGTTCTCGTTGACCTCCTTGGTCAAAAGAGCCATGAGGGCCAGACGATCGTCCGAGACGACCTCCTGAATCGTCCGTTTTCCGAACTCATCACGGAGACTGGTGTTGACCCGCTCCGACAAGAGTCGGGATGTCCGGGCGACGTTTCCGCCGGTGGACCGGAAGAACTGAGCGGCGTTCGAGATCCTCCACTTGGTGAAGGAGTCAACGATTACGTCCTTCTTCTCGACGGTCAGGAACCGTTCGGGACGTGAATCCATCGTTTGAATCCGCCGGTCGAACACCTTGATGTTATTGAGCACCGGCACCTTGAAATGTAAACCGGGTGGGTAGTCGTCTCCCACGATTTGTCCGAGTCTGAGCTTGATCGCCACCTCGTATTCCTGCACGACGAACGTGAAGGCATAGACGAGGAACACGAGACCGACGAGACCGACCGGGAGAAAGGTCTTGAGCTTACTCATTTAACGAACCCTCCGATCACGGTCGACCGACCGTTGAGGACGATCCGATGTGTCCGCAGCCACCGCAGGGGACATGGGTTCGGGCCGGAGTGAGCCGACGTCAGGTGGGCGCTGCTTCATGATTTGGTCGATCGGCAAATACAACAGACTGTTTGGGCCTCCATCCTGCACATCCAGGATCACCTTACTGGTTTCACCCAAGACCTGCTCCATGGTTTCCAGGTAGAGACGCTGCCGGGTAACCTCCGGGGCCATCAAATACTCGTTGAGTATGGCCGTGAAACGGGCGGTTTCACCTTCCGACCTTGCGACCACCTGATCGCGATAGGCTCGGGCGTCGGCAATGATTCGGGCCGCCTCACCACGCGCCTGAGGCAAGACCTCGTTTGCGTAGGCTTCAGCTTGGTTTTCCAGTCGCTCCTTATCCTCACGGGCCTTGATGGCATCATCGAAGGCAGCTTTGACCTGCTCAGGTGGCTTGGCGGGCTGCATGTTGACAGAGGTGACCAAAAGACCGGTCCGATACTGATCCATCAACTCCTGGACCCTCTCCCGGATCATGACAGCAACGGCTCCACGGCCTTCCGTCATGACAAAATCAAGCTTGCTTCCACCGACGGTGACGCGCACCACGGTCACGGTTGCGTCTCGAAGTGTCTTATCCGGGTCTTCGACCTGGAAGAGATAATCAGCCGCGTCTTGGATTCGCGACTGGACCGTCAGCTCGACATCGACGATGTTTTCATCCTGAGTCAGCATGGAGGCCGAGTGGCTGAAGGTTGCGATCTCGTCGACATTGACCTTCACCACGGATTCGATAGGCCAAGGGACATGCCAATGCGGCCCTGGGCCTGTGGTGTCGACGTAAGCGCCGAATCGGGTCACGACGCCACGCTCGGCGGGCTCGATGATGTAGATTCCGGTTGCGAGCCAGACAACGAGCAGGACGCCAGCCATGACGCCGATGGTCCGCGAGCTGAAGTTGCCCCCTGGAAGGTTGAAATTGCCACCGCCCCCTGAAGCGCCACCGCCGGAGGGTTTGTTCCCTCCGAACAGGCCGCCGAGGCGCTCTTGGAGCTTACGGACGACTTCATCGAGGTCGGGCGGACCCTGATCGCCACCGCCCTTGCCGCTCCAAGGGTCTTTGTTACCGCCACCTGGCTCATTCCAGGCCATAGCTTCTCCGTCTGTCGAGGTTGACTGTTGATGGTTGTACTGAAATCTGATTTCGCATCGTCGAGGCGAGATCGGAGAGGTGCACGTCGATCGCCGAGCTCGGCCCAGGGCCCAAAATGATCCTGACCGATCGTGTCAGAGTGCCGGCGCAAACTGCCGATATCAAGTGCCGATCCCTCGAGAGGCGACCGGCGCAGACCGTCATTCTATGTGACTCAGGCCGAACACGGCAAATAACAGCCTTGTTTTGCGTCCCTTGAGATCAGACCTTGCCGCTCATCAGCCGCTCTGCGCCGGGCATCGGGCCAAGCGCACGGGATTTTCGCTCAGTGGGAGACCCCGGCTACGGATTTCAAGCTCCTGTCTTCGCGCGCGGCCAAACGCTCCCAATCCGGGCGTCCGATCATGAGCTCCATCGACCATCCCCCAGTCTGCGTGGGTTCATCGGATAGGATCCGAGCGTGCTCGAACAGCCAGGCGCGAATCCGCCCATCCTGAGGTTCGAGCGTCAACGAGCGACGGACCCAATCGCGCCCCACCAGCTCCGCGATGGACTGAAGCAATAGATCGACGCCTTCGCCGGACTGGGCCGAGAGCCACACCCGACTTGGCAGGCCCGCTGCATCGCGCTCGATTCGCGGGTACTCATCGGGGAGGAGGTCGACCTTGTTGTAGACCTCCAGGCGCGGGATCGACTCACTCCCGATCTCCGCCAAGACCTGCTCCACATCGGCGCTCAAGCGAGCCCGATGAGGGGCCGATGCCTCGACCACATGAAGGAGCAGCGACGCACTGCGTGTTTCCTCCAGGGTCGAGCGGAATGCCGCGACCAGCTCATGGGGCAGGCGACTGACGAATCCCACGGTATCGGCGACCAGAACCCTTCCACCGTCGGGCAAAGCGAGCCGACGCAGCGTTGGATCCAGAGTCGCGAACAATTGATCAGCCTGAAAAACCCCCGCCTCTGTCAAGCGATTGAAGAGCGTGGACTTGCCGGCGTTGGTGTAGCCCACGAGTGAGACGACCGGAAGCTCCGCCTGTGCGCGTGCTTTGCGACCCTGCGCGCGCTGGACCTCGATACGGTCCAGACGGCGATTGAGGAGGATCACGCGCTTCGACAGGAGACGCCTGTCGGTCTCAAGCTGGGTCTCGCCCGGTCCGCGCAACCCGATGCCTCCCTTCTGACGCTCAAGGTGCGTCCAACCGCGCACGAGCCGGGTCGATAGATGCGTCAACTGAGCCAGCTCAACCTGGAGCTTGCCTTCGAACGAGCGTGCCCGTTGCGCGAAGATATCCAAGATCAGACCGGAGCGATCGACCACCCGGCACTTGAGCAGGCGCTCAAGGTTGCGCTCCTGGGCCGGCGAAAGCGGGTGATTGAAGATGGCCAACTCCGCCCCGGTGGCCGCGACGAGTGCCACAAGCTCCTCGCATTTCCCACTGCCGATGAAAAGCTTGGGGTCCGGAGCGGATCGTTTGCCTCCCAGGGTGCCGACGACTTCGGCGCCTGCAGCAACGGCAAGGCGCTGAAATTCTTCCCGCTCATCCGTCTCAGCCACTGAACCGATATCCAAGTGAACCAGAACGGCGCGCTCGCCGGCATCCGGGCGCTCAAACATGGGCACCCCTGAGCCCACGACGGGCGCGTTGAAAACCTTTCGTTCCAAAACCACTCCACCAATCAGGCATTCCCGGGCTCCGGCGGCAAGCCATCCGTTGGGGGCAATTTGACGTTGCGCGCAGGCACCACGGTCGAGATTGCATGTTTATAAATCATCTGACTGACGTTGTTTTTCAGCAACACGACAAACTGGTCAAATGATTCGATCTGGCCCTGTAGCTTGATTCCATTGACCAGAAAGATGGACACGGGGACGCGTTCCTTCCTCAGGGCATTCAGAAAGGGGTCTTGGAGGCTTTGGCCCTTAGACATGGATTGACTCCTTATTGTCGTTTTCACGGGTAAAAATGCCCGGCAAAAAAGCTGGCTTTGATCGCTGCCAATCAAGCCGGGGGTTCAAGCAAGCGGGACTGCGGCCGGGACAGGCACACCCGCCTAAAATGCGCGTCCAGCGTGAAATCCGACGTTTTACGGGCGACCAGAAACCTCGCGGACGCCAAGAGCTCGGCGGTGGACGCATCTAGAATCATGAGATTCAGTCATTTAAACGGCGTCCTCCACAGCGGTCCTGGACCCATCCGGGGTCGAGTCAAAACGACGACAGCGCATTGCATGCCGGACGGCGTTTAGTGTCGTCGAAACGGGCCGTTTTAACCATCCCGGGTTTGACGCGCGTCGAGCGCCTTAACTCGGCGGGCTCGGGCATTCCGTTCGTCTCGACATGGGTCCGGATCGGCTGGAACATGCCTGCTTTTTAAAAGCAAATATAATACCATTCTAATGGGCCCAACGACTCATCCGGGGCCAGGAGATGTCGTCATCGATCGAGCCGAATGAGACAGCGTCGGTCGGGAGGAAGTTTCGAACAACGGCCTCAGACTGCAGCCGACTTGGATCGCATCGCTACAGTCATCCGACGCGTGGCCTCGGATGCCGCATCGGGCCTGTCGGCAAGCCAGTGACAGTGCGTCTCGGCCCGCAGCCAAGTGAGCTGGCGCTTTGCGAGTTGCCGGGATGCGATGATGCCCTTGTGGCACATCTCCTCCAGTGTCCAGGAACCCTCGAGATAACGAAGAACCTGTCGATATCCCACGGATCGCATCGATGGCATATCCGCGGTGAGATCGCCTCTTGCCCAGAGTTGGGCGACCTCATCGATCAGACCAAGATTCAGCATCGATCGAAAGCGCTGCTCGATCCGATCACGCATGACCAGGCGGTCGGCAGGGGCACGCACGAGTTTCAATAAGCGATATGGAAACGGCGAGGCATCAAGATCGGAGCGAATCAACTCGCTCATCGAACGGCCCGTCAGAGCCTGAACCTCCAGCGCGCGTTGAATCCGCTGCGGGTCGTTCGGATGAATCCGGCGCGCAGCTTCGGGGTCGAGTCGCGCCAAACGCTTGTGCATCGCCGTCCAACCGACGACCGACGCCTCGTCACTCAGGGCCTGGCGCAGCTCCGGATCGGCACTCGGCAATCGGGCCAAACCCTGCTGGAGCGCCCTGAAATAGAGCATGGTCCCGCCGACCAGCAGCGGGATGCGGCCGTGCGCGGTAATCTCCTGCATCGCCGACAGGGCGTCATCGCGAAAGCGTGCGGTCGAGTAGGCATCGGTTGGGTCGAGGATATCGATCAGCCGATGGGGTGCGCGAGCCAGAACGTCGGTCGTCGGCTTGGCCGTACCGATATCCATGCCGCGATACACCATGGCCGAATCAACACTGATGATCTCACAGGGTAGCCGCTGAACCAGCTCAACAGCCAGATCGGTCTTCCCGGATCCGGTCGGCCCCATCAGGAAAACAGCGAGCGGCCGATCATCGCCATCCTCCCGGGAGGGCATGGCGATCGGTTGAGATGGAGATATCAAGAGTCTGCAGCCACGTTTATCGCTTGATGTCACTCAGCGTCCACGTGAAAACCAACGATCGAGCTCATCGTAACGCACCCGGATCCAGGTCGGTCGACCATGATTGCACTGGTCGATCCGCTCAGCACGCTCCATGTCGCGAAGCAGCCCGTTCATCTCGTCCAGGGTCAAACGGCGATTGGCCCGGACGGCGCCATGGCAGGCCATCGTGGACAACACGGCGTTGATCGCCTCGTCGATCCGGCTACTGCTCCCATGGACCGCGAGATCCGACAGGAGATCCCGAACCAGGCCCTCGTGGTCCGCATGCCGCAGCAGGGCCGGAACCTCGCGCACGACGAGGGTGCCCGCATCGATTCGGTCGATCGTGAGGCCCACCGAGGTCAGCGCCTCGGCTTGCGACTCGATCAGGTCCGCCTCACGCGCACCGACGGCCACAGCAACGGGCACGAGCAAGGGCTGGCGAATGACAGCTCCGGAGCGCCAGCTCCTCTTGAGCCGCTCATAACCGATTCTTTCGTGGGCCGCGTGGATGTCGACGATGATCAACCCGTCTGGCGTCTGTGCCATCAGATAAACGCCGTTGACCTGGGCCACGGCATAACCAAGCGGGGGAATGGCCGCGCCGTCTGCCTCATCATCCGGCCCCCGATCCACGCCAGTGCCCGCAACCGGTGGGCTTTGAAAGGCGATGTCCGCTCGGAAACGATCGGCGTAGTCGCCGCGACCCTCGCCGACACCCGGGGATCGATCCAATGGAAGTCCAAGAGAAGGCCCAATTGGGCCATCCGGGTCATGGTCGCCGCGCGAAATCCGCGCCACTGCGGACTCGCCCGGATCACAAGGCGTCCTCGGCGCTCCGCCGATCACCCCTGCAGAGAGGCGCTGCTGGAGTGCCCGGAAAACGAAATCATGCACCTGACGTCCCTCGCGGAAGCGGACTTCGTGCTTGGAAGGATGGACGTTGCAGTCGACCATCCGCGCAGGCAGCTCCAGGAACAACAGATAGGCGGGGTGCCGGCCATGATGCAGCAAGTCGCTGAATGCCTGTCGTACCGCATGACTGACCAGCTTATCGCGCACCATCCGGCCGTTGACATAGAAGAACTGCTGATCGGCCTGACTGCGTGAAAAGGCCGGGCGCACGACCCAGCCCGACAGACGCAGATCCACCGCCTCCGCGTCCAGGATCAATGCCTGATCGGAAAAGTGGCTGCCGAGCAAGGTCTCGAGTCGCGCGGCTCGGCCAGTGTCGTCGGCCGCCGCGGGTAGCTCATAGAGGGTCCGGCCGTTACCCCGCAACCTGAAGGCGATCTCGGGCCGCGCCAAGGCGATCCGGCGAACCACCTGCTCCACGTGGCCGAGCTCGGTCTTGTCGGTTCGCAGAAACTTGCGCCGTGCCGGCGTATTGTAGAAGAGATCCTGAACATCGACGCTGGTGCCCGGCGGGTGCGCCGCGGGACGCGCCCCCCCGAGGGAGCCATCGTTGCCGACCATCACCTCCCAGGCACTCGCCTGATCCGCAGTGCGTGAGATCAGTTTCAGACGGCTCACCGAGGCGATGCTGGGCAATGCTTCGCCGCGGAAACCCAAGGTCGACACCGCATCCAGATCGGTCAGGTCCGCGACCTTGCTGGTGGCATGTCGCGAGAGCGCCAAAACCAATTGATCCGGCGGAATCCCGCGACCGTCATCGCGCACCCGCAGACGCTTGACGCCGCCGTTCTCGACCTCGACCTCGACGCGTCGACAACCGGCATCAAGACTGTTCTCGATCAGCTCCTTAGCCACGGACGCCGGCCGCTCGACCACCTCGCCGGCCGCGATCTGGTTGACGAGATGACTGGGAAGGATCCGGATCGGTCTGAACATGCCGCCTGGACGCTGGTTGGGGCTCAAGAGTCTTCAGGAATCGCCAAGACCTGGCCGACACGAATCATGTCGTCGGTCAGTCCATTATGGTCACGCAAAGCCGAGAGACTCACGCGATGGCGTTTGGCGATGTCCGAGAGCGTGTCGCCGGGGGTGATGACGTACTCACGAGGTCCACTGGTCCCGCGTTGAGCCGAGGCGACCCGCATGCCCGGCGGGGGATACTTTCGGAAGTAGGCTTTGACCCCTGCGGCAATCGCCTCGGCAAGCTGTCGCTGATGCCCGCGGTCGCGAAGCCGCTTTTCCTCTTCTGGATTGCTGATGAAGGCGGTCTCGACCAAGATCGATGGGATGTCCGGGCCTTGGAGAACCACGAAACCGGCCCGCTGAACATAGTTCCTGTGAACCCCTCCGAGCCGGCGGAGATTGGCCAATACGAGGGCTGCGGCCTCGGTGCTGTGCTCGATGGTCGCGTTCTGCGTCATGTCCATCAGCACCGAGGCCAGCAGATCGTCCGTAGGAGCGACTTCGACGCCGCCGATCTGATCCGCCTTGTTCTCTCGATTCGCCAGCCACTTTGCCGCCGCACTGCTCGCACCCCCGTGGGAAAGGGTGTACACGGATGAGCCTCGGACCTTGGGATCGGGGAAGGCGTCGGCATGGATCGAAACGAACAGGTCTGCCCGATGCTTCCGAGCGATTTCGATCCGTTCACGCAGCCCCACATAATAGTCACCGTCGCGGATCATGAGCGCCTGCAGGCCGGGCTCGCGGTCGATCATCTTGGCGAGCTCAAGCGAGATCGCAAGTGTTATGTCCTTTTCCTTCGTGCCCCCTGTCCCGATCGCGCCAGGGTCTTCACCGCCGTGACCGGCGTCGATCGCCACAATGATCAAACGTCCCGAACCGGCTCCTTTAGCAGCCTTGGCGCCCGGACCCCGAGCTCCCCTGGAGTCCGGAAACGAGGGCAAGGCGACGCGGCGGACGCTTGATCCGTCCCGTGGCGTCAAGTCGATCACCAGCCGATGGCCATAGCGTTCGTTCGGGCTCAGCAGAAAACTCTTGGCGCGCACCGCCTGCTTGAGATCCACCACGATGCGCACGTGGGATCCGTCGCGCACCCCGCCGCGCAGCCCGATGACGTTGGCGTCCACCGTCTCGGCCTTGGGCAAGGGGCTCTCGACCCGGGCATCGTCGATATCCACGACCAGGCGATCGGGTTGATCCAGTGCAAAGATCCGGTGGGCGACCGCTGCCGATGTGTCGAACACCAGGCGCGTCTTTTCCGGATCGGTCCAGACCCGAGCGCCCAGGATGGCGGCCTGGGCAGCGAAGACGGACTGCGATACCAGGCTGAGCAAGAGGAGGAGCAACAGCGTAACCGGCCTATTCACTGAGCGGCCCTCGAGTGACTCTCGATCCTGAGCAACATTCTCACTAAAGATAGCACGTCCGGAATAGCCTTTCCAAATAACATCATTCGATTAGATCAGACTTCTAAGGCGACTTGAGACTCCATGGCCGGATTGACCGAGCGGGAGCACCGACCACATCAGCGTTTCCCGCAGCACATGGATGTGACGTCGTGTTCAGTCGCCCAGCGTGCCGAACATGGATGGATTCGGCAATCGCGTTTTCGAAGCCGGTGCTGATTCTTGCTGGAATCGGCACATCATCAGCGTCTCCTCAAGACGCGGCCAGGGCGTCCAGCAAGGCCTGACCCGACGCCGTCTCTGCTGAGATTCGCAGGCGCCGACCATCGGCGGCATATGCAATGACGATTCTCAGATCCGCTGGCGGCAGCACCCCGAGACCGCGCTCGGGCCACTCCACCATCCAGATGGCGTCCTCGGCGAGTAGATCGCGCAGACCCAGGTATTCGAGCTCCTCCGGGTCGCCAAGTCGATAGAGATCCAGGTGATAGAGCCGCCGATCCGCCAGCTCATAAGGCTCGAGCAGCGTGTAGGTTGGGCTGCGCGCGGCACCCTCATGCCCGAGCCCCGCCAGGAGACCTCGAGTCAATGTCGTCTTTCCGGTCCCCAGGTCTCCCTGGAGATAGATGATCAGACGCAGCGGCACGAGCGCGGCGAGACGCCGACCAAACGCTATTTGGGCCTCGGGGTCCGGCAGCCACTGCTCCATCAGGCCCCCTCCTCCGTTCCTGCAACCCGAGGACTCGCTCTGGGGCGCAGGGCTTCAATGATGTCGCTCGCGATCATGCCTCGCTCACCCTTCCGCGCGGCCAAATCCCCAGCCGCCGCGTGGAGACTGACCCCGACACAGGCGGCCGCCTCCGCATCCAGGCCCTGTGCGCGCAAGGCGCCGATGATGCCGGTCAGCACGTCGCCGGATCCAGCAGTGGCCATCCCTGGATTGCCATCGCTGCACACCGCCGGAGGACGCCCCGCAGCGGCCTGGATCAGCGTGCCGGCCCCCTTGAGGACAGCAACACCACCGTAGCGTCTCTGCAGCTCGCGAACGCTGCCCGGGCGGTCCTGCTCGATCGCCTCAACACTCGTTTCAAGCAGTCGGGCCGCCTCACCCGGATGAGGCGTCAACACCCAATCCGGCCCGGAGTCAGGGCGCTCCGCCAGGAGATTCAGGGCATCTGCGTCGACGACCAAAGGCTCGGCGACACCCCGAATACGGCTCCAGAGTTGCTGGCCCCATAGGTCCCGGCCCAGTCCAGGCCCAACGGCGATGACGTCGGCGCGCTCGATCAGCCGATCCAATTGACTCGGCATCTCGACGGCGGCCACCATCAATTCCGGACGAGTCAGATTGAGCCAGGCGGCATGCGCCGGGTGAGTGGCGATGGTCACCAACCCGGCGCCGGCACGCAGGGCGGCCTCGCCGGCCAGGCGGGCAGCGCCGGACAGACCGGGTGCACCGCCGACCACCAAAAGGTGTCCAAAGGTGCCCTTGTGAGCCGTGCGGGGACGCCGTCCGAACCGCCCGGCCTGTTGCGTCCAGTCGATTCGACGCGCCGCCGCAACCTCAGTCGAATACACCACGGCGGGGATGGAGAGCGCACTGAAGAGGACATCCCCGCAACACTCTGGGCCGTCTCCGATGAAGAGACCCTGCTTGAGCCCAATGAAACTGACGGTGACCGACGCCCTGACCGCAACCCCCATGATCTTGCCCGTGTCGGCATGCAGGCCAGACGGGATGTCGACCGCGAGAACCGGCGAAGATTGGGCATTGAGTGCCCCGATCGCCTCCGCCCAGAGCCCTTCGACAGGGCGCTCCAGTCCGGTACCCAGGATGGCATCGACATAGACACCTGGGTGGCGCGGCAGACTTTGGTAGGATTCAACCCTTCCCCCCGAATCGCGCCAGGCGTCGCGACTGAGCGCCGCATCAGCCTGCATTCTTTCCGGATCCCCGAGTTGCAGCAAGCGCACGGCGAAGCCATCCGCTCGTGCGAGCCGAGCGATGACATAGCCGTCACCGCCGTTGTTGCCGATCCCGGCGACGACCGTCAGATCTCGCGCATCCGGCCAGCGTTCGCGGAGGATCCGGTAGGCGACCTCCCCGGCCCGGTTCATCAGTGTCATGCCTGAAATGCCGTGGTCCTGGATCGCACACCGGTCGAGGTTACGGACCTGCTCGGCGCGATAGAGCGCATAGGGCAAGCGATCCAGGTCCGGCATCAAGCTAAAACGCGCCCGTCGTGACATGTGGCATTCTCGAGTTGGAACGGCCTCGTGTGAATCGACGATCTTCGCATTCGGGACTTCACGAGCATTCGATTCCTGGTGTCCAAACCACGCCAGGCATGGAGACCTCGATTTCGACCTTGAGGTCGTTTCCAACGAAACATCGGTTTTCACTCTACACGCGGTTTTGGTTCAATGGCCCAAAAGCGAGGCCGCAAAGGTGCCATCAGCCCAGTGCTTCCGGAAGGACATCTCGTCACACTCATCAAGACCTGGGGTCGGCAGCTGGGGTTCCAGCAGGTCGGAATCGCCGACACCAACCTGGAGATTGCCGAGGGTCGTCTCCTGGCCTGGCTCGACGATGGCTGTCACGGCACCATGGACTACATGGCCCGCCATGGCCTGCGACGCTCGCGCCCGGCAGAGCTGGTGCCCGGCACGCTCAGCGTCGTCTCCGTGCGGATGGACTATCTGCCCGAGCCGCATCGAGCGATACAGACACGACTCGAAGACCCTCAGAGCGCATTCATCTCGCGTTATGCGCTGGGCCGCGATTATCACAAGCTCCTCAGACAGCGACTCCGACGTCTCGCCGAGCGTATCCTCGCCGAAATCGGCCCCTACGGCTACCGCGTCTTTGTCGACTCTGCGCCCGTCTTGGAGAAACCGCTCGCGTCGAAGGCCGGGCTAGGCTGGATCGGCAAGCATACGAACCTCATACACCCCAAGGCCGGGTCTTGGTTCTTCATCGGCGAGATCTATACCGACCTGGCACTTCCGATCGACGCCCCGATCGCAGACCACTGCGGCCGATGCCGAGCCTGTATCGAGGTCTGCCCGACTCGGGCGATCGTCGCGCCCTACCAGCTGGATGCGCGTCTGTGCATCGCCTATCTGACGATCGAATACGCCGGCATCATCCCGGAGAACCTGCGACCACTCATGGGTAATCGGATCTATGGCTGTGACGACTGCCAATTGGTCTGTCCCTGGAATCGCTTCGCCCAACTCAGCGCCGAGCCCGACTTCCGGGCGCGTCATGGACTGGATGAGGCATCGCTCATCGCCCTGCTCGCCTGGGACGAGCCCACCTTTCTTGAGCGGACCCAAGGCTCCGCGATTCGGCGCATCGGCCATGTCCGCTGGCTCCGCAACCTGGTCGTCGCACTCGGCAATGCCCCTGTCGGGCCCGAGGTCACACGTGCCCTGCAGACTCGATCGGACCACCCCGACGCACTGGTCCGCGAGCATGTTCATTGGGCCTTGAGGCGGCAGGCCGGTTAGACCGCGTCCAGATCCAGGCTCCTGGACTCGTCGGGTGGCATGGCTTCAACTCAAACGCTGAAGATCGCAGGAACGCGGCTTCACCGAAACAAATGCGTGCGATAATGCCGCAGCTCGTCGATCGATTCACGGATGTCGTCCAGAGCCAGATGACGCGAGGCTTTTTTGAAGTCGCTTGCTACATCGGGTGCCCAGCGCTGGGCGAGGATCTTGAGCGTACTCACGTCAAGATTGCGATAATGGCAGTAGCTTTCCAGCTTCGGCATCCAGAGTGCCAGGAAGCGCCGGTCTTGGCAGATACTGTTTCCGCATAAGGGCGAGGCCCCGGACGGCACATAATCGGATAGAAACTGTAGCGTCATCGACTCGGCATCGGACTCGCTGAACCCGCTGGCGCGCACACGATCCAAGAGACCGGATCCGCCATGGTGTTCGCGATTCCAGTCATCCATGCCCGCGAGCACTGGCTCCGACTGATGGATCGCAGCGACCGGACCCTCGGCCAGGACGTGAAGATCGCTATCAGTGATCAAGGTCGCGATCTCGAGAATGCGATCTTTCGAGGGGTCCAGCCCCGTCATCTCGAGGTCCAGCCAGATCAGATTGTTCTCGTTCTTGATCAAGTCCATGCTCCCATGCGATTCGCCAGCGAGCCGGCCATCTGGTCTTACCCGACGGTCGGCACCATGATCGAATAGGGTAACGGCGATCGTGACCGCTGGCGACCTTTGCGCTTGACTGCGGTGATCCCCACGAACCGCCCCGGACTCGAAATGAGCATAGACCCTTATCCACAGACCTGCGGAGCGACATCGATGAAGATTCAGAGACAACTGCTCATCACCGGCTTGGCCGCCCTGGTCAGCCTCTTGGCCACCACCGCACTCGCAGAGACCAGCGAGCAGGCCGAATCGCTCCACGAGACACACTGCCTCAGTTGTCATGGCACCGAGGTCTATACACGCGAGGAGCGCCTGGTCGGCTCTTTCGACGGACTCGAACGCCAGGTCCAGCGCTGCGAAACCGCGCTCGGGCTGAGCTGGTTCGACGAGGACATCAAGAGCGTCTCCACCTATCTCAATCACCATTTCTATCAATTCGAGCGCTGAGCGCATGCCGAAACGGCGGCTGTCCGGACGTCAAATCGAGCGGATCCAAACGATCCAGGACCGTCGCCGCCAACGACTCGCCTCACGTATCGACAGCGCCCTCTCGGAGCTCGACGGCGAGCCGGTGCCGGAAGAAGGTCGCGTGGTCGTTCGCCACGGCGCCAATCTGGCCGTCGAAGACGCGGGCGGCGATATCATCCACTGTCTATCTCGTCAAAACATCGGGCACCCGGTGTGCGGGGACCGCGTGGTCTGGCAACGCACGGCAGACAACCAAGGCGTGGTCACGGCCATCCTGCCGCGGCAAGCCGTCTTGAGCCGCCCTGATTACGGTGGCCGAGACAAGCCTCTGGCTGCCAACCTGACCCAATTGATCATCCTGATCGCGCCGCAGCCCGAGCCCAGTGAGTATCTGGTGGATCAGTACCTGGTCGCGGCGGAGACCATGGGGGTCGATGCCATCATCGTCGGCAACAAGATCGATCTACTGGATCCCCAAGAGCGCGCAGCCCTCGAGAATCGCTTCGGACACTATCCGGTGATCGGATACCCTGTCCTCTGGATCAGTCTTCGACGCCCCGAAACACTCGGCCTTTTGATCCGTCACCTGAGCGGCCAAACCAGCATCCTGGTGGGCCAATCGGGTGTCGGGAAGTCATCGCTGGTGAAAGCGCTACTCCCGGACCGCGAGATCCAGGTCGGCCGTCTCTCCAAAGCCACAGGACTCGGACGCCATACCACGTCGGCGGCCACCTGCTATCGGTTGGCCGAAGACGGCAGCTTGATCGACTCGCCAGGCGTACGCAGCTTCCGGACCGGCTCAATGGAACGCGACACCCTGCAGCACGGCTTTCGGGAATTTAGGCCCTATGTTGGACGATGCCGGTTCGCCAACTGCCGGCATGATCAGGAGCCGGGTTGCGCGATTCGAAATGCCGTCGATCAGGGTCTGATCACGTCACGGCGGCTCGCCAACTTTCTGCACCTCTTGGCAGAATTGGAGCAGGCACGACACTAGACCGCACCCATCGTGGCACGCTCTGCGGTCGCTGCACAGGGTTCAACACCCGTCATGACAAGCTGAACCAGGACCCAAGACGATGAATTATTGGCTCATAAAATCCGAACCGGACGCCTTCAGTCTCGACGACCTTGCCGACCAGCCGAACCGGACCGAGCCCTGGGATGGCGTTCGTAATTACCAGGCGCGCAACATGATGCGCGACCAGATGCGACCGGGCGATCGAATCCTTTTCTATCACTCCAACTGCGAGATCCCGGGCGTGGTTGGAATCGCCGAGGTCGCCAGCGAGGCCTATCCCGACCCGACCGCTTTCGATCCCGAGGCCAAATACTTCGACGCCAAGAGCGACCCCGATCATCCGCGCTGGTATCTAGTCGAGGTCCGTTATGTGCGACATCTGGCACGGACCATCTCGCTCGCGGAGCTCAAGCGCCACGCCGAGGACGCCCTGGACGGATTTCCGCTGGTCCGCAAGGGCAACCGACTTTCAATCATCCCGGTCACGGCCGACCAATGGCGGTTCATCCTGGGCCTTGAGCACATCGCGGGCAGGTGAATGCCCGTCGGTGGCGATCAGGTGATCCGAGCAAGAGCCTGCACCTGGCTACATGAGACCGAGCTGCAGGCGCGCCTCGTCGCTCATGTTGGCCTGGCTCCATGGTGGATCCCAGACCAGCTCGACATCGACAAGACCGACGCCCTCGACCCTCTCGACGGCGTCCTTCACCATCACCGGCATCATGCCCGCGACCGGGCAGGCTGGCGCGGTCAGGGTCATGTCGATCGAGACATTCCCCGTTGGGGAGATGTCGACCCGGTAGATCAGACCGAGATCGTAGATGTTGATCGGGATCTCGGGATCCTGAACGGTTCGCAGGGCCTCGATGATGGGCTCGCGCAACTCTTCGGCGTCCATGCGCTCCACAGCCGCATCCTGCGAGAGCATTCCGGTGCTCGCGGTCTCCTCATCGTGCTTCCCGAAGCCGGCGAAGCGGGCCAGTCTGTTCATGGTCGACCTCTCTTAAACCGTATCCAGGGTGAAAACCGACGTCTGATCGGGAATCATTCCGTTCTGGAAACCTGAAATACTCTGTTAGATGCTGTTCACACATCCATCATTGAGGAGATGAACCGCACCTGCCAGCGCCTCTTGACTGCGCTGTCGTCGCATCTTTGACGCCCAGGCGGATCCAGGGTCTACACCTTCGAAAACCTCGCTGTCCTTAGTCGATCGGCGCGGATTCGAGTCGCTGACCGACCTGCTCGGACACCAGATCGCGCAGTGCCTCCGCGTGCAATGCCTCGATGATCTCTCCCGCGAAACCGAGACAGAGCATACGACGGGCAAACGGGGCCGAGATGCCGCGCGAGCGCAGATAGAAGAGCATTTCGGGCTCGATCTGTCCGACGGTGGTGCCGTGGCTGCACTTCACGTCATCGGCGTTGATCTCCAGCTGTGGCTTGGTGTCGACCTCCGCATTCTCCGACAGCATGAGGTTTTTGTTCGACATGGCCGCATCCGTCTTCTGCGCCTCTTTGGCGACGACGACGCGTCCATCGAACACCGCCCGACCCTTGCCATACAGGATGCCCTTGAACGTCTCTCGGCTCGTGCAGAAGGGGACTGCATGGTCGACATCGACATGGAAGTCCATGAGCTGCTGATCGCCGGCCAGATAGAGACCCTGCAGATCGCATTCAGCGTGCTCGCCACGGAAGCGCACGAAGAGATCCGTCCGCGCCCAGACCCCGCCCAGGCCGATATTGATGCCCTGATAGCGACTGTTGGCGTCCTGGCTCAGGTAGAGTCCGGTGATATGGAATGCATTTGAGCTTTCCAGTTGAATCCGATCATGCTTGAGGACAGCGTCGCGCCCGAGCGACAGCTCCAACATGGAATTGGTGCAGTAGAGCGAGGCCCCGAGGCTGACATAGCGCTCGATCAAGGTCGCTTGGGCGCCGGCCTCGAGTGCGACCAGGTGTCGGGGCTGTGCCACCCGGGGCTCGTCCGTGCCGACCGAGAGGTGGATCAGTTCGATGGGCCGCTCCAGAACGGAACCGCGATCAAGGAGAACGACCAGGCCATCGTCCAGTCCAGCCGTGTTCAGTGCCGCGAACAGCGGCTGGCTCTCGCCAGCCACGCCGTTGATGCGATCGCGCAGTGCATCCGGATCGCTCGCAAGCAGCGTGCGCAGGCCTGTGATGCGGACCCCTCGCGGGAGATCGCCGAGGGCAGAGAGGGAAGGCGCGTATCGACCGTTCACCATCACGACGCGATGGCTGTCGAGGTTCGGGATCAGCAGGTCATCGATATCATCGAGCTGCAGCGCGGTGACGGCATCCTCGACCTGGGCGAACCCCTGCTCGAGCAGTCGCTTGACACTGGTGTAGCGCCAGGCCTCCTGCTTGGCGCTGGGGACGCCCTGCTCCCGGACTTGATCGAGGGCCGTGCGACGCTGCGTCTCGAGCCAGTCGAGTCCTGCGCCGGTCTCGCTGCCCGCAGGTGCGGCGAGCCAAGTTTCGAAACTGGAGGGCACCGCGCTGCTCATGCCGCCTGCCCCTGCTCGAGGATCCAACCGTAGCCCTTCTCTTCGAGCTCCAATGCCAGCTCCTTGCCACCCGAGCGGATGATGCGGCCCTTGGCCAGCACGTGAACATGATCGGGCTCGATATAGTCGAGCAGTCGCTGATAGTGAGTCACCACGATCATGGAACGCTCCGGGCTGCGCAGCGCATTCACCCCATCTGCGACGACCCGCAAGGCGTCGATATCGAGCCCGGAATCCGTCTCATCGAGGATCGCCAGCTTCGGCTCGAGCAGAGCCATCTGGAAGATCTCATTGCGCTTCTTCTCGCCTCCGGAGAATCCGGCGTTGACCGCACGCTTCAATAGCGAATCGTCCAGATGAAGGATCTTCAGTTTTTCTCTGATCAAGCGCAGGAAAGACACAGCGTCCAGCTCGTCCTCGCCACGAGACTTCCGGATACTGTTGAGCGCCGCCTTCAAGAAATAGGTATTGTTCACGCCCGGCAGCTCGACCGGGTACTGGAAGGCGAGGAAGACACCCAGTCGCGCCCTCTCCTCAGGCTCGAGCCCAAGAAGATCCTGTCCCTCGAACGTGACCGATCCGGCAGTCACCTCGTATCCCTCGCGTCCGGACAGGACGTGCGCAAGCGTGCTCTTGCCCGAGCCGTTCGGACCCATGATGGCATGGATCTCCCCCGGGCCAACCTCGATGTCCAGCCCCTTCAGAATCTCGTTCTCACCGACATTGGCCTTCAGGCCCTTCACAGACAGCATCGTCATCTCCCGATAAATCGCGTCGGGCGGAATCTGCTGCGACGGTGGGTTGGTTCGGCCCTTGATCGTCACAACAAATCTCGGCGCTGACGCGATTTATGTTTTTTCTAATAGCGTTTGGACCGCGTAACTCCGGTCGGCATTGGTTGTTCCGAAAGTCGGATTCGGTTGAATCGATGCCTGCCCCGGTTCCGAGCACTGCTCAACCGACTGCGCCTTCGAGGCTGATACTCAGGAGCTTTTGCGCCTCCACGGCGAACTCCATCGGAAGCTCGTTGAAGACCTCCTTACAGAAGCCGTTGACGATCATCGAGACTGCGTCTTCGGCCGTCAGTCCACGCGACCGACAGTAGAAGAGCTGGTCGTCGCTGATCTTCGACGTCGTCGCCTCGTGCTCCAGGTTGGCGCTCGGGTGCTTGACCTCGATATAGGGGAAGGTGTTGGCGGTGCAACGATCACCGATCAGCAATGAGTCGCACTGAGTATGGTTGCGAGCGCCCGCCGCACGCTGACTGATGCGAACCAGGCCGCGATAGGTCTGCTGTCCTTCTCCCGCAGAGATTCCCTTGGAGACGATGGTCGAACGGGTATTGCGGCCCAGGTGGATCATCTTGGTGCCGGTATCCGCTTGTTGACGTCCCTTCGTCACGGCAACCGAGTAGAATTCGCCGACCGAGTCGTCGCCGCGCAGGATGCAACTGGGGTATTTCCAGGTGATCGCGGACCCGGTCTCGACCTGGGTCCAAGAGATCTTGGAGCGTGCACCGCGACAGTCGCCGCGCTTGGTCACAAAGTTGTAAATCCCGCCCTTGCCTTGAGCGTCGCCCGGATACCAGTTTTGAACCGTCGAGTACTTGATCTCGGCATCGTCCATCGCAACAAGCTCGACGACCGCGGCATGGAGCTGATTTTCGTCGCGCTGGGGCGCCGTGCATCCTTCGAGATAGCTGACATAGCTCCCCTCTTCCGCGATGATGAGGGTTCGCTCGAATTGGCCGGTGTTGCGTGCATTGATGCGGAAATAGGTGCTCAGCTCCATGGGGCATCGAACACCCTTGGGGACGTAGACAAAGGTCCCATCGCTGAAAACCGCAGAGTTGAGCGCGGCATAGAAATTGTCCGTGTGCGGGACGACCGAACCGAGATACTTCTTCACGAGCTCCGGATGGTCGTGCACGGCCTCGGAGATCGAGCAGAAGATGACACCTGCCTCGGCGAGCGCAGACCGGAAGGTCGTGGCCACGGACACACTGTCGAAGACTGCGTCGACGGCGATCCCGGCAAGGGCCTTTTGCTCCTCGATCGGGATGCCGAGTTTTTGGTATGTCTCGAGCAACACCGGATCGATCTCGTCGAGACTCTTCGGCCCGTCCTCTGGTCGCTTCGGCGCGGAAAAGTACGAGATCGACTGGAAATCGATCGGTGGGTAGTGCACTGAGGCCCAGTGTGGAGTCGTCATCGTCTGCCAGTGCCGGAACGCCTTGAGGCGCCATTCCGTCATGAATTCAGGCTCGCCCTTGCGGGCCGAGATGGCGCGAACCACCCCTTCGTCCAGGCCGGGAGGCAGGGTGTCGGACTCGATTTCGGTCACGAACCCATGCTCATATTCCGATCTGACGATATCGTCGACAGCTTGGGTTGAGGTCATCTCTACCTGGCTCCGTTTTGTTGAGCGTTTTACTGGGTTATTACTATACGCCCTTCTCGACCTGTTTCAACACCTGGTCCGACGTGAGTCGGGAAATCCGTAGTTTCGTCCGCGTCCGGGGCGGGATGTTCGACCAGGGTGTCGAGGTTTCAAGGGGCCTCGCAGAGCGAGCGGATTAATCGCACGATTATATTCGAATTTTCGAACGGGATCCGCGGCCAGCATTGTTAATACGAACCGTTCGCATTATTATAATGCCTGCCGTTTCAGCGGCGCCCGAGAAGGCAACGAACAAGCACACCCGACCGATGAGGATGTCTAGACACATGAAACCACAAGTTTATCTTTTGACAGCTGCCGCACTCCTGACTGCGATGCCAAGCGCGGCCTCGGCGGACGAGGAGGTCAACCTCTACTCGGCCCGAAAAGAGGAGCTGATCAAACCCCTACTTGACCGCTTCACCGAGCAGACCGGCATCAAAGTGAATATGGTGACCGACAAGGCCGAGACGCTGCTCAAGCGTCTTCAGAGCGAGGGGATCAACTCGCCGGCAGACATCCTGGTGACAGTCGACGCCGGTAACCTGTATCGCGCCAAGGAGGCCGGGGTCACGCAGCCGGTCGAGAGCCAGGTCCTCGTCGAGTCGATCCCTGAGACCTATCGCGACCCCGAAGGCCACTGGTTTGGTCTCTCATTGCGCGCGCGCCCGATCCTCTACGTGGAAGGCAAGGTCGACCCGAGCGCCCTGTCGACTTATGAAGACCTTGCCAGCGCCACTTGGAAGGGACGCATCTGCATCCGCTCCTCGGACAACGTCTACAACCAGTCCATGGTCGCATCCATGATTGCTGTCGACGGGCTCGAGGCCACCGAAGCATGGGCTAGGGGGCTCGTCGGCAATATGGCGCGTCCGCCGATCGGGGGCGATCGAGATCAGATTGCTGCAGCGGCGGCCGGGCAGTGTGATGTCGCCATCGCAAACACCTATTACCTCGCCGGAATGTTGACCTCGGGGGATCCGAGCCAGGTCACTGCGGCGGAAGCGGTCCGAGTGTTCTGGCCGAATCAGGACGGGCGCGGGACGCATGTCAACGTCAGCGGCATCGCCATGACTCACTCGGCCAAGAACAAGGCGGCAGCGGCCAAGCTGATGGAATTCCTGGTCAGTCCCGAGTCTCAGGCCTGGTACGCCGAGGTCAACGGAGAGTATCCGGTGCGGCCGGACGCCGAGATCAGCGAGCTCTTGCTGTCCTGGGGCGAGTTCAAGGCCGATGACCTTCCACTCTCCAAGCTTGGAGAGCTCGGTCCCGAGGCCGTCCGATTGATGGATCGCGCGGGCTGGAAATAGACGCGGGACATCGCCGGAAGCGATAATGGGGCCCGTGAGGGCCCTTTACGTGTCGTAGCCTACCAAACACGTCTCGAAAGCAGCACCAGGGATCCCTGCACTTCTTTGCCTGGCTGTCGACCCGGGTGCGCCTGGTATTATTGAGTCACCCTCCGCCATCTCATGCTCTCGGGCCCGCGCTGGAGGGCTCTTGGCATCCATGACCATCGATGACCGAAAGGCAGTCCGTCGGATGATGCGATCTTGAGTACGAATCGGCGCCGTGGTCTCTGGTCGGTCGGCATCACAGCGACCGCAGTGCTGCTGGCCTTGCCGGTTTTGGTGATCGTGGGCTTCCTGTTCGTGCCCTCCGGCGATGCCTGGCAGCACCTCGCCGAGACCGTCCTCGCCGACTACGTCACCAACACCCTGCTTTTGATGCTCGGCGTGGCGATCGGCACATTGGTCGGCGGTGTTGGCACTGCCTGGCTGACCAGTATGTGTCGGTTTCCCGGGCGCGGACTCTTCGAGTGGGCGCTGATCCTGCCGATGGCCATGCCGGCGTACATCATTGCCTATACCTACACCGGCATGCTGGATTTCGCGGGTCCGGTTCAAACCGCCTTGCGGAGCTGGACCGGGTGGGGATTCGGAGACTATTGGTTTCCACAGATCCGCTCGCTTGAAGGGGCCGCCTTGATGCTGGCGCTGGTCCTCTACCCCTATGTCTACCTCCTGAGCCGCGCCGCTTTTCTCAATCAGTCGCTGTGCGTGCTGGACGTGAGTCGCACGCTCGGCAACGGGCCCTGGCGTACCTTCTTCTTCGTCGCCCTACCCTTGGCCCGTCCCGCCATCGTCGCCGGCTTGACGCTTGCCCTCATGGAGACCCTGGCCGACTACGGCACGGTGCAATATTTCGGGGTTCGGACCTTCACCACGGGGATATTCCGCACCTGGTTCGGACTTGACAACGCGGCGGCGGCGGCGCAGCTCTCATCGATGCTTCTCGGCTTTGTGCTGGTGCTGATCGCACTGGAGCGCATCTCCCGCCGACAGGCCCGCTATCACGACACCGGCCAGCGGCATCAGTCCATCCGGCGCTATCACCTGACCGGCTGGAAAGCCGCGGCAGCGGTTCTTTTCTGCCTGATCCCGCTGATGTTCGGATTTTTGATCCCGGCTGGACAGCTTGCGACCTGGGCCGTGACGATCGCCGACAGTGCCTTCGATGCCGCCTACTGGACGCTGGTTCGGAATAGCCTGGAGCTCGCGTTCATCACTGCGCTGATCGCCTTGCTGCTGGCCCTGTTGCTGGGCTACGGAAAACGCCTCCATCCGACACGCCCGGTGACTGCCGCCGTCAAACTGGCGGGGCTCGGCTATGCGGTGCCTGGAACCGTGATCGCCATCGGCGTCATCATCCCATTCGCCTGGTTCGACAACACGCTGGATGCCTGGATGCGCCAGACCTTCAACATGTCTACCGGCCTCCTGATGAGTGGCACACTTGCCGCCCTGATCTTCGCTTATCTCACGCGCTTTCTCGCGGTGGCACTTCAGACGGTCGACGCGGGTCTGACCCGGATCAGGCCGTCGATGGACGAGGCCGGTCGTGCCATGGGGTATCGCCCGGGTCAGGTGTTGCGGCGCATCCACATCCCGATGCTCAGGGGCAGTCTACTCACGGCCGTTCTCCTGGTCTTCGTCGATGTACTCAAGGAGCTCCCGGCGACCTTGATCCTGCGGCCCTTCAATTTCAATACACTCGCCGTGCGCGCCTACGAGCTGGCCTCCGACGAGCGCCTGGCCGACACCGCACCCGCCGCGCTCACCATCGTGCTTGCGGGCCTGCTTCCGGTTATCCTGCTCAGCCGCTCCATAACCAAGTCCCGATCGATCAGTCAGTCCCGCGATGCCGATACAGCTTGAGGTTCGAGACGTCAGCGTCGCCTATGGCGACACCCATGTCGTGCGCGATGTGTCCTTCGTACTGGAGCAAGGTTTGATCGGATGCCTGCTCGGCCCGAGCGGCTGTGGTAAGACAACCTTATTGCGCGCGATCGCGGGTTTCGAGCCGGTCAGTCGCGGCGAGATCTTGTTGCACGGACGGTGCGTCTCTGCAGTGGGAAAAACCCTTCCCCCGGAGCAACGCCGGGTCGGGATGGTCTTCCAGGACTTTGCCTTGTTTCCGCATCTGACGGTTGCGAACAACGTGGGCTTTGGTCTGCATCGAATGACCCGCTCCGAGCGTGTGCATCGTGTGCATGAGCTTCTGGATCTGGTCGGTCTCCGTCATGCCGCCCGACAGTATCCGCACGAGCTTTCCGGGGGAATGCAACAGCGCATCGCCCTGGCCCGCGCCATGGCACCACGTCCGGAGATCCTGCTGCTCGACGAACCCTTCTCGAGCATGGACGCCGAGTTGCGCGAGCAACTGGCGCGCGAGGTTCGGGATCTCCTTCGACGCGAAGGCTCGACCGCCATCCTGGTCACCCATGATCAGCTCGAGGCATTCGCCATGGCGGATCAAATCGGTGTAATCGCAAACGGGAGCGTTCGGCAATGGGGAACCGGATTCGGGCTGTATCACGAGCCGGCAGATCGCTTCGTCGCCGATTTCATTGGCCAGGGCGTGCTTCTGCCGGCTGTCGTGGTGGACGAGACTCGCGTCAAGACCGAGCTCGGCCGGGTCGCTGGCGACAAGCCGCATGGTCTAACGCCAGGGGCTTCGGCAGAGGTCCTGATTCGTCCCGACGACATGCTCTATGATGAGACCAGCCCCAGGCGCGCGGTCGTCGTCGATCGAGCGTTCCGCGGGGCCGAATATCTCTATGAGCTCCGGCTGGCGAGCGGCACGCATGTCCTCTGTCTTGTACCAAGTCATCACCAGCATGCCATCGGGGACGAGATCGGCATTCGGCTCGAGGCCGACCACCTGGTAGTGTTTCCGGCGTTGTGAGTTGGAAGGCGAGCACCCAAAGCCAGGCGCGTCGGCGCTGCTTCCGGTGCCCGGAGGGCTGCAAAAGGTATCGACTGGGCCCGTTCGCTCCGGGCCCGGCGAGGAGGGATCAGAAGGATCGATCGGCCCGCTTCGACTTCTTCTCCGCCCTCTTCTCTTTCATGGTCTTGGCCGGCTGTTTTTTGGTTTCTTTCTTTTTGTCTTCGCCCTTACTCATCAGCTTATCTCCACGGTAAGACGTTTGCCCAAATGGGCCCATGGTTCGGCCCCTGGTCTGCCGCGTGACCAGACGGCGGTCGATCCTCAACATCGCAGGAGGTCATGATGCCACAAGCCCTTAGAAAGCGGAGTCCCACGGACCGAGAGATCCCCGGATTTCTGCGGAATCTCATCTATCTTTATCTCGCCGCCTCGGTCGCCGCGATCGCAGTCCTTCTGTTCGGAGGCGATCCTTCATCCGGAATCTTTCTCGTGATCTTTGCGCTACCATGGAGCCTGTTTGTGAGCCAGTTGACCGGGTTTCTCGGCTTCGACTCGGTCACACTGAACCTCGCCTTGCTCGCAATCGGCGTCGGCATCAACGCGGCCATGCTCTATCTGATTGGACGTTGGCTGCGCGCACGACGATGACACCCCCCACCAACTCGAGACCTCCGATGGCACTCTCCTCGATTCAGTCGTTCCACCTCCCTTGCCTCCTGATTGGAGCCTTGGCCGTCCTAGCGATTTCCGGTTGCGGGCATCAGTTTCATGAGCGTCATTTGGTGATTCCCACTGCGCCCGAAGCCCAGGATTGCATCGCGCGCTGCGATCAAGACCGGATCCAGTGCGAGGGGCGCCAACGGGGACGTGAAGCGGAGTGCCGCGTCCACTTTGAACGCTTGACGGCGGATCTGGACGCCTGTCGCGCCACACCCAGCGCGCTCTGCGTGCAGCCAGACGTCTGCTTCGAGGCCGACATGACTGTCTGCGAGATTCAACATGAGGAATGTATCGTCGGCTGCGGTGGCACTGTCGAGACCCGTTTTACCCTGACGGGCTCAACCTCATCTTGAACTCTAGGCGTTTGATTAAAATCGCATCTCTTCCATAGTAAGCCATTGGTCGAGGACATCCGCCGTCGCCGTGACCCGATCCGCTAGAGGCCCGTTCGCTCAATCCAGATCGTCGTCTACAAGCCCGGCCAGGCGCGCTCGTGATCGGCTCGGTTGCAAGGTATAATGAGCCCCTTAACATATCCGTTTTGCCGTATTGAGAAGCGAGGCGACTGGATGAACGATACGAATGTGACCTGGCACGAGCATCAGGTCTCCCGTTCGGCACGCGAAGCAATGAAAGGACATAAGGGCTGTGTCATCTGGTTTACCGGACTCAGCGGCTCCGGAAAGAGCACCGTCGCCAATACACTCGACCACAAACTGCATCAGCTCGGGATTCACAGCGCTGTGTTGGACGGCGACAATGTTCGTCATGCGCTCAATGCCGGGCCAGGGATGCTCAGGGAAACCCACGGCGATGAATTCGCCCAGCGTTTCGGGCTCGGATTCTCGGCAATCGACCGCGAGGAGAACATCCGGCGCATCGGCGCGGTGGCACAACTTGTCTCCGAGGCTGGTCTCATCGCCTTGACGGCCTTTATCAGCCCCTACCGCCGGGATCGGGATCTCGTCCGTCGCACGCTGCGCGAGGGTGATTTCATCGAGGTCTTCGTCGATACGCCGATCGAGATCTGCGAAACGCGCGATCCAAAGGGACTCTACAAAAAGGCACGTGCCGGCGAAATCAAGGGATTCACGGGAATCGACGATCCTTATGAGGCGCCATCAGCGCCTGAGTTGCGGCTCGACGCCAGCGAGCGACAGCCGGATCAGCTCGCGAATGAGATCATCGACTATCTTCATGTGCGCGGCATCATCTCGCTGTCGACTTAAACCTCTTCCGACATGACTCGCGGTGCCCTCGCCCGGGCTCGGGCCCATGCGAGACCCGGCTCCAAGCTGAAAACGCAGAGTCAGCCCAAGCGGCGTCTTTATCACGTATTGATTCAAACCGCGTCTCGGAGTGAGCAGTGTTCGCGGCGAGGCTAAGCCCGAGCTCAAACCTCACCTGTCACACCGGACGCGCCTCAGGCGTCACCCTTTCTCCAGCAGATTCCGCAGATCGATGATGGCCGCGTTCGCGCGCGAGATATATGAGGCCATGACCAGCGAGTGGTTGGCCATCGGCCCGAAACCCGTTCCGTTCAGAATCATGGGGCTCCAAATCGTATTCTGAGTATTTTCGAGCTCGCGGATGATTTGCTTGAGCGAGACTAGGGCGTTCTTGTCTTTGAGCACCGATTCGAAATCGACCGACAGCGCGTTTAGGGTATGGAGCAGCGCCCAGGTATAGCCCCGCGCCTCGAAAAAATTATCGTCGATCTGCAACCAGGGGGTCTTGTTCTGCGTCTCCTGTGCAGCGGGACGCGCTTGCTGGCCAGCGCGTTCTCCTGCGAGCGAGGTGTCAAGATGGGACTGACCCACGGCATATGAAAGACGTTGCGCAAGACTCCCCAGGCGCTTCTCGACGACAGCGAGATAAGACCGAAGATTATCGGCGCGGGTGAAGAACTGCCCATCCGAGGATTTGTCATCGGTCAGGCGATCGAAATACCGGTGCAGGGCATCGATTCCGCGACGGTACTCGGACTCGGTCGACGGCAGAATCCAGGACTCGGAGTCGTAGCTGAATTGGGGATCCGCCACTTGTAGATCCTTGTCCTCGACCGACTGGGTCTGCGATCGCGAAAACTCGTTTCGCATCGCCCGATTGAGATCACGCAGCTCGGTCAATGCGCCAAACTCCCAGTTTGGGATGTTGTCGAGAAACATGCCCGGCGGCGTCATGTCGTTACTCAGATAACCACCGGGTTTATGCAACAGGGTGTCGGCAATACCGATCGCCGCCGCTGTCGTGTAGGTACCAGGGACAAGCTTGCTCTCGTCTCCGCCGACCAGTGCCGCGGCATATTCGCGGACATCGAAGGTCGACGGCGAGCGCGACCAAAAGATGCCAAGGACCAAAATCAACACCAGGTAGGTGACGAGAAACAGACCGGTCGTCCACCACAGGCCCTTCTCTCGCCAGGTCCGCGGGTCATAGAGTTTCACGACCTCCGTAACCGTCTTCGGCAAGTGAGGCTTTTCCATCGTTGTCTCCAGGTGTCTTAGGGGGAACACGCGCCGAGGCTGGACAGGCGTCCGGCGCGGGACGTCATGGGTATTCAAACATCATCCGTCCGGATGAGACGGACAGCCGATTTGTTCCAACTCCGCAAGGCTAGAGGCGCTACGTCAGAGGTCCAGCGTGGGTCCCGCGCCGGCCCCGAAGGTCCAGCGCGGGACCGCAGGTCAACGGAGGGGACCGAAATGCATCATCCAACGCGGCATCGGAGCGACGGTTGGCCCCTGCACTTTCTCTTCGACCGGCGATGGGGCGACATCCAGACTAGGCGCTACCGCAGCCGGGGGTGGCATCTGCACGACTGGCTCCGGTTCAGCCGGGACCGCAGGCACCTCGGCATCGACCCGCACAGCCGGGACTTCAGCGGCCTGCGCCTCGGCCGGAACCGCAGGCACATCGGCCTCCGCTGGTGGAGCCGGGACCGCGGCGGGCTCGGGCTCAGGGGGGGGCGCAGGCGACTCGGGCTCAACGGGCACAACCGGGTCTGCGGCGACCTCGGGTTCGACGGGCTCGGGCGAGACGGGCTGAACCGCAGCAGGGGCTTCGGGCATCACGGGACGCGTGGGATGCGCTAGTCCTGGTCCAGCTGGGGGAGCTGGGCTAGTCGTTGCCGGCGACGAGGGCAGCGGCGCAAAGTGCGGCATCCACTGCTGGCGCGGCGCGGGTACTGAGGTCGGCGCCGTCTCTGTGACCGGAGCAACCTCGGCCGACTCCTCATCGACGACCGCCGGCTCGGGCTCGACCGGAGTGGGCTCGGGCTCGACGGGAGTGGGCTCGGGCTCGACCGGAGTGGGCTCGGGCTCGACCGGAGTGGGCTCAGGCTCGGTCGTGGGAACGGCATCGACGGGAGGTTCTTGCTCCACAGGAACGATGTCGGCTGTCTCGGGCTCGAGCTCGGGCTCAGCAACAGCTGCCGCCGAAGGTCCAGGCGAGGGTAAAGGAGCAAAGTGCGGTTTCCCAACCTCCCTGGCGGGGGGCGCCTTGAAAGGTCCCTCGGCTCCTGGAATCGGATCAGCCGCAGTCAAGTCGGGCTTGGCGTCGGACGGCTCAGCGGCAGTCACCTCGGGCTTGGCGATGGCCGGCTCGGGCGCTGGCTCGCCAGGTGGTGCCGGCGGCTGAGTCAGAGTCACGCGGCCGACCGGGGCGAGATTGGCGGCGACTTGAATCGGGTCGAGTTGGCCTGGGTCCGCGAAGGGGTCGGCAAGCCTGACGTACAGGGTTCCAAAGACGGTAACAACGGCCACGGTCCAGACGGCCGTCTTGCCAATGTCGATTGTCGCCAGTTTTGCTCGCGCCTCGGCGAGTTTGGCCACGACCTCTTTCATCAGGCTGATCCTCTTGTCGGATGTTGAGAGCGAATATGTTCAAAAAGTCTGCCTAGGCTGCCTGAATAGACGCGCAGGTTCAAGGGAGAACGAACTCAAGGGGGGAAGATACGCCGACAGTCGGGCCTATCCGATCAATGCGAGCGCCGCGTCGATGAACCCCTGGGCCAGGTGACGGGATCAGGAGCCATTGGCCGGACCCCGCGACCGGGCCCCGGCAGCACGGAGACGGCCGCACAACCGGACACCCATGAGTATACTGCGGCAGGGCTCGCCGACTCAGCCCTCAAGCGGAGATATTCCCGGCACGACCCCGTCGCAGAGACCCTGGCGCGTAAGCTCGGTCTCAATTGAAATCACCGACAACGCTGCAGTCACCCGTCATCCTTATGCTCACCAACCCTCTCTCCGGCGCCGGATATCTGCTCCAGGGTCTCCAGCTGATCCTCCATCCCAAGCTGAGGCGCTTCGTCATCATCCCTTTTTTGATCAACGCCTTGATCTTCTCGGCCGCGGTCTATGCGGGAGTCGTTTCGTTTGAGCGTCTCATGGTCGGCCTGGAATCGCGTCTTCCGGGCTGGCTCAGCTGGTTGGATTGGCTCCTTTGGCCGATCTTCATCCTGATCTTACTGGTGGTCGTGTTCAACACCTTCGCAGTGGTGGCCAATCTCATCGCATCACCCTTCAACGGGCTCTTGGCCGAGAAGGTCGAGCGGCTGCTCACGGGCCGGCCCGTCGAACAAGGGGGCAGTCTGGCGAGCAGCTTGGGTGAGATCCTGCCCAGCCTGATCGAGGAGTTGAGGAAGCTCGTCTACGCCCTCGTCCTCGCGATCCCGTTCCTTCTGTTGCTCTTCGTTCCCCTCGTCGGGCAGACGCTCTGGTTTCTCTACATCGCCTGGGTGCTTGCGGTGCAATACTCGGATTATCCGATGGGAAATCACGGATTGCGATTTCGCGACATGCGTCGCCGTCTCGGCCAACAGCGCGGAATGAGTCTAGGTTTCGGGGCAGCCGCAGCACTGCTCAGCATGGTCCCTCTCGTCAATTTCGTCCTTATGCCCGGTGCGGTCGCCGGCGCGACCGCCATGTGGGTGCGTGAGCTCAAGGCGGCCGACACCTATCAGGGTGCTGCGCAGTCGCGCGTCGCGACCCGCTGTGTTCTACTCGTGATCGATCACCTATCGGGCCGCATGCGAGGCGAGGTCCTGGCGGGGCCACACCAAGGTCAAACGCTCGATCAGGTCCCGACCGGGGACCTTCTCGAGCTGCTCGACGCCTGCTATGCAAGCGACCCGGAGTCTGCCGAGGCGTTGGAGGTCTACCTGGAGCACGAGCGCGGTCGAAAGACGGAAGAGTCGCCACGCCAGCGCGGGGCCCAGACCCGCCAAGCACCGATCGAGCAGATGCATCCTGACGAGGCCCGTGCGATTCTTGGATTGGGAGCGGATGCAGGTGCAGATGAGGTCCGTGGCGCTCATCGGCGACTCATGCAGCGCCTCCATCCCGACCGCGGCGGATCGGATTATCTTGCCGCGAAGATCAACGAGGCCAAGCAGGTCCTACTCGGGTGATCCGATGACCCGCGTACATTCAAGTCTCATCTTGAGGAAGCAGCGTGGGTCAATCCTTTTCGCAACCCGACGACAGCTTGACGTCCAAGACGTCCATCCCGATCGGCGCTTATAATCTCGCACCCTAGGCCGATCGGCGAGAAACCTGCTGTCCGCCAGGGGTCCTGGACGAAAGCGACGGACGCCCCCAACCTGGTCTTGGCGACCGAGCGGAACGCCCTCTCAAGCCGGTCGTCTCACGAACCCATAGCAGCTGCGTGCCCTTCCCCTCGCCTTGTCGCTCCGCTGGCAGGGCGCGCTGTCTTAACCGCAAGAGGCATCGATCCCCCATGTTCGTCCGTATCCTGCTCGTGCTCATGGTTCTGGCTGCACTCATCGGCGGGCTCGCGTACTTCAAATACGCCCAAATCCAGGCCGAAATCGCCATGTTCTCGCAGCCGATACCGGCACCCACGGTCACCCTAGTGACGGTCGAGAGAACCGCATGGGCACCAACCCTCGAGACCGTCGGAACCGTTCAAGCCGTGCAAGGCGTAGACGTCAACAACGAGGTCGCCGGCCAGGTCACCGCGATCGAGCTCGAGTCGGGAGCCATGGTCAAACAGGGTCAGATCCTGATTCGTCTCGCGGATGACGTGGACCGAGCCGACCTCGAGGGGTTGCAGGCCGCCGAGCGGCTCGCCCGGATCAAGGTCGAGCGCACTCGGACGCTTCTCAAGGACCGCGCGATTGCCCAAGGCGATTTCGACGAGATCAGTGCGCAGCTCGATCAGGCCAGCGCGCAGGTCAAGGGCAAGCAAGCGACGATCGAGAAGAAGAGCATCCGCGCGCCCTTCGACGGGCAGTTGGGGATTCGGATGATCAACCTCGGGCAATTCCTGCCTGAAGGCTCGTCGATCGTCCCTCTGCAGACACTCGATCCCATCTACGTCGATTTCTCGTTACCGGAGAGGCACCTCGCACGTCTGTTCACGGGTCAGGCCGTGAAGGTCCGGGTCGCAGCGCATCCGGATCGAACCTTCGACGGAAAGATCCGTGTCATCAGCCCCGGAATCGACCAGGGCACCCGGAACGTCCGCGTCCGCTCGCTCCTGGACAACCCCGACTTCGCGCTGAGGCCCGGGATGTTCGCTCGGGTGGCGGCCCTGTTGCCGGTCGAGGAGGACGTGCTCACCGTCCCTCGCCAGGCGATCACCTTCAACACCTATGGGGATGCGGTCTTCGTCGTCCGGGAAGAAGAGGGTAAAACCCTGGTCGAGCGCCGGCAGGTCCGCACCGGGGCCGTGCGTGGAGAGCAGATTGCGGTCCTCGAGGGCCTCGTAGACGGCGATCGGGTCGTCTCATCCGGCCAGGTGAAGCTCAGCAACGGACAGGAGGTCAGGATCGTCGATCCGGAAGGTGATTCAGACCCCTCGATCCCGGATTCCGCGACGACGCCCGAGGCAGCACCGGAATGAAATTCACAGACATATTCGTCCACCGCCCGGTCCTGGCCACCGTCGTCAGTCTACTGATCTTCATCCTCGGCATCCGGGCCTTCGTCGATCTGGAGATTCGCCAGTATCCGGCCACTCAAAACACTGTGGTCACGGTGACCACGGCCTATCCGGGTGCCAGCAGCGATCTGGTCCAGGGCTTCATCACCACGCCGCTGCAACAGGCCATCGCCGAGGCCAACGGGATCGAGTATCTGGTCGGCACCAGCACCGCCGGCCTCTCGGTCATCGAGGCGAACATGCGCCTCAACTACGACCCCAACGCCGCCGTCGCCGAGATCCAGGCCAAGGTCGCCAGCCGGCTCAATGTGCTGCCCGAGGCCGCGCAGAACCCGGTCATCGACTCCACTACGGGCGACTCGACCGCACTCATGTACCTCGCCTTCTATAGCGAGGAGATGACCCTCCCCCAGATCACCGACTATCTGCTGCGCGTGGTGCAACCCCAGCTTCAAGCGCTCGAGGGGATCGCCAAGGCGGAGATCTTCGGCGACCAGACCTTCGCGATGCGTATCTGGCTCGACCCGGCACGGATGGCCTCGCTCGGTGTCAGCGGCGACGAGGTCGCCCGCGTATTGACCGAGAACAACTATCTCGCCGGCATCGGGCGGCTGCGCGGGGAGCAGGTCCAGATCGACCTCTCGGCGACCACCGACCTCAGCCGGGTCGAGGACTTCCAGCGACTCGTGGTCCGTACTCAGGACGACACCCTGATCCGACTCGACGACATCGCCACGGTCGAGATGGGCGCCAAAACCTATGACTCCAGCACCCTCTACAAGGGCATCCCGGCGATCTTCATCGGGATCGAGCCCTCGCCGGGCTCGAATCCGCTCGAGGTCGCCGCGCGCGTTCAGTCCCTCATGCCCGAGCTCGAGTCGCAATTCCCGGAGGGGCTCAAGGCCTTTGTGCCCTATGACGCAAGCGAGTTTATCGAGGAGTCCATCAAGGAGGTCTTCGCGACACTCGCCGAGGCTGTGCTGATCGTGCTGTTCGTAATCTTCCTGTCGCTCGGCTCCATCCGGGCCGCACTCGTCCCCTCGATCGCGGTACCCCTGTCGATCGTGGGGGCCGGATTCCTGATGTTGATCTTAGGCTTCTCGGTCAACCTCCTCACTTTGCTTGCGATGGTCCTGGCGATCGGTCTGGTCGTCGACGACGCCATCATCGTGGTGGAGAATGTGCACCGCCATCTGGAGATGGGCAAGACCGGCACGCAGGCGGCGCTCGATGGGGCCCGCGAGCTCGCCATGCCGATCATCGCGATGACCACGACGCTGGTTGCCGTCTACGCCCCCATCGGCTTCATGGGGGGACTCGTCGGCTCGCTGTTCACCGAGTTCGCCTTCACCCTCGCCGGAGCGGTAGTGGTGTCCGGGATCGTCGCCCTGACCCTGTCGCCCATGTTGGCCGGGCGCGTCCTGCGGGCGGGCAGCCAGCAAAGCCGGTTCGAGCGCGGCGTCGAGCATGCCTTCGGCAGCCTCGCAAACGGCTATCGCCGCTGGCTGCATCGCTGGCTGGACTATCCGGGCGTGACCCTGCTGGTCGCGGTCGTCATCCTGGGCGCCATCTACGGTATGTACAGCATGACCAAGAAGGAGCTGGCCCCGACCGAGGATCAGAGCATCCTCTTTTTTATGGGCACCACACCACAGACCGCCACCGTCGATCTCAACCTTCGTTACATCGACGAGATGCTGCCCATCTTCGACTCCTTCCCCGAGTACAAGGAGAGCTTCATCATCGCCGGCATGGGCGGCGACCAGAGCATGACCTTCGGCGGCTTCAAGATGTCCCCGCCATCGGAGCGCGAGCGCGGCCAGACGGAGATCCAGCCGCAGCTCCAGGGCATGCTCGGGGAGATCACCGGGATGCAGACCGTCGTCTTCCCACGGCCGAGCCTGCCGACGCCGGGCAATGGCATCCCGGTCGAGTTCGTCATCCTCTCCGACCGCCCCGTCGCGGAGCTCGACGGGCTCGCCGACCAATTGCTCGGCAAGGCCATGGCCAGCGGCAACTTCATGTTCCTGAGCAAGGACATCAAATACGAGCGACCCCGTACCATCCTGGAGGTCGATCGCGACCTCGCCGGCGATCTCGGCGTCAGCATGGCGGACCTCGGACGCAGTCTTTCGGTCATGCTGAATGAAGACTATGTCAACTGGTTCAGCCTGGAAGGACGCAGTTATCAGGTGATTCCCCAGGTTGAGCAGCGTTTCCGAAACGACATCGGGGCGTTGCCGGACTTTTATGTCCGTAACACCGCGGGCGAGCTGATCCCGATCTCAGCCCTGGTCGAGATCCGCAACGAGGTCGAGCCGTCCAAGCGCGTCCAATTCCAGCAGCTCAACGCCATCACCCTGTCGGGCGTGATGACACCAGGCGTCCCACTCGGCAGCGCCCTCGCCTATCTGGAGCAAGAGGCGTCCGCCCTCTTCCCGCGCGGCGTCCGTTGGGACTACAAGGGCGAGTCGCGTCAGTTCAAAACCGAGGGCGCGGCGCTAGAGGTCACCTTCTTCCTCTCGCTCTTGATCATCTACCTGGTCCTGGCGGCCCAGTTCGAGAGCTGGCGTGACCCCTTCGTGATCCTCATGTCGGTCCCGCTGACCATCGCCGGGGCCATGGCCTTTCTCTTCCTCGGGTTCGCCAGCGTGAACATTTACACCCAGGTGGGACTCATCACCCTGATCGGTCTGATCGCGAAAAACGGCATCCTGATCGTGGAGTTTTCAAACAAGCTGCGCGAGCGCGAGGGGCTTCCCAAACGCGAGGCGGTCGAGCAAGCCTCGGCGATCCGGCTTCGCCCGATCCTGATGACCACGGTCGCCATGCTGGTTGCCATGATCCCGCTCTTGACCGCAAGCGGTCCGGGCGCCGTCAGCCGCTTCGACATCGGGCTGGTGATCGTCACGGGGCTGGGCATCGGTACGCTCTTCACGCTCCTCGTGGTGCCGGCCTTCTATATGCTGCTCTCGCCTGATCAGCATCGGAGCATTGGTGTCCCGAGTCGCGAGCTGGAGACGACCTAGCCGCACTCGGGACGAGCCGGCGATCGACCCCAAGCCGCACGCCAAGGGCGACGGTTCGGGACATCCTCGACGGCAGCTGAGCTCTGTCCGGAGACGCCGCTCGCCTTAGCCCCCTCAGGTCTTCTCGCCGTTTCAATTCGGCTCGGCCGTCAGCCAGCTGGATCGTCGTGTAATAGGGCGCGCGCCGCCCTGCAGGCGCGCCGATGCTGTAGATCCAACGCGCCGGACGACCGAATGAGCCGGGTCCGACCCTCGGCAGCTCGGCTGGCACGAGGCTGAGCGGAAAAGAATCGCAGCGACCGGACTGCGGATCGACTCCCGCTCACGGTGGGGCGTGGTCTCGGGTCCGGCCGGGAGTCATGGGCGCCAGCGGAGACAGCGCGCCCTGTCGGGCCGGGAACCTGACCCCGGGGATCCGAAAGGCGAGCAGGACCAGTAGGACGATTCCATAGATCACCGGCTCCAAGATGTCAGCCTTCACCAGCCAGAGATAGTGCAGCACCCCGAGCACGCCGATCACATAGACGGCTCGATGCAGGGTCTTCCAGCGCCGCCCGAGGCGTCGGATCCAGCCCTGCGTCGAGGTGATAGCCAGCGGAACCATCAGAAGGAAGGCAGCGAAGCCGACCGTGATGTAAGGACGCTTGAGCACATCCTCGGCGATCGCGCCCCAGGCAAAGAATTGATCGAGCCAGAGATAGGTCATCAAGTGCAGGACAGCATAGAAGAAGGTGAACAGGCCCAGCATCCGACGAAAGCGTAGGAGCCAGGCTTGCCCGGTCAGGCGCCGCAAGGGGGTGACCGCGAGCGTCACCAGAAGAAGCCGCAACGTCCACTCACCCGTGAAATGCGTAATGGCTTCGACAGGATTGGGCCCGAGCGCGCCGTTCATCCCCCGCGAGAACAAGACACCCAACGGCACCAAGCAAAGCAGGAAGACCAACGGCTTACCGTAGCGGACAAACATGTCGCTTGGACTCACAGTCATCAGATCGAATAACGAGTCGGTTGTGCCGACTATAGGAAGCACATGATCCTCCGTCCATGCGCTGTGCCTCGCACGGCCCGACAGAGTCCAGCCATCCCCGATGAACACAGGGCGTCAATAGAAGCGCTTCAGATCCATCCCGGCATACAGCTCGGCGACCTGATCGCCGTAGCCGTTGAAGGGTAACGTCTCACGCTTCTTCGCCAACCACCCATCGCCGATCATGCGATGGCTCCGCTGGCTCCAGCGAGGATGATCAACGGCCGGATTCACGTTGGCATAGAAGCCGTACTCGTTCGGTTGCAACCGGTTCCAGGTCGCCGGAGGCTCCTTCTCGGTGAAGCTGATTCGCACGATGGACTTGATGCTCTTGAACCCGTATTTCCAGGGCACGACCAAGCGCAAAGGGGCACCGTTCTGGTTCGGTAACAGCTCACCGTAGAGACCGGTCGACAGGATCGTCAGCGGATGCATTGCCTCGTCCATCCGCAGACCCTCGCGATAAGGCCAGTCGAGGACCTTGCGTCGCTGACCGGGCATCTGCTCCGGGTCGTAGAGCGTCTCGAAAGCGACATACTTGGCGTTCGAGGTCGGCTCGAAACGCCTGAGCAGATCGCCGAGCGGGAATCCAATCCAGGGCACCACCATGGCCCAGGCCTCGACACAACGCAGCCGATAGATTCGCTCCTCCTGGGTAAAGGACGCGAGAATATCCTCGATCCCGATCTCGCCCGGTGCCGCACATTGGCCGTCGACGACGACCGTCCAGGGCCGCGGCTTCAGAAATCTCGCGTTGGCTCTCGGATCGGCTTTATCCGTGCCCATCTCGTAGAAGTTGTTGTAGCCGGTGATATCTTCGAGGCTGGTAGGCGGCTCGTCGGTGCTGAATGGACTCGGCTCGACATTGGCGATCGCCTCGCCCGCGAACAACCGAGCCGGCCCGCCCGCAAGCAATCCGACGGTGGCTGCCAGCCCGATCCCGGACGCCGTCAGAAACTCCCGTCGGCGTCGCCACACCGGTGGAGGTGTAATGTCCGAGGGTCGTACGTCGTTGGGTTTTTT
>RRYU01021582.1_pt1:57500-59818 | contig 59818 bp, 58 predicted proteins | sample 2162651 | NCBI WGS metagenome assembly RRYU01 (sample SAMN10267283, study PRJNA491782) | microbial mat metagenome | isolation source: biomat in the production well | place: Japan: Minami-Kanto gas field, natural gas well KTG3 | collected 2017-06 | reverse complement strand
ACTCGCATTAGGAACAACCTGTTGGCGCAGTTCTTTCCTGAAATGGATCAGTTTGTCATGATCTGCCAGCAGGATACGTTGGCTGTGATCGGTACCTGCTGCTCTCCCGAGCAAATTGCCGCACTGGATTATGAGTCGTTCTTTGAAAACGTTGTCGGTGTGTACAAAGGAAAGCGGCAGGAAGAGCATCTTTACCGGATCTGGCAATGTGCCCGCACCTCGATCGGTTGTCAGGCCGGTCAGGCTCCTGTCTACGAAGGAAAGGTGCTCATCGATCAGTTGCGCCACCTGCGCCAGGTCATCAAAGAGCTTGACGAACAGATTGCAGCATTATGCTCAGGATTTGAAGAGTATCCTTGCCTGTTGAGCATCCCTGGTGTTGGCCCTGCGATTTCAGCAACCATTCTTGGTGCTCTGGGTAATCCCTATCGGTTTGATACGGTAAAGCAGGTCATCAAACTTGCCGGTCTTGATTTGAGTGCTTCTCGCAGTGGACGGCCAGCTTTGAACGCAACGCCGATCATCTCCAAGAGAGGCAACCCTGAACTGCGCTATGCGCTGTGTCAGGCAGCACTGGTGGCGGGATCACGCAATACGTTTTTCCGGAGCTGGTTTGCCAGAAAACTGAAGGGACGTGAACGGGAACGAGGAATTACGGGAATTCTCCGGGTCAAGCTGGCTGCGAAGCTGCTCGGCATCGCCTGGACGATGATGAAAAACAAAGAAATGTTTGCCTATGAGCGACTGAACAGCTGCTGACAAACGGCTGTATGAGCTGCGATTCGGCGGGAGTAGCCCTTGGAACAACGTTGAGGCAACGACCTCGTGTGGGACAATTTGGGCCTCTCACTCGAATCCCGGAATCTGGATAAAGGATGCTTGACAGCCGTTCATCAGCATGTCGCATACTCATAACGATAAGGTACGAGATTCTGCAACAGTGAGCAACCCGCCGTGCTCAAGTGTGCTTGCAAGAGCACTGGGATGGGCTATGTGCTATCGAGAATATTTTGTTTTTGGATCTTTCACTATAGGATGTCCCCTATCCTACGCAAATAAACATAGTGGTATGTAATATAATATTCGCAATAATTCACCAGTTTATGTCGTTAGGAAGTGTTTTGGAGTTTTAAACCCGTCTTGCGGACCAGGAGCCGCCTGCCGCACCAGCAGGACCGCTGTCATAAGTACCCGATATCTGGGTGCAGGTTGAATTTACAGTTCCAACCCATTGTGTGCCCTGGGTGTCAACAATTGAAATCCGGTTATTCCCGAGAACCCAGTTGCCGCTTCTTGACGGAGCAACATTGCCATCGGTAAAGACCATCTGACTGTCCTGGTTGGGCTTAAGAGCCAAGGTTCCTTTCCAGGCTCCTGAGGCGGGGTAGCTCCAGCCGTCCTGGGTTCCTTCTGTACGCCAATTACCAATCACAGATGTGAACTTGCCTGCCATGATTATCTCCTTTTGGTTGTTATTCCTTAACTGGTGGATAACACTTTTGACCTTACCCGTTTTTTCTTTTTATTTCTCATCAGCAGACTTTGTTGTCAGAACCAACTTGATGAGTCCGATTAATTTTCTGATAAAAAACACCCTGTCTTTTTTGCTGTTCTCTAACGCGCAGTTCACCGGTGAGTTTCAGCGAGTCCGAGTGAAACGGTTGGTTAGCTAAATAATATTTATAAATATATACTTATATAATATTGTTTAATTATGACTTCTTCTTTTCTGTTTTAGTTTCTTGATTAAAATTCTCTTGTATTTTCTTTTCTTCCTCATCTCTCCTCTCATTTTCTCGTCGCTCGTACTCTCTTCTTTCCGCTTCAAGTCTCGCCTGTTCTTCTCGTCTCTTTTGCTCTTCTTTTTCTTTTTGTAGCTGGCGGGCTAGCTCTTCATCTCTTTTACTTTGGTATAAAGCATCAGACATAGTTCACCTCCGAAGGTACTTGTTTATGATATTCACAATTTCATGCTGACACACAGGAACTGTACCACTGCTGCTTCTTTGCTAAGAGAAAACATTCTATCTTGATAATAGGATTAGTAGCTTTGCACTCGATCATCATGTGATCTTGTATTTTTTCATCAGGTTCAATCCATCCATGCTGTTCAAAAATTGTATATGTTCCAATAAGTGACCATTTTACAGGAGTTGCTTGTAAAAATTCTTTTGTTGAATTGTTATTAGCCAACTCGCTCAATCTCATAGCTGAACTATCAATATCAATATCGACTTTTGACAACCCTTTATTCACTAAGGTTGTAATAATATGTAGATGCATTTTGTCTTGACTAAAATGCCTCTTGCACTCAACCG
>RRYU01021582.1_pt1:0-47500 | contig 59818 bp, 58 predicted proteins | sample 2162651 | NCBI WGS metagenome assembly RRYU01 (sample SAMN10267283, study PRJNA491782) | microbial mat metagenome | isolation source: biomat in the production well | place: Japan: Minami-Kanto gas field, natural gas well KTG3 | collected 2017-06 | reverse complement strand
TAGCTCGAATTCGATCGTCTCGACAACAAAGCTCCCTGGAATGCACGGTCCACCTCATAAAAAAATCACAAAAGAAAATTGCATATCCATTAATAAAAAAACAAGTTAACCAATATTCACCGATCTCGGGAAGTTTGCCTCCTCTGTTCAACCCGAGCGTTCTGAACCTCGTGCATTATCACGATTTTTCCTCCATCAAAACATGAAACCCCTATAACCGTCGTTACCTCTGACATAGTCTGATCTATAAGCGCCCTAACGGTTATCAGGCCAACCGTGCCCAGATCCAGTTGAACGACGCCAATGGAAAAATCCTTGCCTGAACCAGATTCAACGATCCGGATATGTCAGTTGACAATGACGACATTTCTGCAAGCATCTTCAGAAGAAACGTTGCTGATTTTGTTGGTTTTATTTTTTCAAGTCGACGAAATCAGCAACGGCCTGCTTTCTGTCTCCTTCTGAAAAAATTCGTTTGCACGATGGTCGCCAATTCTGTATGCTTGTGAAAATTGAGCAGAGCAGGCGGCATTCCCCCCCTCCCCTTCCTGTGGTGTCAATGATGTTGTTCAAGCTTTTTTTTCCAAATCATACAATCCTGCAGAGGCAGAATGGATACAAAAATCAGAAAGGTTCTTGTTGCCAATCGCAGCGTACCGGCTGTAAGGATCATCCAGACGTGCAGGGATAGAAAAATCCCGACTACGGCGGTCTACAGTACGCCAGACAGGCTCGCTGCCCATGTATTTATGGCAACCAATGCCGTACATATCGGAGAAGCTCCGCCGGTCGAGTCGTACCTGAATATGGACAAGATCGTCGATGCCGCTCACCAGAGCGGGGCTAACGCCGTTCACCCGGGATGGGGCTTTTTGTCGGAAAATGCGGCTTTCGCGCAAAAGGTTGTCGATTCCGGCCTGATCTGGATCGGACCCGACCCTGATGTGATTCGCAAGATGGGTGATAAAATCGAATCCAAGATGATCGCCGGGAAAGCCGACGTCCCAATCATTCCGGGCATCAATTCACCCCAAAACGTTTCTGAAATCCGCCGTTGGATGCAGCAGAAAGACGTAGCATTCCCGATTATCATCAAAGCATCTTCGGGAGGCGGTGGAAAAGGGATGGTAAAGGTCACCAACGATTCCGAACTTGAAACCGCCCTTTCTCAAGCCCGGTCCGAAGCGAAAAAATCATTTGGAAACGACGAGGTCCTTGTCGAAAAATACATCGAAAAAGGACGTCATATCGAGGTGCAGATTATCGCCGACAAACACGGCAATGTCATCCATCTCTTTGAACGCGAATGTACGTTGCAGCGACGCAACCAGAAAATCATCGAGGAAGCGCCATCGCCGAGCATCGACGAAGAGCTTCGCCACTCGATCTGCGATACCGCTGTACGCCTGATGCAGGCGATCGACTATTCGTCTGCGGGAACCGTGGAATTCCTCTTCGATTCCTCGACAGGCAAGTTCTATTTTCTCGAAGTCAATACCCGACTGCAGGTCGAGCACGGCATCACCGAACTGGTGACCGGCGTCGACATTGTGGGTCTGATGCTCGACATCGCAGAGGGCCAGCCGCTCGGCTTCAAACAGGAAGATATCAGGCCGAACCGCTGGGCGCTTGAAGTACGCCTCAATGCCGAAGATCCGGCAACCTTCAGTCCTTCGTTCGGCAACATCAGCAGGCTGCACCTGAACCTCTATCCGGGAACCAGGGTGTCGCAGGGGGTTTACGAAGGATCGGAAATTCCTCCCTACTACGATTCGCTCATCATGCTCATGATGACCAGCGGCCCCGACCGTGAAACCGCGATCATGAAAATGGACAGCATTCTCTGTCGCAACCTGCGGGTCGAAGGCGTCAAAACCCTTGCCCCCTTGCTGCTTTCCATTATCCGGCACAAGAATTTTCTCAGCGGGGATTTTTCGACGCGCTTTATCGAACAACACATCGAAGAGCTCGTATCCATGTTTCCTGAAGAGGACAGCGAAGAAGAGGCGCTGAAAATTGCAAAGTATGTCGCTGAAATTTCTGCACTTGGAACACCGAACTGGATGTAATCAACCATGACTAATTCCGTATTCGTCAAACCCGGCATGACCCCGCAGGAAATCGTCAGGAACGTCCGAAACCTGAATGCCGTTGCCCTGACCTCGACCGGGATGAGAGACGCCGGTCAGTCCGACTATAAAAACCGTCTTCGGATGCACGACCTCTCGACGCTCTCTTCGGCCTATAACGACATGGGGCTCTTCAGTTCCGAATGCAACGGCGGAGCTCGCTGGCATGTCGGAATCATGAACCGCCGTGAAAACCCGTTCGAAGAGATCGCGCTTCTGCGAAAGAAAATGCCCAACGTCCTGCTCCAGACGCTCGTCCGGGAAACCAACCTCTGGGGTTACCGGCCATACCCGAAAAACATTATCGAACATGTTGTCTCGAAGGTCGATATCGATGTCTGGCGCTGTTTCTCGTTCCTCAACGACATCCGCAACATGCGAACAGTCGCGGAAGTTGTCATGCAGCGAGGACGGCTGTTCCAGCCGGCTATCGCATTCACGCAGGCAGACTGGACTACCAACGACTATTTCCTGAAGCTTGTGCGTGATATCCTCGACCTCTGCGGCGGCACGAACGAGATCATCCTGTGCATCAAGGATATGGCGGGAGTCGGAAGCCCGAAAAGAATCTCGTCGCTTTTTAACGCCATCAAACAGGCCCATCCCGACCTCGTCCTGCAGTATCACCGCCATGCCACCGACGGACTTGCCCTGCCGGCACTTCTTGCCGCCGCACAGGCAGGAGCGAGCATCATCGACGTCGAGGAAGATTCACTTACCCGCTTTTACGGACAGGCTCCGATGCTGAGCGTTGCTGCCTACCTGGAAGAATCAGGCCTGAATGTCCATCTTAACCGACGTGCTGCCGACGACGCCGTCCAGAAAGTTCGCGAATGGATCGGGCACTATGATTGGGCCGAATCACCGTTCAAGGGATTCGACCACGGCGTCGGGCTGCATCGCATGCCCGGCGGCGCCTTTCCGAGCTCCTTCGAACAGGCTCAGAAAGGAGGCTTTCTTCATCTGATGCCTGCGATTCTCAAGGTGATGTCGCTCTACAACCGGATCGTCAAATATTTTGATGTCACACCCGGATCCCAGATCACCTGGGTAACCTGCAACGGGATCGTTAATCACTACGCCAAAGAACGCGGAGTGTCTGGAGTCAACCACATCATCGACCTCCTTTGCCGCTTTATCGAAGAGCATCAACAGGATTTCGATGCCATGAGTAAAGAAGACCAGGCTGAGCTGCTGCAGCTTTTCCAGACAGCCCCGGGAGACTTCAAAAACCTTATTACCGGCAGCTATGGAAAACTCCCTATGGGCTGGCCGGCAGACTGGGTCTACCGCAGTGCATTCGGAGAGGATGCAGAAACGAAAATCAGGGAACGCCGCGACGAGTCTCCGCTTGACTCCCTTCCGGAAGAAGACATCGATCGGCTGCGCGAAGAACTTCAGGAAAAACTTGCCCGAAGCCCGAGTCAGGAAGAGTTCATTCTCTATCTCATGCACCCTAAAGATGCAATCGATTTCATCCGCTTCCGCGAGAAGTACGGCGATGCATCCCTGGTGCTGCCAACGGATGTCTGGAGAATCGGCCTCCAGAAAACAGGAGATAAAGTCGAGTTTGAATATCGCGGTGTACCTTATTCCATCGAAAGGGTATCGATCGGTGCAGAACATGACGGCGTGATCCATGCGGTCATGAAGGTAAACAACCAGATCAGGGTGTTCAAAATCGATACCCCGCGCGCGAAAAAGATCGAAATCAGAATGGCGAAAAGCGCCGCAGACATCGGAGCGCCGATCAACGGAACCGTTTGGCGCATCGGTAATCCCGAACGCGGCCCTCTGAAGGCAGGAGACATTGTCCACAAGGGTGAAGAGATTGCCAACCTCGAGGCCATGAAAATGGAAAACGCGATCATCGCCCCCTTCGATGCATGCATCAAGGAAGTCACGGTATCCCTTAACCAGATGGTAAAAGAACAGCAACTCCTGTTCGTTCTGGAAAAGGTGTAAACAGGAGGGGACGTTGTTGACCTGTAACATTTAATCCCCTACCCACGCAACACCTCGCGCCCGCTTCCGGAGGAGCGATTTTTCGTTGCTTGCAAAAGAATTGAATATTTTACAGAGAGTACTGTCCTGAAGGTGTTGTGTGAAGTGAAGGAAATATCGGGTTCATGAAACCGTGGCTGTTATGATCGTGACAGGTGAAGAAACAAAACGAAAAGGAGGGACGGATGGATAGCGAAAAACTCGCCTCGGTGGCAAAAGCTGTCGTGGCGGCCCGGAAAGGTGTGCTCGCGGCAGATGAAAGCACTCCCACGATCAGGAAGCGTTTCGATTCCATCAAGGTGGAATCCACAGAGGAAAACCGTCGGCGATACCGGGAAATCCTCTTCACGACAGAAGGAATCGAACGCCATATCGGCGGGGTTATTCTTTTCGATGAGACCCTGCGCCAGTCCACAGGGGACGGCACGCCTTTCCCGAGGCTCCTTTCCGGACGGGGTATCATACCGGGCATCAAGGTGGATAAAGGCGCAAAGGCGCTTGCGCTCCATGCAGGCGAAAAGATTACTGAAGGCCTCGACGGCCTGCGTGAACGATTGCTGGAGTATAAAGAACTTGGCGCACAGTTCGCGAAGTGGCGGGCGGTTATCGGGATCGACGAGCGAGACATCCCTTCCCCCTTCGGTATCCGCGCGAACGCTCACGCATTGGCGCGTTACGCGGCGCTCTGTCAGGAGCTGGATATCGTCCCGATCGTCGAGCCGGAGGTCCTCATGGACGGCGGCCACGACATTGAGCGCTGCGAAAGCGTGACGTCGCAGGTGCTCGAAGCGGTTTTCGCCGAACTCGACGCCCATCATGTCCTGTTCGAAGGCATGCTGCTGAAGCCGAACATGGTGATTGCCGGCATGCAATGCGCCCGTCAGGCGGGCGTCGAGGAGGTCGCCGAAGCGACGATGCGCTGCATGGCCCGTTACGTGCCGGCGGCTGTTCCGGGGATCGTCTTTCTGTCGGGCGGGCAAAGTGCACAAAAGGCCACGGCCCACCTGAACGCCATGAACGCGACGGGCCCGCATCCGTGGGAGGTGAGCTTCTCCTACGGACGTGCGCTGCAGGCGCCGGTGCTTGCCGCGTGGAAGGGGCTGGAAAGCAATGCGGCCGCCGCGCAGCAGGCCTTGTGGGAACGCTGCCGCCTGAACGGCCTGGCCCGCGACGGAGCGTATGCACAGGAGATGGAGCGGGAAGCGTAACCGGGTGGGGGCGTCGTCGGCCCCCAACACGGACAGTCGAGACACGGAAAAAATCAAACAGAGCAGAAGATGGAGACACTACAATCCGGTCATGAAGAACTCAAAACCCTCTACCTGCCGGCAGTCGCGGCAATGGTCGACCGCTGGGCGGAAGGAAAAGCCCTCAACCCTGACTCCGGCAGGGCAAACGGGTACTACCGGCTCACCGCCTGGCTTCTCGATTATCTCGTCCTGCACAGAGCCATGCCGGAAGGCATACACCTCATGCCCGAAGGACGCGACAAACTCAACAGAATCGAACCCTCCTTCCCGGTCGACTTCGACGAGCTCACAAAGGGATTCAGCCTGCCAGAATGAAAAGAAACACACTTTTTATACACCCCGATTGCTGCGCTCCGTCTGCCGCTCTCTTGCTTCGCTTACGACACTTTTTAGAGGGTCCCAACTGTACTCTGGATCAGGATACATAACGATGGTGCAAGCACATAGGCAAATCATCTATAACCGGAATGTATTATATCAGGCAATTTTTCCTGCTGCCGTCCGATATGCATCAGCAGAAAGATGAAACCCGGATTTCTCCTGCGCTGTCAGAAAACAGGCGCAGAACTGTGTCACTCGGTATTGCATTCCTGCTCCCCCGCTCACCTTCGCGTTCCTCACGATCTTGCACTCCCATGCCCGTAGAGATCCTCCCTTGTGTTGATCGGATGGAATCACAAACGGTTATCCGGGCAGAAAGGCCGTGTTGAATGATGCGGATCATGACTGAATGAACAGCACTGCTCCTGATTTGCTGAGAGTCAATATTTTTGTACTATGACGTTGCCGGAGTTCCAACGCCTTATGACCATTTCAGCAACGAGAAACCTATCTATGATACCTGCAACAGAGAACGAATTACGCAGAAAACAAAAACTGCGAAAAATAGGTGTATTCACTTCTGGCGGGGATGCTCCCGGTATGAATGCCGCTATCCGCGCGGTCACTCGTGCGGCAATCGCGAACAAGCTGAAAGTCACCGGAATTCGCCGGGGATACCAGGGAATGATCGAGGGCGATTTTATTCCGTTGCGCTCATCGGATGTCAGCGGCATCATCCAGCTGGGAGGAACAATTCTCAGAACGGCACGGAGCAAGGAGTTCAGAACTCCCGAAGGCCGGGAAAAAGCCTGGCAGCAGTTGCAGAACGCGGGCATAGACGCTGTTGTCGTGATCGGTGGCGACGGCTCTTTTACCGGTGCACTGACAATGTCTCAGGAGTACAATATATCGTTCGTAGGCATTCCGGGCACCATCGACAACGACATATACGGGACGGACTATACCATCGGATATGAAACGGCATTGAACTCCGTTGTGTGCGCGGTCGACAAAATCAGGGATACGGCAGTATCACACGGCAGGATTTTCATGGTTGAGGTGATGGGCCGGGAAGCAGGCCTGCTTGCCCTGAACAGCGGCATTGCCTGCGGGGCGGAAGTCATTCTGATTCCTGAGTCGAAAGAGCAGCATGAAGCGTTGAAGCGGTTTCTCGACAAGGGCTATAAGCGCAAGGAGCGAAGCGGCATAGTTATCGTTGCCGAAGGGGATGAACCGGGAGGAGCGTTGAAACTTGCCGAAAACGTGCGCCGTGAGCATCCCGAACTGGATGTTCGCGTTTCGATCCTGGGCCATATTCAGCGAGGAGGAAGCCCGACGGCAAACGACCGCATCAATGCGACGAGAATGGGAGTTGCTGCTGTCGATGCCCTGCTCGACGATCAGAAAAGCATCATGATCGGGATTGACAACGGAAGGATCGTGCAGGTCCCGTTCAACAAGGCCGTCAAGCTGAATCACAGTTTCGACAGGGAATTACTGGAGATACAGAAAATGCTCAACATCTGAGGCATTCCGGACCTCAAACACCAACCGTTCCTGCCGGCAGATCGAGGGGGCATAACGATTCCTGCTTACAAGAGAACGTTTACCCTGAAAGCATTTATAAATCTCTGCCGTTGCGCAAATAGAGTGCCTGTCTGAATCCCCCCTTTTCATTCTCATTCCGGGATCCTTCGAACATGAACATTTTTCGGTTTCATTCATGGTTTCCGGCGCTGCATCAGCTTCCCAGAAACCATGAAATACCTGCGACACAACTGAAGTCATCCGGAACAAGCCCGAACTCTGTGTCAGAATCCCCCCAAAACTGTTTCAGGCGCAGATAGATATCGATCGAATCACTCTGCTTGTAGGTTGGCATGACGACGATGAAGCCGCTCCCGTCTTCAAGCCCGAGATAACTGTACAGATCTAACGAAACGGAACGAATGACTTCAGGATGAAAAATCCCGGCAAACAGGTAGTTGCTTCGAAGCGGTGCTGCTGCGTTCAATGCATCCTGATCTGCACCGTTGACAATACCTGCCATTTCACTCGTCGATAAAGCGCCACTGTTCATCCACAACCCGGCAGCCTCGATATATGAATCGAGTTGATCGGATTCATACCCTCCGCCCCGGTACATATATTCCACAACAAGATTGAGATTGTTTTCGAATGTGTACTGGCCACCGATCAGGATATCATGAACACCGTCATCAGGGCCGGCAGGATATGCATAAAGCGGATGATCAGGGTCGAGCCGGTTCAGAAAGTCGTTTCGGGGATTGTATGACGTATATGCATATTCTGCATGCAGTTCCAGGGAGGTGCCAACGGTAAAGGACGTATTCACCCCGGCGGTCCAGTCGCCATCGTCGTTGACCGACCCGACCAGCGAAAGATCGAAAGGATCGACAAAACGATACCAGCGCATACCGAAGCGGTTCATCGTAACGAAATCGTCTTCGAAATCCCAGTTCAGTTCAGGAAAATACAGAACATCGAGCTGGCTGGATTCCGAAAGGCGGGAAACCCCGACAAGATCAGCGCCCCGGACCTTGCTCAACCTGTCTGCCGGATCTTCCGGATTTTTCTGCCGGGTCACCAGATCGGTCGGGCTGTATGCATAACCGACACCCCAACGAACCTTTTTGCGCCCGAGAAGTACTTCGATATTCCTGGCTGCTGTCCGGTAATAGAGCTGATTAATCTCCAGCGTTGCCTCATTATCGTCGAAGGATGCCCCTTCGTGCATCTCACCCGAGAGATACTCATATCCGGCACGGAATTCTCCACTGAAATAACCGTCGACCCCTTTGTAGTCGATGGTACCAAGCAGAAACCCTTCATACCGATTGTCATAACGGCCCAGAACGTTCTCCGGGTTCAGCCTGGAATCTCTCAGATCAATCCATTCTGCCTCACCTCGTGCCCGCAATGTAAAGGATAATGGCAAAGAATCTTCATGCTCATCTTCTGCACGCAGAGCGTCACGAAAAGGAAATGCCAGAAGAGCAAGAAGCAGCAGAAACGTTCTGGCATATATCCTTACAGAATTGTTCCCTGCCGGAGTGTTGTGTCGTTGCAACATGCGATTATCATTATTGAATTAAAAAGTTGCGTCAATAAACCACCTCACCGTACAGGGAAGGCAGACTGGTCTTCAGAAAATACCTGTCAGGCAAAGTCTTGAGCGAAATCTTGCTGAATATCATTGAACTTTGACTGTCGGCGCTTAAATGATCGATGAAATCGATACGGGTATTCATCATTTTACCTCCGATGATCTGGTACTGAGTGAAAAACAACGTTTTCATTTTTTTCCCGGACCTCAGGTAGACAACCGCCTTTCTGGGAACAAACGTGTTTTTTTCAACAGAAAGCACTATCGAATGATAGGTGGCACTGCTTGAAAGTGCCTGTAACTGCAGCACCCAGCAATCCCAGGATGCATCCGAAAAGTCCACAGAATCCTGACCGACCAGTTCGGATCTGTAATCCCCTGACCAGTTCAGGCGTGTAATATCCCCATAGGATGCTCCTCCCGATAGCTTCTGGATAGGGGTAATGCGCATAGGACGACTGGTTTTGTTGACATAATACCAGAGATTGTCTCCGACCATCAACAACATATTCCCCCGTTGCTTGTCCGGCTCCAGATAACTGACCAGTGATTTTGTATGCTCATGGACAAAAACCCGGAAACGTTCCGTCGTCCGCTCCCCTCTCTTCTGGTAAACCAGATCGGCAAGCATGGTAAAGTCAGACCATGGCGAACGTTTCATATCCGCCTGCCGGAGAATGGCAGAAGCAGACAACGCCGGAATGACGGCAACCTCATCTTCAGGCAACACCTTCAGCGTGTCAGGCGACTGGCCGTAGACTGTTTGAGCTGAAGCAGGCGCGACAACAAGGAAAACAATGAGAAAAAAAAATCTGACAAATGTCTTATGCATGGCTCAATGAATCAACAATTGACAGCTTTCTGATCTTCTGCAGGGTCAACAACCCGGAAAACGTGGTTGACATGACAATAAGCAGTGCAATCCAGGGAAGATAACCGGGTGCAGGAAAGATCCTGAGCTGATAGGATGAACTCATGCCGGGAGGAGGAGGCATCATGATACCAGAATGGTTTATAATGATCAGAAAAGCATGCTGTAAAACAATCCCGGCAAGAATACTCAGTATACCGATAAAAAACCCTTCGAAAAGAAACATCTGTGCAATCCATCCATTCGAAACCCCGATAGCCTTGAGCGTGCCGATTTCGCGCACCCGCTCCATGGTAGACATCAACATGGTATTGACACACCCAAGAAAGACAATCGTAACAACGATTCCGCCCGTAAAACCAAAAATGATCGTGTAGATATCACGAACCGAATCATAATATTCCGCCAGCTGATCCCAGGTAACGACAGCAAACAAGCCCTCTCCGGAACCCCCATTGATCACACGATCGATACTCCGGGCCCCAGACTCTGTCATATCGGTTTCATCAAGCACAACAACGAGCTTCGAAACCTTGTCAGACTGCAGAAGACTTCCGGCTGCATCGATGGATGTGACCAGATAGTGCGCGTCAAGGGCACTCATAGCGCCTCGAATAACCCCTGCAACAGTCACATCGACGACATTGACCGCTCCATCAACCGTGGTACTCATCAACATCAGGTTGTCCCCCTGTTGTGCCTGAAGGACGTTCGACATCTCCTCACCAAGCAGAACCCCGTAGGGACCAGCCTCTTCAAGCTGCTGATAGGCTGCATCACTCATTTGTTTACGACTTCCCACCGTCTTCAGGGAATTCCAGTAGTGGATCAGGCCGGCTTCTCCGGCCGGATCGACACCAAGGCCCATAAATGAAATGGATTTGTCGCCATTTGACACCAGACCGTTGAACTCGATACGGGGCATGGCAAAAGCAACGTGTTCCATGGCCTCGATATCCTTCAGGAGAATCTCTTTATCGGCAATGCCAAACTGCAGCGCATAAGCCTCTTCCTTTTCCTGGGCATCCTGCCGAAAAACCTGTACATGGCCAGTCCCGCCTCCGGTAGCGAATCCACGACAAATCGTCAGTTCACGCAAACCGAAAAAACTGAAATCCATATAGCCGGCAAACACCGCCAGAGCGGCAAACCCTGCCGCTGAAACAAGCACGGTAATAAAAGTCCTTCTACTGTTCCGCAACAGGTTTCTCAATGCCAGATTGACAAGCTTGATAATCGTCATACTACTCCGATACCGTTCCTCATTTACACTTTTTCAAGCAACATCGCCGACATGGTAACCCCCTGGGCATAACCGATACACAACACCTTCTGGCCGACAGGAACATCGTCAGACTCCAGAATCTGTTTGCACATAAAGGGAAGAGCAGCACTTGACAGGTATCCCTGTTCATACAGCAATTTTTTACTCAAAGCGACCTGATCATCTGATAAAGACAGGCCTTTCTTAATCTCCTTCATGGGCAATGAGCTGGACATCTGCAACCCATAGACAAGACTGTCCCTGACATCATCAAACTCCATACCGACACCGGCAAAAAGTCTGTCTACCAGCTGACGGACATGTTTGCGAATCAGACGAAAATATTGCAACACATCGATAGTAAACTCAAAGGAAGGATCGCTCACCATCCAGCGACAGACAGAGCTGGAGCCAGGAATGGTATAATCCTTTATTCCGATAATTTTCAGACCACGCATTCCTTTAGTGCGAACAGTCTCGTGAGAGCACAGGGAATAGCGAAGAAAACTATCGCTATAGCTGTTGACCAGGCTGATATTGACCGGATGATTATGAGTCAGGTTGATATGTAAGCTGAACATCTCTGAATGAATGATGTCGACCCTGGAATCCGACCTGCCAGCCCCGCCATACGACTGTTGCATCAACGCATCAGCAAGACGTATCGCAGGAATCGCCCCGTTACAAGCCTTGTTATACGAATTGTGGACGATGGTATCATGCCACCCCCGCTCACTAATGAGTAACTGAACGGGATTCGGATCACAGTACCCTGTTGAGGTGACATGGATCATCTGATCGGGAGGAGAAACGACATTGTCATACAACACTGAAAGATGGCGTTCACACTCCTGACGATACAGCTCCATTCGCACCCCGAGAGAAGCCCCCTCAGGTTGGCGATGATGTTGAGCCAATTCATTGAACATGGAAAAGACAGGATCATGAGGCACAAAGCGATTGTTTTCACAAATTTTGGTCTTGACCAATGCCTGAAAATCATCGTGCTGCGGCCATATTGCCATATAACGCTCTTTGATCTTGTCCGGAGATGCTGCAAACTGGCTAAACAATACCTTTAAGCGCCTGAAAATCTTCTCCACCTGCTGATCCGATTCTTTGCCTTCCCGAACCGCAATAGCCTTGGTCATCGCTTTCGTCAGAAGCGCCAGAGAAACCTCCTGAGGCACCATGGGCTGCAAACGAGCACTCTGAAAATCAGTGAGTACGGTATCAAGAGCGTGTACAGTCATAAGAAATAACCAAAATTGAAAAATACATCGTCAATGCCGTCACGATCCGGCACCATCGATAATCCTGCCATCTTTCACTGGAATGACACTGCTGATCCGGTCCAGGACAACCGAATCATGAGAAGAAAGAATCACGGTCACGCCCTCTTGTGCATTCAGCTCCATGAGCAACTCCAGTATACCGGTACCGGTGATGCTGTCAAGGTTCGCTGTAGGCTCGTCAGCAATAATGAGAACAGGGCGGGCAACCAGCGCTCTTGCAATCGCAACCCTTTGCTGCTGACCTCCGGACATGTGCCTGGGGTAATGATGCTTTCTGTCAACAAGACCTACCATATCAAGCACGGTATTGACGCGATCGGAAACAAATGACTTGTCATGACCGTTAAAGAGCAACGGAATCTCGACATTTTCATATGCCGTCAGTACAGGAATAAGATTGAAGGACTGAAATACGAAACCGATTTTACGAAGACGTAACGGAGCCAGCTGTTCCAACGTCATCGAGGTCGTATCGATGCCATCAATAATGACCTTGCCCTCATCAGGTTTGTCAATGCAGCCAAGAAGGTGAAGTAACGATGATTTGCCGCTACCCGAAGGACCGACAAGAACTTTCATGTCACCGTAACCAAGTTCCAGGCTGATCCTGTCGACAGCCCGAACCTGGCTCTCACCTTTTCCATAGTAACGGGAAACAGCGTTCAGCGCTGCAATAACATTGTGCGTCATTATCTCTTTTACAATAAGACTATCTATGCCATCAGGCCTTTGCCACCATCGATAACAATATTCTGCCCCACAATCTGGCTTGCAGCCGGTGTGGTAAGAAACCGGACAACCTCGGCAACATCTTCAGGAGTCGTCAATCTCCCCGATGGTGTATACTCCAGAGTTTTCTCCAGCATCGCTTCGAGTTCCGGCAGCGCTTTGGCGGCATCGGTCATGACAAGTCCAGGGCAGACAAGGTTTACGGTAATGCCATCGGGGGCCAGCTCGCTGGCATAATGGCGAAACAAAGCTTCCATCGCCCCCTTTGTTGCACCGACCGCCGCATAGCTCGGAATAACCCTGGTCCCGCCGGGAGAGGTAATCCCGATGATCCTGGAACCTTTCCTCATTTTCCCGATCAAGGCGCAGGTCAGACGGTGCACAGCGAACACATTGATTTCAAATGTCCACTTCAACTGTCGTTCAGACAGATCCATGGCTTTGCGATGAACGCCGCTGGCTGCAGAATGCACCAGGATATCAATGTGATCACATGCATCATGAAGACGATCAACGACATCCTGATAGCTTTTTTCATGCGCCAGATCCCCTCGAACGGTGGTAATCTTCAGACCTTTATCCCGGGCTTCCTGTTCCAGAGATTCCGCGTTTTTACGACTTCTCGCATACAATGCATAGACATGGGCACCACTACCGGCCAGAGCAAGCACTATGGCCTTTCCGATGCCTCTGGTTCCCCCGGTAACAACGGCAACCCTGTCGTTCAAATGATTCATAGACCTGTATCTCCCAATGATCGTCCCCCATCGACAGGAATCACCGCTCCTGTGATATAGCGTGCATCACCGGAACAGAGAAAGGCAATCAGCGGACCGACATCCTCCGGCTCACCGATAAATCCTGCGGGAATATGGCGACTGATTTCTTTTCCCGAAGCTTGTTCAAGATATCCTACAATTCCCGATGTCATAGGCGTCCGAATCAACCCCGGAGCAACGGCATTCACCGTAATACCACGATGAGCGACCTCCAGGGCAAGCGTTCGGGTAAACCCGTTGATACCGGACTTGGCCGCTGCATAGGCGACCTGAGTCCGTTTAGCATAAGTCGAACTGATTGAACTCAGGTTGATAATCCTGCCGAAACGTTTTCCGTACATTGGCTTGAGAACCAGCTGGCTCAACGCCATAGTCACCATCAGATGCTCCTGTAACAGCTGCTGGATGGCTGCTGCATCCATCTGCAGAAAAAAGCCGTCCTTGACACGACCGGCAGAGTTGACAAGAATATCAGGAGACGAGCCAAACGCATCACACACCTCATCGTACAATAACCGGGCATCTGCTGCGGAGGCAAGTTCACGAGCAAACACCTGCACGCGGCATCCGCAGTCAGATAACGCTTCACGGGCACGTTCTGCCCGCTCATGATTGCTACCGTAAGCCACCGCCAGATCACAGGTACCGGCAAGGGCCTTTGCTGCGGCAAAACCGATCCCGGATGTCCCTCCGGTAATCAGAGCAAGATGTCGCTTCATCATCAATCCTCCTTATTCAACACGAGACAGGCGTTCTGCCCGCCAAAACCAAAACTGTTACTCATGACGTGACGAAGATCAGCCTCTCTTGCGCCTTCTGTCACATAATCCAGATCACAATCCGGATCTGGATCATTCAAGTTGATAGTCGGCGCTATTTTCTGGCGCTGCAGCATAAGAACGCAGGCGATCGCCTCCACGGCTCCGGCAGCCACCGTTGGATGCCCAATCTGTGACTTCAGGGAACTGACGGGCACACGACCGGCATCGACGCCAAAAACCTTTTTGATCGCCCGGGTTTCGAGACGATCGTTCAATAACGTTGCTGTACCATGAGCATTGATATAGTCGATCTGCTGCGGGGTGAGCCCGGCATCGGCAAGTGCATCCTGCATCACACGAACGACACAGAAGTTATCCTCACGACCATCGGTCAACCGGTATGCATCGCTGTTGAAGGCATAACCGCCGACACTTGCCAGAATGGTCGCACCTCTCTCCTCGGCAGCTTCACGGGTTTCAAGAAGCAGTGCTGCCGCCGCCTCGCCTTTGACAAATCCGCCGCGGCTTGCACTGAACGGACGGCTTGCCGTAGCTGCAGGCACCTCATCGACCATCAGTGTATGCAGAAGATGAAAATTCATCAACTGGCTTTCCCATGCTCCGGCGTCGACAGCAGTTACAAGACAACGTTTCATGCGGCCGGCCTTGATGTTCTGATACCCCAGCCCGAGAGCCTGCCCCCCGGCAGCACATGCCGAATTCACGCAAATGCGGTGTTCCGGAGCAATATCACCATAGCCTCTCTGCCTGAGACGCAGAGACATTTCGTCAGCAATCCATTCAGCTCTGAGCTGATCCCAGTCAAAAGACTCCGGATCGTAATTGCGAAACGATTCAAGAACCACGTCAAAAAATATTCCAGCAGGAGTGGCATGCAGCAATCCATCGATCTCAACCCCTTCAGGTAACGATTCCAGCAGTTGTTCAAAAGCATACAGAGCATACCGTCCTCCATTGGTCTGAACACTGTCAGAAATCCCTAACTCACGAGCGGAAGGCACTCTTGAGTCATCAACAAGCGCGCCATAAGGCACAGGAAAATTCTGGCCGACAACACGACCCCGAACATCGACAACCCCTGAATCTCCGGCAAACATCCGCCGCTCAAACTCAGGTACCGTCGTCCCTATGGGGGAAACGACACCGAATGCCGTAATAACTACGTCAGAACCGACCCTCATCCTCATGAGTCTTTTTTCCTGTCAGCATCGTACTTGATATAATCAAGCAAATCCTGAACCGAAATATCCGTGATATCATCCCCTTTTCTTTCGATCAGATATTCCATTGCATCGGTAAAATCCAGTTCTATACCGGATTTTTGCTCAATTTCATAACTGATGTCGAGATAATCGATGCTTTCTGCATCAAGATCAGCCTTGAACATACTCTCCGGACGAATTTCGCCCTCTTCGGTATTCAGCACCGCACGTACAGCTTCCTCGACCTTTTCAAAAAGTTCTTTGTCAGACAGCATATGAGTTCTCCCTCTCTATTTGTTTTATTTGACAGATTATCTGGTGAGCGATCCCGTAATAGTGCTCCCCGTCATCAGGGTCATAGCAAGGTAATGCAGAACCTTGCTTTCCTGAAGTCAGAATCATAGCCCCTGCTCCTTCACACAGAACCCTGTCGCCAAGTTCCCACCGACGAACCCGCTCGAGCACCAGAGGATCCTCGAATGAAAAAGCACTGCACACCAGCGCTGCGGCGACCCGACCCTCATCCAGATCCTGGCAAGCCTGATCAATGGCATGGACACTGCCATACAAAGAACTGTTATAGACATTCATCGGACCCATAATACCAAGAAAAATCCCCATCTGGGCAGGCGCAAGATTGGTTACCTGAGTGAGAAACATTTTTGGATTTCTGTATTTCCTGTAGCAATCGGCAAAATCCTCCCGGGGCACATCAACCATGGCATAAGCCGAAGGAAGATCAACCGGACCGTTTTCGATAGCACAATATATCCCGACACTAAAAGGTGAATCATCGAGAAATGGCTGAATGGCCTTGCGCCCCTCGAGGCAGGCCAGAGAAAGCAGAACCCCCGATCGGCTCATGGAACGGTATACTTTTCTATCAGGAAGCGGTGCCTTGCGCGCTTCAACAGGAAGCCCTTTCGTTTTAGGAATCACGATCGCATCGCGATAATGCTCGTCGGCAAATGGCTGCTCATGAACATCAGGACCGGGAGTCAGCGCATGACACCAGTGAATTGTACTCATATACCGTCAATCATTGATTTTGCTGCATCTGAAGAGCCAGTCATTTCCTTGTCTACAGGAACATTTCCGTACATCACTTCAGCCGTTGAAACAGTTTTTCCATCAACGTCGATAGAACCTTTTGCCAAAGAATATGATTTTCTGACGACCACCTCAACATGGATCAACGCCCTGTCACCTGGAACAATCGAACTTCGGAAATTCGCACTTTTGACCGATGTCAACACAGGAAGTATACCTGCATGAGCAGCGATAATACACTTCCCCCCCAATTGCGCGATCATTTCTATCTGGAGCACTCCGGGAACAACAGGGTGACCCGGAAAATGATCCATAAAAAAAAGCTCGGAACGGGAAAAACAACGAACACCTGTCGCTCTGACGCCAGGATCCATCTCTACTATTTTATCAACAAGCAGCCAGCGCATAGCAAAAAATCCAGAATAAAAACACAAAAAGCCTTATTTCCGGCTATAATGACCAGACATAATCGATCATCATGCATCGGTCATCAATAAAGAAAAAAAAACAAAAAAGTCGCTTAACTATCTTTTAAATGATCTCTAACAATCAATCATAATTATTGCCACCGCATAATGGCGATCATGGGAAAGTGAAATCCTGATGGTCGCCTCGTCGATTCCGCACCCATTGTCACAGATTCTGACGAAAGGCCTGCCATTGGGTTCATTGAGAATTTCGACACTATGCCAGCCAAAGCGCTTGCCAATACCGCTGCCAAGCGCTTTGGAAAGAGCCTCCTTGGCAGCAAACCGGGCGGCAACACTCTGCATCATGTCCGCTTTTTTCCGGCAGCACGAAATCTCGTTCTCGGTAAGAATCCTTTTCAGGTACTGTTCTCCATACCGTTCACAGGACTTCCTGATTCGATCAACCGACACAATATCAATGCCGACCTCTTTTCTCCCGTCAATAAACCCACCTGTCACCATCATCTTCATCACTCATTTTCCCCGGCTTGCACTCCCTCTCCGGGCATTGCTTCTTCGATTGACTCCGCGACAACCGGCATGGGGGCACAGAACTCGTCACAATCCACAACAAACACGCTTCCGGTGAACTAATCGAACACTCGATCATCACCCCCCTCGTTCATCGAACCGGAATACCGTCAATGCATGGTCATGATCAATAAACCCATTCCGGTGTTACCGTCAATAAAATAATCAAATAACGATTTATCAGGCAGGAAAAAGAACTGCTTTTGACCCTCCTGTTCATCCCGTATCGAAAGATCAGCATAAACAGCGCTGAAGGGGTCTCTCGAAAAGGTCTGTACGCGCATGGAACGAAGTGGAGAATTGTCATCATTGCCAAAGGGAATGGCAGGGCGGATACCTCCGGAGCGTTGAGAAGGAAAGAGCGTCGATGGATGGTGTGTGGGCGGTACGGGATTCGAACCTGTGACCTCATGCGTGTGAAGCATGCGCTCTAACCAACTGAGCTAACCGCCCTTTGCATATGCAGACTATCCGGGAAAAAATGTAACAATATTTCCTGATTGTCGCAGTTTATTTTCTCTTTATCAATGACTCAGAAATATGATCCAAAAATAATACTAATACTATTAATACAGAAAATAAAGCATAAGTCACATTCACAATAAATAAGGCAAATAAAGAACAGCTATTCAAGCGAACTGACCCGTACAGAGACGCCAAGCTTCTCTGTAGCGCCGCCTTTCCATGTTCCGCGTACAGGAGGAACATCGGCGTAATCCCGACCTGAGCCAATCTTGATATAACGCTCATCGACCGTAAGAGTACTATGTGTCGGATCAAACCCCGTCCAGCCGTGTTGCGGTCCGCAATAGACTTCGCACCATGCGTGACTGGCCTCATCCTGTCCGTCAGGCGTACTCCCGCCACCATAGAGGTAACCGCTGACATACCGTGCCGGAATACCGAGATTTCTGCATACAGCAATCATCACATGAGCGAAATCCTGGCAGACGCCACGCCCCAGCGCCATGACGACAGCGCTTGTACTATGCACATCGGTCACACCCGGCTCGTAGTCGAACCTTGTGTTAATATGGCGACAGACTGCCGTTGCCTGATCGACCACATTGTTCCAGTCACGAAACTCATCGGCAAAACGTATGACCGCCGGGTCGAAGTGAATATAGCGGCTTTCATTGCTGAAATCCATCAGATAGATCTCATTCTCATCCTGAAAACGCTTGCCTGCCTGCTGAGCAGTTTCGACAACCGATGTCGCTACGATGGCAACTTCCCGGTGACTCTGCAGAATGTTGAAATGGTGCACCTTGTTTCCATAGAAATCGGTATAATCGAAAAATGAAGCGGCTGGCTGCAGCTGAAGATTAAAGTTGACGCATTGCTGGCCGCCGTAGATACTTGCCGGATGGAGACGGACCTCCGTCGCCGTTTCATAGATAGGAGCATCGTATTGAAACAATGTGGTATGCTCAACCTTGAGTATCATGAGATAGTGGTCCTTGTGGTTTCAGGTTTAAAGCAACGAGCCCTTACTGCTGCTGTTGGGACTGGCTCCAGCTGGCCCGCCCGCCGGCAAGCCCCGTGAAAGGAAGCGATTCTGAAAGATCGGCAGGCTCAATCTTAGGAGTATGATAGGCAAAATACAGGAGATGAATCTGCTCCCCGATTCTCATCAGTCCCTGTTCAAGATCAGCGAGATACTGATGAAGCCCTCTCTCATGCATATCTTCCACAGACGTATAGCTGAGTTCCGATTCCATTTTACCAATCAGACGATCGACATTGTTGGCATAACGGTTGCGTGAGCTTCCGGAAATAGCCCACAGCGCCTCCTGGGCAGAACAGACCGAAAAGGCGATACTTCTGGGAAACGAGCGTTCAAGCACCAGGAAGCGAAGAATATTGTCCGGATCGATTTTAGAAAGGTACACCTTCCTGAAAGCCTCAAGCGCACTGCAGCTTTTCAGAACAGCCATCCACTGGATAACTTCCATTGAACTGTTTACAGGATCCTGGGCCAACTCGTTTCCGGGATTCAGCATATGGTATTTGACATCGATCAGTCGTGCCGCGTTGTCTGCGCGTTCAAGATATTTTCCGATCTGTATAAAATCCCATCCTTCCGTTCGGGAAAACGTATTGTCGGTAATTCCCTGAAAAAGGTGAGAAGCGTTTTTGATCTCTTTGTAGAACGAATAGGGATCTCCCTGCACCTGCTGCGGGGTCACGCTTTGCAGGAAATGATAGAGATTGTTCACCTGTTCCCACATTTCACTTGAAATGCTTTCGATAATGCTTCGGGCATTTTCCCTTGCCAGCGAAATGCATGAACGGATGGAGTTTGGATTGTTCCTGCTGAATACCAGATAATCGGTAACGGTCTCTGCACTGTATTCGCTATACAGCCCGTCAAAGCATGACTGCTCGGATGTCACGAGAATCGGCGCAATCCAGCAGTTCGTGCTTTCCAGCGTGGCGATTCTGTTCAGGTCAAGCAACAGGTTGAAATTGACGTCAAGAAACCTTGCGGTATTTTCCGCCCTCTCAAAATACCGGCTCATCCAGAAAAGCGATTCGGCGACTCTGCTTAACATAATACGTATTGATAATCAGTTACATTCATTCATCAACCACCCAGGTATCCTTACTCCCCCCCCCTTGCGAAGAATTGACCACCAGCGACCCCTTTCTGAGCGCGACACGCGTCAGGCCTCCGGGGACAATAGTGATCTTTTCCCCGTAGAGAACATAGGGGCGCAGGTCGATGTGGCAGCCATAGAGGTCGGTGTCATTGGAAAAGCTCGGATGACGGGAAAGCGATATTGTCGGCTGGGCGATATAGTTCCGGGGATTGGCTACGATTCTTTCGGCAAAGTCCTCCTGTTCGGAAAGCGTCGATGACGGTCCGACCAGCATGCCGTACCCTCCGGACTCATTGGCCGATTTAACAACCAGTGAATCAAGATGCTCGAGAATATATTTCAGATGATCAGGTTTGCTCGCAAGCCAGGTCGGAACGTTATCGAGTACAGGGTCCTCTCCCAGGTAGTACCTGATGATAGACGGAACAAAACTGTAAATCACTTTGTCGTCCGCAACACCCGTGCCGATGGCATTGGCAAGCGTCACGTTGCCTTTTCGATATGCGTTCATGAGGCCGGCGACCCCGAGAGTCGAATCCTGACGGAAAACAAGAGGATCGAGGAACGCATCGTCGATTCTGCGATAAATGACATCGACACGCTGCAACCCCTTCGTCGTCCGGGTGTAGACTTTGTTATTGTTGACGACAAGATCTCTTCCCTCCGTCAGCTCAATACCCATCTGGCGGGCAAGAAAGCTGTGCTCGAAATATGCGGAATTATAAATCCCCGGAGTCAGGACCATGACGTTGGGGTCGTGCCGGAAAGGAGGCGCGATTTCCTGCAGGGTACGAAGCAGCTCCTGAGGATAATTCTCGATAGGCCTGACGTTGTATTTATCGAACAGCACCGGAAAAGCACGCTTCATGGCCTGCCGGTTCTGAAGCATATACGATGACCCGCTCGGCGTTCTCAGGTTGTCTTCGAGAACCATATATCGACCATCCCGCCCGCGGATAATATCACTGCCCGTAACATGGATATATATTCCACGGGGAGGATCAACGCCTACGAACTCCCTCCTGAAGTGTTCGCTTCCCAGGACCAGTTCCGGCGGAATGACCTTATCTTTAAGAATCTTCTGATCATGATAGATATCGTGAAGAAACAGGTTCAACGCTGTAATCCGCTGTTCGAGGCCCCGTTCTATGAGCGCCCATTCAGAGGCAGGAATAACTCTTGGAATCAGATCAAAGGGAAAGATCCGCTCTATCCCCTCTTCGACACCATAGACCGTAAAGGTAATGCCCTGATTGCGAAAAAAAATATTGACGATCTCGCGCCGCGCCCTGATATCGTCAGCCGAAAACTCACTAAAGCGCTGAAGAAGCTTGTCGTAATGAGGCCGTGGCGCTCCTCCGTCGGCAATCACTTCATCGAAAAAACGCTCGACATCCGCATTATAACACCCAAAGAATTCACTCATACCCTTATGTCTTCTTTTTTGAGATCGACTCCGAAAGCGGCACAACAGGCCTTAATAATTTCGGCTCAACACAATATAGGCCTTAATATCTCTATTCATACAAATTAAATACACGTGTATGAACCGTAATCGAACAGTGCATCGGCAAATACCATAACCTGAAAAAAATAATTCATCACTTTTCCAAAGCATGCATTGCAGGAACTCAAAATGCCTCCGTCAGGATAAAATAGAGGCGCAAAACACATATTTTACTTATATTTAATCGGTTACGTCATGATTCCCCTGATCGATTTGTCATGAACTTTCTTGGCTATGGAAAACAGTTTCCTCCCGGATGCTCCAACAGCAAACATTCTGATTGCTGACGACAGTGCAGTCATTCGCACACTGACCACTCATATTATCAATGCATTGGGGTATTCTGCCAGAACAGCGGAGGACGGCAATTCCTGCCTTGACCAGCTGCTCACGACTCCCGTCGATTTGCTGCTCCTCGACATCAATATGCCCGGCAAAAACGGCATGGAGGTACTCTCCTTTATTCACACACAGAACATTGACGTTCCGGTTATCATGATTTCCGGGTCCGGAGATATCGAGCAGGCTATTCAAGCCCTGAATATGGGCGCCTATAACTATCTCACCAAGCCGATTGATCCAGGCAAGCTGAAGGTTACGGTTAAAAACGCTCTCTGTGAATACGATCTGCGAAAACAAGTAAACATTCTGTCGGAAGCCGTCACAAAAAGCCCCCTTGGCATTGTCATTACCGATGATACAGGCATTATTACATACGCCAATCCGGGGTTCTCCTGCATGACAGGCTATACTGAATCCGAGATCAAGGGGAAAAACATCAACGTTCTCAAATCAGGCCAATACCCGCAGTCCTTTTACAGGGATTTCTGGAACATTCTCTCTTCAGGCAGGATCTGGCAGGGCGAGATCGTCAACAAGAAAAAAAATGGCGACCACTACACTGAATACTCTATTGTAAGTCCCATTACCGACCGGGCAGGCAGAATATCGCATTATATAAGCATCAAGCAGGATATCACTGAACGCAAAAAAGAACAGCAGGCTCTCGAAGAGAGCGAACGACGCTTTCAGGAACTTGCCGACCTGCTTCCGCAACCGGTTTTTGAAACAGACATTCAAGGCACAATAACCTACTCGAACAAACTCGGACTGACGACCTTCGGCTACAGCCCTGATGATCTTCAGAAAGGCATCCACAGTACCGAGCTTTTTACCCGGGAAGATCGCAGCAGGGTGCTCAGCAACATAGAGGCACGCTACAAAGGAATTCCGATAGAGAATCACGAATATCTCGGTTTGAGAAAAGACGGGTCAACCTTTCCGATACTGGTCTACAGTTCGCCCGTCTTCAGAAATTCCGAACCGGTAGGCATCCGTGGCATCGTTCTTGACATCTCTGAAAGAAAACGCTCGGAAGAGAAGCTCAGAGAACTCAACGAGACACTTGAAAAACGTGTCGAGGAAAGAACACTGGCTCTTGAAGAGACCCATCAGCAGATGATCCTGCAGGAAAAGCTGGCCTCGATCGGACAACTCGCCGCAGGCCTTGCCCATGAAATCAACAATCCTGTCAATTTTGTCCGTTTGAATGTCGCGGCCCTGAAAGATGATCTCGAAGATCTCGTGACGCTTCTCCACAACTACCGGTCATTCATTACGGAGGCAGAAAATGGTTCGATCGACCCTGAGAAGATTCTCGCCATAAAACAACAGGAACAGGATCTGTCGATTGACGCTATCGTCGAGGATATCCCTGAAATATTTCAGGAATCAGAACGGGGTTTTGAACGCATCAGTACCATTATCAGCAGTATGAAAAACTTTTCGTTCAGGCATGACATCAACCAGCGGGTGCCCTTTGACATCAACAAGGGGATTCAGGATACGCTCGTCATTGCCCGTAACGAGTATCGCTATCATGCAGATATTGTCACCGATCTTGGCACTATTCCCCCGATCCCGTGCAATCCGGAACAGATTAACCAGGTCTTTCTGAATCTGATCGTCAACAGCGCTCACGCCATTGCATCGCAGCACAAAGAGCATAAAGGGCGCATCGTTATCCGAACCACCCATGATGCCGATCATGTCTGCTGTACAATAGAGGATGACGGGCCCGGAATTCCAGCGCACATCAGACAACGAATCTTTGAACCTTTTTTTACCACAAAAGAACCGGGAAAAGGCACCGGGCTGGGTCTGAGCATATCCTATGACATCATAGCCCATAAACACGGAGGCACACTCGATGTGCAATGTCCTCCTGAAGGAGGAACCGTCTTCACCATCGGACTACCTCTTGACCCCCAATGCCAATCGCCAAAACACCATGAAACAACTGACTGACGTCGTCATCCTTTTCGTTGATGATGAAGCCGACATACTCAATTCGATGAAGCGTTTTCTGAGGAGGGAACCATATCAGAAACGCTTTGCGCAAGGAGCATCCGAGGCTCTCGAAATCCTGCAAGATACAAGGATCGATATCATCGTCTCTGATCTTCGCATGCCCGGCATGAGCGGGCTTGATCTCATCAAGACTGTCAAAGAACACTACCCTGAGACCCTTCGCATGATATTAAGCGGTTCACAGGATATCGATCAGATTATCGCCTCGATCAATTCGGGGGAGGTCTTCCGCTTCATTCTCAAACCCGTTGAACCGGAAATGCTGAAAGCTATTCTCCGGGATGCCATCGAATACTACAGCATCAAACGTGAGCGGGATGAACTTTTTCAGAAAATCTCGGAAAAAAACCAGGAACTCACCACGGCGAACGGGCAACTGAGAACCATGGCCGAAAAACTGGAGCGGAGTGAACGCCAGTTACGCTCGGTACACGACGCGGCACAGGATGCCGTCTTTATGCTCGATGACGATGGAAGGATTGTCTTTCGCAACAAGGCCGCTGAGAACATGTTCGGCTTCAGCAATGACGAAAACCGGGAGCAGCGGCATTGCGATCTGTTTTCGGTGCAATCATCCGGAGCAAATGCCATTGAATTCTGCACTGCAAACAACAATGCTCTGCCCCTTCTCTCTGCCGGCAATGAGGTTATCCGGGCTGAAGGACTGGCCAAAGACGGCAGGGTTATTCCCCTTGAAATCTCAAAAGGCTGCGTCGACATTGATGCAAGACCCCATACCGTTGTCATTGCCCGGGATATCACCTCACGCATCAGGGAGGAGGAAAGCAGACTGCGCTATGACACCATGCAGAAAGAGCTCGAATCCCAGATAGAAAAAAAGCTCCTGCAGAATCCGGCTCCCGATTCGTTGCACAATGCATCAATCAGCCGTTTCATGATATCGTCAGGTCATCTGGCTGGTGATTTCACCGACTTTATTGTCTATGACCCGCTGCATACCGATATTCTCATCGGCGACGTTATGGGCCATGGCATTCAATCGGCTCTCGTCGGGGCGGGAATCAAGGCGCTCTTTCTGAAAACACTTGCCGAGATCCAGTATAAAGAGCCCTCCCTTCCGGGCCTTGAAGAGTCAATGGAGCAGGTACACCGGCAGTGTATTCATGAACTGATCGAGCTTGGGACCTATGCAACTCTGATGTTTTTACGGCTTGATCTTGACAGAAAGGAGATCTCAATGATTGACTGCGGTCATCCTCCTGCAATTCATTATCGATCATCCACCAACTGCTGCTCGCTGCTCAAAGGATCAAATCTTCCCATCGGCATGCTCGATCAGGAAACCTATGAGGCATCGACAACGAAAGTTGACAGCAGCGATATCATAGTCCTCTATTCCGACGGCCTGACGGAAAGCAGGTCTCCAGCAGGAACGGTGTTTGAAGTAGAACGTCTTACATTCCTAATAAAACAGCATCATGAACTTCCGGCCCAGGAACTTCTGGAAACAATACACGCCGAACTTTGCGAATTTTCCGGCAGAAACAGCTTTGATGACGATGTCAGCTGCATCGTGATCCGCTTTGAATAGCCCCCTGAAACAACTATTCGAAACAGAATAATCCCCATTTCAATTCGTTTGCCATGGCGTCATCAATACTCGTTATCGGAATAGAGGCGCCAACGCCTCGCTCTCGTCACGCATCGAACGCATTCCGCTACATCCAGGTACGATATGCAGAGACACGTTCTGATGCTGCCTGTCTGTTTACGAACTATGAACCGGATCTTCTGCTTGTATGCCTTGAGCGCAACCCCCTTGAGTGCTGTTCATTTGCACAAAAGGCTGCCGAATGCCTGCCACACCTGCGATCAATATTATTCAAGAGTTCCGAAGATCTTGTCCATACCCTCCAGGCCCTGGACCAACTTCCTGCCGCACAGTTTGCAACCCTGTTCGGCAGGGAAAAGGATATGCCGACAGATCAGCATGAACGTCAAAGTGCGAAATGCTTCAACGATGACAACCTGGTTGGCAGCAGTCCTGAAACAAAAAAAATCAAAGATCTTATCGTCAGGATCGCTCCCGGAAACACCACAGTCCTTCTCCAGGGTGAAACAGGAACAGGCAAAGAGGTTATAGCCCGCTCGATCCATCGCCATAGCGAAAGAAAAAACCGCATTTTTATGCCTGTCGATTGTGCGGCAATCAACGAAAGCGTCATAGAAAGCGAATTGTTCGGTCATGCAAAGGGATCGTTCACCAGTGCCGATCGAAACACCCTTGGCCTTATCCGTTCGGCCGATTGCGGAACGCTCTTCCTCGATGAAATCGGAGAGCTTTCACTGGCAATGCAGGCGAAACTCCTCAGAACCCTGCAGGAGCGGGCGGTGAAACCTGTAGGATCGTCAAGGCTCTATCCGGTTGATATCAGAATCATTGCTGCAACGAACAGAAACCTTTCCGAAGCGGTCAAAAACGGAACCTTCCGCAAAGACCTTTACTATCGGCTCAATACCGTAACGATATACACTCCCCCTCTGCGCGAAAGAGTCTGTGATATTACCGATCTCTGTTTGCGCTTTACCGCTCAACTCGAAACAGAAGGCTACCGCCTGAAAACACTGTCAGAGCAGGCAATCAATGCGCTTTGCGCCTATGAATGGCCGGGCAATATCAGGGAGCTTGAAAACGTCATACGAAGCGCTGTCATTCTGTCGAAAAGCAGCGTCATCGAACCTCAGGATCTCAATCTGCCGACTGATCTGTCGGCCACCATCGACAGTCATTGCCAGAGCGAACAATCAACGGTGGCTTTTCATGAAAAAGAGGCCATCCGGAAAGCGCTCACCCACACAATCGGCAACCGAAGAGCAGCGGCAAAACTTCTTGGCATCAGCGAAGCAACCCTCTATCGGCGCATTAAGCTCTACAGCATGTAAATCCCGTCAGAAGACCTCTCGACCTGAGAGATCGGGAAAGGAATTTCTCGCATCCTGACAGGAAACGGACTCCCTCTCCCATACCGGCAGATCAACCGGATCCTTGATGGATAGGCGTTTCAGGGCATCGCGAACTTCTGGCACTTTTTTTGCGAAAAAACAAAAAAAGTACTCTTTCGATGAGCAATGCAATCCTTATAACAGGCAGCGGCAGAATGTGCATGAAGGATGCCGCACAATCCGGGGCAGCCTCAATGACTGCAGTTTTTTTAGGATCGGATAAACGGCTCAGCGAAATCAGGCCCATGCTTGCAAAGGCACATTGCAATGTCGTCCTTTTAGAACAAGAACGGCAACTCGACAGGTTCAGCAGCGAACTCAGGCAGGCACAGCTCATTATTCTGTCAGATAGCTATGATACGGCACTGAGCAAAGAACTGTTATTTCACATACGAAACAAACTTGGCCCAGCCCAGATAATCTGCATTTCTGATACGCTTGATGACGAGCTGGAAAGAGGACTGCGATCTGCAGGGCTGGTATTTTTCGGCAGCCACGCCACATTTCTGGAGTACGCAGAAAAAATCATCCATCACACCCTGAACAGTATTGCATGTAAAAATATGGACTCGAGAAAAGAGCGGTTAAAAAGGCTCGAAAAACGTCTCGCGCATCGTTCTTTTTCATGGAAAAGCACACTGAAGCGCACCACTGCCCGAATGGCGGCATTCATGGGAGAAAGTCTCGTCCGCTGTATTGAAATCTGCGTAGCACTCACGGTAACGGCACTGATCTTTTTTCCTGTTTTTCTGTGGTTAGTGATGAGAAAACTGATCAGCGGAATACCGGTTTTCTCCCCCCGGGAAATCCAGGGAAGATCTCCTGAATCACTAACCGTTTACGAATTCAATGTCAGTAATAGACAAATCCGTGAAATCCCTCTCTATCTTGAACTGTTTTCCGGCAGATTGGCCCTTGTAGGAACCGCCATAAAAGCGCCCGGACAAAACCGGACTGATCTGCAGCAGGCTTATATCACCATGTTCAAACCGGGTATCGTCTCCCTCTGGGATATTCGAAAAGCGGGCCGGATAGCTCATGAGGGACAAACAGCAACCGAATGGGAATATATTTTCAAAAAACATCCGATCTACGATCTGCTCCTGCTCCTGAGAACAATACCGGCGCTGCTGTATACGGAAAACGATGCGGAGGCTCCCCCGATCCTTCATCTTCTGGGACTTGATATTCATAATATCACCATGGACCAGGCTCTTTCGATCATGAAAAGCCATCTTCATGCCGCAGAGCAATGCAGGGTCTTTTTCGTCAACCCGGACTGCCTCAATAAAATGATCTCAGACAGGCAATACTTTTCCATCCTGCAACAGGGAGAGTATGTCTTTCCTGACGGAATAGGACTGACGATTGCAGGCAAAATCCTTGGAACGCCCCTGAAAGAAAATATCAACGGAACTGACATGCTCCCCTATCTGTGCGACATGGCTGCGGCGGAAGGACACTCGGTCTTTCTTTTAGGCGGCAGGCCTGGTATCGCAGAAAAAGCCGCAGAGAACATTGCAAGAACGTCAGGAGTCAGGATTGCAGGTTATGCTCACGGATATTTCGATCATCAGACTGAAAGCCAGGCGATGGTTGATGCCATCAATCGTTCAGGAGCATCGATCCTCCTTGTCGCGTTCGGAGCTCCTCTTCAGGAAAAATGGATAACACAATACCGGTTGCAGCTTGAGCCGCAAGTGCTCATGGGTGTCGGAGGACTCTTCGATTTTTATTCCGGAACAATTCAACGCGCCCCGCGCTGGATGCGCGAAATAGGACTGGAATGGGTGTACAGAATTCTTCAGGAACCTGAAAGAATGTGGAAACGCTACGTTATCGGCAATCCGCTTTTCCTCTATCGCATCATAAAATGGAAGCTCTTTACAGGAAGCGTTAATAACTGAACGGAAATGGAACTTGACCCGATTGTCCGAAAGGAACTGATTGAAAAAATCAGCACAAAGCTCAAGCCCGAACTGAGACACCGCAAGGCACTGAAAGTACTGGCATGGGAAACAACCATCAGATTTTCTTACCTGATGAAGCGAGCGCTCGACCTTGTCGTTGCCGTATGCGCCCTCGTCCTGCTTTTTCCGCTCTTTCTGCTCACGGCACTGGCAATCTGGATTGAAGATCCGGGGCCGGTGTTTTTCGTTCAAATTCGTGTAGGAGAAAACGGCAGACATTTCAGGTTCTACAAATTCCGCTCGATGATCACCAATGCCGACGCAATCAAAAAACAACTGGCTGCCCAAAATGAGTCTTCAGCAGGCGTGATTTTCAAGATGAAAAAAGACCCGAGAATCACCAGAACTGGCAGAATCATCCGAAAATTAAGCATCGATGAACTTCCTCAGCTCATCAATGTGCTTAAAGGCGACATGAGTCTTGTCGGTCCCCGCCCCCCGCTGCCGGGGGAGGTGTCGGAATATACCCTGGAACAACGTAAACGCCTCCATGTCATTCCCGGTATCACCTGCTTGTGGCAGGTAAGCGGCCGCAGTGATATTCCGTTCACGGATCAGGTCAGACTGGACCTTCAATACATACAAAGTTCCAGCATCATAAACGACATACGACTTCTGTTAAAAACCATCCCGGCCGTTCTGAGCGGGAAAGGTGCTTACTAATATCCCAAAATGCCTACCCAGATGAACTTCTATATCGACACGTCAACCGACAGCACTATTGGCGTCGCTGTCCTGCAGGGACGTCTTGATGTCACAAACCGCGACGCATTGCTGAAGCTGTTTCCGGAATGGCTCGCTCAAACGACATCCATTGTTTTTGACTGTTCAGGATTGAATTTTCTTGACAGCAGCGGACTCGGAGCATTTGTCACCTGTCTTCGTCAAGCTCTTGATCAGCATGGCGACCTTCGACTGGCAGCTCTGGCTTCACATGTCGCCATGATTTTTGAACTCACAAAAGCCAAACGGCTTTTTTCTATTCATCAGGACCTCGAGGATGCCATCGCATCGTTTTCATCCTGACAACTGCTATCAAGGCGCAACAAGCATGAAAACTCTTTTCGTCATCAAGGAACAGAACCATGCATGGGTTCACAATGCGTTTCCCGGAATCCATCCACTGCTGCTCCCGCTTTGCAACAAACCTTTTATCGAATACCTCATAGACTTTGCCATTCTGAGCGGAAGCGATGAGATGCGCATCATGAGTGACGGGACATTGGGAGAAGTTGAGAGCTACTGCAAGAACGGAAGCAGGTGGGGAATTGAACTGACCTATGGCAATAGCCGAACGGCAGACGATATCTCGACAATTCTGCAAAAAAACAGCCGTTTCTGCAACAATACCAGAACAATGGTTATCGACGGATTCGTCTTCATTGATTACGATAAAGATAATCGCTACGACAGCATTTTTGAAACAATGCCTGACGGAACAATCAGCTCGTGCAGAAATGCCGGACGTCTCATCATGACAGGAAAGAACGCCGATTTTGTTACTGCAGTCGCTCCGGCACCTCCAGTCAATCTTGAACCCCTTGACTCACTTGAATCCTACTACCGTTTATCGCTCGATATCCTTAACAACAAAGCCACTCGATTTGTCCTGCCTGGATATGGAAATGAGCCGGGCTGTTTCATCGGACGGAACGTCGTCATCAGTAAAAGCGCAGAAATCCACAAGCCGGTCAGTATCGGCAATAATGTTCAGATCCTTTCAGGAACCGTTATCGGTCCCGATGCTATCATTGGCAGCAATGTCATCCTGGACAGCAACAGTACGATCACTGAAAGCATCGTTCTGGATAACACCTACATTGGGGAGGACCTTGATATAACAGGCAAAACAGCCTTTCATAACATGCTGAGCGATCCGCTGACTCATGCTGTGTTGGCTATGGAAGACCCTCATCTGCTTCGAGGCACACAGAACAAGGGGTCTGTTTCGGCAATGATGCGTCAGATCATCCACACCATAACCGCGTCAGCGATGATCATCCTGCTGTTCTTGCCCTATCTTCTTATCCTGCCCCTCGTGATAATACGGGGAGGACTGAAAAAAAGCCAGGCAGACTATCATGGCAGAGCCGATAACAACGTCATAACCATTGCTGCACAAACATTCCCGAATCAGGGAATTGCAGGAAAGCTTGCATCGATATTGTCACTTGACCGCTACCCTCTCCTTTTCAAAGTCCTGAAGGGAGAGCTTTCGCTGATCGGAAACCTGCCGATAGCTGTCGGGGATAACAGCGTGATCGCGGATCAGGACGTGCCTGCACACTATTACCGTCCTGCGGTTTTCAGCTATGCTGAAGCGGAAAACTGGCCTGTCAGCGATGCAGATGCGGCAATCGTTGAGCGATATTATATGGTTCACAGCAACCCCCTTAAGGACATCGGACTGGCCCTGAAAGCACTTCTTAACCGACCGCACAGGAATACCCCATGATGACAATTACAGAAACCACGCACAAAGGCATCCATCTTGTCGCCCTGACAGGTTCACTTGACGCCTCAACATCTGCAGATCTTGAACATAACAGCTCTCTGTCAGGAAGCCTGCCAACAGTTATTGATCTTTCAGCAATCGATTTTCTTGACAGCAGCGGCCTCGGAGCTCTGGTCGGTATAGCAAGGAGAAAAAGAGCTGCAAACAGCGATACCTATCTTGCCTGTTTGAACGGCAGGGTCAGAAAGGTCTTTGAAATTACTCATGCATACCGCCTCTTTGATATCTTTGACGACCCCTGTACTGCAGCAGAGGAGCTCTCAATTAAAATTACCTCCCCATGAGCCATATCATAACGCTTACACTGCCGGGAGATATCAGTTATACCCGTTTTGCGTCCTTTTCAGCCTCAAAGGCAGCGGAACTGTTTCTTGCGTCGATTGACAGACTGGAAAAAAGCGAGGAATTCTGCCACGCCTTTGAACTTGCCATCAGTGAAGCTTTTGCCAATGCTGCAGCCAATGCACCCTCCCCGACAGATCCGCAACCCGTCACCATACAGTTTATACCTGAAGGGGCCACCCTGACTGCGGCAGTCACCGACCGGAACGGGCCTTTCAGCATTGACACGCCGGAACCTGCTATAGATACCTATCCTGAAGAGGGTTTCGGATTGATGCTGATTCGCAATATCATGGACCATGTTGCATACTGCAGAGAGGACGGCGGCAATACGATCAGGATGTCAAAAACGGCCAGTTAATCCCTAAATCCTTTTCAGCAATGGTATCGGTTATTATTGTCAGCTTCAACACAAAAGATATTCTGAAAAACTGCCTTGACGCCCTCTTTTCGAACTGCACCGATAGATCGATGGAGGTCTTTGTCGTCGACAATGCTTCTGCAGACGGCTCGGCAGACATGGTACGCAACACATTTCCCGAGGTACATCTGATTGAGAACCGGCAGAACCTCGGATTTGCAGCTGCCAACAATCAGGCCTTTCGTCTCGCTTCGGGCAGCTATTTTCTGATTCTCAATCCTGACGCCTACATTCGCGAAGGGGCTCTCGAACATGCGGTCGCCTTCATGGAGAAAACACCGGATTGCGGCCTGTGCGGAGGAAAAATCATCTCTCCCGAGGGACATCTGGAGCCATCGGCAAGACGTTTTCCGTCCCCGTTATCAAAACTCCTGACGTTGACAGGTCTGAGCAGCAGATTTTCCGCTTCACCGGTTCTTAACCGCCATGAATTCGGCGGATTTCTCCACGACAAGCCGCTCGAAGTCGACTGGGTTCCGGGAACATTCACGATTATCCGCAAAACAATGCTCGATTCGATAGGATTGTTCGATGAGCGGTTCTTTATCTACTATGAGGAAACCGATCTGTGTCTCCGGGCAAAAAAAGCCGGCTGGAAAGTATACTTCATTCCTGACGCTGAAGTCATGCACATTGGCGGAGCGTGCAGCAAAACAAGAAAAGACAAGACGTTCGATGACAATGCTTCGCAGGTTCTCTCGTTCAGAATGCGAAGCGAATGGCTCTACTACCGAAAAAACAGCGGCCTTTTAGCCGTTATTGGAAGTTCAGGCGTTGAAATACTCTGGCACAGCCTCCGCTTTGCCAAAAACCTGGTGGTGCCTACATCGGCGTCTTCTCAAAAACGCCTGGCTGCTGCAGGACTTATCAGGCAAATACGTACCTCGCTCAAGGACACAACGTTTGGAAGTCATTCACCTCAAACCCCATGGTAAATGAAACTCTTCAAGGCCATAAAAACTGATCTTTCCACCTATGAAGGCAGATGGAGCGCTCAGGGGTTCTGGGTTATGGTTGTCTACCGTTTCGGCCAATGGCGCTACAACATCAGCAACCCTGTTTTCAGGAAGCCGTTTTCCCTTCTCTACAAAGTGCTTTATAAAATCGTGCAAATCGTTTCAGGAATAGAACTTCCCTGTGAAGTGCCTATAGGAAAAAACTTTCGGATAGAGCATTTCGGCGATATTATCATCAGCGGCTATGCATCTTTTGGCGATAACTGCATTATCCGCAACGGTGTCACGGTCGGACTGAAAAACATCGAGGAAAAAACGGCGCCAACTATAGGAAACAACGTCAATATCGGAGCAGGCGCAAAAATACTTGGCAACATCACCATAGGAGATAATGTCGATATAGGAGCAAATGCGGTTGTCATTGCTTCCGTTCCCGACAATATGATTGCTGTCGGAATCCCGGCCAGAATCATCCCGAAAAAAACAAAGCAGTAACATCGTTCCCGGGATGAACACTGAAAACACGTTATCCCGATACCGCTGTACTCCCGGACTATCGGCGTCAACGTTCCGGCTGTCTCGGGCGCTGTTGCCGCAAATCTATCAGCATGAGAGAATAACGACAAGGTCCTCTTTCTATATGAGAGCAACCGCTGTCCTCCGGCAGGAAAAAATCATTCAAACACTTATAAAAAAGCATTTTACATCAATCAGAAATCAGGCATGGTTCTTGCGGAAAATATTTCCTGAAACCATCAATGATGCCGCCATGCGAGAGATAAGTATGCCCCCGTCAGATTCATGCACAAAACAGAAGATCGGCCGCAGAGCAAACCTGCTTCTGCATTTGCTGATCTCTGTTATGTGTGCCATATCAGCAACCTCCTGCAGCAGCGTTTCACCCAGGGAAACCACAGCGAATCTCTCCCCTGAGAAGGCGTTCAAGCCCGAAATTCCAGAAAAAAAACAAGCTTTTGCTTCGCCTGAAACAGTCAACGAACTCTCCTCAGCGGCAACCCCTTTTCAGTACCGTCTCGGCCCCGGTGATATCATCAGCGTAAAGGTCTGGAGAAGGCCGGAACTATCACATGAACGGATCATGGTTGCCCCGGACGGCATGGTATCCATACCGAGAATAGGCAATATCAACGTCCTTCATCAAACACCGGAAAACGTCCGGCAACTCGTCTCCGGCCGTCTGGAGAAACTCTATATCAAACCTGAGGTTACCCTTCGGGTAGAAGAATTTCATAACAACAAGGCATTCGTTCTCGGGCGGGTTTCCAAACCCGGTGTCGTGAATTTTCCGGGCCAGGGCACTCTGCTCGAAGCCCTTGCGCTGGCAGGAGGGCTCCCCCATCAGGGCAAGGAAACTTTTCTGACAAAATGCGCCATCATCCGGGGGCGCGATACCGTGATATGGATCGACCTCCAGGATCTGCTGAAAAAAGGCAACATGGCGCTCAATGCTTCAGTAAAAAACAATGACATCATTTTCATTCCGGAAGCCGAGGATCAGCTGATCTATGTCATGGGAGAAGTTGTCAGGCCAGGAGCCGTTCAGCTGACAAGCAACATGAACGTCCTGAAGGCAGTCATGCTGGCTGGGGGCATGAACAAACAGGCAAACCCTGAAAAAGTATTCATCATACGTCAGGAAAACCTCCAGGGAGAGGTTATGAAGGTCGATCTGAAAAAACTGCTTGAAAACGGGGACTTCAGACGGAATTTCTCACTCATGGCTAATGATATCGTTTTTGTAAGCCCCAGCGGCATGGCAAAGTTCAACTATACGCTCGAAAAACTTATTCCGGCGCTTCAGGTTCTCAATCTGGGAGCAGATAATGCCGAATCCTTCGGGCTCATGCAGGAATTCCGCAACAAGGTATGGGGCCAGGAAGGCTTTGTCAACAGCAGCGATTAAGTCGTTCATTATGAAAGAAGAGAGCTCCGTTCAGAAAAAAATGGCGGGCAATGCTGCAGCCGGGATGATCGCGACCGGCATATACCTTGTCAGCAGGCTTCTGCTGACTCCGTTTATTCTCAACTATCTTTCGCTTGCAGAATTCGGTCTCTGGTCGCTCTGTTTTATCATCCTCTCCTATGCATCGATGGGGGGATTCGGTGTCAACAGTACCTACATACGCTATACCGCCAGGTATCGCGCAGAGGGCCTGCATGACGATATCAGCAAGCTGCTTTCGACCGGTATAGCATACATGTTCTTCTTCAGCGTTCTTTTCTGCGCAATTCTCTGGGGATGCATGCCATTGATTCACAGGGCCTTCGATATCCCGGTTTCACAGCAGTCCCTTGCCTCATCTGTTTTTCTTGGAACAGCCATTGTCTTCAGTCTTGAACTGACCCTTGGAGGCTTCCGTTTCATCATAACGGGGATGCATGAAATCGCAAAAGAAAAAAAAATAACAACTATAGCGGGGCTGTTGGAGGTCCTGGCCATCCTCCTGTTTCTTTCGCTCGGTTCTGGCATATTGGGCCTTCTCTATGCCTATGCATTGCGCGTCATGCTCGAAACCTGGAGCTGCCGAAAGGTTGCGTTGCATCTGCTCCCGGGACTGAGAGTCTCACCATCCCTCATAAACCGTGAACAGTTCAGGCTTTTCTTTGTTTTCGGAGGTAAAGTCCAGGTTCTGGGAGCTGCCGGCATTTTTCTGACCGCTCTTGACCGCCTTGTCGTTACCGCTACAGCCGGCCTTGCTGCCGGAGGAATGCTTGAAATAGGACGCAAGCTCCCCTTTACAGCAAAAAAAATATCAGAATCCGCTTTTGGCCCATTTCTTCCTGCTGCTGCGCACGTTGACGCATCATGGGAAAAAGAGATTGACAATCCCCCGCTCCGGCGACTGCAAAACTATTTGCTCATCATTTGCCTCATGATTGCCTGCGGAGGAATTCCATTCTTTTTCATCCCATCTGTTCACAATGGCATCATGTTCCCCGCTCCGGCGGCCAGTGCCATATCGGCCATCATCGCAACGGCAATGCTGCTCCGTCTCATTCATGACCAGAGCAAGCAGGAACAGCTCAAAAAAGGGGAACTGACGGAACTCTATCTCAAAGGTCTTCGCTATACAAGCCTGATCAGCACAACGATCTTCTCGTTTCTGATCGCAGCAGCAACACCGCTGATTCAAGCCTGGGTTGGCAGCCAATACAATGAAGCCATCTTCGTTATGGCCTGTATTTCGCTGGCCTATACCCTGCAGCTTGCAACAGGGCCTGCAAACCTTATTTTCAGAGGCATCGACCGGAACGGACGGGAACTTGAATATCTGATAGCACAAATGAGCCTTCTTGTGCTATGGCTTCCTGCAGCCACAGTGTCATATGGACTTAACGGCGCTGCGGTTGCTCTGGCTGCAGCATCTGGAGGCAGCACCATATTTTTCTTCTGGCGGAGCAATCATACGTTTCAAATCCCCTTCCCGTCGATCCTGAAGCAGGCCGTTCTTCCTTCTCTGGTCCCATTAGGACCGGCGGCAATGGTCTATGGCGCAACGGTTCTGCTCCCCTCTGCCGACCGCCTGTCATCTATTCTGACAGTGCTTGTCAGTGGCATCGCCTATCTGGCATTGACACTGGCGATCATCTGGATAGCAGTCCTCAGTCCTGATGAGAAACAATCAACAGCCGCAATGCTCGGAAGAGCATCGGCATTGAAAAGCCGACAGTAATGCTTAACGATCAGGCACCAAAAGAGGCGCTGCCCTACGGCAAGCAGGCAAAGCCATTCGATATCGCAGGCTTTCTGAAACGATACGGACTGCTTGTTCTCGTTATCGGCTCGTTTCTGTTTACCCTTGCCGTACCTGTCGTCCTGCTCATTGGAAAACCCAACTATGAAGCAAGAGCGCTGATGCGCATAGATCCTGTTATACCTTCACTGATCACCAAAAGTGAAGACCCTTCGATTATAAATTACTATCAGGATTATGCCCGAACCCAGGCGAAACGGATGATGCAGTTCAGCGTTCTTGAAAAAACCGTCAATAAACTCACGCCTGAACAAAAAGCCGCAATTCTTCCGCCAGCGCTCCCTGCGGACAAATGTGCGCACATTCTGGGAATCATCATCAAAGTATCCCCGGTCAACGGCACTCATCTTATTGAAATCAAGGCAGCAAGTCCGAAAAAAGAAGGACTTGCTCCTCTGCTCAACGCCTTTATGGAGGTTTTCCTTGAAAAGGTTCGCGCAAACACTGAAGTGCAGGATAAGGAAAGGCTCGTCTACCTGCGCAACAAACAGCGCTCATTGATTTCTGAAATCTCCTCGATCGAAGACGAACTGACGCAGCTGACACAGGACATCTATACATCCTCATTCACTGAAGATTATAACCTCGCGAGCAAAAAAACAGAAGAGCTGCAAAAACTCTATGTCAGAAGCCTCGGAGACAGGGTCTCTGCCGAAAATCAGTTGATAGAGACCGAACGCTCCAACAGCCAGATAAAAGCCCTCTCTCTTGAGCCGATGATCGACGAAATGGTTATGGATGATCAATCCCTCGACTTCACCAGCTCGTGGACCTACCAGCAACTTCAGCAGATGAGAAGTTCAACAGATGGCCTGACAACAACGAACCCTGACCGGATTTACGTTGAAGAACGAATGAAAGGAATGCAGCTTTACGAAGCGAAACTCAAGGATGAAATACGGGCAAATGCACAACAGATTCTGTATGGCAAACGCGACCATGATCTGAAAAAAGAGAATATCAAAGCCAGAAACCATTTTGAAAAAACGGAACAGGCTGAAAAAGAAATTCTTGCACAACTGGAACAAAACCAGAAAGAAGGCACCCGTATTTCAGTAGGCATGCATCTCGGACAGGCTCTTGAAGCCAGACTGAAACATAAACGCGAGCTGCTTGACCGTATCGATACAAGAATACATGAACTGGAGGTTGAAGGAAAAGCGCCTCTGAGAATATCTGTTGAATCCCCGGCCCGCCAGCCTGACAACCCGGCCGGATCCAATATCAAAAAGCTGATGCTCGTCTTTTTCGGGCTCTCTTTCGGCAGTACCGCCGGACTTTTTCTCGGTTTCGACTTTCTCGACAACCGTATACGCAGGCCGGAGGAGATTCAGAACGCTTTCGGCTACCCTGCTGCAGCAATTATCCCTGAAGCTGTTCCGCATGCCGGTCCTGGAAAAGCGATTCCGGAGCGTTCAGAGGCGAATGATGTCAGACATGCCATTGAAAGCCTTGCCGTGCTGCTTAAACGCGAACACCAGCTGCATCATGCAAGGATCATTCTCTGTACCGGCGTTGAGACGGGTAACGGGTGCAGTTCTATCGCGCTCGGAGTTGCGCAAAGCCTTGCCCGGCTGCTCCCGGAAGTTCTTCTGATCGATGCCGATCCATTGCATCCGTCGCTTGCATCAATGGCTGCGCTCAGCCATGACCATACCGGTTTGAGCGACATTCTCTCATCCGGAGTATCATGGAAAGAGACCGTTCAGACAAGTCCTGAAAACCAGATCCACCTGATATCTGCAGGAAAAGAATCTTCTGATGATATCCGGCAACAGGGTATCGCCCTCTTTCTCGAGGAAGCGCGACAGCGCTATGATATCATCTGCATCGATACCGGCCCGGTCCTGGAAAGCCCTCTTACGCAACATCTTGCAATCCATGCCGATATAGCGATCCTGGTTGCTCTTGGTAACAGTACGCTCTATCGCGATCTGAGAAAAGCCGGCGAAAAACTCGTTCGGCTGAATGTTCCTGCAATAGCACCGGTCCTCAGCTGGGGAGGGATCAGAACATCGCTCAGTATCGACCATCTTCTCAAACGGAAACCGGATTTTCTCGATAAAGTCAGTACCCGCAAATTTGAAGAATTTCTCCGCACCATACCCTCTGCCAGAGAGCTCTTCGGGAAAATACGCCGGATGGCGGGAGGATTGTCAAGAAAAAAAACGGATAACCCAAATAAGGAGAATCCTGAATGAACCACCTGCCCGTACTCTTCGGCTATCATGCGTCAAATCTTGGAAACAGCCATGTGCCTCTTTCGCTCTGTCGATACTGGAATGAAAGCGGAAGAGATGCAAGACTTACTGTCCCGAGTGCCGAAAAATCCCTTGGTTTCCCCTGGCTGATTCCTGCTATGAGCGGTATTAAAAAAAGCCTTGTTTATAAGCTCTCAAAGTCGAACCAGCCAACCGCCATAGCGGAACAATTTTTTCTGAAACATGAACGACATATGCCCTATGTCTATCTCTGGGCAGGTCTCTCATTGAAGATTTTTGAAGCCTTTCACGCACTTGGTGCCACAATCATCATCGAAAGAATCAACTGTCACCGCCGGACCGCCAGAAAGGTTCTGCAGCAAGCTGCCGATCAGTGGAACATTGCGGTCCACAATCCGATCACCGAAGAAGAGGTTGAGGCTGAAAGCAGGAAACTTGATCTGGTCGACTCGGTCTTCTGCCCGAGCCCTATGGTAAAAGCCTCGATGCTTGAAAGTATGGTACCGGAGAACAAGCTTCTTTCAACAAGCTACGGCTGGGCACCTGAACGCTTTGCTCAACGCCATCAGCGGGTAAAAGCAGGCAAACGACCGGTATTTCTTTTTGCAGGAACCATTTGCGCAAGAAAAGGCGTCCCCTTGCTTTTAGAAGCATGGAAACGCGCCGATCTCGACGCAGAACTTGTGCTTTGCGGCAACATTGCACCGGAAATCAGTCTCCATTATCCATCATTTGAAAACCTGAACAATGTTCGTCATGTCGCCTATACGCGAGATATCGGACAACTCTACCGCTCTGCAGATATCTTTGTTTTTCCCAGCCTCGAAGAAGGAGGGCCCATGGTCACCTACGAGGCTATGGCGCATGCCATTCCGCCACTTGTCAGCGCCATGGGAGCCGGCGCGATTGTCGAGCACGGATTGAACGGTCTTATCCTGCCTGATATGGACGTCGATGCCTGGGCCGCCGCCATGACGGCAATGACGCAGGATCCTGTCAAAAGAGATGAACTCGGCGACAATGCGCGAAAAAGAGCGGAAATGTTTACATGGAAAAACGTGGCACACCAGCGAGGAACGCTGCTTCAGCAGCGCTATCCGGATCTCTGGACATCAAATACCTGATCGATGATTTCATCCACAGAAGCTGACTGGGAAAGGGAAAAAGTCATTGCCGGTCGTTACGAGCCCGGCAAACAACTGCTGAAAGCACTCAGAAACTATCAATGTACGTCTGAAAAAGGGGGCATACTGAAGGTTCTGCGTCGAAAAGCATTCGTGATAGCCCACCGGTTCTGGAGCGCCGTATGTGGCGCGGACATTCCATTGAACGCTCGTATTGGCGGAGGACTGCTCATCCCTCATCCAAATGGCATAGTCATTCATCCTGAAGCAGAAATCGGCCCGAACTGCCTGATTTTCCAGCAGGTGACCATTGGTGCCGGCACACGACCGGGCTTGCCGGTCATTGAAGGTCATGTCGATATCGGCGCCGGGGCAAAAATTCTCGGTGGAGTCCGTATCGGTGCCCACGCCAGAATCGGCGCCAACGCGGTTGTCATTAACGACATTCCGCCGAACGCTACTGCAGTTGGAATACCCGCGCGCATCAAAACCGAAATGACGCCACAATGACAACAAGAGAACGCAGCAGAGAAACCATCCCGGCACAAGCCATGAATACAGAAAACAAAAAGGCTTTAAGTCCATGCATTGTTTACGCTGCAGGACCCGGAGATGTCGTCTCGACATTTTCAAGCTGGAGGAATGGCGTCGATGATCCTCATCAGGTAGCCGTCACCTACAGCAGCCTGTTTTTTGACACCTGCCGTTCTCTGGGTGCGAGGGGTATAGCAATTTCTTCCTGTCCGAGAGCAGACACCGTCACGACAGAGCAGTTTCAAGTCGAAAACCTGCCAAAACCACCACAGAAAAGCGGACTTGCATTCCACATTCAGCACATCAGCTATGTCATGACAATACTCAGAAAAGCTGTTGATGCAAAAGCAGATATTCTGGTGATGGCCGATTCTACCGGACATTTTTTCCCGCTGGAATGGCTTGCTCCTTCTGCTTTGCGTATTGTTCCGTCGCTGCACTGCACCCTCTGGCCCCAAAGCAGAAAAACCTCGCTGGCAACGGCAGTTGTATCGAGGCTTAACCGTGGCATTTTCCGCCGTCGATCAGCGGCGATACTCTGTCTCTCTCATGATATCCGCAAACAGCTTCTTGCGATTACCGGGAACAAGACAGCCCCGATATATCCGTTCATTCCTCACTATCGCAGAGATGTGTTTGCCGGGATCCCCTCGCCTCCGAAGAACAGGATTTTTCGTCTGCTCTATGCAGGACGGATGGAAACCGAGAAAGGCATCGACGATCTGCTCGAAATTGCCGTCCAGCTGAAGCAACAAGGCAGCGGCTCAATTGAAATGCATCTCTGCGGTGACGGATCACAAGAAGCCCGCCTGAGAAATGAGGCCCGTCAAAAAGGCGTCACCCGCATTTTTCACATTCACGGCTACTGCCAAAGAGCTGAAATGCTGAACTATCTGGGCCAAAGTCATGCCGTTATCGTTCCGACAAGAAGCTCGTTCGAAGAAGGCTTCAACAAAGTAGTTGCCGAAGCTATTCTTGCCGGACGACCGGTCATCACATCCTCGGTCTGCCCTGCTCTCGAGTATGTCAGAGAGGCTGTCGTGGAAGTGCCTCCTGACAATGCGCACGCATATTACCAGGCCGCTGTGGAACTCTCCTCAAATAAAGAGTTGTACAATCTGAAACGGAACGGCTGCCAGAGCGTTCAGGAACAGTTTTATGACCCTGGGAACTCATGGGGGGCCGCTCTTGAAACGATCATAAGGGATATAGCAAATGGGTAGCGCACCGGGAAATATCATGGTACCGATAGCCATGTTTGGATGGATCCCCATTGTCATGGCGCTTTTCGCAAAGCTCGAGGCCCGAACAGCCGCTGCTGTTGCCTTTGTCGCCGGCTGGATGTTTCTTCCTGTAGCCGCTTTCAACCTCCCTGCACTGCCAGACTACACCAAAACAACAGCAACCTGTGTCGGCATTCTTGCCGGTGCCTGGATATTCGACAAAGAACGGTTCAGGCAATTCCGCTTCAATGCCGCCGATCTGCCTATTGTGCTGTGGTGCACTGCTCCGTTTTTCTCATCGATAGCAAACGATCTGGGAGCATATGACGGTCTGTCCCAAACCATGTATCAGACTATTACCTGGGGACTTCCCTACTATATTGCACGAATTTATTTCTCTGAATCGGAAGGCATGAATATCCTTGCCACGGCAATCGTCATCGGCGGAATTGTCTACATCCCGTTCTGCTGGTTTGAGATGATTATGAGTCCCCAGCTACACCGGATGACCTACGGTTTTCACCAGCACAATTTTCTCCAGACGCTCAGGGACGGCGGAGGCTTCAGACCCATGGTCTATATGGACCACGGACTGATGACATCGATGTGGATGGTTATAGCCATTTTTCTTGGCACGTGGCTGTTTATCTCGGGCGGTCTTCCAAAGAAAATTCTCTTTGTTCCTACGGTCTATCTGCTTGTGTTCCTCATTTTCACAACAGTCATGATGAAATCCTTCGGGGCCATCATTCTGCTCTTTCTGGGAGTGGCGGTCATTGTGCTTTCCCACAGGATGAAGCGAACGCTTCTGATACTCATTCTGCTGCTTATACCGCACCTCTATGTCATAACCAGAACCACAGGCATATGGGACGGTCAAAACCTTTCAGGTTTTGTAGAACAGAAAATCAGTGCCGACAGGGCGCAATCGCTTCAATTCCGTTTCGATAACGAAACCATTCTCATCGACAAAGCCATGCGGGGAACAATCTTTGGCTGGGGAGGTTTCGGCCGCTCACGGGTCTATGATGATAAAGGGCGCGATATCAGCGTTGCTGACGGTCTATGGATCATTGCGCTCGGTCAGAACGGCATCTACGGGCTTCTGACCATGATGATCGCGATCCAGACACCGGTCCTGCTGTTTCTGCTGCGTATCAAACCGGAACGATGGAAAGAGAAAGCATGGGCTGCGGCTGCGGTGATGGCGGTATTTCTCTCGATCTATATGATCGATAATCTTCTTAATGCGATGATCAATCCGGTCTATATGCTTTTCAGCGGCGGCATCACCGGCATGGCGCTCAAAGCACAATACGGAGATCCGGCTATGAGTACGACCGGCACGCCGAGGCAGTCACCCGATCAGATAAGCAACGAGAGTGAACAGGAGACGATCAGGTTTATCCCGGCTCCGCAGAGATACGCGTCCCGTTTTATCGGCTGATGAACTCAGCAATCAATCATCCGTCACATGAAAAAAAATCTCCTGATGATCAAAACCGAATGGACGACCGGCAGCAAACTCATTGGCTACTGGCTTACAAGTTTTCTTCTGCTTCTCGGCGGGAGCCTGCTTCCCTATGGAACAATCATTCCAGGTTTTTTTGGCATAGACACCCTCGTCCATATCGTGCTCTATACTATTCTCTCATTCACGCCAATGGTACTCCTGAAAAACCGCCAGGCCGCCTTTCTGGGAGCTATCGTCATAACACCTGTCGGTTATGCGCTGGAAACACTCTCGATGCTCATTACAGGAGAGGCATTCAATGCATTCAATGCGATCGCAAACAATGCCGGCGTTCTGACCGGAATGGCGGCAGGATTTATTGTTCGCCTGAAAAACCATTACCATCATGAACATGAGAGCGACACAAAACAGGAGTAACAGAAGCATGTACCCTGCTCTTTGTCACACATCGTGAAAAAAAAGTCAGGAAAAATGCTTTTCGAATGCCAAAAAGAGTTCCAGGCTGAAAGAAAAAGATCGGACTTGTTCAACCGCATTGGATCAGAAAACCATCCAGGGATCCAGTGTCTGAAAACCGCAACAAACAACCCGGCTCACATGCAGCACTATCCGTCTATCGATTTCGTCATTATCGGTGTGAACAGCGCAAAAACCCTGAAAAGGTGTATTGAGTCCATTCGTCAATGCGACTATCCGCCTGAAAAAATCAGGGTCATCTACGCTGATGGCGGCTCAACCGATCACAGCGTCCAGATTGCCGGCTCAATCGAAAACGTGACGGTTCTTGAACTTCATCCTGATCATCCCACACCGGGGATCGGCCGAAACGCAGGATGGCGATCGGGAACATCGCCATTCGTCCAGTTTCTCGATTCAGATACAATTCTCGACCAACAATGGCCGCAACTGGCCATCCGGGCTATGAATGACCCTCAGACCGGTGCCGTCCGGGGATACAGGCGGGAGATGCATCCTGAACAATCGTTTTACAACTGGCTCGGCGATCTTGAGTGGAATACCCGGCCGGGAGAATGCGACAGTTTTGGAGGAGATGTTCTGATAAGAAGAACAGCGCTCGAACAATCAGGAGGGTATGATGAAGAGCTTGTCGGCGGAGAAGATCCTGAGCTCAGCTGGCGAATCACACAGGATGGATGGAAAATACTCATGCTTGATGCCCTGATGACGCGCCATGATCTGGCAATGCTGAAAACCAGGCAGTACCTCCGCCGTTCTTACCGCTCAGGATACGGGTTTGCCGCAGTACAAAGCAGAGTAGGTCCGACAGGAAGCTCATTCTGGAAAAACGAACAGCGAAGAATCCTTATCAAAGGGGGTGGATTCATACTCTTTTTCATGCTGTGCCTGCCGGCAGCAGTGCTGCTGAACGCAATTCAGACAACGCTCTTTTGCCTGGTCAGTCTCAGCGCAGGAACAGTTCTTCTGCTCTTTCCCCGACTGTTTAAAGTCAGAAAATTCATGACAGAACATCATCTCGACCGGGAAAATGCAAAAAAATATGCCTGGCACTGTTCACTCGTTGTCCTGCCTCAGCTTTTCGGAATCATGCGATTCTATGCCGGTCGTTTCTTCAACAAACCGTTACAAAACAAGCGAAACAAACTTCAGACAGGACTATCAACCCCTACACCATGAACGACAATCAGATAGCATATCTCTGCAGCCAGTATCCTGCAATTTCTCACACGTTTATCTACAGAGAAATTGAATCGCTGCGCAAAGGCGGTATGAAGGTCCATACGGCATCTATCCGCAAACCATCAGGACTTGAGGTGATGACGCCTGCGGAACAACAGGAAGCGACATCAACCCTGTTTGTTCTGTCTCAACCACCGTTAAAAATACTCAAAGCACATCTGCACAGTCTCACGCATAACCCCTCTGGCTACATGAAGATGGCTGGTGCAGCACTCAAACTGATAACATCGGGTCCCAAAAGCCCGGTCAAAGCCGTTGCGTATTTCATTGAAGCAGGCATACTTCTGCAATGGGTCCACGACCACGGGATTACCCACATCCATGAACACTTTGGCAACCCGACAGCGCTCGTAGCCATGTTGATGAAACAGTATGGAGGAATATCCTTCAGCCTCTCGATTCATGGTCCTGACATATTCTATACCGTCGACTCTTCGATGCTTCCTGAAAAAGTCAGGGAAGCATCCTTTGTCCGCTGCATAAGCCATTATTGCCGGAGCCAGATCATGCGCATCAGTTCCCCCGCAGCATGGGACAACTTTCATATTATCAGGTGCGGTGTTGATCCCGATCTCTATACCGTCAGACCTGAACCGGAAAATCATCATCCTGAACTGCTCTGTGTCGGAAGGCTCGTCCCTGCCAAAGGGCAGCACATCCTGCTTGAAGCCTGCTCAAAACTTCACAAAGAAGGTGTCGATTTCCATCTGACTATGGTCGGTGACGGCCCGGACCGCACATCCCTCGAAGAGTATGCCCGATCGAACAGTCTTGAAACAATCGTGACATTCACCGGGGCGCTTGGACAGGATAAGGTGCGATCAGTGTACGATCGTGCTGATCTGTTTATTCTCGCCAGTTTTGCTGAAGGAGTCCCCGTTGTACTCATGGAAGCAATGGCAAAAGAGATTCCCGTTATATCGACTCGTATTACAGGAATACCGGAACTGATCGATCATGAAAAAGACGGTCTTCTGGCCGTGCCCGGTGATCCTGAGGACCTTGCATTTCAAATCAGAAGAATGCTGGAAAACTCAGCTCTGCGTACCCAATTAGCCAAAGCCGGACGACAAAAAGTAATCGCAAGCTATAACCAGCATAACAACAACCATGGTCTGCTCAACCTTTTCCGTAAAGAACTCCAACAATGATGACTATAGTTGCTATCAGCGTCAAAGTCCTGTTGGTACTGCTCTCGATACCTGCGGCGTATCTCTTTATCAGCACAATAGCCGCATATTTCTTCAGAAAAAAGAGCGAACAGGCAAACCGTTTTCTCAATATAGGCGTGCTCATATCGGCTCATAATGAGGAGGACGGCATCCAGCAGACAATTATGAACGTCAGGGAGTGCGATTATCCCGCGAACCGGCTCGATATTTTTGTCATAGCCGATAACTGTAGCGACCAAACAGCAGAACGTGCCCGTCATGCAGGCGCAGTCGTGGCTGAACGCACAGATCCTGCTCATCGTGGTAAAGGTCAGGCTCTGGACTGGTTTCTTCGTCATCACCGGGACATGTATCATCATACCGATGTCATCACCATTATCGATGCCGATGTAGCTCCAGAGAAAAACTACCTGATCGAGATCAGCCAATCTCTCAGTCAGGACAACACGAAGGTTGTTCAGGCATATAACGGTGTCAGCAATCCTGAAGCAGGGTGGCGCCCTGCGCTCATCGACGCAGCATTCAACGTCTTCAATCATCTTCGCATGGCCGGGGCGGTAAAGCTGTCAGGCAGCTCAGTACTCAAAGGCAACGGCATGGCGTTCAGAACGGAACTGCTTGAGAAATATGGCTGGCCCTGCCATTCAATCGTTGAAGACATGGAATTCAGTCTGCTCCTCCTGCAGGACGGCATCACTGTCGACTATAATCCCGATGCCGTTATTCGCAGTGAGATGGTTACATCAGGAAAAAACGCCTCAAGTCAGCGAAGCCGTTGGGAAGGGGGACGATTTACACTTGTCC
>RRYU01005310.1_pt1 | contig 59874 bp, 47 predicted proteins | sample 2162651 | NCBI WGS metagenome assembly RRYU01 (sample SAMN10267283, study PRJNA491782) | microbial mat metagenome | isolation source: biomat in the production well | place: Japan: Minami-Kanto gas field, natural gas well KTG3 | collected 2017-06 | reverse complement strand
CCTAAAAAAATTGCCATTTTTGACATACATAGATACTCTAAAAGCGACATTTTTCATATAAAAGTAATACTCAAAAACATGGCAAAATTTATATTTGTTACAGGCGGAGTCTGTAGTTCTTTAGGTAAAGGCATAGCTTGTTCATCTATTGGAGCACTACTTAAAGCCTCTGGTTTAAAGGTTTTTACGCAAAAACTAGACCCATACCTAAATGTAGATCCAGGTACAATGTCCCCTTTTCAACATGGAGAGGTTTTTGTTACAGATGATGGAGGTGAAACAGACCTAGATTTGGGTCATTATGAGAGATTTATTGACACCAATTTAAGCAAATTATCATCAGTTACCACAGGTCGTGTTTACAGCGAAGTGCTAGAAAAAGAGAGACAAGGTGGATTCCTAGGAGGGACAATACAAATAGTGCCACACATAACAGGTGCAATACAGGATAAGATCCTAAAAGCCGCAAAAGAAAGTAAATGTGACATCATGATGATAGAGATAGGAGGCACAGTTGGAGATATAGAAGGGCTACCATTCTTAGAAGCAATCAGACAACTTAGATATAAATTAGGTACAGAAAACACCTTCTTTATACATCTAACATTATTACCATATTTAGCAGCATCAAAAGAGCTAAAAACCAAGCCAACTCAGGCATCTGTAAGAGAGCTAAGATCAATAGGAATTCACCCTGACATGATACTTGTAAGAGCAGATAAATTGATAAAAAAGAAACATTTAGAAAAAATATCATTATTTTGCGACGTACCACTCGAATACACCATTCCTGCTGCAACAGTAAGCTCAATCTACGAAGTACCATTAAATCTAGAAAGATACAAAATTACTCAGAAAATAGCCAATAAATTAAATCTAGGGCCAAGGACACCAAATCTACAAGAATGGGAAGAAATAAATAAAAGAATCAAATTAGAAAAAGATAAAATAAAGATAGCTTTAGTAGGAAAATACACAGGTTTAGAAGATGCATATTTAAGCGTTATTGAGTCACTAAAAATAGCATGTTATTCTCAATATTTAGAATTAGATCTCATATGGGTTTCCTCAGAAAAACTAGAAGAAGACGACAAAGAAACATGGGACACACTAAAAGAAGCAAATGCTATTATAGTACCAGGAGGCTTTGGTCACAGAGGTATCGAAGGAAAAATAAAGGCAGCAAAATACGCTAGAGAAAATAAAGTACCATACTTGGGATTGTGTTTAGGCATGCAAATAATGACAATAGAATTTGCAAGAATGGCATTAAATAACTCAAAAATTACCTCAGAAGAATTTGACGAAGAAAACAAATACAAAGAAAACCACATTATTCATTTTTTACCAGGACAATCAAAAGACTCTGACAAAGGTGGCACTCTAAGACTTGGAGCTTACAATTGTAAACTTAAAACAGACTCTCTAGCCCACTTTTTATACAAAAAAGACCTTATTTCAGAAAGACATCGGCATAGATACGAATTTAACAATGATTATAAAAAACGATTAGAAGAAAAAGGCATGATATTTTCAGGAATTAACCCAGAAAACAACTTAGTTGAGATAGTAGAGCTAAAAGATCATCCATTTATGATTAGTAGTCAATTTCATCCCGAATTTAAATCTAGACCAGGCAAGCCTCATCCTTTATTTAAGGGCTTTATCAAAGCTGCTAAAAAAGCAGAAAAGAGTTTAAATTCTTAATTAAATCTGATAAAATTGCTCCGATCCATAATACTCATTCTTTACTATGGGATTATTTAAATACACTGTTGCCAACAAAGAAGGCAAAAAGCTAAGCGGTACAGTCGAGTCCTCAGATATCGAAATAGCAAAAAAAGAGCTTAACAACCTTGGTTTTTCAATATTTTCTATTGAAGAAATAAAAAAATCAGATCTTGCCATAAAAGAAGGACATCAAATGTTTGAATTTGATGCTATCGACAAAGATAAAAGATCTGTAAAAGGCAGTATTCCAGCACAAGACACAAACAAAGCAAAAACAAGACTAGAAACAGAATATCAATTAAACGTAATCGCAGTTTGGCCAGCAACAGCAACAGAAGAAGAAAAAGCAAAAATTATAAGCGAGGGACAAAATATAATTCAAAATATATTTGATAAACCAATCGAGCTAATACAAGACGAAAAACACAAAGAAGAAGAAAAATTTCTCAAAGATAAAATAAACAAAATATTAAAAGAAGTAGACGAACTAAGAGCAAAATTTGAAAAAGACTTTGATGCAGATATTAAGACTCTAATTAAAAAGAAAATTGATAAACTTTTAAGAATAAAAAATTCAAATAATCTTGAATACATACACGCAACAGCAAAAGATCTATTAAAATTTATACAAAAACAAGAAAAATCACTTAAAGAAAAAGGTCTACACGAAGAAAGATTCGAACTCAAAGTCGAAACTGGAAATCTATTAGACAAATTAAAATCAGCCCAAAAAACCAAATCGCTAGGCGAAGACATAACAGAAAAAATTGATAAATGGAAAAAATCTTCATCAAAATCTCCATCAAAAACAGTAAGTAAAGTAAATTCCTACCTTTCAGGAGTATTAAACTGGATTTACAATAAATTTGACACTCCAGAAGAAATTAAACAAATTAAAAGCGAAATAAGTGAATTCAAGCGAGAAAGGATGGAATACATACAACTTTATTTTAAAGAACCCACAAAAGAATACAAACAAAAAGTTGTATCCAATATAAAAAGACTTAACAAAAGCATCAAAGAAGGAAAAATAAAGATCAAAGAAGTAAAAGCTAATCTTAAAAATTTATCTAAAAAACCTGTTGATAATAAAGAAACAAGCAATAGCATATTAACAGAGTTAAACGCACTAACAGGATGGATGCTAGCCATATACATCATCTACTATATAATTGCAATTTATATAAACACTAAAGACTTTGGCTTAACTCAAATACCAAAAGGTTTTGATGTATACAATAGTTTTCTAATGAAGTATCTAATATCAATAACATTTATAATTCACTGCGCAACAGCAGTAAAACTCAATTATTTTAAAACAAGTAAAATTGCAAATTTTATAATTCCTGCAGTCACAATTTTAATTTTAATAATAACAATTTTTAATTTTTAGACATGTTTCCTATACTTTTTGACACAAAATACTTCGTACTACATACATATTGGCTATTTTTTGGTTTTGCAATAATAGCTAGCACATACACAATCATAAAGCTTAGTAAAAAAAATAATCTCAAAATTCAATTTTTAAGTGAAAACGCACTTTCATTAATTTTAATCTCACTATTAGCAGCCCGCATAGTTACAGTGATCACAAATTATAAAATGTATTTTACAAATTTTAGTATAGATACATTAATCAATCTAATCGCAATTTGGGACAAAGGCTTAAACGCATGGGCAGGTATTATTGCTTTTATGGTTGCTCTATATTTTATATGTAAAAAACACGATCAAGACTTCTGGAAATGGTTTGATACAATAATACCCGCATTAGTTTTTGGTATAGCAATAACATCTTTAGGTGCATTTTTTGATGGAATTCAATATGGTAGAGAAACAAGCCTGCCATGGGGTGTAAATTTTGAAAGTTCATATGTAAAATATACAGTTCCAATACATCCAACACAAATTTATTCATTTATATATTCTACAATCATTGGCATAAGCCTTGTCACAACTGATTTTTTCAAAAAAGAAGGATACCTAGGTTTAATAGGAGTAATAACCTACAGCTTTTTAAAATTTTTAGAAGAATTTTTAAGAGGTGATGATACTTGGCTTATATTAGGAATAAGACTAGCACAAATAATTTCACTTTCAACAATAATCATAGCTGGAATATTTTTATATCTTCGCTATACTAAGAAAAAATAATTTAAGAATCTAAACCAAATAAATCATGAAAGAACTAATAATGTATTTCTTAAAAAGCAGTCCTGGAGTTGAAATGTCATACTATACACCACTAATAGCATTAACAGTAGTATTGATAGTAGGATCAATTGTATTTAGTAAAATCTACAACAAAAAAAAGAAAAAAGACCTAGCATTCAAAAAACATTTTAAAAACGTATCAAAAATTAGTATTTACCTTGGACTAACACTTGGAATATTACTACTAGTAAGAAGCGAAAACATACCATACTTTGCAATGAGATTATGGCTATATTTAACCATAGCACTAATATTAGCAGCAACAATTTGGTACATCAAAGTCTATAAAACTGATTACAAAAAATCAAAAGTACGTCAAAATAAAAACATCGCATCAAAACCAACAAAAATATACACAACCACTAAAAAACGTAGATAATAATCCCAAGACGAAGGTTTATCAAGCTCCGCTAAGTAAACCGGAGACGCAGACAAAAAAACCATATCTTATAGATACGGTTTTTTTATTTAAATAAAAAAACTACTAATCAAGTTTTTTTATTTCATATTCTACAGTTCCAGATGGAACAATTATTTTTACCCTATCTCCTATTATTTTATCAAGAAGAGCACTTCCTAATGGAGACTCATTAGAAATTTTACCTTCAAAAGGATCAGCCTCAGTTGAACCAACAATAACATAGAGTTCCTCATCTGCACCTTTTGTAGCTAAATTTACAACAGTAACCTTAGCACCAATTTGTACTGATTTAGATTTTGTTTTATCAGTAATAATTTTTGCATTCTTTATTTTACGCTCTAATTCAAGAATACGTCCTTCAACAAAAGCTTGCTCATTTTTAGCATCCTCATACTCGGAATTTTCTGAAAGATCACCAAAACTAATAGCCTCTTTAATCCTTGCAGCAACTTCCTTCCTAGTTACCTTTTGCAATTCATCTAATTCAATCTTCATACGAGAAAGTCCCTCTTTAGTCACTAAGGTAGCCTTTTCCCCATCATCTGTTAAAAGATCATCATCTTTTTTTATTACTTTTTTAGCCATAATATTTTCTTTTTTATTAATTTTTAATTAACCTACTAGTGAGGACGAATTTTAACACTAGTTGGATGTTCTTTCAACTTTTGAAGTACTTTAGCCTCAATTTGACGAATACGCTCACGAGTTACATTAAACTCACGACCAACCTCTTCAAGAGTATGACCCACACCATCATCAAGTCCAAATCTCATAACAATGATTTTTCTCTCACGCGGTGACAAGTATTGAAGCATCTCATGTATATTTTCTTTCAACAATTGCTTATTTGTAGACTCCATAGGTGACAAAACTTCATCATCTTCAATAAAATCTCCAAGCTTACTATCTTCCTCAGTACCCACAGGTGCTTCAAGTGAAACAATATCCTGCGAAATCTTCATAATATGTCTAACCTTTTTTTCATCCATATCCATCTCAGCTGCAATTTCTTCCAAAAGTGGCTCACGACCAAGCTCCTGAACTAAACGTCTCTGTGCATGAGTCAATTTGTTTATAGTCTCAACCATATGCACCGGTATACGAATCGTCCTAGCCTGATCTGCAATAGCACGAGTAATTGCTTGTCTAATCCACCAAGTCGCATATGTAGAAAATTTAAATCCCCTATTGGGATCAAATTTTTCTACAGCTCTAAACAAACCTATATTTCCCTCTTGAATCAAATCCAAAAAAGAAAGTCCACGTCCAATATATTTTTTTGCAATACTTACAACCAATCTAAGATTAGCCTCTGCAAGTTTAGCCTTTGCAGACTGATCACCCATAGAAATTTTTCGTGCTAAATCAATCTCTTCTTTAGCAGTTAAAAGATCAACTTTACCAATCTCAGACAAATACAAACGAATCGAATCATTTGCAATCTCTTTATAATCAGTAGATTTTTTCTTTTTTGCCTCTCTCCTTTGCAAAAGAGTCATTCTTGGCTTATCTGATTTTTCTGAAGTTTTTGAGATTTTTTCACTAACAGCATCATCATCCAAAATCATGCTATCTCGTGTATCAATGATCTCAATACCCAAATCCATAAACAAACTATAAATCTCATCCAAAAGGATCAGATCACTCTCAATATTAGGCATTGCCTTTAAAAGCTCTTGATGCGTAACAAACCCCTGCTCTTTACCCTTTTTAACCAACAATCTAACCTCTTTAGGAAAATTATCTAATTGTTCGTCCGTAGGATGTTGTATAAACTTAGTAGTTCTAGCCATAGTAAACTAGTTATTTGAAAGTATTTTTTGCTGAAGTAATAATAAACCCATTAATTTTTCTTTTTCTCCTCCTTTTTCCGCCTCAGATATATCTCTCTCTAAACTCTTTAACTTATCTCTTTTACAAGTTTTTTTAAATTGCGCAAGCAGTTTATCGACCTCTTCATCCACCACTTCCTTAGGAAATGAGGAATATCGCTCTTCTGCGTATAATGACAACAATTCAATTTTTTGTTTATGCTCTGCCAAATCAGAAGCTTTAAAGTCCCAACTCTCCTGATCTTGACGGCTTGCATTATACTGAGACAACATTGTATTGTAAACTATTTTCATTGCCCCAGAAAAATCCTCATCTAAAACAAAATCCTTTACCTTTGAAAAAAGATTTGGAAACTCAATAAGTACAGAAATCAATATTTCTTCATTAGAAAATCTTTGCCTTTTTTGAGCTTCAATTCTCCCCTCCGATTTTTTACGTGATGCTAGAATTTTAGGAAGACTAAATAATTGAATTTCATCATACAAAAGCCCCTCATCTATCTCTAATTTTTTGGCCAAATATCTAACATAAAAATCTTTCTCTACAGGACTTAGTAACTTTAAATATGGAAGTATTTCTTTAAGAATTATATTTTTACCATCTAAATCATGAATATTGTTATTTTTTACAAGTTTATCTATAAAAAACACCAAAAAACCTCTAGCTCTAGTAACAACATTTAAAAATCCATCTTTATCCTCACGCACAAAATCTGCCGGATCTTTACCCTTCATCACTGACACTGTTTTAATATTCAAATCAAAATCTCGCAAAATAGTATAGGAACGAACAGTTGCTTCAAACCCTGCATTATCAGAATCAAAACAAGTCACAACATTGTCAGTAAATCGCTTTATAAGCTTTGCTTGTTCAGAAGTAAGTGCAGTCCCAGAACTCGCCACAACAAATTTAATACCTTCCTGATACGGCAATATCACATCAAAATATCCTTCAACCAACAATACTTTTTTTTCTTCTTTTATATATTTTTTTGAATGTGACAAACCATACAAAAGCTTACTTTTATTATATATCGAATTTTCCGGAGAATTTAAATATTTAGGAATTTGTCCCTTAGCCAAAGCCCTACCACCAAAACCACAAACACGTCCAACTACATCAAAAATTGGAAACATCAATCTCCCTCTAAATTTATCATAAACATCATCATAATTTGTGCTTTTACTAGAAACAAATCCAGACTTAATCAAAATCTGTTTTCTTACACCTTTCTTTAACAAATATGGATAAAGCGCATCATATTTATTAGGTGAAAAACCCAATCTAAATGTTTTTATTGTATCGTCATTTACACCTCTACGTTTTAAATATTCCAAAACTTTTTTACCATCACTAGTAGAAAAAAGCTGTTTTTCAAAAAATTCTGCTGCCAAATCATGTGCTTTATAAAGCTCTTTTTTTTCATCATTTTTTTCGGGTTTAAAAGAAGACTTATAATCCTCTACTTTTAAACCAGCCCTGTCAGCCAAAAGAGACAAAGCTTCAGAAAACTCCACACCTTCCACCTCCTGTATAAACGTAAAAATATCACCACCTTTACTACATCCAAAACAATGACAAATCTGTTTTTCCGGACTAACCATAAAACTAGGTGTTTTTTCACCATGAAAAGGACAAAGTCCCTTATAACTCCTTCCAGACTTTTTTAACTGCACATACTGTGAAACCACATCATAAATGCCAAGCCTAGATTTAACATCCTCAACAAGATCTGCCATATTTTATTTTTACTTATTGCCCAAATAAAAACTAACACAAATTAAAAACTAAGAGAAGACAATTCGCCTTTCATAACATAAAAAACACCTTCTTCTCTTTTCTCTTCACAAAAAACTTTAAATCCTAATTTTTTATAAAATTTTAACGCTGATTTATTAGATTTTTTTACAGAAAGCAACACCTCTCTTTCTCCACTATTTACAAGTATATCCACAAACTCTTTTACAAGTATTTTAGCCAACCCAAGACGTCGATATTCTGGTAATACAGCTAATTTATTTATATAAGGCTTCCCATTTTTTTCACTAGATACAATTAAAGCGATTATCTTTTCATCTGAAAATATATATTTTGAATAATCCCATTTTTTAGGAATATCTATTAAATAATTATCTAAATTCCAACCATCTGCACCAATTTCACCCCAAACTTTTTTACTTAAAAACAAAAACCCATTTTTATATTTTTTTACATCATCCTTACTCAAAGCTCTTACATCAAAACTTCTAAGCCTTTTTCCAAACACAAGCATCAAAGCCAAAACCAGCACAAGTATCAATAGTGCAATCAACATAAAAAATTTTTGCTGTGTATCAACAAAAACAACAGCAAAAATACCAAACAAAGTCGATACAAAAAGATAAAGCAAAACAACTTGTTTTTCACTCAGGCCAAAATACATGAGGCGATGATGCATATGCATCAGATCCCCCTGCCAAAATTTTTTTCTATCAACAAAAGTCCTACGAAGCACCACCCAAATCAAATCCATCAACGGTATACCTAAAACCAAAACAGCCGTAGCAATCTTTCCACCCGAAAAAATAGCTAAAATCGCAAGCATAAAGCCAAAAAAAGTACTACCAGTATCCCCCATCAAAATAGATGGTTTAGGAAAATCAAACATCAAAAAAGCAAAAGCCGATGAGCTAATAATCAAAGCCAAAGTAGCAATCGCCTTTTGAGAATAAGGATCCTCATGTATGCCCGGGTGCACACTTAAAAGAAAAATAATAAAAGCCGCAATCGCAGTAACTCCACTATTTAAACCAGAAACACCATCCACAAAATTCATCGCATTAATAATAAGCATCACCCAAAAAGTGATAAACAAAGTCGAAAGCAAATTAATTTCAAAAACAAAATCAAAAATATTTAAATCAAAAACAAGCCCATCCAAAGGAATCACCCCAATAAAAGGCAACTGAAAAGACAAAATACTAACACCAAAGCCCACAACAATCAAAGCTGCAAACATATGCACAAATAAACGTATTAAAGGCTTAATACTAAATTTATCATCCAAAAAAGACACCAAAAATATAACAAATCCAGCAATCAAAACCCCCAAAAGCTCCTTTGTCATAGGGATAAACAAAACAGTAGCAATTAAAACCGGAAAAAATATAGCAATTCCACCATAATAAGGTATCGGATCTCGATCTATGCCATAATTATAAGGTCTATCAACAAATCCAAGCTTTGGAAACAAATAAAGTGCAAAAACAACCGCCAAACAAGTTAAAAAAAATCCAAATATAAATATTGGCGAATAAAAACCTATAATTGCAGCTAAATCCATATATATTAATTAGTACGTTTCTTTAATCTTATACCATCTTCACTACTTTTGTCCAAGACACCCATAAACTTACCCTCAAACATAGCCAAAAGTGGCAAAGGTTCATCAGTAAGTATAGAGTTTAAAACACCCGTTTTATTTAAAATAGCTAACTCAAAATCAGACAATTCATAAGTTTTAAAGTAATCTGGTACAAACTGATCTAAATTCATCATACATTGATCAAATTTATTACTCAACTCCTTAACAATACAGGCATTTTCAACAGAAAAATCCCCTATCCTCGTCCGTCTAAGCTCCTTAACATAAGCTGCAGTACCAAGATTTTTTCCAAGATCATTAATCAACGACCGTATATATGTTCCCTTACTACAAGCCACTCTAAATTTTACAAGTGGCCATTTATATTCAAGAATCTCAAAAGCATCAATCCTAACCTTTCTAGGAGAAACATAAACTTCCTTACCTTCACGCATCATATCACAAGCCCGTTTTCCACAAATTTTTAAAGCAGAATATTTTGGTGGAATCTGATCAATTTCTCCCAAATACATAAGAGAAATTTCACTTTCAATAGTATCCTTAAAAACCACCTCATCACTATAAATACTTATCTCACCATCAGCATCATAAGTATCAGAAAAAGATCCAAATTCAGCCACAACCTCATATTCTTTATCAAACCCAAGCAGGTATTCAAGCACTTTAGTCCCATCACCAAAAGCAATCATCATAAGTCCAGTTGCCAAAGGATCAAGAGTTCCAGAATGTCCAACTTTTTTAATATCTAAAAATCGTCTCACATCCCGTACAACATCAAATGAGCTACAACCCTTAGTTTTATCTATCAACAAAATACCACTTTTTTCTTCCATATAACTTAAGTCAAAAGTTCTTTTACAACTGCTTTATCACTCCATTTATTAGATCCATTTTTTAGCACAATTATTTCTTCAGCACCCTTGCCAGCAATAGCCACAACATCACCCGCTTTAGCAATTTTTAAAGCCAAACGTATTGCCTCATATCGATCAGGTATCATCCAAAAGTTTTCTCCCTGCTCACGTGGAATACCCCTAGCAATGTTTTTAAGAATTGTTACTTCATCTTCGTCATATGTATCATCATTAGTCAAAATAATATAGTCACTATATTCATGTGCAATAGCTCCCATCTTTGGTCTCTTACCCTTATCACGCCCACCACCAGTAGCACCAAAAACAGAAATTAACCGCCCTTTTGCCAGACTCTTATATAGTTTTAGTAGCCCCTCCAAAGCATCAGGTGTATGTGCATAATCCACAATCACATCAAAATCCTGACCAAATTCAAGACTTTCATACCGCCCCGGTACAACCTGTACATCATTTAAACCCTTAATAATAGTATCAATCGATATACCCAAAGAAATCGCAACAGACGCAGCTGCAAGAGAATTATAAACATTAAAATCACCAGGTAATTTTAAATCGACGTTTTTATTAACATTCGATGCCTTAATCAAATACCTAGAACCATCAGGATCCTTTACTATTTGATCTGCTCTAACATCTCCTTTTTTAATACCATAACTTATTTTTTTATCCCCAGAAAATTGATCAAAGTACTCAAAATTTTCCTCATCAGCATTAAGAATCAAAGTTTTAGGAATATTAGGCTTCCTTTTACCTGTAGAAACCAATTTAAATAGTTTTCCTTTTGCATTCAAATAACTGTCAAATCCTCCATGATACTCTATATGCTCTGGTGTAACATTAGTAATAACAGCTACATCAAAGTTAATACCAAATACCCTAGACTGAGTAATAGAATGAGAACTAACTTCCAAAACAGCATATTTACATCCCTTATCTACCATTTCTCTTATCATTTTTTGCAAACCAAAAGGCCCAAAAGTAGTTTTTTTACTATCATTTACCCATTTTTTATCTACAATCTGAAAATTAATAGTAGAAGTCATACCAAATTTTTCACCCGCAGCTTCCAAAATATTTGCAATCAAATTTACAGTAGTGGTCTTTCCATTTGTACCAGTAACACCTATTACAATAAGATCATCAGCCGGAAACCTATAAACAACAGCAGCTATAACAGCCTTAATTTTATGAAAAACCAATCTTAAGAAATTTGTCTCAGAAAATAAATTTTTTAGCGCGCTCAACATAATAAATAACGTTAAATTTAAGCTGATTATATACAAAAACTTATCTTTTCAAAACCTTAAATTTAAACTAAAATATGCCCATGCTAAACAAACTACACTTATATCTATTATATCTAACACTATTTTTCCTACAGGCTTACTTGATTAGATTTAATATTGGTCCGTATCCTAGCAATCTACAGGAAGTTTTTATAATACTATTATCTTTCACATTTCTCTTTAGCAAACCTAAAAAAATACTAAACCTGAAAAAAAATTGGATAATATTATCCATCTTAGCATTAAGCATCATCTCTAGTTTAGTTGTACAAATTTTTAATACACTTGAGCTTATCAGATACTGGAAATTTATAATATTTGGCTCAGCATTAGCATTTATATTTTTTGAAACACTAACAAGTAATAAAGATAGAGAAAAAGGATTACTAATCATGACATTTGGAGCTATAACTTTTGGCCTATTTTCTGTGATATACAATATAACAGGACATAATGTTACATTTGATTATAGACTAATTGGACCAATGAACTCAGCTGTTTCTTTAGCATATTATATAGCACCTGTACTCATTTTTTCTTTTATAAAATATATAAACACTTTCAATAAAAACAAAATCACCAACAAGTATTTTTACACCACACTAACACTAATAGTTTTATTAATTGCAACAAAATCAATGGGATCTATTGGAGGAGTTTTTTTAGTTTTTTTAATATTTTTGTTTAAAAAGTTTGGAAAATCATTAGTAAATTCAAAATTCAAAAAAACAGTACTAATATTATCATTAATAATTGTCAGTACTATTATATTTTATTCCAAAATATTACCAACTCTAAATACAACGTATTCAAGCCTAGATGAACGAGGAGAAATATGGACCACTTCTCAATATTTATTAAAGGATAAACAAAACTTTTTACTCGGAATAGGCCTAGGACAATATCAATATCATTATGAAAAAACTGTAGTTAAAGCTATAAACAACAACCCACTCAATTTTCAAGTGCCATCACCACATAACACTTTACTATTATTTTGGTTTAACTATGGATTAATAGGATTTGTTTTTATCATATATATTTTATACCTCACAGTAATTAAACTAATCAGAAAAAAAGAGTTTGATATACAAACCATATCTTTATTAATCTTATTGTATTTTTTTATACATGGAATAATTGATTCACCATTTTTCAAAAATGACATGTTTTTTTTACTAATCCTGTTTTTAGAATTAAGCTTTTATTCCACTAACAAGATTAGTAAAAATTCAACGGGAATAATCATACCTAACGAAAACTAATTACAGAATTAAGACTTAAAACCCATACAAAGCACCTTTAAAGATTGATATGGGTCATCAGACTTAACTACAGCAGATGCTACCAAAACACCTTTAGCTCCCAGGCTAAAGGCAATTTTGACATCCTCCTGAGTTTTTACTCCCCCACCAACTAAGATATTTTTAGGAGCATAATAGTTGGCACAATGTTCAATTAATTCAGGATCTTCCTTAGAAATTGAATTATCTGTACCAATCAACTTACTAGACTCAACCGCATACAAATCTGCATCAAAATTTTTAAATTCCTCATTAGAAGACTCACTTTCAGTACACACAAGAGTATAGAGACCCTCCTCCCTAACAAGCTCAATAGTTTTTGCAAGCATTTCATCATCAATCCTATCCTCTGCATGATTTAAAAGCACACCATAAACACCAATCCTTTTAAGCAAAGATGGCAATATGTGGCCTGTATGACTGCCATAACTAACCGCATCCACATGTTGTGCAAAAACGGGAAGATCAACAGCCTCAATGACATCATCAAGATCAAGAGAATTAACAGCAATCGCTACAGTAACACCAGTCTCATCTGAAACCTGCTTACATATTTTAGCCATCTCTACAGCCTTTTTACCAACACCCTGCTCAAACAACTTAAAATTAACAAAAACTACTGGAAATTTCATAATGTATATATTTTATTTACTCTAATCTTATATATTATCTACTTTTCATCAACTAAAAATTTGTTAATCACCACAATATTGCTAAAAATTAAGTAAAACATTACCGATGTATAGGTATATTTACAACACAAGACTAAAATTTAGATAAAAACATGACCATTCATGGATTTATACCAACAAAACTTGAGTCACAACAAATATTATGGTACAATACAAAGAAATAAATTTAATACAAAACATGGCAGACGGAAATATAGAAAAAATAGATATAGTGCCAAAAAAAGTTAATGAAACTTCAAGTCTAACTCAAGTATCAGAAGCATTAAAAGAAACAGTTTTTAATAAAGCATTTCAAACATCTAAAGAAGCTCTAAAAATGCTTACAGAAGAAAAACCTAAAGAAATTAGCAATCAAGAATATATCGCTGCTGTAATAAACATAGCAACAATAAACCCAAACATAGAAGATGAAGAAAACTAACATAAAAGATCAAATATCAACTGCAATAAGCGTTTCATTTACAGAAACCATGCAAAAAAAAGCTCCACAATTGGAAGCTCGACTCTTAGAAGGCAAAATTGAAAAACTAGAATTTGTTCCAGAAAAACAAAATGGTGAAAACGGTCTTAAATGTGTCGCAGACGAAATAGAGTTTTGGTTTCCACTAAAACCTATATTCATCAAAAAATTAGAAGAAAAAAAGACAGAACTAGTAGATAAATCCAAAACAAAACGCAAAGACGAAAGTCAAAAAAGCTCAATCTAATAAATAAAACCATAGCATCTACCTAGCATCCAATCATAAAACTTGATTGGATTTTTGATTTATGGTATAATTCAAGGATTAAATTCAACACAAAAATAAATATAAAACCATGAAATTTTTAAAACTAATCCAAAAGTCTGTTTTTAAAGAAGCTAGACTTTTAAATGTAACTCCAGCTGAAAATCAAAACAATAACACTGAGCTGCCAAAGACTCCTGAGAAAGCTGAAGCAGTTGATTTTTCAAATGAAAGATCTGATGCAGGATTAGATCCAGCAAGTATGCTAATAGAAAATATTGAGCAAACATCTGAAGTAAGCAAAAAAATTGAAAAGCTAAAAGAAAAAAAGGATCCAAAAAATAAAGAACTACTAGAAATAGCTCAAATTGCAGAAAAAAATCCAAACACAATTACAAGTCAAAATATATCATCTCTACTGTTCCTTGCAGATAAAATAACTGCAACAGAGAAATATCACACAATCATGGATATTGCATATTTAAACAATCAACTAGTATTAGATCAAATATCAATACAAATATTTGCAGAAAAATTTCAAGACACAAACGATGATGCTTTTAATAAATTAATAGATATTTGTAAAAGATCTACTCAAAGTTTAGATACACTAATCAAATCATCTAGCAATGAAAAACAAAAAGAAATGATCGTATCAACAATTACTCCTGAATATTTATTAAGATTAACAACAATTGATATTATTCTTCCATTTATCAAGCTAGATCAATTATTAATATCAGAAAAAGAAGCAATTCTTATAAACGAGCATTTAAATATAAACACAAAGATCGATTTAGTTAAAAACTACATAACAGATCCAAATGCAAAACCAGAAACAATTGCTATGGCCTTAAGTCAAATTGCAGTAAAAAACACAAATGAATTTAAATTAATAACTGAAAGCATTAATGAAAAAACTATGCTTGAAGTGATTAATTCACAACTATCAAACAACTTAGATCCAATAATCATATTTGAAAACGGATCAATAAAATTTGCAATAATAACACCAGATGAGCAAGGCAATGAAATAACTAGTTTACGAAGCTTTACACTAGATAATGAAACTAAAACTGCAATATTTAAAGCTCAAAGCACTGATGAAATCAAAAACATTGTATTTAGCAGGCTTGGAGAAATTGTAGAAAAAGTCAAAAACAAAAAACACTACCAAGAAACCATAGATGGCTATGAAACATCAAACAAATTGATGAAAGAGTGGACAAAAGAATATCAAGAAAATAAAGAAACAAAAGAAATAGAAGAGGCTATAAAACTTTTTAATGAAGTTAAAGAAGCAAGTTTACAAAAAAATAAAAATTTTGACAGAAAAGCCTTCAGAAACAAAGTAGATATACTACATGATAAACTACCATTTGATAAAAACATTAAAGCAAGATTTTATACAAACTTTGCTTACTTATATTACAATAAATATACCATAGAAGTAGGATATAATTACGAGGAAAAAACAATACAAGACTTAATAGTTGTAAAAGATATATCTACAAGCATCATAAATAATTTATCTAACACAACAGAGGGTTACGAAACCCAAGAGCAATACAAAGAATTTGAACAAGTAGCAAAAGAAAATTTAGAATTCATAAACCAACGCTTACTAGAAAAACAAAACCAAACAGAAAAAAACAATCCAACTCAAACTACAACAACACAAGAAGAACAAAGAGAAACAATTGAAAACAAAGACAAAAAAGTAGATTCATACAAAGAATCTGACTATATCAGTGCATCCAATAACTCTGAGCAAGCATACAGAGACACTGTAGTTGCAACAACCAAACTAGAAGATGCAAAAAAAGAAAACAACACAGAAGAAATACAAAGAGCACAAAAAGAATTAGACATAGCACTCAGCGAAAAAATAAACGCAGACAGTATCAAAAAATCAATCACAGACAAATTTGAAGCCAGATACTCAGAATTAATAAAGATGGCTAACGGTGAAACAATCGATCACCAAGTTCACCCATCATTGTCAAGCATGTCAGAAGAAGAACTATCCACAAACTTTGAAAATCTATATGGAGCTGAAAGAGTAACTCGTCTACTAGAATCAAAATCTCTAGCAAGAGAAAAAGCTCAATACGTTGCTGCTGAAATAATGCATGAGCTAATAGGAAGCAACGAATTTACATTTGAAGACGTATATGAAGTTTTATATAAATACAAATTAATAAAAAGCAAACACAAAGACGCAGAAGATTTTGCAAGTGAAATGATACAAACAGACCCTCAAAGTCCAGAAATGAAAGCAGACTACACTCTTTGTATGGATTTAATCGATGCACTTGGAGATCTTAAATATGACGAAAAACGCGCAACAGAATTCAATCAAGAAACAGAGGAAGATATAGAGCATTATTCACAAACAGACAAAAAAATAATCGACAAACTAAATCAATTAGTTACTAGCGATCAAGCAAGCGGCTATGATCAATTTTTAGCATGGATAACAAATACACCTGATGCAAATGAGGTAACTCTTGCAACAATGGAAGGTCAATCATTTTTAAACGAAGGATTTAACAGACATATTTCATCAAATGCTGCACTAAAAGATTTACTTACAGACAAATCTCTATACGAGCTAGTTAATGGAAAACCAAAATTAAAAATCGATGCAATCACAGCAAAAATAAATAATCTAATCACAAAAGGTCACATACAAAAACAACTGATGCTTGGTAAAAAACCTAATGAAAAAGCCATACCAACAATTGCAGGTATAGACTTTTCTACATTCAACGAAGATCAAATCCATTTATTTCAACTTGGATACATCGTTGATAAAAAAGGCGCAGTTTCACAAGAATTTAGAGAAGCAGAAGAGACACTTGATCCAAATCAAAAAACAATCAACGAGCTGATGGAACAATCACCTCAATTTGCAAATCTTATTAGTGCATTAAATAAAGAAAATATTCCAGTACCAGTAATACAAAAAGTACAATCAAAATTACTTGCAGCCGGTACCTTTCATTTAAAAATAGATGAAAACAACAACGTAAGCCTAGACGGAGCAGGAGTTGGAACATCTATAGACCTAGGCGAGGGATACTCACTTGGACTTGGAGTCTACAAAGACGGCGAAGGTACAAAAATTGGAGCAGGTCTTTCATTTAAGATCTACAAAGGTGAAACAGTTCAAGCAAGTTTTGCTTCAGGACTATCACTACAAGGCTTTGGACTAGGAATGTCAGAAACTATCGATTTAAACTCTGATCTAGCACTAAAACTAAAACAAGGAGTTTCATTTGGATTTGGAGATATTATCCCAACAGTTGGCGGAAGTATAGGACTAAAATTTAAATTAGATGGAATGATCAATCGAGATCTTAAAGAAGCAAAAGAAAAAACAGACTACAAAGAGCTTTGGGAAAAATGGAAAAACATAAAATCACCAGAAGAAAAATTTGCACAAATCCAATTAATGCCAAAATTAAAAGAGCTAAGCGATCAATTACAATCAACATATAAATTAACAAATGCTGACGTAGTACACATAATCGAAGGTATCGAAGATCAAATAACAGTAGAAGTACTAGACAACTCAGCACCAATAGTTCCAATATCAGAAGTCGGTGTTGCGCTAGTTGGTATAACACCAATTCCATATATCTCATTTAGAATAGGTACAATAACAACATTTGTACCAAACAGAGGAAAAATCGACAAACAAAGAGCAATGCTCAAAAAATTAAAACCTCAGCAAGACAAAGCATTAGCTACTGCTTTAAACACAGCGATGAACACTAGTGATGAAAACCTTGTATTTGAAGACAAAGCCGTAGACGTAATATATGGAGAAAATGGAGAAAACTTAATAGTAACAGATTCCGAGGAAATCAAATTTAGAGACTCTTTTGAATCATTCAACAAAAAACTTAAAAAAGTTGAAATAAGTTTAGAAAAAGTTTCAGATGGAAGAGCAAAATTAAACATCGAAGCTACAGAACATAAAGATGTAGAATTACACATTGATCCTACCTTAAAAGATCTTGCAGTAATAAAAGATGGACAAAACATATACTTAGAAGGTGATATTTCAAATCTCATAATTACACGAGAAAGAACAATCTCACCATTCAAAAAAAGCGATACAAGCTCAGAAGTTTTGGATATCATTACTATAAGAACAAAAAAATCCGCAGAAAATGGCATAGATAGAAACACCATCATGAGCCAAGACTTTGGACAATTTATGAGAAAAGATGAAGGAGAGGTATGGACAATGCAAACAATAGGTGAAAGAAGATTCCAAAATAATATGTTTGAACACAGTTACAAAAATTCTGCAGAACGTGCTGTAAAAGGAGAAAGAAAAATCACTGATTCATTTGAAGAAGATCTAAGTACAATTAGAGAAACTAAAGAATCAAAAACAGCAAGTATAAAGGCTCTATTAGATAATCGACAAGTTTCTTTAAAAACAATGGAAAGAAACACATATAAAGGACAAAAAATCAGAGCAAACTTTAATGGAGACTTAAATACATTATTTGAAAACGATGAATTTACAGAAAAATTTGGAAAAGTTGCAGATAAACCAACTGCTCTATTGACATTAATTCAAGATCAATTCAAAGAAACTCCTTTAAATAATAAAGAAAGAAACTTTGCAATCAACTACGCACTTACAAAATATTTTACACAAATACAAGAACAAGGACGTAGTAGTGACAAAATTGCTTCAATTATTGAAAAAAGAAAAAATGGAATTTATCATGACGTAATTTTAGGACAATTTGAAAATGCATTAGCTAGACTAGAAATAAATGGAGATGCAGAATCATTAACACAACAAGTTTTAAATAGCTCATTTAATGAAGTTATAGATCAACTAAAAGGTGGTGAAAATCCATTCACACATGTAGAAAAAATTCCTGCACACGCTAGTATGATATCAGTATCAAGACATTATTCAGAAGGAAGTAAAAAACCTATCCACACAATGGCGTCATCAATGAATTTTGAAACTAATGACAATTTTACAGATGAAACCCTAAAAGCAGCACTTGGACTAGTAAACAATCAAGAATACAAACTTGGAGGAGAAAACAATCTTCTTGCACGAGTAATATTAGAAGTTACTAGCCCTATGCCAAAAGATGCAAAAGAATTTCTTCGATCCCCTTTTGCCTTAAAAGTAGGAAGTTTAGAAGCATTAATTTTTACAAAAGAATTATCAGAAAGAGATTTTTCAAACATTACAGAGATCCTTGCAAATCCAGATTTAATAAAGACAGATAGTGAATTTGAAAATTCATACAAAAAATTCAGATCACTAGCAGAAAAAATAAGATCAGCAGAAGCAAGCGGGCAAAAAACTTTAGAATTTGAAGGACGAAATGGAGAAAAAATAGTTGTGCTAATAAACGCTGAAGTACACGCAGGTGCACATTCAAAATGTAGTAATGCAACTCTATATTCTACAGAAAAACTATCAGCAAAAGTCTACACAAAAGAAGGCATAGTAGTTGAAGACTATGAAAACCACGAACTTGGATCTAACGACCTTGGAGTAACTGAAGTTACAGCAGGACTTGGTATAAGTGCAGAAACAACATCCGCTTCTTCAGTAAATGGTAAAATTTCAAAACCAGGGCCAAGTAAAAATACTCGCCCAGCAAAGACATCAAACAAGGGAACAGGCTATGCACCAAAAATTCCAAGAGAAGACGGAAGCACAGGAAGTAAGTTTTAAACAAAAACATATATTTTAAAAAACAAAAAAATAAAATAAAAAAATATGAAAACAATCAAAACATTAGTATTAACATCATTAGTAGCTCTACTACTAAGTACAACTGCATTTGCAGATGTTTTTACAGATCCTATTCAGGATATTTACAAATCAATTTACTCTCCTGTAAGACCAGGTATTGAATTTTTTGAAAACCACCCTGGACTTTCCTATCCAAGTTTTAATAATTTTACAAAAAATCCAAATATTCCTTCAGACTCAAGAGGATATGGAGATGAAAGATTGTTTTTATTAGGAAAATTATGTCCTGCTGGAATTTGTCCAACTGGAGAAAACAATCCACAAAATATTTACTACAATACAATTCAAACACCAAACCTTACAGAAAATGACAAAGTGAGATTTGAATTATATTTCCACAACAATGGATCTGATCCTTTTAAAGACACAAATAAAGACACTTACGCAGAAAACGTACGTATTGGAGTAAGACTTAACAATCAAATTGATCCAAACAATGCATCAATTTTAAGACCCAATGGATATATCACAGCAAATAATAATGAGTACAGGACAAATACTAATGATCCAAACACAATAATAAAACAAGTAAATGGACAAATTGAAAGAGTAGCAAGAGACGACATGCAAGTTAAAAGAGAAAATGGATTTTTATATTTAAAACCAGTTGAAGGTAGTGCAAAATTATGGCTAAATTTAGATGTTGAAGATAATGGAACAGTACACAGCGTATACAATGCTCCAATCACTGGAGTCACAACATTAAATTTTGTAACTGCAACAGGTACAAATTATACAACAACAGTAACTCCACACTATTCAGGAATGGAAATGTGGCTAGAATTTAGCGAACTACCAGGATGTTTCAGATTCAGTGGATTTGCATATTTTGATGCAGTTGCAGTTGAACCCGACACACCATTTTGTGAAGACTTAACGCTTACAGAGCCAGTACCAACAGTACAAATCGACGGAAAAACTGCATACGAACTTAGAAACACAATTTCATTTAAAGACGGTAATATACCAGCAGGTACAAGCATTACGTACAAAAGTGATGACCCAAACGCAAAGTTTTATAAAATAAGCCCAACAACTTTAGCCTTTGAAGAACAAAGCGTAAACAGGACAGCAACGGGCACAACATTCTATGAACCATTCAACCAAAATCCAAGAATCGTATATTACGTTGGAGAAGGCACAGTAGAAATGACAACACGTACAAACATAGACAATTTATGGGGAGACTGTGTATCTACATTTACTCCACCACCAATAATAGAAGAACCAATCTGTAAAGAAATAAAAGTAAACCACGACAAGCCAATACTAGAAAGAACACTTTCAAAATTTGAATCAAAATCATTTGATACTGATGGAAATACATTTGATGAACAAATAACTTATACAGTAGATACTGGATACGGATTTTTCTCAACACAAAAATGTGAAGGAGTAGAAGAAAATCCTCGCTCAGAATCAATAGAATGGAGTAAAGCAACAAGCAGTGTAAGTAAATCTCAACTATTTAATGGTCAACTTTTACAAACAAACACACTTGCTGCACTAACAAGCGCACAAAAAGATCAAATTTTACAAAATGCAGGCATATTATCCTCTCCACTTACAAAAACAGGTCAACCTTTGGAAATAAAAACATACGACCTAAACAATATAACAATTAGCAAAAAACCAATTATCAACCTAACAACATTACAAGATGCTTGTAATGGATCAACAGAACTGACAGTAAACCAAGGAGATCCTGTATATTTTTATGCATTTAAACACAGTAATGGACAAAATGTAATACACTTAAAAACAAACAACACAAATGTTAATGCATGTGACAGAGACTTCCCTATCACAATAAAACCAATAATTATTGAGCCAGTTTGTCAAGATCTTTCACTTATTACAACACCAACAACAGTAAATGGACAAGATGCTTATGCAATAAAACCAAATATTACATTCAATCCAAATCTAATTCCATCATCTCAAGCACTAGGAGCTATAACGCTAGTATGGGAAACATCCGATCCAAACGGTAAGTTTTACCTAGAAGAAAACGGTGCATTAGTTCAGTACTCTTCCCCACTAACTCAAAATGTTCAAACATTTAATATAAGTGGCAGAGGAATTGCATACGATTTTAATCAAGTACTTTACACAGGTGCTGAAAGAATCGATGTAACAACATACGACAAAGATTCAAAAGTATTTGGACCATGTATTGCAGATCTAGAATTTGAGCCTGTAATTGAAGAATTAGTTTGTGAAAACTTAGATGTATTAGATTGGAAAGAAATATTAATGCCAGACTATCTAATTTCAATGGAACCTGGACATTACTACACCCTATCTAGTAGAACAAAATATTCAAGTTTCTATCCAGAAAGACAATCAACATTTACGAGTAATTCTGGAATGTTCCTAATAGTACCAGATGCTGGATCAGAAAATGGAGCGCCAAACATAGTAACAAACAAAACATATATCAATACATATCAAAAAATTGCAGAAAGAATCCTTGAAGGTGGATTTACAAAAGCTGAAGGAGATTCATTAAATATTCTTTCTTCCTCAGCAACTGTTGACGATGAATCAACAGTAATATTTATCACATACTCAAATGCTTCAGAAACAGACAAAGGACTCACAGTAAAAGCAACAGATAGAAATGAAGAAGAATGTGAAAAATCATTTCCACTAACAGAGGACCTAATCTGTGTAGAGTTAGTAACAATAAACTGGGAAGAACCATTTTTTCCAGTAAGACTAAATTCTCCACTTAAAGCAGGAGAAATGTACGAATTAACTGACAACGTTAAATACAATAAGTTTGAAAAACATCAATCAACAACCTATACAACTCTCTCTGGTGTATTTGTTGTAGTGCCAAGCTCAGAAAATCTTTCTCAGCTACCAAGCACACTTAGAGACAACGTACTTATAAACACCTACAGAAAAGTCGCAAACAGACTAAAAGAAAGTGGAATTGATTCAAGCAACCCAGCAAATCTACCAAAAACAGTAACTGTATTAGATGGTGACACTGTATTTTTAGTAACATTTGTAGATGCTAAAACAACCACTACAGCTCTTACAGTTAGCGCCGTAGGCAGAGACGAACTTACATGTAAACAAGTATTCTCACTAGAAGAAAAAATAATTCCACCACCAACACAAGAATGTTTAGATTTAGAAATTGTCAAACCAACAAGCTTAAGAAACTGGAGTTTAGACCAAGAATTTAGAGTTGAATTAACAACAAATCCAAATTCATACAAAGACGACTTAAGAATCAAATGGGAAGTAAGTCCAAGCAACTCAGGTGACTGGAAAGAAGGTGAAACAACAAGTTCATTTACAAACACTCTTGAAAACATCGACGAAGAAGATGAGCCAAGAGTAACAATCACAGCAGTTGATAAAAACGGACAAGAAATCTCAGCTTGTAGAGACACTGCAAAACTAATATTTGAAGACGTAGAGCCAGAAATTAAAAAATATGTATACGATACAAAAAAAGAAGACTGGAGAACTCAAATCAACATCGGTGGTAAAGCGACAGATGATGAAGGTAACTGGTTAAACAGATGGCTAGACAAAGATTTTAGATATGTAAACTACCTAATCGAGTTTGAACCTGGATCAGCAGACTCTGCAGAAATCTGGGAAAAAATGCTCGAAAACGGAGTAATAGAATCTCAAAATCTTAAAGGAGAATTAACATACAAAGAAATGGCAATTGCCGTTGAGCCAGATGGAAACCAAGATCCATACATTATTTACCAAACAAATGGATTTGATGAAGATTTATTTAACGACGAAAAAATTGGATCAGATTCTCTAAGCGACTACGACAACTTTGGAGATGACATCAATGATCTAGAGGATAAATATTTCTGTGAAGACGCTCGATCTTCAGTAGTATGTATAGCAAATGATTTTAATGATATTGAAGACGACTTTAAAGATGGAAAAAAACTAGTATTTGGAAATTTAAAAAATGCTGAAAGAATTTTCATTATATTCCAAACTGAAAACGACACTGTAATTACAGACCAAAAATGTAAAGAACTTGAAACAACAGAAGGCTGTGGTGAAATTTTTGACAACACAATAAACTTTGGAGCAAGTCGCCAACCACTTGATAGTGACTTCGAGCTATATAGCCAAGACTACGACGGTGACGACAGCGCAGAAGTAATTGTTATCTGTCCATATATCCTTACAAGACAAGGTGGAGACGTATTTTTTAAAGACGTTTTAGACACTGGTGTTGATGTAGAATATTGTAGTAAATCAAAAAATACAGATATAATTATTACAGAAAAACCAGATGATGATGGAGAAATCACAAGTACAGGTACTGGAGACAATATAGAAGATATCATTTATCAAACTCCAACACATGACGTTTGTAAGTTAAGTAACACAGAAGACGGTCAACTAGCAGAGTTTAGAAATGTACTCAAAAACTTCTCATCTTCTATATGTGAAATGCAGGCCGAAGTTGCAGAAAACTGGAAAGAAGAAAATATCAATAAAGCAATCGAAACAAATATCAATAAAATCGCAAGATATGGTAGAGTTTCAGGAAATGTAGTACTTAACAGTATGAATGATATTGTAAACAAAGGATTTACAAATACACAAAGTGGAGTATTTATAGTTGAAAATGGAAACCTTACTATCGGTAATGGATTCCAAGATTACATTATTTCAAGTAGTGGAAAAATTCCAGCCGCACAAACATATATAGTTAAAGGCGGAACACTAGAAATAAAGAGCAACATAAGATACAACGACAAAAACGTAAACCCAGCAAATCCAGCAAGCTTCCCTTCTGTAGCATTTATAGTAATCGATGGAGATATAAAAATCTCAAATGACGTAACAGAACTAAACGGTATATATATGGCAGTAAATGGTGTATTCAACAACATTCAAAACCTACCAACATTCGAAAACATGTTAACAGTAAATGGTAGTCTAGTTGGAGATGTATATCAATTATTCCTAAGCAGAAGAGCAATTGGAGATCCTCAAAAAGACGAAGGATCAATAACAGTTAAATACGATCAAAGAATCATCCTAAACACACCTCCAGGACTTGGAGAACTAATGGATGTTAATCAATTGAGAGTAGCTAACTAAAAATAGTAAGAAAAAGCATAAGAGTCGACATTAAAAAATCGGCTCTTTTTAGTATTAACCCTTAGTATTTGTTTTTAATATAAATCCTTAATATAAATCCTTAAAATACATATTTAATATTTATCTTTATTCATTATTTCATCCAAAAATTTATCTGTTGTTTGACGCTCCATAACCTCAACACCACGCAAGGTAACTACCCCCTCTTTTTCATGTAAAGCAATCCACTTACTTGCGAAATACTTACGTAAATATTTTGGTATAGTAATTTGAAATCTAGACGTAACTTTTATCAATTGCATATATTTTTTTAAAAAAACTAAAAAAATAATAAATGATATGTATAAAAAATTATTAAAAAATTTCTAAAATATCAGAACTTAAGGATAGCTATATTTTATAAACATAAGATGCGCAAATTAATAATAAAATTACAAATCAACAAATCCATATTCCCTCAAATCTGCAAAACTACAAAAACACAATGGTACAAATTGCAGCATCTTACAAATTTGAAAAATGTATTCCCTATATCATCCTTGCCTTAGCAACACTCTTATGTAAAACTAAAAACATGGAAAAGAAAAATATATTTCTCCTACATGGAGAAAACACATTTGCATCATCAGAAAAGCTAAAACAGTGGCAAACTGGATTTAGTAAAAAGTATGGAGAAGAAGGCAATATCGAAATCTTTGATATTAAAGATATTAATATGCAAGAATTTGAAACTAACTTTCAAACACTTCCATTTTTATGTGAAAAAAGATTTTTAATAATCAAAAATGCAACTGGCAATAAAGATAAACAAACAAAGCTTTCCGAAATAATTGAAAAAACTCCTGATTTTTGCATATTAATTTTTCACGAATCAAAAAACGCAGACAAAAGAACAAGTCTATACAAAAAACTCAAAAAAATTGGACAAATAGAAGAATTTCTTGCCCTAGACACAAATGCAACTACAAACTGGATATTAAAACGCGCAGAAAAAGAAAAACTCAATATAGGTTTTTCTGAAGCAAGCTATTTAGCTCAATTTGCAGGTACAAACCAATGGAGACTTTCTGGAGAAATCAAAAAGCTTAAAGCTTTCACTTTAAACAACAAAGTCACAAAAGAAGATATAAACAGTTTAATTAGACCTTCACTATCAACTTCGATATTTAATCTAACTGACTCCATAGCTCAAAAAAGAACAAAAGTGGCACTTCAAGCATTTAAAGATCTTATGGATTCTGGCGAAGAAATACTCATGATTTTCCACATGATAGTAAGACAATTTAGACTATTAATAATAGTAAAATCACTACTAGAACAAGGACTTAAAGAATCCGACATTACAAAAAAAATCAAACAACATCCATTTGTAGTCAAAAAAACAGTCTCACAAAGCCACAACTTTAGCATAGAACAATTAAAAAAAATCCACGAAATGCTAGTACAAATCGAGATAGACTCAAAATCAGGAAAAATAAAAATCATTAAATCCGACACATCACAATTTAAATATGCAATAGAACGCATAATCCTTACACAAAACTAAAATAACGAAAGATTATCTTCCTTAATCTCCTTTTTATCATTTGTAAGTGGCTTAGCCATATCTTTAATAGATCTATGCAACTCCATCCCTGAAAGAGGACTAAACATCTTCCTTTTCATCATCTCAGGATCATCAAACCCTCCCATATCAAGAAAATTCCAAGCCATTTCAAAAATAACACGCTGCGAATTAGCTAACTCCACACCCTCAATAATCAAACCATACGGCTCAGGATCAAAAGACATCACCGCATATTTATTATCAAAAATTATCAACACATTTGCAAAAGTTTTAACATCATCAGTCATCACACGAGTTTCACAATAGTATTTACTATCATATTCTCGCACAATTTCAGCTTTTCTCTGATCCACCGAAACACAGCGCGCATATAGATTTTTTTTAGCCCGTTTTTTAACATAATCCTTGTCATAATCCATCCAAACTTTGCGTATCACCGAATGATTGGTATATTCCAAAATTTCTGTAGAACTTGTAAGTGCCTCAGCATAAATTATCTGTATTCCCTCAATACCCTCAAAATAACGCACCTTTGGAGTATCAATATCAGCAGTAAATTCTTGAAACCTTGGTAAAGAATCCTTTAAATCCCTAGCTCTTTTCTCAAATTGATCAATTACAATTTCCGGCTTAGTACCAGTAAAATATTTGACTTTATTTTTTGTAAAAAAACTAACAAGTCCCCTTTTTTTAAGCTTATCCAAAATATCATAAGTAGTAACTCTATTAATCCCCGCTATCACTGCAATTTTAGAAACCGGTGAAACACCAGCCTCAATAGATGCCAAATAAACCAAAGCTTCCTTTTTAGAAAGCCCAAACTTTACTAAGATATCAACAAGAGACGATTTCATATTTTTTTGTTGTAAATTTCTACAACAAAAATCTATCATGATATTTTTTTGATATCAACAGTCAAAAATTTTAATTTATTGAGGATAATACGCTAGCAACATTCAATAAACGTCCTTCATCAAACTGTGCACCAATAATCTGTAAACCAATAGGCAATCCATCCGCAGACATTCCCGCCGGACAAGCAAGCGAAGGAAGTCCTGCCGCACTCGAAGGTATAGTCAAAGCATCAGCCATATACATCTTTAATGGATCATCTGCAAATTGCCCAATTTTAAAAGCTGGAAAAGGCGAAACTGGTGCAATCATAACATCAACAGATTTAAACGCATTTTCAAAATCCTTTAAAATCAAAGTCCTCACCCTCTGCGCACGCTTATAGTAAGCATCATAATACCCCGCTGAGAGAACATATGTCCCCATCATGATACGACGCTTAATCTCCGCACCAAATCCCTTACCACGAGCCTTAAAATAATAATCAACAATATCATTCACATCTTCATCAGGCTTCTTACCATAACGAATTCCATCAAATCTCTCCAAATTTGCAGACAACTCTGCCGGCATTGTAATATAATAAACTGCAACCGCATATTTTGTATAAGGCAAATCAACATTCAAAATTTCCGCCCCAGCATTTTCCAGTTTTTTAACCTGCTCCATAATCTTATCAATAGTCTCTTTTTCTACCCCCTCAGAAAAGTACTGTTTAGCAATACCAATTTTAAGCCCCTTAACTCCATTATTAATAAATGTCGTATAATCAGGAACTTCAGTACTAGAACTAGTAGAATCCCGACGATCCCTACCTGCCATCACATTTAATATATGAGCAACATCCTCCGGACCTTTAGCAAAAGTACCAATAGTATCCCAAGAAGAAGCCATAGATGTAATACCAGATCGACTAACACGTCCATAAGTTACCTTCATACCATACACATCACAAAAAGCAGCAGGTTGACGAATAGAACCTCCAGTATCACTCCCCAAAGAATACAAAGCCATATCCGCAGCCAAAGCCGCCGCACTACCACCAGACGAACCTCCAGCAACACGCCCCAAGTCATAAGGATTTTTAGTAACACCAAAACAAGACGATTCAGTAGAAGCACCACAAGCAAATTCATCAGTATTAGTCTTACCAATCATAACCATACCATTTGCCTTTAGTTTCTCAATAACAGTCGCATCATAAGGCGAAACAAAATCCTTCATTATCGGCGAACAACAAGTATTTTTAATTCCCTTTACATTGAAAATATCTTTTACAGCCACAGGCAATCCGGCCAACACAGGTATTTGCTCACCAGCAGCAATTTTTGCATCAACTTCACGCGCAGACTCCCGCGCTCCATCTCTATCAACAGTCACAAAAGCATTAATCTCTTTATCACGCTCATCAATTACTGCCAAACAATCATTTAAAATCTCCTCCGAACTAAATTTTTTTTCAACAAGACCTTTATGAGCCTCTACAACATTTAATTTATTTAAATCTGTCATTTATTTATTTTATAACTTTTAATACTTTCACCTGTTTTGATTCTTTTTCCAACTCAGAGCAATCCAAAAGTTCCTCCCTAGTAGATTGTGAAGCAACTATTTCATCATTTTCAAAAACACTTGTTAGTCCCGTTACCTGACTACAAATTTCAACACCATCAACATTTACTTCATTAAGAATATCCATATACCCAAAAACCTTTGATAGCTGACCTGTAAACAAATTAATTTCCTTCTCATTCAAATCAATCCTAGCCAACTTTGCCACATGTCTCACTTGTGATTCATCAATCATCTGTATTTTTATTTTATTAATGCATAAAAAGTCTACGATAGACATTTTTAAAATGCAAATCGATTCTCAAAAAAAACTACTAATTCAAAATAAATTTGTATATAATCAAATCATTATGAATAAATTTATGAATTACAACGTAGAACAAATCAAAAAAATATCTCTAGGACTATTTATAGCGCTAGGATCAACACATCTTTTTAGCACACTACTAATCATAAATAATACCTGGCTAAAATTTGCAGATATATCAGGTAAAATTATAGCAATACCATTTGCAATAAGCGGTCTTGTATATGGATTATCATCATTGAGACTTAGTCTTTCACAAAAAGATAAAAATCACAAAATCCTAGATATTTTCCTAGCATCAATCACAGCAATAGTATTTATTGCACTATTAGTTATAACGTTAGTATTTCCAAATCTATAACAATGAATAATCAAGAAGACAAAAAGATAATAGTTATGGTATTTGGTACATTTGACTATTTACATGCAGGCCACGAAAATTACATAAATCAAGCCCGCAAATTTGGTGATGAAGTTATAGCAATAGTTGCAAGAGACAAAACAGTAAAAAACATAAAAGGAGAAAAACCTGATGTTAACGAAAAAAATCGCGTAAAAAACCTTTCAGACACAGGCTGGTTAGACAAAGTTGTTTTAGGTCATGCAAAAGATAAAATGAAAGCAATAAAAAGCATACAACCCGATATTATTGCCCTTGGATACGATCAATTTGCATTTACATTTAATCTAGATAAATTAATTATCGAAAACAACTTGAACACAAAAGTTATACGACTCGATTCATTTAAGCCTGAAATATACAAGTCATCACTACTTAAACAAAAAGCAAAACATGATCAAAATAATATCACTTAGCCTTAAAAACATTTGGCGCAACAAAGTAATTTCAATCGCAACAATATTTGTAATTGCAATTATTATCTTTATATTTAATACGATACTTGCAGTAAATTACATAGCAAAAGATTCTGTCACAGAGCTTGGTAAAAAAATTGACATAATTATCTATCTAACACAAGGCACAGAGCAAGAAGACATAGACAAGCTAAGCCAAGACCTTATAAAACTAGAAGGAGTAGAAAACATAAGCTACACATCAAAAGAAAACGCACTAAAAGAGCTAACACAAGCACATCCAGATTTAAGCATAGCATTTGACAAATACAATATAGAAAACCCTCTACCTCAAAGTATTAATATATCAACAATACATCCAAAATATCATCAAGCTATATTCACACACCTAGAGCAAGAAAAATATTCACGTATACTTTTGGACATCAACAACGAGGATAATTCAATCATCGATAAAGTATCAAAAAATCTAATCAGCCTAACATCATTCGCAGAGCAAATCATGATCTGGCTACTTGCAACATTTATTATTGGCGGAGCGTTAATAATAATAAACGCCATACACATAACAATCTACAACAGAAAAAAAGAGATACAAGTAATGAAAATGGTAGGAGCTTCACACGCCTTCATAAAACTACCATACATCCTAGAAGCCATAATATACGGATTCCTAGCTGTAACAATCAGCATGGGCATGCTTTTACTAGCAACCAGAAATCTAAATCTACAAGGCATAAATTTCTGGAGCTACATTCCATCAATAAACATCCAATTACTCTATTTATTAGAATTAGCAGTAACCATCACACTAAGCGCAATAAGCTCACTTTTTGCCGTACATGACAATTTATAATGGAAAGAAGGTCCAGAAGCCTAAATACAGAAATAATAATCCTCGGACACAAAAATATTGGCGAAGCTGATAAGCTACTTTTTGTATACAGTAAAGAATTTGGAAAAAAGAAACTCATAGCAAAAGGCTCCAGAAAAATAAAAAGTAAATTTTTAGGCCACATCGAATCCCTAAACCACGGTATCGCTCAAATATACATGGGACCAAGAAACACCCTAATCACAGAAATCATACCCATATCATGTCCTAAATCCATACGCCAAGACTTAAGCAAACTATCAGCAGCACTACTAATAGCCGAAATCACTGAACAAACACTTTACGAAGACCAAATAATCGACGGCCTCTTTGATTTATTAAAAAACAGCATCCAACACCTAGAAAAAAGCAACAAACCATTCCTAATCAGTATAAGCTACAGTATCAAGCTCCTCGATCTACTTGGTCTTTCTCCAAATTTTCAAAAAATCAAATCAAAAGTAGAAACAAGATACCTAAACTTTTTCGAATACATAAGAACACAAAATTTTACATCAATTCTAAAAATAAATCTCACAGACAAAGACATACATTACATAAAAGATTTTATAAAAAGGATTGTTGAACACAACACAGACAGGCAATTTAAATCCCTCCACTTCGACATTTAGTCACTCCATCCCGCCGGCAAAAATCTCGCAGCATCCAGATGATAAACCAAACTACAATCCTTACGATGTATAGTCATACTGTTGCCACGTGTCACATAAGCCATAATATCCTGTCCCTCATCAGGTAAACAACAACCAGCAATCTTTACCGGCAAACCAAGCTCACCACCAACATGTATTTTATCAATAGCAGTACCAATAGATTTATGATCAATTTTTTCACTAAACACATTAGTTTTTTTCTTTTTACGAAGATTTGGAAAAAGCTTTCTCAAAACATCCGACGCCATCTGCGCACCCTTTCCAATCTCCTCAAGCAAAGACTCTCTTTCAGACAAATTTAATGTTTTATCATTATAGTTTTTAAGAATCGTATAATTTTGATCCAGATGATCCATACCAAACTTAGCCAAGTTTTTATTTAACAAAGTTTTTCCATCTTTAATATAAACATCACGATTGAGAGTATTAAACCAAGATTTTACACCATTCCTCGCCAAGCTGGTCTTTACAAATGAAAGCCACTCAACCTTAGGCTGTACATCTACCTTAGTTACAATCTGCACCATATCTCCATTATTAAGCTCTGTATTTAAAGGTACAACACGATCATTTACCTTTGCCATGTAACAACGATTACCAACCTCAGTATGCACACTATAAGCAAAATCAACCGGAGTAGAACCAACAGGCAAATCTTTTACTTCAGCACCCGGAGTAAGCACAAAAATTCGATCATTAAATATATCAAGCTCAACTTTTTTCATATCCTCCATATCAGTATTTGGCCTAGCTTTAATGTTTTTAAGTCCCTTAAGCCATTCAGATTGAGATTTTATCACCTCTGCCTTATCTGTACTTCCAACTTTTTTATAAAACCAATGCGAAGCCATACCATATTCAGCCTCAACATGCATAAATCGTGTCCTAATTTGTATTTCTACAGGTTGTTTAGAATCTTTAGGCAAAAGACCATACACAATAGTATGTAAACTTCTATATCCATTTGGTTTTGGATTAGAAACATAATCTTTAAATCTAGGTAAAAGCGGATCCCATTTACTATGAATCATCCCCAAAATTTCATACAACTTTTCCACACTTTCCTCATTAATGATCACACGCATCGCAAAAATATCATAAAAATCATTAAAATTATTTATATTACGAGCTTTAAATTTTTTATGAATACTATATGGACTCTTCACACGCCCCGAAACCTCTGCATCCATTTTATATTCCTTCAAAAGATCTTCCAAATTACGCTTGATCAAAAAAATTGTACGTTCCCTTTCTTTGCCATAAGCTGCTAAATCCTTAGAAATCTGATTGTAAATATCTGTATGTAAGTATTTAAAGGACAGATCCTCAAGTCTCATCTTCATACGATAAACACCAAGTCTATCTGCAATTGGCACATAAAGAGAAAGAGTTTCTCGAGCAATTGGAATTCTATATTCCTCCTTAATAAGCCTATTTAAATTTTCCATTATAAATAAACGCTGAGAAAGAACCACCAAAATAACCCGCATATCTTTAGCCATAGTAAGGAACATTTTTTTGAGAATCTCCAACTGAGCAGTTTCATCATTATTTTCAAAACTCAAAGTATAAATACGCTCAATCGCCAAAATTAAAGACAAAGTTTCCTCTCCTGCCAATTCTAAAATCTCCTCCTCAGATATCTCCAAATCTTCATATGGATAAAATAAAAAAGCCGCCATTAATGTATACATATCAGGCTTAAATACAATTAATGCATCAAAATCAAAACGACAAAAATCTTCTTGAGGTCTAATTTTAGCGACATATTCCAATACCTTTACAAAACGTCTATAAAGATCAGATTTATCATCATAATACTCCTTAATTTTCGATATAAAATATACTAAATCCATCAATACTAGCTACTAATTACGTGCAATTAATACTAGCATAATTAACTAAATTTTTCCAAATATATTAAATTACTCTAAGCAGCATTTTTAATATCCCAAAGATCTATTCCTAAGTTTTTTATAATTGCTCTTTGCTTAAACGATTTAATATCATCAACACTCATTTTATCATAATCCATAGAATTACTAGAATTATTCTGTGTTATATACATCCTTCTAGCATTAAAATCATTATATATTCCACCTCTTTCCTTTTCTTGAACTAAAGCATGTAAATTTTTCATATAAAATGTTGCACAATCTTTATAATCTCCAATCACCGAACCTTTCTTTGGATCAGAAAAACCAAGACGTTTATCATCAGTCAATAAATCATAGATACTATTTGGATCTTTCCTAAACTGCCACTCTAAAACAGATAATGGTATTCTAACTTTATTTTCTTTATATGCATCAATGATTTTAGAATAAAACCTTTCTTTTCTATCAGGCACAACCTTAACATACTCATTCAATCCCTCAATAATAATCTGTATATTTAAACCATCTAAAGGTACATCAGGTTTAAATCTTAACAATTCATATACCAACAAAACTTTTGACTCATGCGTAACATCATCACTCAATAATTTTTCACTTATATATTTAACAAGATAATTTTCATTAGACTCTTTATCTTTATCTAACATATGTACCCGCATATAACGAGCATAATCCTCAGGATGATCACTTCGCACAGTTTTTAAATAAAGTAAAGTTTTTTTATGAAACTCAGTATCTTCATTATCATTATATTTTTCACGTTCAATTTTTTCTAAATCAATTGTAGATTCACCAAAATAATCACCATCATCCTTATCAGCCCACTTAGAACTCCTAACATCTTTTAGTTCATCATCCCAAACTTTTTCTGTAAGTAAATCTTTTTTCTTATAGGTATATTCTTCCCACTTTTCTCCCTTAGAAACTTGATCAGCAATAAATTCATCAAAAACATACTCTACAACTGGATTTTCTAATCCATATGCAGCAATTAAAATAGCTTTTGTCATATCAGTAACAGCATCACTTGAAACCAAAGATTCAACATAAGCCTTATTTTCATTAGAAGTATTAGCAGCAATAGAAGCCATTTTAATTAAATAATTAATTGCATCAGGATTATTGGGATCTTCTATTAATTTTGCCTTTACATCCTCTAAGGTTGAAAATTCTTCATATAACAAATTATTCTCATTCAATTTTAATTCTCCTGTAACATCTGACTGTATTTTTTCTTCAGCAGATTTAACTCTTAATTTAATACCAGATCGTCTATGTTCAGAGCCCTTTTCACTAGAAATAGATAATCTATAATGAGGGTTTTCAATTCCTGCAGATTTTGCAAGGTCATTAGCTCTTTTAAATGCAAGTAATGCATTGCCATGATATGCTGCCCATGCCTCATGATTTGCAGAGTTTTCCCAGTATTTTTCAGGACCTGCAATAGCTAAAACAAAAATATCACTAACATAAGGAGCAAACTCTTCAAACCCTAGACCTGATGATTGATTATAAGCCGTCATAAAATCATTTGCCAATTTTCTCATTTCCTCCGTTGGCATTTTTTTACTAAACTGACCAGCATCTGCTTCTCCTACAGCCACTAATTCAACTTTATCGCTAATTCCATTTTCTGGATTATCAATAAAGCTATTAATAGTAGTAATTTCTTGCATCTCAGTTTCAGAAAACTCCACACTTTCACCTGCACCAGAAGTTTTATTTAATAAAGTTTTTACACTATCTAAAGTCAATCCTTCATTTTTTTCTGCGATATAATTTATCAATAATTCATTTTGAAATTCCTTCCATTCCTCTATAAGTCCAATAGCATTTTCTCCTGTACTTATTTTATCAGAAAAATATGTTACTTTTTCATCCATCAAGGCACTAGTAACAGGCAAATCAGTTAATTTATCCCTACTAATCAAATCAAAATTACTCATCTGCGATTCAATTACAGAAACTTCCTCCAAAAGATCTTCAGCTTTTCTCTTAAAAGCAATAAATTCTAAATCAACAAGGTTTTTATATTTTTTAAGTGCATCAATTTTATTAAATATATTTGCATCTTTTTTATAAAAAACCTCAGATAAAGGATTTAATCGATCTGACTTAAATTTATCAAACTCTGCAAGTATAGACTCTCTAACATTAGTCAACAAAGGAGTATTATCTCCAGTTGCAACTATCAATCCCTCAATCTTAAGCTCAGGCAAAGCATCCATATCAGCATAAAATTTTTCTTCATCAACCTTACTAACAAGTAAGTCCGGTGTAGAAACAAGATCAACCACAGTTTTACTACCAAACTCAAACCTATCAGTTGCTCCCTTAGCCTTAACATCAGCTCTATCAATAGACTGTTGAGGAATACTATCATCAATTTTTCCAGCACTTTTACTTACACCATCAGACATAGCAATATATTAGATATTTATTCTCATAATTATACCACAAAAATGAATTTAATTCAACTACTTAACGACCTCATCTAAAGGAATAATCGCATCAATATCAGAATCCAGCACATCAAAGACTCTCACCCCTTTTATAATTGCCTCTTTATTTACAAGGATATCATTATAACGCGGATTTAAAACCTTTAAAGAATTTTTAGTCATATCCAAAACTGTAGAATAAGCATTAAAAAAAGCTTTTAATTCTAAAGAATCCTGCCCAAATCCAACAAACAATCTCAAGCTTTCATTAGCTTCACTACCAGAAAGAGAATCCATATAGTTAAAAAAGTTTTCTTCATAAATATCCCTCTGATCAGAAACACTAGAATATAGGTCAGAAAAATTATCCATCTGCAAATTTATTCTTTCAATTGCAAGCTCAGATTCATCAATTAAACCAGCCATTTCAGTCAAAAAATCATCTATTTTTTTACGTCTATCAATAGAATTATCCAAAACCGCATAAATATCATTTTCATACATACTTTGCATCCTCCTAAGCAAATCAACATAATAAATTATATGTTCTCTATGCACATTTAAATCATCACCAATAAAATAAACCACATCCAAAGGATTATCCTCAGTCCCCGAAACCTCATTCCCAAACACAAAAGACGAATCCACCAAATCACCCGCAGAAGAATCACTTAATTCTGTTATTTCAACATCATCCACAACATCCGGCACATCTAAAACAACATCACCAGATCCAGAAAAAATTGAACCTCCACCAAACACAAGAAAAACAAACAAACATATAATAGAAATAAATACTCCTATTACCCAAAAAAATGTTCTTTTAGTTATACCCGCCTGTTCCAAAATATCCCAAAAATCTTCTTTAAACTCATCAATTTCTTGCTCCATATTAGACACTTGTCCATCTACAGATTTTTCTGTAACAACTTCTGACTCAACTGCCTTTACGACAGGATGTGTACGCGTAACCACTTCAACCTTTTCTACTTTTTCAATATTTTTAATTTTATCTGGAGTTAGCACAACTGTTTCTTCAATTTTTTGTACTTTTGGAGCAGATACTTGATTATTAAATTCAGAATTAGATTTAGCTGCTTCAGACTTATGCCGCATAGCAATTCGCTCACCTACTGTAGGTGGTAAATCTACTTTTTTTGCTTCAAAATTTTGCTTAGGAATTTCAGGCATAACAGGTTTTTCATATTTTTTTTCATACGTTTCACTTTTTTCTTTAGCTTTAGAATGTTCACTTATCCTTTGCCACATTTCACGAGTTTTTTTAATATCATCATCAGATTTTTTAAAATCTTCTTTTTTAGGCTCCTCTTTCTTAAGTTCTTCTGTCTTTGGTTCCTCTTTCTTAAGTTCTTCTGTCTTAGGTTCCTCTTTTTTAGGCTCCTCTTTCTTTAATTCCTCTTTCCTTGGCTCTTCTTTCTTTAATTCCTCTTTCCTTGGTTCTTCTTTCTTTAATTCCTCTTTCTTAGGTTCCTCCATATTCCTTTGTTTTTTAGAAGAATTCAAGGCCCTTGATAAAACTTTATTTTTATGTGCACGTTTTTTTTCACGCTCAATATCATCAACCTTTTTCTCAGTTTTTTTATCATCATTCAAAGAATTTTCATCTTTTGTAGATGTTTTTTTATGAGAATTTACATTTTTTTTTTCATCAGCTGTCATATACTTTATTTATTATCTTCATTCAAAAATGGCAACAAATAGGTCAATAAAACATCATTCGGTAATTTTTCAAGCATACCCAATATTTTTATCTTAGCATCATCATCAAGTAAAGAAAATTTTCCAGAAGTTCTCAAAGCATCCGCAACTTCTAAATTCTTAACATATTTTGTAATCAAGTCATCCATATATACATATTAATCTGCTAATTATACCATAAAACAAGCACTTTTAACAAGTCTTCAAAGTTTTCAATCCAAAAGCAAAAGCCCCAAACTACAATATTTAAGTAGTCCGGGACTTTTACAAAGCTTATTCACTGAGGGATTAAATTTAAGAAATACCCATACATAAATTGCATTCACAAGTGAGAAAGACGTTAGAGACAACGCTATTAGACGTAACCAATCGCCAAAACATCACAAGCAGTAAAATAAAGTCTTTCATCAGTACAAAAGCACTTCAGAATAACCATCAGTCTTTCATCAGTACAAAAGTACCTCAGAATAACTGCCAATCAAGCCTTCGTGCAATAAAGCACGTCAGAGTAACCAACAATCTCTCCTCCATGCAATAAAGCATGTCAGAGTAACCAATAACCTCTCCTCCATGCAATAAAGCACTTCAGAGTAACTAACGATCGCCCTTACATACAAAAGCATGTCAGAGCAACCAATACGTTCATCCTAAGATAAACAATGCAAAATATGAGCACAATACATTCAAAGGTAGTAGAATAAAGCAAGCGACTCAATTCCAAACCATACAAACGCACTATTTTCATAAAATAATTCCCCAGAGCAATCTAGGATCAAGCAAATCAACGAACCAAATCCCAGGTTGCTCCAGAGAAGAAATATTTCCTATAATGTAAATGATCTTTTGTTTTTATTTTCTTGAACACGTATATAATACATCATTAAAAATGATATGTCAAGCATTATATGACAAATAATCTATTTTTCACGTTCATTTTTATAGAGCAATAAATAAATGATTGGCAAAACTCCCATAGTATTAAAAATAAACATAGCAATAAACCACCCCATATTATTATTTTGTCCAGCTCTCCATAAAGCCATACCTTTAAGCACAACACCTAATACAATCAAAGGTATAAGCCAAAAAAGCACGGATAAAATATCTAAAGAGTTTATAAATTCTTCAATCCTTAATTCATTCATATAAAAAAGTTATATTATACAAATACAATATAACACAACAAGTATCACATAAAAAAGATGACTCCTGTGCAATACAGAAATCATCTTTTATCTTTTATTCTTAATCTTTTTTATGTTCACTATCTAATAGACATAAAAAATAAATTTAGAATAATCCATTAGCTGTAAACATTGTCGCAAAAATCAATGACACAACTGTCATAAGTTTAATCAAAATATTAATACTAGGTCCTGAAGTATCCTTAAACGGATCACCTACAGTATCACCTACTACTGCAGCCTTGTGAGTATCTGAACCCTTACCTCCAAATTCTCCAGACTCAATATATTTTTTAGCATTATCCCAAGCTCCACCTGAGTTTGCCATTGAAATTGCAAGCATCACTCCAGATACAAGAGCTCCAGCCAAAAGTCCTCCAAGTGCAATTGAACCTAAGAAATATCCAACAAGCACAGGTACAATTACAGCCATAAGACCTGGCAAAACCATTTCTCTAATAGCTGCTTTTGTAGAAATATCCACACAAGTTTTTGGATCTCCTTTTGCAGTACCCTCCATAAGCCCATCAATTTCTCTAAATTGTCTTCTAACTTCTTCGATCATATCAAAAGCCGCTCTACCTACAGCAGACATAGTCATTGCTGAGAAAATAAACGGAAGCATTCCACCAATAAACAATCCAATAATAACTTTTGGATTCATAATATCTATAGACGTAAGACCAGCTGCTTGTGAATAAGCAGCAAATAAAGCCAAGGCAGTCAATGCTGCAGAACCAATCGCAAATCCTTTACCAATAGCTGCAGTTGTATTTCCTGCTGAATCAAGTGCATCAGTTTTCTTTCTAACTTCTTCACCAAGACCAGCCATCTCTGCAATACCACCTGCGTTATCTGCAACTGGACCATAAGCATCAACAGCTAGAGAAATACCAAGTGTTGAAAGCATACCTACTGCAGAAATTGCAATTCCATAAAGTCCTGCATACTTGTGAGCAACAAAAATTGCCACACAGATAAAAATAACTGGAAGTGCAGTAGATTTATATCCTAAAGCCAAACCTGCAATAATATTTGTAGCTGAACCTGTACGAGACGCATCAGCCAAATCCTTTACAGGTTTATAATGCTCAGATGTATAGTATTCAGTAAGTAAACCAATTATAATACCAGAAGCCAACCCTGCAACCATTGCAATAAGCACTCCTAAATATTCATCTGCCAAGAAATATCTTGTCAAAAAGTAAGCCGCAATAACAACTAATACAGAAGCTCCCCAAAGACCATTTTTTAGCGCTCCGTGGATGTTTCCTTTTCTATTTACACGTACAAAAAATGTACCAAGTATTGAAGCTAAAATTCCAGCTCCAGCCAAAGTCAAAGGAAGATAAACTCCATTTAGACCATAAGCAGCAAGTCCAAGAATCATAGCAGCAACAATAGAACCAACATAAGATTCAAAAAGATCAGCCCCCATTCCAGCTACATCACCAACATTGTCCCCTACATTATCAGCGATAACAGCAGGATTACGTGGATCATCTTCTGGAATACCAGCCTCAACCTTTCCAACCAAATCAGCCCCAACATCTGCAGCTTTTGTAAATACACCTCCACCAACACGCGCAAAAAGCGCAATAGAAGAAGCACCAAGTCCAAACCCTGTTAAAACATTTAAAGTAGTAACAGCATCCAAAGACATTGTTGTATTAAATACATAAAAAAGAACAGAAAGTCCCATAAGTCCAAGACCAACTACTCCAAGCCCCATAACCGCTCCAGATCTAAAAGCTATAATAAGAGCAGAACCAAGACTTTTTCGAGCTGCATTTGCAGTCCTCACATTAGCTTTTGTGGCAATTCTCATACCAAAAAATCCAGCCAACGCACTACTTACAGCACCATAAACAAATGAGATTGCAGTTAGCAAACCTTCATTTACTTCAACTGTTGCTTTGTCATCTAAAAAGACAAACAAAATCACAGCAAGCGCAGTTACAAAGATTGAAATTACTTTGTACTCACGCATTAAGAAAGCCATAGCTCCTTCATGGATAGCCGCAGCTATTTCTTTCATTTTGTCATTTCCTTCTGCTTTTTTTGAAATAAGCATAGAAAATACCAAGGCAACCAATAGAGCAAATAAACTCACGGCAACCATGTAAATTGGAAAATTCATATACACTATATTAAAAATATATTTTGTAAAAACAGTCTAATCAAAAAACTGATAAAATCAACGTTTTTTTTCACTAATAAACATCATCTAAAAACATACCAATTATCAAATGATAAAATTCCAAGATATCTTTAAAATTTTCATTGGCATTATATGTAGAAAAATAGTATTTAGTTTCTTCACCATTACGGCTTACTGTAACAAAAAAATCACTATCTTCTTGCTCCACAGTAAATTCATCAGTCAAAGAGTCTAGTGTAGACAAAAACTCATCATAATACTCTCCACCAACTTCAGCCTGCGCATCAAGATCCATAAATTGAGAATCTTCCATAGCATTTGGATAACTCAACTTAAAACTAGTATTCATTGACCCCTGCTCTTGATTTGGAATTAAATTTAAAACAGCCAAAGAATATTGTTCACTACCATCATCAATCCCAGGCACATCAAACATAACATAATCAACATCAGCCCCAGCCCCGCCAGCCCCACAAGCTACAAAAACCAAAGACAAAACACCAACCAATATAAAGAAAAAGCCTCTTTTCATATACTTTAAGTTAAATTTAATCAAAGTATACGTTAAGAGACTTTTAATCTCAATATTTTATAATTATTTACTCATTTTTATCTTCACCCTCTGTATCAGTTTCTTCTCCTTCTGATTCATCAACTTCTTCTACTTCATCATTTTCTTCTTCAACTCTTGGTGCAGAAACTGCAGCTACTAGCATTTCTCCATCATCTAAAACTTCTAAAGTAGATGGCACATTCAAATCTGCAACTGTAATTTGTGAATTAAAGTCCTCAAGTACCGAAATATCAACTTCAATATTTGAAACCAAATCTTTAGGTAGACATTTAACCTCAATTTCATTCATATGTTTTACCAATGTTCCAGAGTAATCTTTTACTGCATTTGATGTACCAGTAAATTCCAATGGTATTTCTGTAGTAATAACTTCTCCCATAGTCACCATTACAAAATCTATGTGGATAAAACGATCAGAAACTGGGTGATAAGAAACTTCATGGATCAAAACTGGTAATTTTTTACCACCTAAATCCAACATAACAATTGTATTTCCACCTGCATCTCGAAATATACGTCTAAAAGACTGATAATCCATTTGCAATGAAACTGGTTCTATATCCTTTCCATAATAAACAGCTGGAAGGATATCATTTTTCAATAAGTGTTTAGCCTTTATCTCTTTATCTCTAGGCTGAACAGGTAATATTGGTGATTCCATATTTATAATATTATTCAATAATTTTATTGCTGGGCTAGTCTAAAGGAAATTTTTTTTGCTTGCAACACCTTTTTAGTGTTAAAATCACCCTCGAAAACATATTAACTTACAAAAAAATGTTAGACAAAGCAAAAGATCTATACAAACTACAAAAACAAGCTAGAGAAATCAAAAAGAAACTGAAAAAAACTCATATAGAAGCCGAAGAAGGCAATGCAATAGTAATTATCAATGGAGAACAAGAAGTTATGAAAGTAACAATCACAGGTGATGAATCTTTAGAAAATAGATCAAAATTAGAACAAAATTTAGAAAAAGCTTTTAACAAAGCCATAAAAAAATCCCAACAAATTGGTGCAGAAATGATGAAAAGTGTAATGGGAGACATGAATTTTCCTGGCTTAGGATAAAATGAATTACAAAAATAAATACAACTCAAGACCTATAAGAAGGAAAAAAAATAAAAAATTTCCAATTTTTATTATTACGCTTCTTATTATCGTAGGTTTTACATACATTCAATATAGAAACGCTATTTATTCACCTATTGATAAAAATGCAAACAAAGAAATTTCATTTCAAGTAAAACAAGGTCAATCAGTAAAAGACATCGCCAGCGCTTTAAAAGAAAACAATCTGATAAAAAGTAAAAACGCATTTTACTTCTACACAAAATTCAACAAACTCGGAGAAAAAATACTAGCCGGACGCTTTTACCTTAAACAAAATATGAACATCCCCGCAATCATAGAGGGACTAAGCAATCCATACACAGTAGAAAAAATTATAACAATACAAGAAGGACTAACAATCAAAGACATCGATAAAAAACTAGCAGAGATGGACTTGATACAATCAGGCGAGCTAATCAACGAGGCAAAAAACTTCACAGGATGGGAATATTATAATTTTTTAAACCAAGACGAGCTTAAAGATTTAGAAATCCCAATTGAAGGATTTTTATATCCTGACACTTATTACATCGATGCAAATGAATTTCAAACACACGACATCATATATTTAGCTCTAGATAATTTTGAAAGCAAAATTTCACAACTAGATTTTGCAGAAAAAAATATAAATCAGATCATCACAATGGCTTCAATAATAGAAACCGAAGTTTTTGGAGAAACAGACAGAAAAATAGTATCAGGTATCTTATGGAAAAGATTAGAAAATGGATGGCCAATTGGCGCAGACGCAACATTACTATACATCACACAAGATCGAGATATAACATATCAGGACCTACAAATTGATTCCCCATACAACACCAGAAAAAATATAGGACTACCTCCAGGACCAATTTCAAATCCTAGCCTTGAAAGCATAAAAGCATCACTCAATCCAACATCCTCAGAATATTGGTTTTACCTAAACAGACAAGACACCGGCGAAACAATCTACGGACGTACAAACGAAGAACACAACGCAAACAAGGCCAAATATTTATAGGATCTAAACAAAAAAAGATACTCTTCCTTTTATAGAAAAGTATCTTTTTAAAGATATTTATTATTTTTTTAACTAGCCTGAGTCAACCATTCTGGTTTTGAATCAGGAACAACAGGCTCCACCTCCTCTTCAACTACCTCTTCTTCAACAACTTCCTCGACAACAACTTCTTCGACTTTTGCTGGTGTATAAAATACTTTAATACTCAACGTCTCTGACTTTTTCCCCTTAGCATCAACAGAGTAAATGTTGTAAACATTTTCCCCTGCCACCATCAAATTGTAATCAGCATTAGCAAAATACGTCCAAGTTGCAGCACCAGCTGTAAATTTTTGTAATTTATAATCATTTACATATACCGCTGAAGCACCAGGAGCTGTACCAACCAAAGTTGCTAAATTACTTGTAACAGGATAAAGACCAAACTCATTTGCAGCTGTCATACCTGCAACAGAGCTAATAGTTGGTTTTGATAAAGTACTTGAAACTTCTTCTACCACTTCTTTATCTGGAGCAGTTTCTTCTTCTAAAACTGGTTTTTCTGATTCTGCTTCAGTTACGTTTTCTTCTAAATTAACTGGATTTCCATCATTATCAATCTCAATTTCATCAACATCTTCTGGATTAACAGGACTAAAACCATCTGAATCAGTAACAGATACAGTAGCAGGTGCTCTATCCTGAGCAACATTCCACAAATACCATTGAGTTAATCTAAACTCATCAGACAAAGCAGCCAAAACATTTGGGCTCAAATATTCCCAATATTTTTGAAGTGTCTCCTGCGAAAACACAACTTCTTGCCCAACACCAATTTTTACAGTTTCTACAATTTTTTCTCCATTTTCACTCATAATATCCACATCAACAGAAGCCCCATTTACAACTCTAACAATTTCATCATCATTGTTTTCAACATCTATAACATTTGCCTCAAAAGATTTTACAACAACATCACCCATCACAATTTCAAGGTTTGTAGTATTAACATTTTTAAACAATTTATTAAACCAAAGCTGTCCATCCATCAACATAATACGTATCACCGGCATATCAAGATCAAAATTCATCTCATCAAGTATAAAATCTGTCTCACCATCTATACGCAAAATTGTACCATCATTAAACTCAACCACAACTTTTGCCTCTTTTGAGGTTTGAAGCTCATCCCCCTCCATCAATACAGATCCTGAAGGCAAATCAACATATTGATCATTACCCCAAGTTTTCATTTGTACAGATCCCTCTATTACGTTAAAGGTCACCCCCCTATCCGGCTCTTCATCAAATATAGCCCCCCACAGATTGAATAAAAGCACCAAAATCACCCCAACACATATCAAAATAACAAAAGGCATAATAAAAGACCATGATCCAGAATTGTTGTTTCTTTTAGATCGAGACCTATAGGTAGATTTATATTTCATAGAAAAAAAATTAAAGTTCCTTAGAATAAATATAAGACATTTTTACTACTATGAAAAGTAAAAAGAAATTAAAAGAATTTAGAGTCCCATATCTCTTTTAATCGCATTAATATCACGAACTAAACGCACATTAGTCTGAAGCAAGTCAGAGACTTTATTGCATGCATGCATAACTGTTGTATGATTTCGACCTCCAAAACCAGATCCAATCTTTTCATAAGAATCCCCTAATTCATTTTTTATTAAATACATACAAATCTGTCGCGGCATCATTATATCTTTATGTCTATCCTTTCCCTTAATAGAATCCAAAGACACATCATAATAATCAGATACAATTTCAATCACATCATCAATAGATTTAACTGACTGACCTTTTCTTTTATCTAAATCATAACCAATAATTTCTTGAGCTTTATTTAATCTTTGGATAATCTCCGCAACCGATCTGATAGTTGGAACTCTATTTGCAAGTTGACTCTCAGCAATAGCTGCTCTCAAAACACCTTCAAGACCACGCACAGATCCCTGTACATTTGTAGCAATAAAAGCAATAACATCAGGATCAATCAAAACCTGAAACTCACTACATTTTTGCTTCAAAATAGCAACTCTTGTTTCAAAATCTGGAGCAATCAATTCAACAACCATACCCATACCAAACCGACTCTTAAGCCTATCATCCAAATCATCCAACTCTGAAGGCGGACGATCACTAGTTATTACAATCTGTTTATTATGATCATATAAAGCATTAAAAGTATGAAAAAATTCTTGTTGCGAAGAGTTTTTTCTCGCAAAAAACTGAATATCATCAACCAATAAAACATCAACATTTCTATATTGATCCTTAAACTTTTGCATATGTCTTCTACCAATAGCTTCAACAACATCAGTCACAAATCTCTCAGCAGTAAGATATTTTACAATCATATCTGGAAAACTTCTAATAATAGTATTACCAATAGCCTGAAGCAAATGAGTCTTACCAAGTCCAACTCCTCCATATACATAAAGAGGATTATAGATACCACCTGGAGTATTTGATACAGCAACAGAAGCAGCATGAGGAAGTCTATTGTCATTACCAACAACAAAGTTTTTAAGATTATATCGTCCATTTAGCATTTGACTTAATACCTTACCATTTGCACCTTTTGATACTGTAACGGCATTTTGATTTCTAACCTTTCTTACTTTTTTCTCATTTTTGGAAACAAAAGATTTTTTTACATCAATACCTTCACCAAAACTGTTCTCAGAAAGACGACTACAAACTTCATACTCTATAGTTTTTACAGTTTCATCAAAAGAAACCGCTGCATTAAAAACAAGCTCACTATATTTTGCACTTATCCAATCCTTTGCAAATGAATTAGGGACACCAACAACAAGTTTACCATCTGCATTAGTTAATATAGCCGTACCTTGAAACCAAGTAATAAAATGAGCTTTTTTAATGTCATTTTGTACTATCTCCAAGATTTTTAACCAAAGGTCACTACGTGCCATATAAAGAATTTTTAAGTTTAAAATAAACATACCCCCAAATAGATAAACACTCAAAATGAGTATCACTGAAAAAAATACTACTGACAAAAATATAGCAAAACAAGAGTAAGATTCCAATTACACACCTTACACTCACCCACACAACATATAGCAAGTTTTAAAGACAACACACACCATATTTAGAATTAAGGCCATATTACATAACAATACCTTTAAACACACAATAATTCCATGGTACAAATTTGACAAAACACGCAAGTAGAAAATCAGCAAATGGCTTTATTTAAAGAAAAAAGTACGCTCAAGATCTGTTGTGGATTTGGACGACAGTATTGATAATAAGCCAAATCACCTAGCAATAAACGAAAAACAAAAATCAAACATATTAAACCACAGAAAAATTGATCAATTTTTCTGCACAGATCACACAAAAAATTTATACAAAAAGCAAAAGAGTCACTCAGGTTGGATACCCAAATGACTCTTTAATGCAAGAGGTAGACGTAATATCATCCTCCAATTGAGGAGATATCTTCGCTCAGGGTCTTGTAGGCAAGACCCATTGCTTCTTTAAGTCTAATCATGGTCTGTAGATGTTCAATTTCTGATTCTCCGTTACGAAGAATCAACACACGCTGCAGTTTTCGAACAGTTTCCTCAAGGTTATTTGCATATACCTTGATCATAGCTGCTCGTCCCGTTAGCGTTGTCAGCGCCGACAGTTTTCTAGTGTCTTCCTGAGATAACGAAACATTGTTAGCCATATTCCCCTCCTGTGATATCAAAAGCCGCTTGTCTTCAATCGGATTGATAAAGACAAATAAACTTTAAAACTGTAAAAACAATATACAAGAAAAAACAGCATTGTCAAAAGACCAATTAAACACATAAGGATTTTTATCTAAAAAACCTCATAATATCACCATAAGTAACAAGTATAATTAATCCCAAAAGCAATACATACCCAATAGCATGTACATACGCTTCAACCGTAGGATTAAGTCTTTTTCTAGTTACAACTTCAATAATGATAAACAAAAGTCTTCCACCATCCAACGCAGGAATAGGCAATATATTAAGTACACCCAAACTAAGTGACAATATAGCAACAAATACAAGCAAAGAAACAAACCCATCCTGCACAAAAAAGTGTGTCATTTGCGCAATACCGATAGGACCAGCTACACCATCAGGCACAGAACCATTCTTTAGCAAAGAACCAGCAAAATCACCAAGTCCTGCCACAGTAGATTTTGACATCGCCCACCCCTCCACAACAGATTTATAAACCGCTTGATATATAGGATATTTTTTAAACTTAACATCAATAACAGAGTTAAGCATAGGTTTTTCTTGAATACTAAAGCCCAGCCCATTCTCATAACTAGCCAATTCAGAAAGAAAAATACCAACCTTTCCATCCTCAGGAACAATCACAAAATCCTTTATATCAGAATCACGCAATATAGAATAATTCAAAGCCTCACCTTCATCTTGCTCCGAAACATAATCAATCAAGTCCATCGCCTTATTGACCTTAAAATCATCAATAGATACAACAATATCATCAGCCATAAGACCTGCCTCAAAAGCTGGAGACCCCTCAAGTACAGCACTAATAGAAACCGAATATTTTTGATCCACTAAACTTTGATCAAATGGCAATACAACAGTAGTTTTTTCTCCCATTCTAAGCACAGTAAACTCAATTTGATCCTTAGCATCTATACTACTCTCAAACCCATCAACATCATAAATATCATTTCCATTAACACTCAAAATAACATCAGCATCATTAAGTACACCATTACCTACAACCACAAGTCTACTAAAAGCCATATAATCATAAAAATCAAAACCCATATCTTCCAAAAAATCCACTTCACGAGGATTAATAAAATCAATCATTTCTCGCACACCATCCCTAACCACCTCTACCATCTGTACATCACTAGTCCTAAGCGTCTCAAAGTTGTCTATATTTACAACAGCCCCATCAATAGAATAAAGAATATCATCCGCAATAAAACCGTACTTATCTGCAATACTATTATCCTCCACAGATTTTATTTTTAAACCAGTCTCCAAAGCAACATCACCACTAGTAACAATCGACACAATTTCATCAGGTGGAGTTAAAATCTGCATACCTAAGCTCAGCGGATGTATACCAATCATCAAAGCAACAGTCAAAAGCAACCAAGCTAAGAAAAAATTCATCACAACACCCGCAACAACAACCTTAGTACGCGTCCAAGCAGACTGATGTGCAAAACTTCTCTTTTTTTTCATTGCCTTTGCATCTGTAAAACTTTCCCCAAGCATTTTGACAAAACCTCCAAAAGGTATCCAGTTTATAGAATAAATGGTTTCACCTTTTTTCTTACCCCAAGCACGAGGTGGAAGCCCCATACCAAACTCCTCAACCTTAATTCCAGATCTCTTTGCCATAATAAAATGACCAAGCTCATGTATTAAAATCAATATAGAAAAAACTATCAAAAATACCACAACAGTAAGTATATAAGTCATATTTAGTTATTATTATTAATTTGCCAGCCAATTATAACATAATAGTGACAATCTCTAGACAACAAAAAATAATACTATATACTCAAAATTACGAAACGACAGGATAGCTTAAAAAGGTAAAGCGCTTTAGCTCATCAAGCTACCCTCTTCCCCTCCAGGTTGAGGTTTGATGTGGCAGAAAGAGATTGTAGGTTCAAGCCCTACCCTGTCGATTTAAAAGCCCCACTTTATTGCAAAGTCGGGCTTTTTTCCTTTTTAAATTTTTATACAAACTACACAGTCATAATATCACTATCCTTAGTTTTAGCAGCCTCCTCAACAACAGCATTATATTCATCAACAAGATCTTGCAATTTTTTCTCCGCTGTTCTTATATCATCCTCAGTCATTTCGTTATCAGCTTTCATTTGTTTAAAACCTTTTTGAGCATCCTGTCTGCCATTTCGTATAGAAATTCTAGCTTCTTCAGCTAATTTTCCTACGTGCTTTGTAAGATCTCTACGTCTCTCCTCTGTTAATGGTGGAATAGAAATCCTAATAAGGATACCATCATTTTGAGGATTTAATCCTGTACCAATACCTACAATCGCTTTTTCGATAGGAGTAAGCATATTTTTATCCCAAGGTTGAATTTGGATAGTACGAGGATCAGGAATAGAAATATTAGCTACCATTTTTATAGTCTGAGAAGCACCATAAACATCAACTGGAATACCCTCAACTAATAAAGAACTAGCTCTACCAACTTGAAGCCTTCCAAACTCAGATTTCATATGAGCTACAGCTCCATCAAACTCCCCCTTAACTTTATTAAAAATTTCTTGCTCAGTCATATATATTTTTTGTTAATTAATTATAGTTCCAATTTTTTCCCCTTTGACTGCCCTTTCAATATTTCCCTCAGTTTCTAAATTAAAAACCAACATTTTCATCCCTCCACTTTTACATAACGATGCACATGTCATATCCATTACACCCAAGTTCATCTCTATTACTTTTTGAAATGTTAATTCTTCAAACTTTTTAGCATCCAGATTTTCAATAGGATCCTTGTCATAAACATAATCAACCTTTGTAGCTTTCATAAGAACATCACAGTTCATCTCAAGCGCACGAAGAGCCGCAGCAGAATCAGTAGTAAAATAAGGCCCACCAGTACCACCTGCAAAAAGTGTAATATAACCTTTTGATAAATAATAATCTGACTTTTTAATCATATAGTTTTCTACAACTCGCTCACAAGGAAGTGCAGATACAACCCTAGCCTTAGCCCCAACCTCTTTTAATGCCCCTTCAAAAGCCAATGAATTCATTATCGTAGCCATCATTCCCATAGAATCAGAACTTGCCCGATCCAAAAAACTTAATTTTTTAAAATCACGAAACCTCCAAATATTTCCTCCTCCAAGTACAATACCAATTTCTGCACCTAAATCTTGTACTTTTTTAATTTCTCTAGCAAGAGACAAAAGATAATCTCCATCAATACCACTCTCAAACTCTCCTTTAAATACTTCTCCAGAAAGTTTAAGTAAAATACGTTTATATTTTAATTCAATCATTTAAAATTTAGTTAATAACCACATCAATACAATCCCAACCGAAAGCCCTCCAAAAAATAAATAAAGTAATTTTTTATCCGGCTCTTTTTCAGCCTCAGGTACATTTGCCAAATCTGCAAGCAAGTCTGTACTTATAATCACATCTTGATCGTAAAATTTATTAATCAAAAATTCATAATCATATTTAGAAAGCAAATTGACAAATTTATCAAAATGAATTTTTACCATTCGAGAAGTGCTAACAGCACTCAAATCTAGATCTGACTCCTCCATAGCCTTTATCTCATGTGCACTATCAGCAAAAGTTTCCTCTATAATTTGACTTACCTCAAACTCAGGTTGATCATCTCCCTCATTAGAACTCCCCCTAAGATCAATCGTAGCATCTTTTTTCATAGAAAATGTATTAGATATTTTCAAAAAAACACTAACACAATTTATATTTTTTATAAAGACACATAAAAAAACTTGAGACTCATATCAACATAAAATCTCAAGTTTTTAATAAATCAAATTTTTTAAAACTACATCATACCTGGCATTCCCATTGCTCCCATACCACCTGGCATACCAGCACCAGCAGGTTTTTCTTCTGGAATATCAACAATAGCACTCTCCATAGTTAAAAACAGAGAAGCAACTGAAGCAGCATTTTCAATTGCACTTCTAACAACCATTTTGGGATCAATAATGCCAGCATCAATCATATTTACATATTCATCCTTAGCAGCATCATAACCCATCTGACCTTCTCCATTCATAACTTTCTCAACAACTACAGCACCCTCTTTTCCAGCGTTTACTGCTATTTGAAATAATGGTGCTGATAAAGAATCCTTAACTATACGTATACCAATTGTTTCATCTTCATTACTCCCCTTCAAATGCTCAAGATCATCCATCACTCTAATCAGAGCAACACCACCACCTGGCACAACACCTTCTTTCACCGCAGCTCTCGTTGCATTCAAAGCATCCTCTATCCTCAATTTCTTTTCTTTTAATTCAACCTCAGTAGCAGCACCAACTTTAAGCACTCCAACACCTCCAGTCAACTTAGCCAATCTTTCAATTAATTTTTCTTTATCAAAATCAGAATCACTATTAGCAATCATAACCTTAAGCTCATTTACACGAGCATCAAGCTCTGTTTTATATCCTTTTCCATCAACAATAGTAGTCTTATCTTTATCCGCAACAATCTTACGAGCTTCACCAAGATGGCTCAATTCAGCAGTTTCAAGTTTTAATCCAAGCTCATCACTAATCACAGTACCTCCAGTCAAAATTGCAATATCATGAAGCATCGCACGACGCCTCTCTCCATATCCTGGAGCCTTAATTGCAAGTACATTAAATACTCCTCTAAGCTTATTAAGAACCAAAGTAGCAAGTGCCTCACCATCAACATCCTCAGCAATAAGCACCAAATCTTTTTTGCCAGTTTGAGCAACTTTTTCAAGAATAGGAACAATATCTTGTACTGAACTAATTTTTTTATCAGTAATCAAGATCTTGGCATCAGTATAAGACGCTTCCATCCTAGTAGGATCAGTAATAAAATAAGGAGATATATATCCATTATCAAATTGCATTCCCTCAACAACTTCTTTTTCAAGTCCCATAGTTTGAGATTCCTCAACCTGGATAACACCATCATTTCCCACCATCTCCATAATATCAGCAATCAAATTACCAACCTCCTCATCTTGAGCCGAAATCGTAGCAACCTGAGCAACACGCTCTTTACTATCACCAATTTGCTCACTCATATCAGCAAGTGATTTTTCAATCCGCCTAACAGCCTTCAAAATCCCACCTTTCATTCTCACAGGATTTGCACCAGCAGTTAAATTTCTAAGCCCTTCACGGATAATAGCTTCAGCCAAGATAGTCGCAGTAGTAGTACCATCTCCAGCCACATCATTTGTCTTAGTAGAAACCTCTTTTACCATCTGAGCCCCCATATTTTCAAATGGATCCTTAAGTTCGATCTCTTTCGCAATTGTTACTCCATCATTTGTCACCAAAGGACCACCATAACTTCGAGCAAGAGCTACATTTCGCCCTTTTGGTCCAAGTGTAATTTTTACAGTTTTTGCAAGTTTTTCAACACCCGCAAGAAGCTTAGCCCTAGCCTCATCACCAAATTCTATTTGTTTAGCCATATTTTTAGTTTGTTATTTATTATTATTGAATTTTAGAGTTTGTATAAAATTATTGTTCAATATTATTCCTCCAATTTAGCGTAAACATCATTCATAGCTAAAAGTAGTAAATCTTTTCCATCAATTTTTATCTCAGTAGGGCCATACTTAGAAAAAAGCACAGTCTCACCAACCACTACATCCATAACCAAACGACTTCCATCATCCATAAGCTTACCTGGACCAACAGCTAAAACTTTACCTTTCATAGGACGTTCTTTAGAAGCACTATCAGGAATAATAATCCCAGATGCACTTACTTGTTCAGTAACAGGCTCAACAACAATATTATCACCTGTTGGAATTATTTTTGCCATAAATATTTAGATTAAATTATAGATAAAATTAGCACTCAAAATTATAGTGTGCTAATTTTTTAAGTCAAGAGGCAAAAAAATTTAAGGATCGCTAACAAATTTTTTACACAAAAAAGCGGGAGATTAAAATTTTCACTCTAATCTCCCGCTAAAATCTACTTTATAACTGATGATCCTCCCATATCACCAGTTTGCATTAAGCAGATTCAAAAGAAACTCACCAAAGTCCGAAGCCCTACGCAAAGCCCGCTCTTGGATTTCGTTGTGGTCTGCCCGATCTTTGGCATCCGTAACGAACCCAATCAGCATAATACGTTTTTTTTCTTCCTCTTGGACTTGAGCATTCCAAACCGAAGTCAGACGAAGCTCTGGATCACCTGACATAGAGACAGTAGTTGCACCCCAACTATGCCAAAGACGACGCTCAGCGGGACCACCAAATCCAGGTCCCGAGATAAAACGGCGAACACCTTTGACCTTAGTTTCAAAACCTGCAACATTTGCTGCCTGCAAGAATGAATCCTCAGCCAAGTCCCCAGCCATAACCTCAAAGGCCGTAACATACTCAGCCTCATCTGCATTGAGATAAGGCTGAGTAATATCCGCCGAAATCATATCCTGATCCAGCACAAGTACATCCTCTTGCGTATCACCCAGACCACCAACCGAGCTGGTGATGATAATACGCTGCCCTTTACCCATCAATGCCAAAAGCATCGACATCCAACGCCGAAGCAAATCAGGATTATCCAATACCTGATTAAGATGCATACGACCTTGGCTAATAACCACTTCCTTTCCCCAGAGTTCCCCCACAAGGATCAGATTTTTGTGCCCCGTGCCACTACCGGAGCTATCAAGAAACTCAGAAAAGGGAATAGTGTACTTTGCCACAAATCCCTGACTCTCAAGAACATCATCTTGGCACCAACCAGTACCAAGTATCATCAAATCTCGCGAGACGTCAAAGTCCCGCAAAAAAGCAACCTTATCCCGAACCTCAGACTTCTTTTCTTCGGGAAATTGTTGCCAAAGTGAAGTCCATTTACCAGAAATCTGTGACTCCAGATCCATAGCTATCATATTAAGGATCGACTTTCCATAATCCGAGAACCTAGACATACTCCCCTCCTGTGTGTGATAAAATTCGCAGAACTTAAAAAAGCACAAGCAATTTAACACATTCAAATTAAAAAACAAATCAACAATACATCCATACTTTAAGGTTGAATAAATAAATCAAAAATCATACAATTACTTGAGGATAACAATAACAAATAATATTGAAAAAGCCTTTACTGCGCAAAAAACAAGAACATTACTTCAAAAAAAAGTGTAATCGCTATAAAAGCAATACACTCACAATAAAATATTCACCGCATTTCTTACTAAACCGATTATATCGGTTTATTTTTTTATATACATAACTTTTTACCCATGCCATTCGAAATCGCCCTACTACAAAAAGTCCAAACAGGATTTTCAGGTTCTCGCGGTAGTCATGACCTAGATCACACCTTACGTGTACACGCTCTTGCACAACGCATAGGTAAAATAGAAAATGCAAATTTAGAAATCCTCTCTGTAGCAGCCTATCTCCACGACATCGCCCGTAAAATACAAGACGAAAGCAAAGGACGCATATGCCACGCACAAAAAGGAGCCGAGCTTTCCATCAAACTTCTCCGCTCACTAAACTATAGCGAAAGTAAAATCAGCGAAGTTGCACACTGCATACGCACACACAGATATAGAGGCAAACTAAAACCACAAAGTAAAGAAGCAAAAATACTATTTGACGCTGACAAACTCGACTCAATTGGAGCAGTTGGCATCGGACGTACTTTTTTATACGCAGGAGAAATAGGTGCAAAACTTTACAATAAAAGTACAAACCTCAATCAAACAAAACAATACACTCAGGAAGCAACAGCCTACCGCGAATTTGCTCTAAAACTAAAATTTGTAAAAGACAGAATGCTCACTAAAACTGGCAAACGTCTAGCAAAAGAACGCCACGACTTTATGATGCTATTTTTTGAAAGAATGGACATCGAAATCCAAGGAAGATAATTAGTCTTCAAGCATAGCTTTAATTTGAGGCAAATATTTTTTGCCAGCTATTCTACCCAACTCAATTGCTTCATCAATTTTTGAAAATCCAAATAAATCTATATCAACAATTTCATCAACCCAAACCTCAGGCTTAGCCATTTCAAATTCAATTTTAGCACTACTTTCAGAAGCAATAGCAACAGATGAAAGTAAAATATCTATAAAAAGAGTTACATCTCTTTTTTTATTTTGAAAAAAATTAATTACATTTTTAAACCATGATATTTTTTTGATTTTTTGATAATGTCGCATAAAAATTTGACCAGAAATATATTGTTTTACCCTAAAATTTCTTATTGAAACAGCAATTAATTTATCAGCGCCTAAATTTCTAGCTGACATCATAGGCACTGCACTTACAAGTCCACCATCAACCAAATATCTTTCTTTATGAAATACTGGAGGAAAAATAGAGGGAAAAGCAGCAGATGCAGCAATAGCTTTAGACAAAAGACCATCAGATATAATAAATTCATTACCACTTTCTAAATCAACAGCAGTACATGCAAATTTAATTTTTGTATCCTTAAATTCAAAATCACCATAAAAATCATTTAAGGCATTATTCATCAAATCCCCTTTTAAAAGGCTTTCATTAAAGTAATTAAAATTTTTTAACGTAAGCATATCTTTATCCTTAAATTTAAGCATCACTTCCTTCATTTTTTCAACCGAAAATCCCAAAGCAATAGCACCACCAATAATTGCCCCCATACTTGTACCAGTAACAATATCTATCGGAATATTATTTTCTTTTAAAACCTCATAAAATCCAATATGAAAACAAGCACGAACACCACCACCGCCCAAAACTAAAGCAATTTTTGGTCGCTTAGATTCTAAATCTTCTAATGCAATATTTGTATTTTCCATACCAAATTGTTTTTTCTAATTATTTAAAGAACTTGCAGTAATCCAATCACTCAAATCACTTAATGACTTAACACCAATCAAAGAAGAATTTAAATTAGCATCCTTATCAAGCATATAGAATTGTGGCAAACTAGTAATCTTATAGTCTTCAAAAAATTCATCACTTGGGTGCATAAAATCAATCCCATATGATCCTCTTGAAACTTGTGTATCATTTAATTGTTCAGGTTCCATAGTTGAAACCGGAACAAAATCAAATTCATCACCATAAGCATCTTTTAATTTACTAAAAATATCCATTTGAGTTTGAGCATTTGTATTCCATGAATTAAATAAAAATACAACAGCAGGTTTTTCTTTAACAATACTTAAAAGATTATTTTCTACTCCATTAATATCTACAAAATTAATATCTGGAACTTTTTCACCAATAGGGAGTATTTCTGCAACCGGTAAAGGCACTACTTTCAATGGAAAGTTGTTTCCTGTACCCTCTTTAAATCTAAATAAAATATTATCTAAAACATTATTTACAGATTTTAATTGAACATCAGCAAGTACAACACTTTGTTCTTCAACTTTTGTAATTTTTGAATTTATACTTGTATATCCATCATGGTCAAATTGAACATAAAACTCCCCCTCTGGTAAAACATAGGAAAAACCACCATCTACCACTCTAGGATTTAAAACACCATAAGAACTACCATTCCAAAGATTAAATTTACCAGTATTTTCATCTTTTTTATAAACAGTCAAACGTACATCATTTACTTTTTGTCCAGTACTTGCATCTGTTATTCCTGATTCATCAACAACCAAAGCACTATTTATTTCTCTAGTATAAGACTTTGTATCGTTGGATATTTCACCTTCTAATTTATAAAATCCAGGTTTATCAAATACAATCTTACCAGTCCAAAGTTTAATTGAACTATTATAAGTAAGCGGATAAACATCCCCTGTCTTTATATTTCGAACCAAAGCCTTACTAGCTCCTTTAGCTTCAAGATAAACAGTTTGCTCATTACCAGTAACAAATTGTATTGCCCCACTACTAGACATTGGAGACGGTTGAGAATTTAATACAAATTGATTAGATCCAAATACAAGACCTTGATCAACAATAAAATCACAAGCTGAAGAATATACAATTGATCCATCATTTCTTATAGCTCTTAAATATGCTGTATGTTTTCCGCTTTGTAGGTCAAATAATGAAAAATTCATTGTTCCACCATCAGCAGTAATTCCTATATTGTTAACATTATTCCAACTTGCACCTTCACTTGTTGAATATTGTACAGATTGGACATTGTTTAAGTCCGCAATTATTCCAGCTGCTAAATCAACATTTTTTGTAGAATAAGTAGTATCGTTACAAAAACCAGGATCAAAAGCTAAATTTATTTCTGTAACTTCAACAGTAGGTTCTGGTGTAGGCAAAACAATAGGTTCAACAATTAATGGTATAACTGGTGGTTCTATCGGTGGTTCTACCGGTGGTACTACTGGAGGTTCTACCGGTGGTACTACTGGAGGTTCTACCGGTGGTACTACTGGAGGTTCTACCGGTGGTACAACTGGTGGTTCTGTCGGTGGTACAACTGGTGGTTCTGTCGGTGGTACCGTAGGATTACAATTGCCTACACATCCCCCACCACCTCCACCACCTCCACCACCTGAAACTATATTTACAGTAACAATAGCTTCATCACATGCACCATCGTCATCACAAATTTGATATTTATAAGTTACCACTCCAACAAAATTTGCAGTAGGCGTATACAAAGCTACACCACTAGTATAATCCACTGTTACCGTCCCAATTGCTGGTTGTAAAATTATAGAAGTTGTTGTTGGATCAAGCACGCCATCAGAATCAAAATCATTTGCTAACATATATATTTGAACAGGTGTATTTATAAGAGTTGAAACCGCATCATCATTTGCAACAGGAGGTAAATTTTTATTCTTTACTGTAACATAAACAGTAGCAGTGTCACAAAGTCCATCATTGTCACAAACTTCATAAACAAAAGTATCTTCACCTATAAATCCATCTTCAGGAGTATATTTTATAATTCCAGTAATTGGATCAATCAACAAAATTCCATTATTTGGTGCAGTGATTTGTTTAACACTAGCAAAATCTAAATCACCATCAGGATCTGAATCATTTGATAAAACAATAATATCAACAGGTGTGTTTAGTTCAGTTATTGCATTATCATCATTTGCAACAGGCGCCGCCAATGACTCAATAGAAACCGTAACCATTGCAGTGTCACAAAGTCCATCATTATCACAAACTTCATAATAGAACACATCATCTCCAATATATCCACTATTAGGTGTATATGTAATTAAACCTGTACTTGGATCAACATCAACAGTTCCATTTTCTGCTACAGATATAATTGATACAGACGATGGAACAAGAGATCCATCCTCATCAGAATCATTTGCCAATACATTTATAACAACTGAAGTATCCATATCAGTTATAGTTGCATCATCATTTGCAATTGGTGGTACTAAAATTGAAATAGTAACAATCGCAGTATCACAAAGCCCATCATTATCACAAACTTTATAAGTAAAATAATCTACACCAACAAATCCATTATTTGGTGTATAAAGAGCATTACCAGAACTCTGATCAATAATCACAGAGCCACTGTTAGGATCTGCAATTAAAACTATAGATGAAACAACCAAATTACCATCAGGATCAGAATCATTAGCTAATATATTTATATTAACTGCAACATTTTTATTTGTAACAGCCGTATCATTATTTGCAACAGGTGGCGATAATACTGCAATTGCAATATGTACCGTGGCCGTATCACATAAACCATCATTATCACATATTTCATATACAAAACTATCATTACCAGCAAATCCGCTATTAGGTGTATATGTTGCCTTTCCATCATTATCAAAAACAACAACACCATTATCAGGACCAGAAACAAGATTTATAGAACTAACATCAATAATACCATCACTATCAGAATCATTAACCAAAACCAAGATATCAACTGGAACATCTTGATTTGTTACAGCCGCATCATTATTTGCAACTGGTGGAATAAGCATACGAATACTTACTACCGCAGTATCACAAAGTCCATCATTATCACAAACTTCGTAAACAAAACTATCATTTCCAATATAATTAAGATTTGGAGTATAAGTTATC